>SCPN01000177.1_pt1 | contig 369961 bp, 363 predicted proteins | sample 6106831 | NCBI WGS metagenome assembly SCPN01 (sample SAMN10720447, study PRJNA508395) | human gut metagenome | isolation source: Participant 1, 0 month
ATCGCCGCGGGCAAGAAAAGCCCGTCATCATCATCAATGCGGCGGGCTGCTGTGAGGTAGTTCCTCGCTATTCTGTTGTCGTTGTTTGGGGCGGTAGCCGAGTCGGAAAGGGACGCGTGGCAAGGTCTGTCCGGCGGCGGTGCGGCTCCCTTTTCTCCTGTGAAGTTCCACGGCTTCGGTGAAGCTCTTGCCGAAAAACTCCATGACAAAATCAACGGGGCCGCCGCCCTTGCTCTGGCTGTGCCTGTACCATTTGTTTCCCCGGACGGTCAAGAGCTGTCGTTGCCGTTTCCAGCGGTATTCATTTCCGGCGCGGGTAACTGCTCGCCCTGTGATTGCAGGAAAGAAACAAGGTCGGCTTGGTTCGCCCGGTTTATCTGTTCTTGGGTGTAGTACAAAAATCTCAACTCCTTTCATCGTTCTAAGTCGTGCCGCTTGGCGCGGGTCTGCTCCGGCTGGTCGGCTTTCAGCGCAATGTCAACACGCGCGGATGTTATGCTCGACTCCAACCTCGGCGCGGGTTTCTTTCAGCTTGGTATATTCCGCTGTTCTCTGCCCGCTGAGAGTGGCGTACTCTTTTTCCCATTCAGAGATAGGCAAGGTCTTTGTTCCTTTCGGCAGATTTGCATGGAGATAGCGGCTTGCTGCGTTCCATAGGGTCAGCTCGGCGCGGTGGGCTTCCTCGTACTTGTCGCGCTTGTTTGTCCAGCCGTTTTGCAGCTTTTTCAGTTCATCGTGAATGGGCTTGTACTCTGTGTAGTTCTTCCCGTATTCAATTAGCTTTTGCAATTCTTTCATGCGCTTCTCGGCGGTTTTCATGCCCTCCCGGATAGCGTCGGCTTGGTCGCTGACAGAGGAAAGGGCAGCGTCCAGCTCGTCAAGATTAGAGATGCCATGCTCGGAGAGATAGTTGACCGCTGCAACGGTTTTCAGTTCATCGGCGGTGTGCTGCCTTTGCCAACGCTGCGAATACTTCCGGCTCTTTTCTCTCTGAACGCTCAAATACTTCATCAACAGATTTGCAAGGCCGGGGGATTGCGGCTCCGGGGGTTTCCCGCGCTTTGAACAGGTCGGCAATCCATTCTTTGAGTTTCTCAATCTGCGCCCGGATTTCCCGGATAAGGCGGTTTGTCTTTTGAATACTGCGGTTCAGTGCGCCTTTCTCGGTGGCGATACCTTTCTTCTCCATCTGGCAAGCCGCCACGCCCATGTGGACGGTGGGTATTTCGTCTATGCCGCGCTCGGCGTTGCTGCGGTGGTCGATACGCTCCGGGCTTCCGGCGCGTTCAAGGTAGGCGTTTGAAATATCCGCCCATGCCTTGCGCCATAAAAGCGCGTTGCCCTTGTCGTTCCAGCCTGTCAGGTCAATTTTGTGCGTCTTGTATCTGCCGCTTGGCAAGCGGATACGCTCACCGTTTTCATCAAGGTCATATTCCTTTTTGGATTTCGCCGCCCATGCTCCGCGCTCGTCAAGGGGGCGCATAGTCAGCATGATATGACAATGGGGATTGCCCGCTGTCGGTGTCGTGAATGGCAAAATCCACACACATTCCTCTGGAAACAAATTGAGAGGAACAGTATTCCCGGACAAGCCGGATCTGTTCCTCTCTGGATAATTCTATGGGGAGCGCTGCGTCAATCTCACGCGCAAGCTGGGCGTTCCCGGCTTTCTCGTAAAGTTCCACGCTGTTCCACAAGGTTGAACGGTCAGAGAAAGAGGGCGGGTGCATTGGGCGGCAGCATGATTTCCGTATGGACAACACCGCCTTTGCGGGTGTAGTCGTGGGTCATTCCGTCCCACTCATTTTGTCAACTTTTCGCCGCTTCGGTAGGCGGCTGCGGCAACGGCTGATTTGCCCTTTTCCTCGGCTCACAATGCCGATGTTCCAATGGTAAATGGCTATGGGTATCACCTCCCGGATAGGATAATAAAACCCGCAAAAATGGTACAGACGCCAACGGCGGGTGTACTGTTTTTGTGGGTGTGCAGGGATAGCCGCGAAGCGGCGCAAGGGGTCCCTTGTTGCGGCAAAGCCGCCAATGTCGGTCAGAGAGGGAAGCAAGCGGCTTTCTCTCTGTGCCGACAAGCCCTCGGCAGAGCGCACGCACCCGTAAGGGTGTATAAGTGCGCCCTTTGTGCCAAAGGGATTATTCGCTTTTCCCGCCCTTGGTGCGTTTTTTCAGATAAGCCCGCGCTGCCTCGCTCGTCAAGGCAAGCCGGAGAAAGGCGGCGGCTTCCTCGTCGGTCATGGTCTTGGCTTCCGGCACAATGCTCTCAAAGACCGCACCCCGGACGATCAGCCGATGGCTGCGCGTCCTGCGTTCCTCTTGGGATAACTTTTGCCGCAACACCTTTTCCCGGTTTTCAAGCTGCCGGATTTTCTTCTTCCCGTCCTCAATCTCGGCTTGCAATTCCTCGCGGGTTTTTTCTCTCGGTTTCGTCATGGGTGGTCACTCCTTTCTACCTGTCGGCATAGAAAAAGGACAGTCGATTTCCTCGGCTGTCCTTTTGATTAGGGTGTTTGGTTTACTCCGTTCTGCTCAATAAATGGGAATATTAAATATCAATACGCCCTTTAATACATTCCTATTAAAACATCAGCTTCGATTGTCAAATGTGTGAGAGTACGCCAATCAACGCAATCTTTTTCAACGCAAAAGAGAAGCGGCGTCATTTCAATAAACGACATTCTTTGTTCTGATGACAACTGTACGGTGGCTGAAACCGTTTCTCTTGAAATGGTTTTAAGATATTTCTCAAAATATTCAACGACAGACTCATTTGAATAATCTGGATTTTTCAAGTGTGCTTGCACTTTAGTCCTGATTTCCCTCAAATGATTTTTCGTAGGAATTACTTTCACAACATATCCGTTAGGAGATAGCAATCGCTGAAATTCTTTGTAGTGTGCAGGCGAAAATATGTCTAAAATACAATCCATACTTCCGTCTTTCAAAGGGATTTTTGATAAGTCAGTAACAAACCACTTCACTGCTTTGCGCTTGTCTTTTTTTGATGCAATCTGTATTGCCTCCCTTGACAAGTCAAAGGCAAAGATGTTTCGTTCTGTTCTTTGCTGTATCTGCCTTGCATAGAAACCCTCGCCGCAACCAACATCTAAAATGTTTCTTATAGATGGCGTATCAGAAATAAACTGTATGATTTTCTCCAACACAACATCATACATGCCATACTCCAAAATTTGGTGCCGGTTGTCAAAAGACCGCTTGCTGTAGTTGGTTTTGGGCGATGATTTTAACAACAAATTTACATACCCATATCTTGAAATATCAAAGCAATGTCCATGTCTACAAATTAGGCTATTGCCTTGTATATCCATTGATTTTGTGCAAATTGGGCATTGAAAATAAACCTTGCTGTCTGCAAAGCGTGATAAATTATTATTCATTTGTTTTTCCTCCGTAATTACATCTCTGCTTCAATAAGCGAGTTATGCAGTACGGATAACCGCAACATAACTCGCGGTTTTATCTTAATCTCATAAATGTAACCATTGTGTTGTCCTCCAATCAATTCCGCAGTATTACTCTGCTTTTAGAAAAAGTATAGCACAAAACTATGAACATTTCCACTCTATTTCAGCCTGTCGGCGGCGTTGCTCTCTCTGGCGTACCGCCGCGCCGCTTCCCGCCGTTCCTCACTGTATGGGGCGGTCAGACGGAAAGAGAAGCGGCCTTTCTCAATGTCAAACTCCATGCAGCCCGTTTCCGGGTCTGCGTCGGTCTGCTGGCAGATTGCCGGATAGCGGCGGCTGTATGCAAGCAGACGCTTCTTCAAGGCGGTGTTGTGGGTGCGGATATGGATAAGGGGGTCTTTCTCGTCAAACCAAATATCGGTGGTCTTTTCCTGCTTGGTAAGCCCTGTTCTCATACAAGCTCCTTTCCATGCCCTTGTCACGCAATAGGGGCATTTTTCGGGTGTTTTTCCCGGCTCTTGACTTGGGGAAAATGGAGGTTTTTGAATAAGAAACCGCCCAGACGGGGAGTGTATCGTCGGGGCGGCTGTTATCGCAAGATTTCCGTTTTTTCCGGTTCTTGACCGTCAAACGCGGATAAACGCGAACTGTCGGCAAGCACCAGTTTGAGCAGCTTGTCGCGGAATGTTTCTGTGCTGCTGTGATTGAAAAATAACTCCGCAACAATGGTCTGCCCGTTCCTCTGGGTCGTGATGATACTGTCGGGGGTCTGTTTTGCCATAGGCGGCTCCTTTCTTTGGGCGCAAAAGAGGGATTTCCCGTAGTTCGGAAAATCCCTCTTGGTTGACGGTTATTCTGTTTTACTGTGCGGGCTGTGCGGCGGCTGCCTGTGCCTTTCTCCTTGCCCGGTATTCCCGCGCTTTCATGCGGTCATACTCCCGCTGCTTTTCAAGATTTCTCGCCCGGTATTCCCTTGAATAGTTGCGGTGGTAGGCGCGGCTCTTTTCCTTTTTGGCTTCTTCGATTTCCTCCCGCATTTGCCGGATTTCCTGCTCCGTCGGCTCTGCAAGCTGCGTTACTTCGTTCTCAAACCTGCCGATATAATTGAAATATATGCTGATGTGCTGGATTGCGTATCTCGCCCTTTTCTGGTCGCGCTCATGCACTTCAATCCGGCTGATAAACTCGTTGAGAATGGTGGGTGTAAGGTCGGTAAAGGCAGCATGGCGTTCCGTCAGCTTCAAAAACTTCTGCGCCCGTCCTCCCGCGTTCTCATAAGCGGATAGCTGCTCTTGGAGCGTGGCAAGCTCCGCTTTCAGCGCGTAGTATTCTTCCGAATACTTCTGCGACATTCTGCTCATAGCGGTCTTGCGGGATCGCGCCGAGGGCGTTGTCCTCATAGAGCTTATTCAGCACCTTGTCAATCTGTTCAAGGCGCGTCGTGATTTGCGGAATACGCTTCTGCTGCTTTTTGGTCTGGTCGGTCTGCTGCATGGCAAGGTTCTTTTTCACTAAGGCTTCAAACTCCGCCCGGTTGCTGATAGAATAGTCCTCGATTTTCTTCAGCACTTCCGCGATGGTCTGCATAAGCAAGTCAGCGTCAATGATGTGTGGGAATGGCGCTGGGTTTTGGCTTTCCCCTTGTGGTACTCGCTGCAATAGGCAACGTGCCGCTTGCCGCCGTTTCTGTAATCTATGCGGATGTGCATTTTTGCGCCGCAATCTTTACAGAAAAGCAAGCCCGACAAAGGGTGGATTTCCCCGTCCCCGTTGGGGCGTCTGACGGGCGCGTTTTCCAAAATCCGCTGTACGGTTTCAAAGTCGGCGCGGTCGATAATCGGCTCATGCACATTCTCGGTTATCTGCCATTGGCTCCGGTCTACATAGTGGTTCCGCTTGTCCCGGAAATGCTTTGTAGTCTTGAAGTTGACTACATCGCCGCAATACTCCTGCCGCGTGAGGATATGGGTCAAGGTGACTTTGTTCCACTTGTAGCGGTTATCCTCATTGAGCGCCTTGTTTTTACACGTTCCCCGTCCCCGGTCTTTCATGTAGAAAGTAGGGGTAGGGATTTGCTCCTGTGTCAGATATACGGCAATTTGGTTTCTGTTCTTCCCGCCGATAAACAGACGGAAAATCAAGCGTACCACCTCGGCGGCTTCCTCGTCGATTATCCAAAAATCCTTGTTGTCCGGGTCTTTCATATAGCCGTAGGGGGCTTCTGTGGCAATCGGCTTTCCGCTCATGCCCTTCGTTTTAATGCCGGTCTTTACTTTCTTGCTGATGTCCTTTGCGTACCACTCCGACATGATGTTGATAAAGGGCGCAAACTCCAATGTGTCGGGCTTCTCGCTGTCTATGCCGTTGTTGACCGCGATAAAGCGCACATTGTTCCGTCTGAATACCTCCATTGCATTGCCGACTTGGAGATAGTCGCGCCCCCAGCGCGTCAGGTCTTTCATAATGCAGACGCCGATTTTTCCGTTTTCCACATCCTCCATCATGCGGGAATAGGCAGAGCGGTCAAAAGAACCTGCCGCTTTCGTCATCGTCAATGTAGTGCCGGATATTGGTTAAGTGCTGTCCTCTGGCATAGTTCTCCAAAAAGATTTTTTGGTTCTGTATGCTGTTGCTCTCACCGCCGTCCCTGTCCTCGTCGCCCACGGAAAGGCGGGAGTAAAGGGCGGTAATTTTGCTATAATCAGTCATGTGCATAACCTCCTGTGCGTCCATGTAGGTGTCCTTTACACTTAAAATTATGCACTCCAACGTGCGCTGCCGTATTCTGCGCCCTTGCGGTATTTGCGGGCATTTTTCCCTTTGACATAGACAATCAGACGAATAACCACCGCGCCGACAATGCCGATAAGCAAATCCAACGGGTGAACGCTCGGCAAGGCATTTGAAAACGCTTCGGAAAATCCCTGTGTGATATTGAGTATCTTTTCGGAAATATCCGCGCCGGGGGCAAGCCGCGCCGCCTGTCCCACCTTATCAAAGAGATAGACAAAGAACACATAGGGGATATTCGGGATTATCAGCTTTTTGTAGTTTATCTGCTTCATATCTCGCGCCCCCTGTCTATTTTCTTTACCTTGTCGCGGGCGGCGTTGTCGCTTCGCCTTGTCCTTTTGCGGCAAGGGCTTTGCGGATAGAGGGCTTTTTGTCCCTGTTCAGCTTCTTTGCGGAAAACTCTTGAAACGCTGCGATCATAACGTCCGCGTCCCTGCCTTTGAAAAACACAAGGTAACGGGTCTGTTCGCCCTTAACCTTTTTCAGCGAAAAATCTATGTTGTACTTCTTCGCGGTACTCTCAAAGGCTTTGATATTGCTGTCGGTGATCTCGATGTTGGAAACCACCCGCATTTTGCTTCATAAGCTGCCGCATGGTCTGTTTCCCATGCGGTGCTTTGCTTTTCTGCTCCAAAAACTTCTTGATTGCTTTCTGCAACGCCTGTTCGGTAAGCCTTGCCGCGCCTTTTCCCACGTTGACGGATAGGGCAATCGTTTTTTGGGTTACTTCCTCCTGCAAGGTATCAACTCCTTTCCCGGTAAACTGCGGCTATGCTCATTTGCTGCCGTAAAAGTCGTGATTGACAAGGGCGGTATAGTAGCTGTCAATGGTACTCGGCGCGTTGAACAGCACCGCTTTAAGATACTGCTTGATGTTGCGGATTTTGGTTGTGTTCTCCCTCATGCAGTCCAAAACAAACTCAACGTGGCTGCTGTTCAGCTTCATAAACTTTGTTTTTACAAGCTCTGCCGGGGTGGTCGTCCCCGGCGATACGGATTGTCTTTCGGGCTGTGCAGACGGTTTCCAGCATGATTTCTACAATCTCGTCCAAACGGTCTTTATCCATTTTGGGGTCTTGAATGAGAATGTCATAGTCGATGTTGTCTTTGATGATTTCCCGATAAATCTCTATTGCGCTGTTTGTTTTCGCTTCCGTTCTTTTCCTTTCCGGCGGCGCAGCCGCTTCGTCCTGCTCATAAGGCAAGGGATTTAGGGAATGGAAAGGAATGGAATGGGTACTTGATAGATCAGTAATTGATTGTTCTTTACTTGATATATCTTTATTTAATTGCGTTGGATTTTCCAACGTAGGTTTTTCCTGCGTAGGTTTTTCCAACGTTGGATTATCCAATGTTGGATTTTCCAATGTAGGTAAATCCAATATAGGCGGCTGTCCGCCGCTGGTAGCTGCTTCCGGCTCTCGCGGGCTGCTCGTATATGACGTAATCTGCGCCCCGCAAGCGTCCCTTTTCGTCGCGCTCCCGGCTGCGCACGATATATCCGGCTTTTTCGAGTTCCTTTACCGCTTCGCGGATTGCGTCGATCTTCTCCCGGTTGATATGGGATAAGCCCGCAAGGGTATAATCCCAATCTTCGGGCAGCGAAAGCATTTGCGACAACAAGCCCTTTGCCTTTAAGGACAATTCCTTGTTTCGCAAGTGGTGGTTGCTCATAACGGTATATCCCGTATTTCGCTCCACTCTGAAAACTGCCATATTTCCTCACTTCCTCTCTTGGTATGCGTGGACAATTAGAAAGCCGTTTTCGGCTGTTTTGGTATTGCAATATGCCCTTTGCCGTTTTCGCGTCTGCAAAGCCGCATGGCACAAGGGCTTTTGCCCGTCTATTTGTCCATGCTGGCGTGCGTTTTCCGCGTCCTTTTGCCGGGGCAATAGGGACACTCTTTGAAAACGCAAAACTCATATTTCCATTGTGGGCGGTAGAAACGGCAAGTACCGCAATCTTCATCATCTCCGGCACAACCGGATTGATAGCGGTCAAATCCCGGCTTCTGCTGCATGATCAGTTCAAACGCCCGCTGCTTGCCCTTTGTGAAATACATTCCGGCTGCGCCTCCTTTCCTGCGGGCATAAAAAAACGGCGTTACTTTCTCCCCAAAAGGGGTTAAGGTAACGCCGCTTGTGTGCGTATTCAGTTTTTAACACATTCCCTGTCTATCCGCTGTCCGCAAAACCATTGATTTTATTAGCTTTTTGCCGCTATCGCTATCACACCTCATTATTCCAGCGGCCCGGATTTCAAGCCATGCTTGCGGACATTGAAGCCGGAAAGTGGTACGGTCATCGTCAAGGACATGAGCCGGTTAGGGCGAAACTACTTGCAGGTAGGGTTTTACGGAAATGCTGTTCACTCAAAAGGGTGTGCGTTTTATCGCTGTCAACGATAATGTGGACAGTGCCAGCGAGGGCATGGACAACGATTTTACCCCGCTGCGAAATCTGTTCAATGAATGGCTGGTGAGAGATACGAGCAAGAAAATCAAGGCAGTGAAAAAGTCAAAAGGCATGAGCGGCAAGCCTGTTACCAGCAAGCCGGTTTACGGCTATGTGATGGACGAGGACGAGAATTTTATTATAGACGAGGAAGCCGCCCTGGTGGTGCAGATTTACCAGCTTTGCCTTGCCGGGAACGGCCTGACCAAGATTGCCCGTATGCTGACGGGCAGCAAATCCACGCCGGGGACGCTGGAATATCAGCGGACGGCGCACCCGCCGTTATCACCCAGGCTATGAGTGCAAATGGGCGACCAACACCGTCGTTCATATCCTCGAAAACCGAGAGTACACCGGATGTCTGGTGAACTTCAAAACGGAAAAGCCTTCTTATAAGGTCAAGCACAGCATAGAGAACCCCGTCGAGAAGCAGGCCATTTTCGAGAACCACCATGAGCCGATCATCGACAAGGAAACATGGGAACGGGTGCAGGAGTTACGCAAACAGCGCAAACGCCCGAACCGCTACGATGAAGTGGGGCTGTTCTCCGGGATTTTGTTCTGCGCCGACTGCGGCCATGTGCTGTATCAGCAGCGGTATCAGAACAAAGACCGCAAACAGGACTGCTACATCTGCGGCGCTACAAGAAGCGCACCCGCAACTGTACGGCGCACTTTATCCGCACCGATCTGTTGACCGCTGGTGTCCTGGCAAATCTCCGGCAAGTGACCGAATACGCGACCAAGCATGAGAGCCGGTTTGTAAAACTACTTGTCCAGCAGAACGAGATCGGCGGCAAGCGAAAGACCGCCGACCATCAAGCTTGAACAGGCGCAGGAACGCATTTCTGAAATCAGCCGCATTATCAAGCGGCTGTATGAGGACAATGTAAACGGCAAAATCAGCGATGAGCGTTTCATGGAACTGTCGGCTGACTACGAAGCCGAGCAAGCGGAGCTGAAAAAGAGAGCCGCCGCCCTGCAAGCCGAACTGGACAAGTCACAGGCGCTACCGTCAACGCCGAGAAATTTATGGGCATTGTCCGCAAGCACCTTGCCTTTGAAGAACTGACCCCCACTCTCTTGCGGGAAATGATCGAGAAAATTGTGGTGCATGAGTGCAGCTATGATGAGAACGGCACCCGCAGGCAGGACATTGAGATTTATTACAGCTTTGTCGGCAAGATTGACTTGCCCGAATAACCGCCCGACCTATCCGACACAATGGCCAAGTGTCGGATAGGAACGGCAAAATTTTTTGCACTTCTATTGCTTCTTTATCACACATAAGCAAAGAGCCAGGGCATCAAGCAGCTTGTCGCGGGCGGAGGCGTGGCCCTCATTGGCATGACCCTTGTTCCGCTACTGTCCGGGCTGCTGGGATAATCGTTTGGTCCATCTGCAAGCAATACGCCGCGCCCTCCTGCTGCTGGGAGGGCGCGGGAAAGGAGGGATACACACATGATTGATGATTTAATCGGGGAATGGATCAAAGGCATCCTGATTGACGGGATCAAGGGAAACCTGTCCGGCCTTTTCAGTACCGTGAATACCAAGGTCGGGGAAATCGCATCGGATGTGGGCAGCACTCCGCAGGACTGGAACGGCGGCATTTTTTCCATGCTGCAAACCCTGTCCGAAACGGTCATTGTCCCCATTGCGGCGGCGATTCTCGCCCTGGTGATGTGCTATGAGCTGATTGAAATGATTGTGGAAAAGAACAACATGCACGACTTTGATACGTCCCTGTTCTTCCGCTGGATGTTTAAGAGCGCATTTGCCATCCTCATTGTGACGAACACATGGAATATCGTCATGGGCGTCTTTGACGCCACCCAGGCCGTCGTGAACCAAAGCGCCGGGGTCATCATCGGGGAAACCAGCATTGACTTTGATACCCTGATTCCGGATCTGGAAACCCGGCTGGAAGCCATGGACATCGGCCCTCTGTTGGGCCTGTGGTTTCAGACCCTGGTTGTTGGGCTGACGATGCACGCGTTATCCATCTGCATTTTCCTTGTCACCTACGGGAGAATGATTGAAATATACGCCGTGACTGCGCTGGGGCCGATTCCCCTTGCTACGCTGGGAAACTCGGAGTGGCGCGGCATGGGCCAGAACTACTTAAAATCCCTGCTGGCACTGGGCTTCCAAGCCTTTTTAATCATGGTGGTGGTGGGGATTTACGCGGTGCTGATTCAGGACATCGGCACGATGGAGGATATTTCCGGCGCGATCTGGGGCTGTATGGGCTATACGGTGCTGCTATGCTATGGCTTGTTCAAAACCGGCAGCTTGTCCAAAGCCGTATTCACAGCCCATTGACGCGACACTATTTGCACAGGAGGAAACAGGCTTATCGAGAAATCACAGAAGAAAACCTATCACATTATTTACGCTGACCCGCCGTGGAGATATGACCAGAAAACGGTACAGGGAGCAGCGGAAAACCACTATCCCACCATGGGAATCGACGCGCTGTGCGCTCTGCCGGTGGAAACCCTGGCCGCCAAGGACTGCCTGATGTTTTTGTGGGCCACGTTCCCTATGCTGCCGGAAGCCCTGCGGCTGATCCAGGCATGGGGCTTCACCTTCAAGACCGTGGCCTTTGTATGGCTGAAACGGAACAAGAAAAGCCCCACCTGGTTTTACGGGCTGGGGCACTGGACAAGGGGCAATGCGGAAATCTGCCTGCTTGCCAAGCGGGGACACCCCAAACGCTATTCCCGCAGCGTCCATCAGTTTATCATTTCCCCCATTGAGGAACACAGCAAGAAACCCGACATCACCCGCGAGAAAATCATCGAGCTTGCGGGTGACCTGCCCCGCGCAGAACTGTTTGCCAGACAGAAAACCCCTGGCTGGGATGTTTGGGGCAACGAAGTGGACAGCGATTTTTCCCTGTCCGCACCAGAAACGAGGTGATTTTATTTGGCTTATGTCACTGTCCCCAAGGATTTTACCAAGGTGAAATCCAAGGTGGTATTCGGGCTGACGAAACGCCAGCTCATTTGTTTTGGCGGTGCGCTGCTGGTCGGTGTCCCGCTTTTTGTTGATCCGGGGCCGCATCCCCACCAGTGCGGCGGCGCTCCTTATGGTGTTTGCCATGCTTCCGGGCTTTCTGCTGGCGCTGTATGAGCGCCACGGCCAGCCCCTGGAAGTGGTGGTACACCAAATCCTGGAGTGTTGCTTTTTTCAGCCCAAGGAACGGCCCTACCAGACCAACAACGCTTACACCGCCCTTGTGCGGCAATTCCAGATGGAACAGGAGGTAAATGCCATTGTTCAAAAAGCAAAGAAACGAAACGAGCGCAAAAGCGCCGGTCAGGCTCACCCGTGCCGAGTAAAAAGAAATTCAGGCCGTCATCCGCAGGTATAAGGGCGACGGAAAGCCCCACTCCGCCCAGGAGAGTATCCCCTACGAGGCCATGTATCCAGATGGGGTTTGCCGTCTGACGCCCCGCAGGTTTTCCAAGTGCATCGAGTTTTCAGACATCAGCTATCAGCTTGCCCAGGCGGACACCAAGGCGGCCATCTTTGAAAGCCTGTGCGACCTTTACAACTATCTGGATGCCTCCATCCACATCCAGTTTTCCTTTCTCAACCACAAGATCGACCCCAGGCAGTACGCCAAGAGCCTTGAAATCCGGGCGCAGGGCGATGCCTTTGACGACATCCGCACGGAGTATTCCGCCATCCTAAAAGACCAGCTCGTCAGCGGGAACAACGGACTGGTAAAGCGGAAGTTTCTCACCTACACCATTGAGGCTGACAGCCTGAAACTGGCCCGTGCCAGACTGCAGCGCATTGAAACCGACCTGTTGGGCTATTTCAAGAGCATGGGGGCCGTGGCGTGGGGGCTGGACGCAACGGCCCGGCTGGAAGTCATGCACCGCATGTTCCACCCGGACGGGGAGGCGTTTTCCTTCGATTGGAAGTGGCTGGCTTCCTCCGGCCTCTCCACCAAGGATTTTATCGCCCCGTCGTCGTTCCGTTTCGGGAACGCCCGGATGTTCGGGCTGGGAGGCAAGTACGGGGCTGTCAGCTTCTTAAACATCCTGTCCCCGGAGCTGTCGGACGAAATGCTGGCTGACTTCCTCAATACGGAAAACGGCATTGTGGTGAACCTCCATGTGCAGGCCATCGACCAGAGCAAGGCCATCAAGACGGTGAAGCGCAAGATTACCGACCTGGACGCCATGAAGATTCAGGAGCAAAAGAGGGCTGTCCGCAGCGGCTACGATATGGACATCCTTCCCAGCGACCTTGCCACCTACGGGCAGGACGCCAAGGAGCTGCTAAAGACCCTGCAAAGCCGGAATGAACGGATGTTTCAGCTCACCTTTCTTGTCCTCAATACCGCCGACACCCGGCAGGCGCTGGAAAACGATGTGTTTTGGGCCGCAGGCGTGGCACAGAAATACAACTGTTCCCTTGTACGGCTGGACTACCAGCAGGAGCAGGGCCTTATGAGCAGCCTCCCATTAGGGGCCAGCCACATCCAGATTGAGCGTTCTCTGACCACTTCCAGCGTGGCCGTGTTCGTCCCCTTTGTAACGCAGGAGCTGTTTCAGGATGGAGAGGCCATGTATTACGGCGTCAATGCCAAGACCGGCAACATGATTATGCTTGACCGGAAGCGGGCGCGCTGTCCCAACGGTTTAAAGCTGGGTACGCCAGGAAGCGGCAAGTCCATGAGCTGCAAATCCGAAATTTTGAGTGTGTTCCTCTGTACGCCGGATGACGTGTATGTATGTGACCCGGAGGCCGAGTATTATCCCCTTGTAAAACGGCTGCATGGACAGGTGGTGAAGCTGTCGCCCACCAGCAAATCCTATGTGAACCCGCTGGACATCAACTTAAATTACAGCGAGGATGAAAGCCCGCTGGCCCTAAAATCCGACTTTGTTTTGTCGTTTTGTGAACTGGTGATGGGCGGCAAGAACAGGCTGGACGCCATCGAAAAGACGGTCATTGACCGGGCGGTGCAGGTGATCTACCGGCCCTATCTGGCAGACCCACGCCCGGAGAACATGCCCATCCTCTCCGACCTGCACAAAGCCTTGTTAGACCAGCACATCCCGGAGGCCGACCGGGTGGCCCAGGCCCTTGACCTGTATGTGAACGGCAGCTTAAACGTGTTTAACCACCGCACCAATGTGGACATTGAAAGCCGCATTGTGGCCTTTGACATCAAGGAGCTGGGCAAGCAGCTAAAGAAAATCGGGATGCTGATCGTCCAAGACCAAATTTGGGGCCGGGTGACGCAAAATCGCAGCCAGGGCAAGGCCACCTGGTTCTTTTGTGATGAATTTCATCTGCTGTTGCGGGAGGAACAGACAGCGGCCTTTTCCTGCGAGATTTGGAAGCGTTTTCGTAAGTGGGGCGGCATCCCCACAGGTGCCACGCAGAACGTCAAGGATCTGCTTTTATCGCCGGAGATTGAAAATATTTTGGAAAATTCGGACTTCATCTGCCTGCTCAACCAGGCGTCCGGCGACCGGCACATCCTTGCGGAGCGATTGAACCTATCCCCCCAGCAATTACGGTATGTGGAAAATTCCGAACCCGGCGAGGGGCTTTTGATTTACGAGAATGTAGTTTTGCCCTTTAAGAATCCTATCCCAAAGCACACCCAGCTTTACCAGATCATGACCACCCGCTTAGGCGAGAGGGCCACGGTATGAGGTGCGGGGCCGCAAAAGGAGGTGGCGCACCATGAAGCCCTTAAAACCCCGTGATAAGGTGACGCAGCGCATGACCCGCGCTGGGCTTACACTGGACAACCAGACCACCGGCGAGAGCATGAACATTTCCAGCCGGGAGGCCGAACCGGAATACACGGCCAAGCCGGATGGTACAGCGGAAAAGGCGCTGGAACGGGCTGTGGACATCCGCGACCGGCATAAGGCAAAGCAGGCGGCCCGGCATGGAGAGCGTATGGCAAAGGAAGCCAGCGGCCCGGCCTCCCGACTGCAATTTACCGCCGAGGAACGGGCCTCCCCGGAACTGGCCCCGTATATCAAACAGGCGGAGAAACGGGCCGACCGGCTGGATACAGCAAAAAGCGCCCTCCCGAACAGGCGCGTGATTACCAAGGAAACCGTCTACAACGAAGCCAAGGGAAAGGCCAGAAGCAAACTTCACTTTGAGAAAGTGGAGAAACATCCGCCAAAGCTCAAACCCAATCCGGCCAGCCGCCCGGTGCAGGAGGCGGGGCTATACCTCCACGGAAAAATCCATGAGGTGGAGCAGGAAAATGTGGGTGTGGAGAGCGGCCATAAGGCGGAAGAACTGGCCGAGCGCCAAGCGGGCAAGGCCCTGAGAAACGCCAGACGGCGGAATAAGCTGAAACCCTACCGGGCCGCAGCCAAGGCGGAACGAAAATCCATGGCCGCCAATGCCGAGTTTGTGTATCAAAAATCCCTGCGGGACAACCCGGAACTGGCGCAGGCGGTCACGAATCCCATTTCCCGCCTCTGGCAGAAACAGCACATCAAACGGGAATACGCCAAGGCCGCACGGGCGGCGGGCCGGGGCGCGGCAGGCAGTGCCAAGACCACCGCATCAGCCGCCAGGAAAGCCGCAGAGAAAGGTAAACAGGCCGCGTCCCTTGTGGCCCGTCACTGGAAAGGGGCGCTGCTGATTGGCGGCGTGGGCCTCATGCTCCTGTTTCTGATGGGGGGCCTGCAATCCTGCACCGCCATGTTTGGCAGTGCCGGGACGGGACTTGCGGCCACCTCCTATCTCTCGGAGGACAGCGATATGCTGGGAGCCGAGGCTGCCTACGCCGGGATGGAAGCTGATTTACAGTACGAATTGGACCACTACGAAACCCTGCATCCCGGCTACGACGAGTACCGTTTTGAGCTGGACGAGATCGGCCATGACCCCTATGTACTGACCTCTATCCTCTCCGCGCTGCATAACGGCGTGTTCACCTTGGAGGAAGTACAGGGCGACCTTGCCATGCTCTTTGAGCAGCAATATATCCTGACCCAGACGGTTGAGACGGAAATCCGCTACCGCACCGAAACGAGTACGGACAGCGAGGGGAACGAGTACGAGGAAGAAGTTCCCTACACCTATTACATCTGCAACGTGACGCTGGAAAACAGGGATTTATCCCACCTGCCCGTCTCCCTCATGGACGAGGAAGCATTAAGCCTGTACGCCGCCTATATGCAGACGCTGGGCAACCGGCCAGACCTCTTTCCAAGCGGCAGCTATCCCAATGCCTCCACCATTAAAGAGCCGACCTACTATGAAATCCCACCGGAGGCGCTAAAGGATGAAGCCTTTGCGGCCATGATCGCGGAGGCGGAAAAGTATGTTGGCTTTCCCTATGTCTGGGGCGGCAGCTCCCCCAGCACCAGCTTTGATTGTTCCGGCTTTATTAGCTGGGTGGTCAATCATTCCGGCTGGAATGTGGGACGGCAGACGGCGCAGGGGCTTTACAGTCTCTGCACCCCCGTTTCACCGGAACAGGCAAGGCCCGGCGACCTGGTATTTTTCGTCGGCACCTACGACACCGCCGGGATGTCCCATGTGGGGCTGTATGTGGGCAATTCGGTGATGCTGCACTGCGGCGATCCAATCAGTTACACGAACCTAAATTCAAGCTACTGGCAACAGCATTTTTATTGTTACGGGCGTTTACCTTAAACGCCAGAAAGGAGTGTTTGACTATGGCAATGAACAAATTGGAACGCATTGAAAAGGACATTGAGAAAACCAAGGACAAGATCGCGGCGCTGCAAAAGCAGCTTCGGGATCTGGAAGCGGCCAAGACGGAACAGGAAAACTTGCAGATTGTCCAGCTTGTGCGGGACCTGCACATGACGCCCCAGGAATTTGCCGCCTTTGTCCGGGATGGCGCGTTGCAGGCACCCCCAGCCCCGCAGCCGGATTTTGAGCAGGACGAACAGGAGGAAACCGCCGATGAAGAATAAAGCCATTCGCATGTTCACCGCAACACTGGCCGCTGTGCTTTGCATGGCGGCTGTTTCCGTCACCGCCTACGCCGGAGGTGTTGACCCTCACCCGCAGCCATTGCCGGAGGAAACGGAAAAACCCACCACCGGGGGGATCGAGATGGAGCCGGAGGACGTACCCGTCACACCCAAGGGCAATGCGGCGCTGGTGGATGATTTTTCGGGGATAAGCAGTTGATCACCGTCACCACCAAGGCCGGGAATTACTTCTATATCTTAATCGACCGGGCCAACGAGGACAAGGAAACGGCGGTGCATTTCTTAAACCAAGTGGACGATGCCGACCTGCAAGCACTGTTGAAGGACGGCGAGACCAAGCCGGAACACTGTACCTGCACAACCAAGTGTGAGGCCGGGGCTGTCAATACGAATTGCCCGGTGTGTAAAAACAACATGAACGCCTGCACCGGGCCGGAGCCGGAAGAACACAAGCCGGAGGAAGCCAAGCCGCAGGAGGAAAAGCCAAACGGCATAGGCGGCCTTGTGGTGTTCCTGGCGGTCGTTCTGGCAGGCGGCGGCGCGGCTCTTTACTTCTTCAAGTTCCGCAAGCCAAAAGCGGACATCAAGGGCGGCGACGATCTGGACGAGTACGACTTTGGGGAGGACGAGGACGACGAGGAAGAAGCCCCGGAGCCAGATGACACCCAAGAGCCGGGGGAAGATTGGTTGATCGAGAAAGAAGCACCTGAACCAAACAAGGAGGATGAGGAATGAGTATTCAGTTAGTGATTGCAGAGAAACCGAGCGTGGCCCGCAGCATTGCGGCAGTGATTGGAGCGGAGAAAAAACAGGACGGCTACTTAGAGGGAAACGGCTATCTGGTGAGCTGGTGTATCGGCCACCTGGTTTCCCTTGCCGACGCCGGGGCCTATGACGAGCGGTTCAAAAAATGGCGCTATGACGACCTGCCGATTATCCCGCAGCAGTGGCAGTACATCATCCCGGACGAGAAGAAAAAGCAGTTTGAAATCTTACGTTCCCTGATAGAGCGCACCGACGTGGAGAGCCTTGTGTGCGCCACAGACGCCGGGCGAGAGGGAGAACTCATTTTCCGTTTCGTCTACCAGATGGCGGGCTGCAAAAAGCCGTTCAAACGTCTTTGGATTTCCAGCATGGAGGACGGGGCCATCAAGGACGGCTTTGCCCATCTAAAACCGGGGGCAGACTACGACAGCCTGTATCAGTCGGCTCTTTGCCGGGCGCAGGCGGATTGGCTGGTGGGGATCAACGCCACACGGCTTTTCTCCATCCTCTACCACAAGACCCTGACCGTGGGCCGGGTGCAGACACCCACCCTCAAAATGCTGGTTGACCGGGAAAGCCAAATCGGCAATTTCAAGAAAGAGAAATACCACGTTGTCCATATCGCGGCGGGCGGCATGGAGGCGGCCAGCGACCGCTTTACAAGTCCTGACGATGCGGAGGCGGCTAAGGCGGCTTGCGCTGGGGCACAGGCTGTTTGTGTTTCCGTCAAGCGGGAGCAAAAAACGGAGAAACCGCCCCGCCTCTATGACCTTACCACCTTGCAGCGGGAGGCTAACCGGCTCTTTGGCTTTACCGCCAAGCAGACCCTAGACTATGCCCAGCAGCTTTATGAAAAGAAGCGGCTGACCTATCCGAGAACAGACAGCCAGCACCTTACCGACGATATGCAGCCCACAGCGGAAAGCCTTGTGTCCGGCCTCTGGCCGTTGCTCCCCTTTGCAAAGGGGCTTGACCTCTCCCCGCAGTTGGGCCGGGTGCTGAACAGCAAAAAGGTGAGCGACCACCACGCCATCATCCCCACGATGGAGTTTGTGCAGAAAGGCTTTGACGGGCTGACCGAGGGGGAGAAAAAACTTCTCTCCCTTGTGTGCTGCAAGCTCCTGTGCGCCGTGGCCGCGCCTCATGTGTTTGAGGCCGTCACCGCCACTTTCACCTGTGCCGGGAAAGAGTTTACCGCCAAGGGCAAAACCATCCTGACGCCGGGCTGGAAAGAGATTGACCTCCGTTTCCGTACTTGCTTTAAGGCCGATGCCAACGAGAACGCGCAGGAGCTGGCGCGGGTACTGCCTGAGATCACCGAGGGCCAGACCTTTGACAAGGCGGAGGCCAGCATCACCGAGCATTACACCGCGCCCCCGAAGCCCTACACCGAGGACACGCTACTTTCGGCTATGGAACGGGCCGGGGCCAAGGATATGCCGGAGGACGCCGAACGCCAAGGTTTGGGAACCCCGGCCACCCGCGCCTCCATTCTGGAAAAGCTGGTGCAGATGGGCTTTGTGGAACGAAAAGGCAAGCAGCTTCTTCCCACCAGGGACGGCCATAACCTTGCCTGCGTCCTTCCGGATGTGCTGACCTCTCCCCAGCTTACGTCTGAATGGGAAACGAAGCTGACGGCCATTGCCAAAGGTCAGGCCGACCCGGAGGACTTCATGCATGACATTGCAGAAATGACAAGGAGCCTGATTGTGGGCTATTCGCAGATCAGCGAGGACGCACAGAAGTTGTTTCAGGATGAGCGTGTGGCTATCGGCAAATGCCCCCGTTGTGGGGAGAGCGTCTACGAGGGCAAGAAAAACTATTCCTGCGGAAACCGGGCCTGCCAGTTTGTCATGTGGAAGAATGACCGATTTTTTGAGGAACGGGGCAAAGCGTTCACCTCGAAAATCGCCGCCGCTCTGCTGGGAGACGGAAAGGCAAAGGTAAAGGGACTGCTCTCTCTGAAAACCGGCAAGACCTACGACGGCACGGTGCTTTTGGCCGATACCGGCGGCAAGTATGTGAACTACCGCGTGGAACAGAGGGGCAAAAACTAAAAAACAGCAAGCATAGGGAGTGTAGCCACACTCCCGGTAAACTCCCTGTCCCGGCCATTCTGCCGGGCGGGAATTTTCACTTTGGGAAGGCTTCAATCCCCCTGTCTCATGAACCCCCGTTTGTGCGCAATGGATTCAGATTTGCTTTTCAACATCGGGTATCCCTGCTATAATATGCGCAAGGAGTATGTCATGCAAAAGAGGAACCGATGAAACAACCGGATAAAAAATCACGTTTGAATGGTATGGCTGCGATTGGGATGGGGCTTGGCCTGATTTTTGGAATTTTGTTGAAGGACCTCCCGCTGGGCCTTTTGATGGGAGCGGCACTGGCTGGCTTTGGAAATATGACAACGAAAAGGTAGGCGGATGGTTATGAAAAAATGGATACTTATTTTTAGCGCAATCGCATTGCTTTTGTTTTCACTGACCTTTGTTCTATGTAGCCGGGAAAATAATCTGGCAGCACTGTCCAGACAATGCGGGATTGACTTAACGATAGGGAAAGTTGTTTCCCACAAGGATACGCATGGTGGATTTCATGGAGATGGTGTTTCCTACACAGTGGTACAGTATCCCGATGATTCCATCGGTGAACAAATGGAAGAAAGTGAAACCTGGCATACACTTCCACTTCCCGAAAACTTAGATACTTTCCTATACCAGCCATACGATGATGAAGTATCTATACCGGAAATACAGGACGGATACTATTATTTTTATGACCGCCATTCGGAAAGTAGGAATCCATATGATGATTCCGAGTTGTTCCAACGTTTTTCCTTTAATTTTACCTTTGCAATTTATGATCAAAGCTCCAATCAAATATATCTCATTGAATATGACACATAAAGGTAGTCGATCTGTTTGATTTTAAGAACGGCTTAGACCAGGAGGAACAATGTATACGAACAGCCGGGAGAACGAAGTCCGTTTGCTGAAACGGTTATGGGCAGAGCTTCCAACCATATGCCCCAAATGCCACCAAGCGGAATTAGAGCATCTTCATAAGAAAGCGAAAAAGAGTAATCTGGACTGGAAGTGCCCTGCCTGCGGAGAAATTTACCGCACCATAAACATGCTGAGTGAGCTGCCGGATTCTTAAATTTCTGTATGGCCTGGCTCTTGCAACCTACGGTTGCGTTTTAGTTGGTAGCCTGCAACCGGAATGTTGATGTATGATGAAATCTGAAAGGAGGGCGTGAACATGGCACTGAGCGAAAACATTAAAGCCAGGCGTACACAACTAAAAATGTCCCAAGAGTATGTTGCCGATCAGTTGGGCATCAGCCGTCAAGCTGTTGCAAAGTGGGAAGCAGGAACCAGTGAACCGACATCTAAAAACTTATCGGAACTGGCTTCTCTCTTTGAAATGAGCATTTCTGAATTGGTTGATCCTCAAACCTATGCCGAGGAACAAGAGACGCAGGAACAAAAATTAAGTACTAAGCAGCGAAATGCCAAGATGCTTTTTGGCAGGTGGGGGGCTGTCATACTGATGAATGCTGGCTGGGACGGCTATTCTTCCGGTCTGTATGGTACAGACTTCCCGTACTATTGGTTAGCCATTTTGGCGGTTGGTCTTGTATTGCTGTTTATCACATCAAAGGATATGGGGAAAAAGCATAGGCTTGAAGCATTGCAGATTATACTTGGTCTTTCCATGATTTTCTCTGTTTTCTTTTTGCCGCGCATCATTCCTTTGGAGCAGGTTGGAGTGACGTATCTTCTGGCAGATGTGATTACTGCAATCTGCGCGATTCTATTAAGTTTGAAATATTGGCGGCATATTTGGAAGGTTAAATAAAACAAAGGCCGTGTAGGCCCCTCTTATTCACAACTAAATACCAGCCGCCCACCGGCGGCACAACCCAGCAGGAAATCTTTGAAACGGTTTCCTGCTTTTCTTATGCCATTTTTTAGGAAGGATGTGACACCAAATGTCTTATAGCTCTTATGACCATGACGATTTAGAACCGGCCAGCACGATGCGGATCGAGCGCCGGATTTACTTTGAAAGCGGCAAGGCCGATCTCTCCGAAGCGGTAAAGTTGCCCCTTGCGGAGCTTCTTTCTCTGCGGGCGGAAAGCGCCGCCGCAGAACAGGAAGTGTTTGACCGTTTGAAAGCGCAGGCCGCCGCATGGGAGAAACAGGCCGGAAGAACCCTGTTTCTGGACAAAGTCCTGGAATATGCCCGGACGCTTCCCGTCACGCACACTTCCAACCAGTGGGAGCAGCCGGACAACTACCGGCATATCCGCAGCAACATGGTTTACCAGATGTATTACTCCATTTCAGAGAACACCCGGTACGACAGCGCCGCCCAAACCTCCGTCCCTTACTCCTGGACATTAAGCTGGAGCCTGCGCACCAACGCGCCGGGCAGCTACCGGCAGGCCAAGATTGCCGGACAGGATCGGAAAGTCTTTGCCAGCCGGGAAGCACTGGACAAGTACCTGAATGGCCGGATCAAGGCACACGCCCATTACTTTACGGAAATTTCCCCGGCTATCCCTAAGGAATACGCCGACTATTTCAAGGTCAACGGCTGTCTGCTCCCCGGCTACACCATCGAAGGGGAGGAACCGGCAAAAGCCGCAGAGCTTCCCACACAGGAGGAACCCATGCAGCCGCCAACGTTCAACACCACCCCGGAACGGAGAGCCTCCGTGAACGAAGTATGTTCCATTTTTCTTGATAACCACGCCGAAGCACAATCCGACGAACCACATGGCTGCTGGCTTTCCCTGCCAACGACCGCCGAACAGGTGCAGGCCGCCTTAAACGAAATCCATATCACCGCCGACAACCAGCAGGATTGTTTCATTGCCGGTGTTTCTGCCCCGGAGGGGCATCCGCTGGAACTGCCGGAGGACTTGATACAATCCGCCAGTGTGGACGAACTGAACTTCCTTGCCGTGCAGCTTCAAAAGTTGGATGCTGTGGAACGGTCGCAGTTAAACGCCGTCATGCAGTCCCTGGAGAAATTTCAGACCATCGGGCAGGTCATCGACTATTCCGAAAATACCGATTGCTTTGTTCTCATTGACGCCAAAGACTACCGCACCTTAGGGGATTACTACCTGAATCATTCGGGCCTGATGGTGATTCCCGATGAATGGAAACCGGCCATTGACACGGAACGGCTGGGCCAGTTTATTGCCCAGGGGGAACAAGGCACATTCACCGAGTACGGGTATCTTCTGCGAACCGGGGACAAATGGCAGCGCGTCCATGAGGGCCAGCCAGTGCCGGAAGAATACCGGGTGATGGCCTATCCTGCGCCGGAAATTATGCGGGAGGAAAGCAAGGTGCAGCCGGAGACGGCAGCTCCCGCAAAGGCCCCGCAGCCTGTCACCCCCATTCTATTAAACAGCCAGAACAGTACCGACCGTATGAAAGAAATCACCGACCGGCTGGAAATCGGCATACAGGAGCTGTTTGAGAGTGAACGCTACAAAGCCTATCTCACCTCCATAGCGAAGTTCCACAGTTACAGCTTCAATAACACCCTCTTGATTGCTATGCAGGGGGGCCAGCTGGTAGCGGGCTACAATAAGTGGCGGGACGAGTTTCACCGCAATGTGAAGAAAGGCGAAAAAGCCATCAAGATCCTGGCCCCGGCCCCGTTCAAAGCAAAGAAGGAAGTGCCGAAGCTGGACGCCCAGGGCAAGGTGGTGATAGGCCAGGATGGAAAGCCAGTCACCGAGGTACAGGAAATCCAAGTTCCGGCCTTCAAAATCGTGTCCGTCTTTGATGTAAGCCAGACCGAGGGCGAGCCGCTGCCCTCTATCGGCATGGAAGAACTGACCGGCAGCGTGGAACGGTACGAGGAATTTTTCAAGGCGCTGGAACAGACCTCCCCCGTCCCGATGTCCTTTGAGGACATCCCCGGCGGCTCCCACGGCTACTACCACTTGGCAGAACAGCGGATCGCCATTCAGGAGGGCATGAGCGAATTACAGACCCTAAAGACGGCCATCCATGAGATCGCCCATTCCAAGCTCCACGCCATCGACCCGGAAGCCCTGGCCATAGAGCAGGCCGACCGCCCCGACAGCCGCACCCGCGAAGTGCAGGCCGAAAGCGTGGCTTATGCCGTTTGCCAGTACTACGGGCTGGATACCTCCGATTATTCCTTTGGCTATGTGGCCGGTTGGAGTTCCGGCAAGGACTTGAAAGAGCTGAAAGCCTCCCTTGAAACCATCCGGGCCACCGCCCATGAACTGATTACCACCATTGACGGCCACCTTGCCCAGCTTCAGAAAGAACGGCAGGCCCAGCAGGAACAGCCGCAAACCGCACCGCTGGAACAGGCCGCTGAGCAGCCAGACCCAGGCAGTGCATTTTCCAAGTTGCCCCCCAAGCAACAGCAGGAAATGACCGACAGCGTAAAAGCCATGCTGCAAACCCTCATTGAAGCGGATTTAAAATCCACCGGCGAGGTATCACAGGGAACCAAGGAGGCGGCGCAGGAACAGGGCTTTACCATTGCCGGGGACGGTTCACTGGAAAAGGCCGAGGCCCCGCAGGAAGCCGCCTACCGTCTGGAAAGCGGCGATTACCTGTATATCCAGACATCGGAAAACGGTTATGACTACACGCTATATGGCCCTGACTACAAGGAGCTGGACGGAGGCCAGCTTGACAATCCCGACCTGTCCCTTATGGAAGCTGGAAAGGAAATCCTTGCTGCCCATGAGCTACCGGCTGGGACGATGGAACCCCTGACCGGCGACGCGCTGGACGGTTTTCTGGAAGCCGCCAAGCAGGCCAACGCCATTCCCCAGCCGCAGGCATGGAACGGAATCGACGGTATTTTGAACGGCAATCCCTTGATGCCGGATGTATCCCCGGCTGACCGGGCGGCCGCCCTGATCGCGCTGGCCGAACAAAGCGCCCCGCGTTTGGGAAGGGAAGAACGGAAGTTGATTATGGACTATGCCGACGCCGTGAACGACCCGCAAAAAATCATAGGGCTAATCAACCACCTATGTGAACAGGGGTATGAACTTCAACACGGCAAGATGGATGACGTTGTAAAAAGCCAGATTGTAAGTGAGATGGCCGTTGCCAGGGCGGAACAGACCATCGCCTGTGACCCGGAAGCCGAGCCGATTGTCACGATTCTTTGGAGTGAAAGCCCCCACTTAAAAGATGGCCAGCAAATGCCATTACATGAGGCCGACGCTGTTTTTCAGTCACTGGACGAGGCCCAACGCCGCGGCCGAGAACAGCCGGGCTATACGGGAAGCTGGTACGACAAGACCAGGTTCCGCATTGACTTTACCATGCAGGGCCAGCCGGACAACTACGAGGGGCGGCAGGACTTTGGCGATGGGGACGGTTCCCTGATTCAGCATATCCGGGGCGCCACGAATACTACGAACAGGATGAAAGCTGGAAAAACCATGTGCTGCACCATGAGGGGCCGGAGGCATGGGAAGCGGACAAGGCCCAGCGGGATATGCTGCTGCATACCTTTGTCCCATATCTCAAACAGCACTGCAACCTTTCCCGTATGGAACAGGAGGCCCAACACCTTTTACGATCCGGCGATCCCCTGTTGCCAGAGCAGACCGCCTATTTGGACGCCTTGGTGGAGTATGTAAGAGAGTGCCGTCCGCTTCTCAATCAGGGAGAATCGTTACCGGAGCCGCCGCAGCTTTTCGACTTTGATAAGAGCTTGCAGGACTATAAGGCGCAGGTCAAGACCGAGCTGGAACAGGAAGCCGCCACTGCCGGGCTGACGGTGGAGGAATATATTGACTCTGGTTCCTATGCCCCGGCGCAGCCTAACTTTTCCATCTACCAAGTGCCGCCCGGCCCGGAGGGGCGCGACTTCCGCTACCGTTCCTATGAGGACTTGCAGGCGGACGGGCTTTTGGTGGACAGGAAGAATTACCAGCTTGTCTACACCGCGCCGCTGGATAAGGACACCACACTGGACGAGATTTACCGCCGCTTCAATATGGAACATCCCGCCGATTACAAGGGACGTTCCCTCTCTATGGGGGATATTGTGGTGTTCCGGCAGGACGGGGAACAGACGGCCTACTATGTGGACGAGGGGGCCGACTACCGGCAGGTGCCGGAGTTCTTCTCCCAGCCGGAAAAGCAGCTCACGCCGGACGAGTGCATGACCGGCGAACAAATCCAGACGCCGAGGGGACGTTTCTATCTGACCGACAGGAGCCGGGAACAGATGGAGGCTGCCGGGTATGGATTCCACCACCAGTCGGAGGACGGCAAGTATCTTATTATGGCAAACGGCACAAGGGCCTTTGCCATCCCGGCCCAGCAGGACAGCCACATCAAAACCGCTGAAATGTCCACCGAGCAGAACTACAACATGATCGACGGCATGATGAACAACGCCCCGTCTATGGAGGAACTGGAAGCAAAGGCAAAAGCAGGGGAACAGATTTCCCTTTTGGATGTGGCCGAGGCAGCCAAGGCGGAGGCCAAAAAGCCCAAGCAAACGCGCAGGACAACACAAAAACCAAAGAAACCGTCCATCCGGGCGCAGCTTGCCGCCGCCAAGGAGGAACAGAAAAAGAAGTCCCCGGCGTGGGAAAAATCAAAAGAAATGGAGGTATGAGGAATGTATTTCACCGTGGAAGAAGAAAACCTGCTCTGTCTGTATCATAATGCCGAACGCCGCAGGACAGCAGCAAATCTCCGGACAGTTCTGCCGGATATGGACAAGGAAATGGCTACGCTGGCCTGCCAGACCGCCGATAAGCTGGACGCCATGAGCGACGCCGACTTTGCGGCGCAGCGGTTCCACTTCACAGACGAGTAAGCAAAACGCCGGGCGCGAGGGCTATATGGCCCTTGCGTCCGGCATTTTTATATGGTCTTAAACGCTGAAATCATATCGCGAATATTTTGAAATCTTTTGGTTTTATCCGGGTTCAATCCTCTCTCAACAAAATTTCGTAAATTCTGATTCGTAATTTTTTCAGTATTAGTTTTACCTGTCATTACAAAATAAATAACTCTGGTGAGAGCATAAGTTTCGTGAACTATGCCATAAGTGTTAAACCCCTCGACAACCAGTGCAGGATCATTAAAATAACCCTTGAACTCCGTATTAACCGTTGTTAGCGTACTATCAGGAATTTTTACAAGTCCAAAATCTGAAAGTTTAACTACAAGGGTATCGTCGTACTCTTTTATCAAAATATTTTTAGGGCTTATATCACGATGCAGATGTCCTTTTGAATGAAGATAATCAAAAGCGCGTAATATTTGTTGGGCAATTCCTTTTCGCTGTATAATTGTTAAGGTGGAGTTATGAGCAGCGATATATCCGTCCAGTGTATAATCCATATATTCCATAATATACTCATTTTTATCTGGATTGTAGCAGTAAACTTCAAGTATGTATGGAGAAGATAGATCATTCATTACATCAAATTCTCTTTTGAAACGGGCCATTTCTTTATCTGTAAGTTCCTTTTTTGCACGCTTTAAAATAAAAGGCCGATTATAAAAAGTGTCCTTATATTTATAAACATTAGCATAAGAACCGCTTCCGATCAGCTTCAAATCAAATGTAAAATCTTGTTGCTTATGTGAAATGGTTATGCTACTAAGAGGTAAAAAAATAGGAAGTGTATAATATAATTCGACCTTTGCCATATTGGGCGGTAATGAACTGCCTCCACTTGAACTAAGGAAATCTCGACAGCGTGTAAGTAACTCTAAATAGTATGGGTCTATTTGAAAGGCTAAAGGCGTTGCTTTTAGTGAACTTACTAAGCTGAATATAATTTCGATTCTCTTAATTAAATCTCTGCTCGGTTCTGCCCAAAAGTGTGCTTCATGTTCCCCAGTTGGTAGCCTTTCGTTCATTGTTCTAAAAAGTCCAACCAGATCATGATGTAAGGTCATAAGTATTTCCCGAAGTTTTTGATTTCTAAATGATTTATATAAATCGGAGTATTCCACATTTATTTGACTACATGATAATAATTCTCTGTACTGTGATTCAATATAGTTTTCAATATTCATACAAGTTCCACCGTTTCCCGCTTTGTTTTACTGTATTATATCATGCAATTACATAATCGGCAATTATCCAAAACGCCGGGCGCGGGGCTGTATTGCCTCTGCGTCCGGCATTTCTTGTTTGTCCATTTTCCCGCATTTAGAACCCCGTTTTGCGGGGAACAGGATAACTTTATCCATCTGCCTGCTGTCCATGCGGAAAAGCCCTTGATTTCCGTGTATTTTTACCGTCCTAAATGCGTAGACAGGAGGTATCTTTTCCGCTGGCGTTCCGCCTCTTTCTTTCGGCGTACCTGCACCGCACAATCCGGGCAGTATTTGGCCCGGTTGGAGTTGGGCGTAAAGGCCGCCCCGCAGACGGTGCAGCGTTTGATATCATCCCGGCCTTTGGTGATTTCGGCGCACAGGGCCGCGTCCAGCGGCAGGACGGCCACCTTGAACCACCGGCACAGCAGCGAATAGGAAATACTCTGCACACAGACACATTCCTCCCCATCGTCCAGCAGGAGGCAGTTTCCGTTACAGTAGTTGCAGCACTCATGGGTGAGCCTGCGGGCCTTGCGGTATTGGGGGTAACTCATTCTCGGTATATTCATCGTTCCTGCGTAAGCTCCTTTCCCGGCGCTGTCCGCAAAATGCTGTCCACATTCTGTTTGACAATGTCGTATTCTTTCAATTTTTGTTTCGCTTCGCTGTATTGTGCGGACAGCCGTTCCCGTTCTGCGTCCAGCTTTTTATACTCGGTTTTGAGGGCGTACAGGTTGGGGAGCTTTGTGATCCCAGCCTCTTTGAGCGCCTTTGCCGCCGCCTCATACAATATCAGTTGGCTTTCATGCGCCGCTGGAACGCGGCCTTGTCTTTGACATTTCGCAGTTCCAGCACCACAGGCCGGAGCTGCTTGTAGGCGGAGAGGTTTTTTATCAGCAGCGCCATATCCCCAAGGCGGCGTTCTGCGTCTTTCAGGGCGGAGGCCGCCGCGTCGCCCACCGCGCTGATCTCGGCCAGCCTGCTTTCCAAGCCCTCGTAGCTGTCAATCTGGTGTTCCGTGATGAAGTTTAAGGAGTTGGCGGCCTGTTTCAAGTTGCTTCGCCCACCGCGCATAGCCCGCCGACTGCTGGGCCTTGATACTGTCCTCCAAGGCGATCCGCAGGGAGATTTCCCCGGCGCTTCTTCTGCGCGGCCCTCGGTCGATGGCAATGCCCTTGATTCGCTGGGTGATCCGTTCCTCGGTGTAATCCTCCCCCAAGGTCTTGCAGCGGGTGAAGCGTTCCTGTCCGGGGGCGCGGAATGAAATAAACTTGCCCTGTTTGACTTCATAGCCCTGCGCCTCCATGAGCTGCAAAAAGCTGTCAAAATCTTTGGACTGCGGGATGGCCGCGTCGATAGCAATTTTTAGTTTTGCTTTCCAGCTCTTGCCCTTTTTCTGTGCGTCCCACTCGGCATAGGTCTTGCCCTTGTCCTTGCCGGGCTTTACCACAGACAGGCCGTGTTCCTTGCACAGCCGGTCGCTGGTGCGCCGGATAAAGGCGTAGCTCTGACGGTTGGAAATGTACTTGCGCTGGTTCGCCATATCCACGGCGCAGATAATGATGTGGTTATGCAGGTGGCCCTTGTCAATGTGGGTGGTAATCACATAGGGGTATTTGCCTTGCAGCACTTCATCGGCAAGCTGCCGCCCGATCTCGTGGGCCTGCTCCGCCGTGGTTTCCCCCGGTTCAAAGGCTTGTATCAGGTGATGTGCCAGATTGTTTCCCTTTTGGTACGCCTGATCCAGCAGCATTTGAAATTCTATATCCGCCGTTTCATAGGAACAGCCATAGGAAGAAACGAACAGCTTTTCATCGGTCTTGTCCGGGTTCTCGATGTAGTCCAGCGCCTTTTTCAGCGTTGACTTGATAGGATGGATCTTTGTAACTGCCATATCTGTGCCAGCGCCCCCTTGATGTCCTCCAAGTCCTGCGCGTACACAGTCCCGGTACTGTTGATACGCCTTGCAATCTGGTTGATGTTGACGCCGATTTTTTGCAGCTCTGCGGTCTGCGCCCGGACGGGGCCGGTGTCGATATGGACGATATAGCCGTCGATCAACATTTTCCGGGCGTAGGCAGAAAAGTTCTTTGTGCCAAGCTGGGCCATCTTCTGTTGGATCAGCGCCCGTTCCTCCGGCGTCACTGGGACGCGCAGCACAAATTTCCGTTTTCGGTTTGCCATTGGTTCACCTCCGTTCATTCAGGGGTTTGGGGACTTCCCCAAGATACAAACGGGAAGCCGTTTGCCGGGAGTGTGGCTACACTCCCTATGCTTGCTGTTTTTCTTTTCCTCCACTCCTAATACTCTGAGAAGCCATCAAACTACCCGCAAAATAGCGCTTTGGAAAGAAAAATTTGCAAAAAAATAAGAGGCCCTTGGCCTCCATACAACAAATGATAAACAAATGCCGAATCCGTTTGACGCGTTCGCTTGACGGTCCGTGTCTACAGCACATCGTTAAACTTACCCGTTCTTTTGTTTTACCTTTGCAGAGAATACGGTATAAAAGATTCTGTCATACTACTTTCATACTATCAATTTAGAAGAGGTAAAACACGATGAAACAAAATTACAATGAAATCTTGCGGGAGTACCGCATCTACTTGACCGAACATGAAAAATCTCACGCAACCATACAAAAGTATGTTCGTGAGTTGGTTTGGTTTCTTTCATTTTTACAGGGGGAAGAACCTACAAAAGCAAAGGTGCTGGAATATCGAGAGCAACTGCAACAGAGCCACCATGCCCGCACCGTAAATGCCAAGCTGTCCGCCATTCATTCCTATCTGGACTACCTGGGGCTGGCGGCCTGCAAGGTGAGGTTTTTGAAAATCCAGCATACGGTATTTGTGGATGACAGCCGAGATTTGACCGAAGCGGAATACCACCGCTTGTTAGACGCTGCCAAAAGGAAAAAGGACAGCCGCCTGTATCATGTGATGCTTGCCATTTGCACCACCGGAATCCGGGTCAGTGAGCTTTCCTTTCTGACTGTGGAGGCATTGCACAAAGGAAAAGCGGAAATCCGCATGAAAGGCAAAATCCGCACCATTCTCTTGACAAAAGAGCTGTGCCGGAAATTGAACGCCTATGCCAAAGAAAAAGGCATCCGAACGGGGTATCTGTTCTGCACCCGTACCGGAAAGCCCTTAGATCGAAGCAATATCTGTCATGATATGAAAAAGCTGTGCCGGGCGGCGCGGGTAAATCCTGAAAAGGTCTTTCCCCACAATTTGCGGCACTTGTTTGCAAAATGCTATTATGCCATCAAAAAGAATCTGGCATATCTTGCGGATATTTTAGGACACGCCTCCGTGGACACCACGCGTATCTATGTAGCTATGGGCACACGGGAACATGAGCGAACCTTACAGCGGATGCATCTGATCTCATAGCACCACGGAATAATGATTCTGTGGTTCCATGGCCCCCTTGCTCAGTTACAAGTAGAACTGATTAGCTCTATTATAAGTGTATCAGAGCAGATTTTCAACCATTTATTACATATAGAACAGCAAAATAAATACGAAAAATAGACCTGCACCGCGAAATATGTGCGCAGGTCTGCTTTTTATGCCTGTCAGAACGCCCTTAGTTGATTAAAATAATAATTTTCTTCCTAGAAGCAGTAACGATTACCCCAGAATCATTATTCTGCGGTAATTGAATCGTTCAGAAAAGGAAAGTTTGTGGTTAGGATATTCCCTTTGAAATGACAGGAGGTGAATAAAGTGGAAGAAAGATGGTCGGTAGAATTGTTGGAGTGCTTGGCCCAGAAGGCCGGATGTGGGTATCTGTCGGATTTGCGGTATCTCAGCCCATGGGAGCAATTCCATCTGTCCAGGGAGCTTTTACATGTTCCTTCGGAAGCCTTTTCGCTAAAAACGTGGAATGACGCCTTGGCTTATCTGACGGGTCTTTCCCAGCAAGCGGATGCATCCGCCGCGAAAGAAACGTTGATGAAGCATCTATCGGAACACTGCAGCGGTTTGCAACGTCATCCGAGCCGAGAATGAATTTGAATAGAAAGGTGGTTAGAATGCTATGCAAATTACTGTTGTAGGCGCAGGTTATGTGGGGTTATCTCTTGCCACTCTGTTAGGCCAAAAGCATGAAGTAATAGTGCTTGATATTGATGAAGAAAAGGTTGCGAAAGTTAATTCCCGTATTTCTCCCGTTCAGGACGTATATCTCGAAAAGTTTTTTGCCGAAAGAAAACTAAATTTGACAGCCACTGTAGATACGGCAATAGCATATAAAGACGCCGAGTATGTAATTATTACAACACCTACTAATTATGAGGATGAAACCAATAGCTTTGATACTCATGCGGTTGATTCCACCATAGAAATTTGTATGGCAAATAATGATCATTGCATTATGATCATCAAAAGTACGGTTCCTGTTGGGTATACAAGGAGTGTGCGAAAAAAATATAACACCAGCCACATTCTATTTTCCCCTGAATTTTTAAGAGAAACGAAAGCCCTATACGACAATTTGTACCCTTCCAGAATTGTTGTTGGTACAGATATTGCAGACCCTGCTATGGTTATCCATGCACAGGTTTTTTCAACCATCTTGCAAGAGTGCGCAAATAAAGAAGATATTCCCGTCTTGATTATAGGGCTTGATGAAGCAGAAGCCGCTAAACTTTTCGCTAATACTTATTTAGCCATGCGTGTTGCGTTCTTTAACGAATTGGATACCTTTGCAGAAATGAATGGGTTAAGTACAAAGAACATCATAGATGCAATTTGTCATGATCCTCGAATTGGTAAGCATTATAACAATCCATCTTTTGGCTATGGCGGATATTGCCTCCCGAAAGATACAAAGCAGTTGAAATCAAGTTTTCATGATATTCCTGAAAATTTGATTACCGCTGTGTGTCAGGCAAACCACACCAAAAAAGGCCATGTCATAAAGGGAATTCTGAATAAACATCCTGGCACAGTTGGTATTTACCGCTTAACGGCAAAGTCTAATTCTGACAATTTCCGTTCAAGTGCTGTTTGGGGTGTTATGGAGGGGCTTTCCAAAGAAAAACAAGAAATTGTAATATATGAACCCTTATTAGGCGATGCCGCAGAGTTTATGGGTTATAAGGTTGTACATTCTTTTGCGGAGTTTAAGCGTTCATGTGATGTTATTGTTGCTAATAGAGTTTCCAGTGAACTCTCGGAAGTTATGTATAAGGTTTATACAAGAGACATCTTTGGAAGAGATTGACCCGGCGAGGCGGTGATTGTAATGTACACATTTTTCTTGATGGTCGAGGATTATATCAAAACTCATAACCTTCACCTCTTTATGTTTTTCTTCGCATTCATTTTCATTCGATGGGGAATAGTATTTTTCCATGCTATTCGATATAAGCCATATGATTATGAAGATAAAGAAATAAATTATTTTACATCGGTGCTGCTCCCAGTCGTTGACGAACCATTAGATCTATTTTATAGTGTTCTGATGAAAATAGCACGCCAGAATCCGTCTGAGATTATAGTTGTCATTAATGGGCCAAAAAACGAGGGGCTTGAAAACCTGTGTGTAGATTTCAACAGGAATTTACCAATTTGCTTTACTCCTGTTCAGCATTATTATACACCTGTTGCCGGTAAGAGAAATGGGATCCGTGTGGCAATGGAGCACATTAATCCGAATTCCGATATAACAGTGCTTGTGGATAGTGATACGGTATGGACAGAGGATACTTTGTCCGAGTTGCTGAAGCCTTTTGCTTGTGATCAAAAAATTGGCGGTGTTACAACCAGACAGAAAATACTTGATCCTGACCGCAAACTCGTAACCATGTTTGCAAATTTGCTTGAAGAGATCAGAGCTGAAGGAACGATGAAAGCAATGAGCGTTACAGGCAAAGTGGGCTGCCTTCCCGGCAGGACAATTGCTTTCCGTACTCAGATTTTGATAGATGTGATGTATGACTTTATGAATGAGACATTCATGGGATTTCACAAAGAAGTATCCGATGACAGAAGCCTCACAAACCTGACGCTCCGAAAGGGGTACAAAACAGTTATGCAAGACACCTCAGTAATTTATACAGATGCGCCCACCGAATGGAAAAAATTTATCAGGCAGCAGTTAAGATGGTCGGAAGGTTCACAGTATAACAATCTGAGAATGACTCCTTGGATGTTAAAAAACGCCAAGCTGATGTGCTTTATTTACTGGTCAGATATGATTAGTCCGATGATGCTGGTTAGCGTTTATGCCAATACTATAATTTGCAAGGTGTTAAATATACTTGGCTGCGCGATTCCAACATTGGCATATACCGCTCCATGGTGGCAGATCATTCTCTTTATTCTTCTTGGTTGTATCATTAGTTTTGGTTCACGAAATATTAGGGTTATGAGAAGTGTGAAGTGGTATTATACATTACTGCTTCCAGTATTCATCCTTGTTTTAACTGTTGTCATGGTTCCTATCCGATTGCTAGGCCTTATGCTCTGCTCTGACGATATGGAATGGGGCACCCGGAAATTGGAGGAGGACAATGATAAAGTGGAAGTTCCTTAATTGCATTTGTATATTCGCGGCTGCTATATTTATATTATGGGTTGGTTGCAACGAACAGCCTGTCGATACCGAGAAGGCCGATGGCTCTGACAGCATTGCGTCTATTGAGGCTCCGAGTAATAGTCAAGCTACACTGGAAGAACCAACTACGGAATCTATTGTAACAGAATCCTCAGTTGTCGAGTCTGAATATTATCCTATTACAGAGGGACAAAGATATTTGGGCGTTTATGTTCAAGGCCCCGAAGAGACTGATGTTTTAGCTGACAGCATCAATACTTTAGCTTGGTTTGATCGTTTTGATCAGACAAGTGATTACAAGATTTCTTTATGTTTAGACGACAATAAATATATAGCGTTTATCACTTTGCAGCCTACCGACTGGGACTTAAAATTGGTTTCTGACGGGTATTATGATGATTTTATTATTGAATATTTTAAGAAACTCTCTTCGGATAACAGAGCCAATACAGAACTTTTTGTTCGATTAGCGCATGAAATGGAAATGAGGCCCTCTTACAAATCTGGTTGGTACAGTTGGCAAACAGATGATGCTCACGCATATGTAAACGCTTGGGTTCACATTGTGAACTTGGGTAGGGAATATGCTCCCAATGTTAAGTGGGTATGGTCTCCCAACAGGGCAGACGAATACACAACGAAATATTATCCAGGTGATGAGTATGTTGATTATGTCGGATTGACATTGAATAACACATTGGATTCCCGTGAGAGTTTTCAGCAATTCTATGAAAATGAGGGTCAAAGAGACTATTTGGAAGCATATAATAAGCCAATTATTTTTGGAGAGATCGCGGAGCATAGCACCAGTGATGAAGTTCGCAATGAATACATACAATCTGTTTTTGATTATCTTGGAACCTACGATAAATGCATCGGTTTTATTTTCTTAAATCATGATATAGAAAGTGCAAGACAATACAAGTTTACAGATTGCGAATTGATATTAGATACATTTATTGAGAATGCGAGGGATTACATTTGTGCGAAATAAGAAGTTTACAAAGTATCAGATCATGACGAGAGTTGGAACGATTATCAGCATTTTACTGTTTGTTGTCCTTGGATTTTGTATCGAAGTTATTTTCTAAAAAAATGGAGAAAGTGAAAGATGGAACATCAAACCAAAGGAACGTTGCGCAATCAGGCCGTCATTACATCAGCCGGATCGCCCCGAGCAACCACACCGCGGTTCGTAAGGTATTGGATGGGAGCAATTCCCCCTAACGCTGATCCCATTGGCGGTTTCAGGAGGGAGCCGTCATGTGTAGAACGGGATATCGACCAACGGAAATGGGAGTAACACCGTTAAAAAAAACATCCCCCGGCCCGTGGGAAATGTGGCCGGAACCATGAATTTGCGTATGCAATAAAATATCATACTATTTTTTTGTTCGCCCGGAGGGTTTATGCCCTTCCGGGCGAATTTTGTTATTTCCTTCGGCCCGCTCTATCGGTCAAACACTTTTTCAAAATTTTTTTAAAAAAGTGGTGTTTGGCGGGTAGCTGGAGGCCTTTCAACAGTAACTTTGGCGGAAAGGGAGAAAACCACCGAAATCCCCCACAGAAAGGGGGTGAAAAGATGGAAACGATCCCCCGCAATGATTTTATCCTGCGGCACCGCTATGATGCTTTCTGCAAAGCGGTACTCCGCAATGAGGCTAAAAGCTACTGGTCGGAGATGGCGCATCGCCGCGAACGTGAAAAGTCGCTGGATGCTCTGACACAAGAGGAAATGGACAAGCTCTCAGTCGTGGATGATTACCCCAGCGACAGCTACGTTTTTTCGTCGTATGGGTATGACCTGCTGATCGACAACGAGCTTGTAGCCGAGGCGTTCGCCAGCCTGCCGGAACAGGAACAAAGCATTTTGATTTTGCACTGTGTTCTGGATTTGGCAGACGGAGAAATCGGCAGCCTCATGGGAATGTCCCGCAGCGCCGTACAGCGTCACAGGACAAGGACCCTGAAACAGTTGCGTATGAAATTGATGGCGTTCATGCCAGAGGGAGGTAAACGCGGATGAAGGAACCTACATTCAACGGCAGAGAGCTTCTTCCCCTTTCGGTGATGGAAGCTGCCCACGCTGGGGATGCAATGGCTATGGAGCAAGTGCTGCGGTACTATGAGGACTACATAAACAAGCTCTGCATCCGCACCTTGTATGACAGCAACGGCATCCCCTATGTGTGCGTGGACGAGTATATGAAGCACCGTTTGGAAATCAAGCTCATTCATTCCATCATCGTTGCCTTGAAGTAACGACCCGGCCACGGTAACGGAAATGTCTTATTACTCTCTTTCCGCATTTCCGCCGGCTCGGTGGCTGATGTATGTACCTTGACAAATACGCCCGCAGGACAATGGCGGCGCGTCATAGGGCATACGGACACATTCTGTCTACACCGAGCCGGACGGCGGGTGCGCCATGATGCTGGTTTCTACGAAAACAGCGGAGCGACAACCACCCAGCCGCAAAATAAGCGTAGCTGCTTATGGGCGATGACGTGCAGGCAGGACAATGATACTCCCTTACAGCCACAGTCCGAGCGTTAAAAGCGTCACAGGCAATGGGTAGGGCCGTGTGAGAACCACACGGGGGTGAAAAGCCCGTGGAGCTGGGCCGCCAGCCGTCCGTGTTTTGCCCACAGTTACAAGGATCCTTTGCTTTGAACAGAAGGAGGCCATATTATGAGTAATAACGATGTGCCTATTTGGGAAAAGTATACGCTTACCATTGAGGAAGCGTCGAAATATTTTCGCATTGGAGAAAACAAACTGCGTCGGCTTACCGAGGAAAACCCATCCGCTGGCTGGGTGATTTTGAACGGCAACCGCATCCAGATCAAACGGCAAAAATTTGAAAAAATCATTGATTCTCTTGACACAATCTAGTGAAAAAGAGCCTTGACTATGCTATAATACTCTTAGAGCGTGTCAAGGCTCTTTCCGTCATGGAAAGGAGCATGACGAAATGTCAAAAAAAGAACGAGATGAAAAAAGGCGGGACAGCAAAGGCCGCCTTTTGAAATCTGGAGAGAGCCAGCGAACAGACGGAAGATACGCCTACAAATATACGGATACCTTTGGAGAACCGAAGTTTGTGTACTCATGGAAGTTAGTCCCTACGGACAAAATCCCTGCCGGAAAACGCCCGGATATTTCTCTGCGTGAGAAAATCAAGCAGATACAAAAAGACCTTGACGATGGGATTGACACCATCGGTAAGAAAATGACCGTGTGCCAGCTATATGAAAAGTATATCCGGCAGCGGGGCAATGTGAAACGGGGAACCCATAAGAGCCGCCAGCAGTTAATGAAACTTCTGTCCGAGGATAAAATCGGAGGGGCCAGCATCGACAGCGTGAAGCTGTCTGACGCCAAAGAATGGGCCTTGCGTATGCAGGAAAAGGGCGTGGCCTATCATACCATCTGCAACGGCAAGCGTTCCCTGAAAGCCATTTTTCACATGGCCGTACAGGACGATTGCCTCCGCAAGAATCCCTTTGACTTCCAGATCAATGAGGTTATCAACGACGATACCGTACCAAAGGTGCCGCTTACCCCTGCACAGGAAAAGGAGCTTTTGGGCTTCATGCAGAGTGACCCCGTTTATGCCAAGTATTATGACGAGGTATTGATTCTGCTGGAAACCGGACTTCGCGTTTCCGAACTCTGCGGCCTGACGCCTGCCGACCTGAATTTTGACAAGCGGTTTGTGAATGTAGACCACCAGCTTTTGAGAAGCACCGAGGACGGCTACTACATCGAAGCGCCAAAGACAGACAGCGGTTATCGCCAGGTGCCTATGAGCGCAGCGGCCTACAAAGCATTTCAGCGTGTGTTGCACAGGCGAAAGGACGGCAAAGGCGTTGTGGTGGACGGGTATAAGGGATTCCTGTTCTTAAATCGGGACGGACTGCCGAAAGCGGCTGTCAACTATGATTCCATGTTTCAGGGCCTTGCCAAGAAGTTCAACAAGTTCCATGCGGAACCGCTGCCGGAGGTCATGACGCCACACACCATGCGGCATACATTCTGTACCAGAATGGCAAATGCGGGAATGAACCCCAAAGCATTGCAGTACATCATGGGACATTCCAACATCAATATGACGCTGAACTATTACGCCCACGCCACGTTCCATTCCGCACAGGAGGAAATGGAACGGCTGCAAGCCAAGTCACAGACCGCCGCCGCAGTCAACGCGCAGCCTGCGTCAGAGAGCGCCCAGGAATCCAAGGCCGCATAAGATACGCAGAATGTACTACTGTTTGTACTACGTTTGAGAACGAAAACATGAGGGGTAATAAGAATGTTTGTGAGGTTCTTCCGATACGAAAAATGCCGGAAAAGCCCGAAGTTAAGGGCTATACCGGCATATAAGAACATCTAACGAGATAATTGGAAATCTATTAAATGATTAGTATAAAAGAAATAAAATTTCTTCAATCCCTTAAGCATACCAGCAATATGCTGGAACCGGATATACTGGAAGAATATTGTGATATGCTTAATCAGAAACAAGCATCATTGGAAGAGGAAATTGAAGAACTATGTGAAGCTAAAAAACTGCTTATGCAGGAAAAAATCAATCTGCAGTCAACCAGAAACAATGCAATTCATCAGTTAGGTGTACCACTGCGTGCATTAAAATATATTGTCTGTCCAAATTGTGGGGCTCAAATGGAGATGGAAAACGCCAGAATTGTAAAGGGAGGGTATATTTTAGAAGGCGATATGCATTGTGTCTGCGGCCATCAGATTTCCGTCGAGGACGGCATTCTGATGACCGGAAACCGATATACGAAAAATTGGGATCATCCGGATTACCGACATGGAGGAATTGTCCAAAATGTAGGAGATAATTTTTACAATTGTTTTCGCAAATGTTATGATTTTATTATGAGTAATATTGAAGGAGATTTTCTGGAGGGCAAAGTTGTGATGGAGGCTCAGGTGAACGGGTATTTTTTCTTGTATAAGCATTTTAACAGGCTGCCTACTGACTGCCTCTACATCATAGTTGACAAGTTTCCGGAAACATTGCGTACGTACAAAAAATTACTGGAACAGCTAAATCTTCCGCTTGAAATTTTATTTATAGCGGATAATTCAGTTAATTATCCTTTGCGGGAAAGGTGCGTGGATTTGCTCATCAGTTTTTTCGGCGATATGAATATCTGTTATACCATCATGGTTTTTTTATTCAAGATGCCGGAAGATTTATGAAAAATGAAAATCTGGTACTGGGTGCAACAATGAGTTTCCGGCAGAAATCTAAATCACGGGAGCTTATGCCGATGAAATATCCGGAATCATCCCCAAAAACTCATAATATCAACGAGTTGAAAAAGGCTTATGAGACACAATCCTACGATTTTATATGTCAGGAGGTTGGGACTATGACGAAAACGTGCAACGAATATGCGTATGAATGCCATCAGGATGGTGAGCCTCTTGATATGTACTATTTCAAGGCTGAACGAAAGTAAGAAAATAGAGAGGGTGCTCCTCTCTATTCTTTTACGCGAATATTTTCATTCTCACTTTGCAGAGCCAGAACTGTATTGATATGCAGGGCAGTGCCATAGATCAAAGCAGCCGGAGACACCTTAAAAGAAGGATTGTGTAAATCTGCATAGGTGGTGCTTTCTGGCTCTGTGCAGCCGAGAAATAGGAATGCTCCCGGCACTTCTCTAAAATACAGTCCTACGTCTTCTCCACCTGTTAGTGGTTCCGGTGTGTCATTAACGTGTTCGGCCCCCAGTAATTCCTTTGCTGCTGAAGAGATTATGAGAGCAACGGTTTCATCGTTCACCGTAGGAGGATAACCGACTTCTCTTTCGTAGACTGCCTGACATCGGTGTGCTGCGGCTATCCGCTCTGCAATTTCTCCCAGACGGAAGCTGACTGTCTCTCTTGCTATATCGCTGTAAGTACGGAAGGTCCCGCTCAGTATAACTTCTCCGGGAGTGGCATTCCACACAGAGGAAACAGTATTGACAGTGCCGACAGTAATCACCACAGGATCAAATGGGCTGATTTCTCTGGGTACGATGGTTTGTATCGCGGATAGAAGTTCTGCCAGCGGGGGAATGACATCTATAGCGTGGTGAGGAGCGCCGCCATGGCCGCCTTTCCCTTTTATTGTGATACGAAAAAGGTCAGTTGCCGCCATGGCTTCTTTCCGGAATATTTTCAAATTGCCTGTCGGCATACTGGGATCTACATGGATTCCCATACAATAATCAACATTCTTCAGATAACCCTCTTGGATAATATAATAGGCACCCCCGCAAACCTCCCCCAGGGGTGCGGCAGAGGGATCGATATCCTCTTCGGCAGGCTGGAAAATAAGCCGGAGATTGCCACAGAGTTTTTCAGGGTGTTGAGAAAAATATTTTGCTGCACCTAAAAGCATGGCGACATGTGCATCATGTCCGCATGCGTGCATTTTACCTGGATGTTCGGAGGAGTAGGGGAGCCCTGTACTCTCTGTAATAGGAAGAGCATCCATGTCTGCCCGAAGAGCTATGGTTTTTCCCGCATGCACTCCATATACCGTGCCAATTACTCCTGTGCGTGCGACACCGGTTATGGTTTCGATATTCCACTCTTTAAGTTTGTTAGCAATAAGAGCGGCGGTCTTCACTTCATTAAGTCCCAGTTCCGGTATGCGATGCAGTTCTTTGTAAAGATTAATGACTTCATCTTCTAATTCATTTAATTCACTGATGGGAATCATATTTTTCTCCTCTTTATATTATTAATGTTTTAAAATGGACCATATCCGGTAATTGCTGCATAGGATATAAAAATTATAGCTACCAGCAAAATTTTTAAAATTAATGGACAGTAAAATCTCAACCACTTATCATAAGGCACCTTGCCAAAGGCTAAACCAATAAAGAGCAGGCCTAAAGTAGGGGTGACCAGATTGGTGATTCCGTCCCCCAACTGATATGCCAGTACGGCCGACTGTGAAGTGAGCCCCAGGAGTTCTCCAACGGGAAAAAGTATCGGCATAATAGCAACTGCCTTTCCGGAGCCGGAGGGGATCAAAATATTAATTAGACTAATTACAAGCAGCATCCCTATAGCGGAAGCCCAAACAGGAAGGGAACTTAAGGGCGTAGAAATGCTATAGATAATTGTATCCAGAATATTGCTTTTAGTTATAATGGATTGTACGCCTGCCGCAACACCGATAATCATTGCGCCTCCCGAAATTTCAGCTACACCTTTCAAAAAGGTTTCACAGATAGCATTAATTCTCATACGGCTCAGAATTCCGGCTACGATACCGATGATGATGAAAACGGCACTCATTTCATTAAGCCACCAGTCGGTTGTAATAGCCATATAAGTAAAATAAACCATGCCACCGATTAATGTGCCTAAAATACATCCGTGACGCCAGGTGAATATTTCTTTGTTCATACTGTCAATATCAAATGAAAGCTCAGAAACATCTACCCCCCTCATCAGACTTTTATTGGGATCTTTCTGTATTTTTTTTGCGTAGGATAGAACGTGCCAAAGACCGATTACGTTTAATACGACAAATAGCACAAGGCGCAGACCGAGACCTGAATACAAGGGAAGTCCGGCGAGTGCCTGGGGAATTCCTACGTTACTTTGATTTGTAGGACCGGCAATAAATCCCATCATACAGCCAATCAATGCGACACCCACGCCAACCATGGAATCATAACCTAAAGCTACAGAAATGGCTATAGCTATAGGGAAAAATGGAATGGTGGCTTCTCCAAAGCCCATAAATCCGCCGAAGACGGAAAAGATTGAAAACAAGAATACCAGAACCAAATCACCGCTTTTTTGATTGAGGTTGGAAATAACTTTGGAAATGCCAATATGGAGAGCGCCAGATTTTGACACTACCTCCATGCCGCCGCCAATCATTAAAGTACAGACAACCATTCCGGCTGCTGATATGATACCTTCCGGAATGGCCAGAAATATATCAAATATGGTCGCTGGTGTTTTTTCTATTAGTTGATAGGAACCGGGTATAACTTCCAGGCGTCCTGTAGCACCTTCAATACGTTCAAACTGACCAGCAGGAATCAGATAGGTTAATATTGCCATTACAGCAATTATAATGAAGAGCAGTGCAAAAGAGTTTGGCATTTGAAATTCTTTTTTTTCTTTCATTTTTAACATTTCCTCCTTGATATATCATATTATTTGTCTGCATTTACTCTATTTATTTTTACAGGCATTTATAAAAGAACGAAATAAATTTTGTTGAATTGCTTCCCTATACATCATCTCAGGATGCCATTGGACAGCCAGAAAGAAGGGATGATCCGGAAGTTCAATGGCCTCCAATACATGATCCTCAGATTCGCCGGCCGCCATGTAGCAGCCGGCAAGCTGTTTGATGGCTGAGTGATGATAGGAATTAACTGGAAGTGTTTTGCATCCAAATATGGATTGAATTTTACTTCCTTCCTTTAAGTTAACTGTATGTACTGGCTGATACATGGGGGATTCGTCTATAGAATGCCGGTTAAAGCCAGCTGCGCAGAGATCCTGATACAGTGTTCCACCAGCCGCTACATTCATGGCCTGCATTCCCCGGCAGATTCCAAGAACCGGAATTCTAGTGCTGTTTAATAGGCTCGTGATAATCTGTATATCTTGTTTGTCTCTCTGACTTACAAGCGCTAATAATGACACCATCTAAAGTATCAAGTAATCCTTCCACCGTATTAAAGTGTTCGCAAATCGGAATTATAATTGGGATGCCGCCAATCCGCTCCACAGAATTAATGTAATTGTCAGCCAGAAACTGCCACTTTTGCAGGGGCACCCCCATATCAGTGATAATTCCAATTTCATCATTTTCATCGTAGTTGCAAGTAATACCTATAATCGGTTTTCGTTTCATAAGCCTCCCTCTCCTAATTATTTTATATATCTTGTTATTCAATACTTTATCATAAGGAAAAAGTCTATGTCAATATGTAATAATCAGGTTTTAATGCAAAAAGATGGACCTGGTCCATCTTTTAGAAGGGGTAATGCTGATTCTGTGCGCTTGGTTCCATATCACAGCAATTTTAATATATTTTAATTTCCAGTATGAATCGAAGATGATATAATGACCGCATAGCGTGCATTATACCGCACAGAAACCGTAAACAGTTTCTGCGTTTACCGCAGTAATCCGGCGCTGATTTCCGTCGGAGACTCGTGTGAACGCAGGGAACATGGTATAATAAACCGATAGGGTGATGAAACGGCCTTTTTTACATAAGTGAATACGGATGGATGTATTCAGGAAAGGAATTACATGAAAATAAAACCAGGTGACAGCCGTGAATTGAGCAAATCTTCAGAGACTGAGGCTGAGGTTTCAACGGGGACAATCCTGATTGATCAGGATTATCATATTATCTACTACAATGAATATGCTAAAAAAATTCTGTCTGCCGGTGATGATGCAATTGAGCATCGCTCGGTCAAGCATTTTCTTGGACAGACGTTTACACTTCCGGAGGAACCGGACAGCGAAAATCGTTTTATTATGAAATACAGGGACGGCAAATCCTTGTCACTGTAACCAGATGGGGAGGCGGGGAGGAAAAAGACGTGCCTGCCTATCTGATACTGCTTCTGCTTGAGCCAAAGCTGGCACAGAATGAATTGGAAGAGTATGCAAAAAAACAAGTGCTACAGGATCTGCAGGAGATCATAGAGGCATCCTTTGACGGTATTTTAGTTACAGATGCGGCGGGTAACGTGGAGCTGGTTAACCAGGGATATGTGCATAATACCGGCATTACGCGAAAAGAGCTTCTGGGAAGAAATATACTCAAGCTGGTCAATCCCGTATGGATGAAACAGTCGGTAGTGGGTATGGTACAGGAGAAGAAGGAGACCGTATCGCTCAGACACATGACCAGGAATGGAAAATCCATTATTGTGACGGGTACCCCCATCTTTGATGAACAGAAAAATATAAAAAAGATTGTTGTAAATTCCCGGGATATATCAGAGCTTTATGCCCTCAGTGAAAAGCTGGAGTCAGCAAAAAAGATGGAAGAAATCTATATGCAGCGACTGAAGCTGCAGGAGGAACGAGGGGAGACCCCGGATGACATCGTTATCGTCAATCCGGAAATGCAGCAGGTCTTCCGTCTTGCAAAAAAACTGGGGAATTTTAATACAAACGTTCTTCTTACCGGGGAGTCCGGCGTAGGAAAGGACGAGGTGGCTAAATTCATTCACAAAAACGGTCTTCGGGCCTCCAAACCGTATGTCGCAGTCAACTGCGGCGCCGTACCGGAAAACCTGTTGGAGTCTGAGTTGTTTGGTTATGAGAACGGCGCATTTACGGGTGCCTTGAAATGCGGAAAAAAGGGATTATTCGAACAGGCGGAGGGAGGCGTACTATTTTTGGATGAGGTGGCTGAAATTCCGCAAAGTCTTCAGGTTAAGCTGCTGAGGGCGCTGGAAAACCGCGAGATTATGCGTCTGGGGGGAACAAAGCTGATACCATTGAATGTAAGAATTATTGCCGCAACCAATCAGGATCTGCCTGCCATGGTGAAAAACGGGAGTTTCCGCGAAGATCTCTACTACCGTCTCGATGTGGTAAATATCCGCATCCCGTCACTTCGGGAACGAAAGGATGAGATACCGCTTTTATGTCTGAAATTCGTCCACTATTATAACAGACAGTATGGTGAAAACAAAAAAATGACTTATCCGGTTATCAGGGAATTTGAGAAATACTCCTGGCCCGGCAATATACGGGAACTTAAAAATGTAATTGAGAACATGTTTGTGCTGTCGGACGGAGAATATCTGAATGTCAGGGATATCCCCTGGATTGGGCGGAAACAGAAGCTTGGTAATCAATATGAAGGAAGAACTCTGGAGGAGGCGGTGGAAGAGGTAGAAAGGGAGCTTCTCAGGGAGGCAAAAGAAAAGTTTCATACTACCCGTCAGATTGCAGAACATTTAAAGGTGAATCAATCCACCGTGGTCCGTAAGCTCAAAAAATATCAATTATAAAATGGATACAACCAGCGTTATCGATACCATTGGCTCTAATCAGGCAGCGCAGTAAATTTTGCGCCGTTCTTATTGGAGCCAAATTTATTTATATGCCGTCCGGCATCTTTATGCAAATATGCATCAAAGATGCAGAACGGCATCATTTTTTGCTTTATTCAGGCATAAAAACAGCTTTATAACGGGTTAAATTATAAAATCAACGCATTTATAAACGATAAAAATTACAATAAATCTTAATTTAAATATTTTTTAATCAGAAATAGATACTTTCAGGATAGAAATGAATTGTCTGGCACGGAAGTTGCTTTTAATAAATCCAAAAAGGGAAAGGAGTTTACGGTATGACATCAAAAGAAATGCTGAATCAGCTTTTAGACCAGCATTATCAAAATGCAATAGAAGCGAAGCAGCAGGGAAAGCTTGTGGCCTGGGCAACATCCATATCACCGCAGGAGCTTTTAGAAACCATGGACATAGCTGTGGTCTATCCGGAAAATCATGCAGCAGCAATCGGGGCAAGAAAGTGTGCGCTTGAACTGCTCGAACACTCAGAATCCAATGGGTACTCGACAGATATTTGTTCCTACGCCCGGGTGAACCTGGGATATATGGAGGTTCTGGAAAGCCCGGCCGGCAATATACCGCTTCCGGATCTGATCTTCTGCTGCAATAATATTTGCAATACTGTGTTGAAATGGTATGAAAATATAGCCAAAGAACTGAATATTCCCATGATTTTAATTGATCTTCCGTTCAACCATGAGTATGAAGTGACAGAACAAAATGTCCGTTACATCAGAGGCCAGCTCTCTGATGCAATCAAACAGCTGGAAAAGCTGACAGAAAGGTCCTTCGATTACGAAAAATTTCATGAAATTATGAAGATTTCTTCCGAGACAGCTGGGTGGTGGAAAAAAGCTTCGCTGATGGCCCGGGCCAAACCGTCTCCTTTAAACGGGTTTGACCTCTTTAACTATATGGCGGTGATTGTCTGCATGCGGGGGCGTAAAGAGGGGCTGGAGCTTTTTAAACTGTGGGTCAGAGAGCTGGAGGAACGAAAAGCTGCCGGATTGGGGCCGTGGAAGGATCAGGAGGAGAAGATTAGAATCCTTTGGGATGGCATCGCCTGCTGGCCGTATCTGTCCGCCACATATAAAACACTTAAAAAGTATGGCATTAATCTAGTGGCTTCCACCTATCCGGACTCATGGACAATTCTGTATGAAGCAGGTGATTTGGACGGAATGGCGAGGGCATACAGTTCTAATTATGTCAACCGGAACCTGGACTACGGAGTAGATAATCTGTCGGATCTGGTGAAAGAGTTTTCAGTTGACGGCCTGATTTTTCATTCAAACCGAAGCTGCAAGCTAATGGATTTCAGGCAGTACGAAGTGATACGCCGGGTAGTGGAGCGGACTAATGCCACGTCGGTTATCTTTGATGGAGATCAGACCGATCCGAGGGCGTTTTCGCTTGCTCAGTTTGAAACGAGGATACAGTCTATGGCTGAGACAGTGGAGGAGAAAAGAAAGGCAGGTGCGTGAAATGGATAAGCCCCAACAGGAAATTGGATTTTTGTGCCGGGCAGCCGATCATCCGCGGGAAACCGTCTTAAGAGCGATGGAAAAGACAGGGAAGAGGGCAGTGGGATGTTTTCCGCTCTACACGCCGGATGAGCTGGTGGATGCAGCCGGATTTTTGCCGGTTGGAATGTGGGGCGGTCCGGGAGAGTCACCCCGGTCGGGACAATATCTCCAGCCGTTTTCTTTGCTCCGTAATGAGAGCAAACATGTCCCAGGCGCTGGACGGAGTTTATGATATGCTGTCGGGCGTGCTGATTCCCACATTCTGTGACACACTGAAATGTGTTGCCGAGAACTGGAAGGCAGGAATCCCCAATATTCCTGTTTTCCCTATGGTTTATCCTCAGAATGTTGGGAGCGCCGCTGCTGCTGCGTATCTGGAGGATGAGTTTATAAGAATAAAAGAGAAGCTGGAGCAGTTGGCGGGCCGAGGTATCACGGAGGAATCCCTGGTGGAGAGCTTTGATCGGTTTGAGAGATGCCGTTCGGTCATGAGAGAATTCACCGGTCTGGCCGCATCCCATCCGGATTTGATCAGTGCAAAGACAAGACATAAGATATTGAAATCATATTATTTTATGGACAAACCGGAATATACCGAAATTCTGAATGGTATTAATGAGGAACTGAAAAAGAGGAAAGGGAGCCGGGATTCGAATCCGGTACGGGTTGTGGTGACCGGGCTGATGCTGGAGCCGGATGCGCTGTTAAATGTGCTGGATGCCAACCGGCTCTGTATAGCAGCGGACGATTTGGCACAGGAATCCAGAATTTTCCGTGTACAGGGAAGCAGAGAGGGAACTGTATTGCAGAGGATGGCCAGGAGGTTCTTAGACCAGGGAGATCCGTTTCTCTGCGAACAGGGAAAGAGCAGGGGGAAACACCTGATTGAAATGGTGCGCCAGACTGGGGCAGCCGGCGTTTTGATTGTCATGATGAAATTCTGTGAACCGGAGGAATTTGATTTTCCTGTTTACAGGAAAGAGCTGGATCAGGCGGGAATTCCATACCTCTATATAGAATTGGAGCAGTCGATGAGTCAGGCGGAAAGTATTAGTACCAGAATGGAAGGATTTGTGGAGGTATTACGCAATACAAATGCATCTTTAGGTAACGGTTCAGACAGGTCTGCGCATTTGCTGCGCTGACCGTGCGAAAATGTAGTGGAAGCAGGCATCCGGCTCATCGCACAGCGATTTTATCAGCCGGATGCCGTAACAGTTCATGCTGTCTGAACTGTTGCATCTTCCGGCAGATCAGGGGAGGTTTAAATGAAGATTAAAAATGTGGCCGTACTCGGATGCGGCACAATGGGGAACCAGATTGCCATACAAAGCGCTCTGTGCGGATATCGGGTTACAAATTATGATTTGAATCAGGATATGATTAGAAAAGCAGAGACATTTACAAGGGACTGGTTCACTTCCAGGATAAAAAAAGGAAAGATGGACGAGGAGGAAGCGGTCAAAGCGCAGGGGCGCCTTGTATTTACCGATAGCCTGGAAAAACGGCGCGGGCACAGATCTTGTGATAGAGGCTGTTCCTGATATTCTGGCCGTTAAAAGACAAGTTTTGAGCGAGACAGACCAATACACACCGGAGCATACCATTTACGCGAGTAACAGTTCCTATATTGTAAGCTCCCTGTTTGCAGATTCGGTTAAAAGACCGGAAAAGGTGGCCAATTTTCATTTTTTCAATCCGGCTCTTGTGATGCAGCTTGTGGAGATTGTACGGGGGCCTCATGTATCGGATGAGACGGTTGATACGCTGATGGAATTTGCCGCTTCCATTAATAAAACACCGGTTTTGGTGAAAAAAGAAATCTACGGATTTGTGGTAAACAGGATATTCAGCGCGATCACTAAGGAGGCCTGCTATCTGCTGGATCAGGATGTAGCATCGGAGGAGGATATAGATACGGCTGTAAAAAAAGGTCTGAACCACCCGCTTGGCCCCCTGGAGCTTCTGGATATGACAGGAATTGATCTCGAATATCACGTACTGATGGAACATTACCGGATGACGGGTGAGTTTGCCGATAAGCCGTCGGCAGCCATTGTGGAGCATTTTGCAAAAGGAGAATACGGCAGGAAAACCGGGAAAGGTTTTTATCGGTATGAAGATGGCAGCAGACGTTTGTGAAGGGAGGGTTATTGTAGATGGGAAGTTTTGTCAGGCTTGAGGTAAAGGAACGGATTGCGTATTTGTCACTCGAGCGTCCCAAGGCGTATAACGCGCTGTCAAGACAGGCGGTGGATGAACTGGATGAAGCGCTAGAGGAGATTGCTTCATGCGGGAGTATCAGTGTATTGGTAATCAGGAGCCGGAAAAACTTTGCGTCAGGAGCGGACATACGGGAAATGGCGGATTTAACGCAGGCGGAAGCGGAAAAGTTTTCATTCAGCCCTACATTTGACAAACTGGCTGAAATCCCGATTCCCACGGTAGCGGCGATCGAGGGTTACGCCCTGGGCGGAGGACTGGAGCTGGCACTGGCCTGTGACTTGCGGATTGCCAGTGAAGATGCAGTGCTTGGTTTACCTGAAATTACACTTGGCATTATGCCGGGAGCCGGAGGCACGGTCCGCCTGCCGAGGATTATCGGGGAGGCTAAAGCAAAAGAACTGATTTATATGGGCGAAAAATCACTGCCAGGGAAGCCGGCAATATTGGTCTTGTGAACAGCGTTGTAAGTCCGGATAGCTTTGAGGAAGCTGTGGAAACTCTGGCCGGGAAGTTGAGCGCCCGTTCCGGTTCCGCCCTGCGTGCGGCTAAAAGATCAATCGATGGCGACCTGCAGGAGCCGGATCGCAGAAGATCGTCGGGAAATGAGCGGCAAAATTGGTCCGCCCTGTTTGGCACATATGATCAAAAGGAGGGGATGCACGCATTTATCGAAAAGAGGAGACCGGAGTTTGAAGCCGGAAAAAGTGAAGGGAGCTGAGGAAATGAGAAGCGTAGTAATTACAGCGGCATGCAGGACGCCTATAGGTGCGTTCGGAGGAGCTTTAAGAATCTGGGAGCACTGGATCTGACCATACCTGTGATGCAGGAACTGATTAAAAGGAGCCGTCTGGATGCAGGGCGGATTGATGATGTAATCTGGGGATGCAACTACCAGAAAACATACAGGGAGAATAATCTGGCGAGGGTATGCAGTGAAAGCCGGACTTCCGGTTACAGTACCGGGGATCACGGTTCACAGAAACTGTACCTCCTCGGTGTCATCGGTACAGTTGGGATTTTACCAGATCCTGGCCGGAGAAGCAGACTTTATTCTGGCCGGAGGCACCGAAGTGATGAGTAACGCCCCGCACACAGTGGAAGGAGTCCGCTGGGAGAAAAAACTGGGGAATTTTGAAATTCGGGATTCCATGTGGGATTCGCTCACGAATCTTGGCATTGGGCCGGCCATGGGAATTACGGCAGAAAATCTTGCCGAGCGGTATCAGATAAGCCGAAAAGAGCAGGATGAGCTGGCGCTGCTCAGCCAGCAAAGAGCGTGCAGGGCAGTGGATGAGGGGAAATTTAAGGAGGAGACGGTTCCGATTGAGGTGAAGAGCAGGAAAAAAACGGTGCTGGTGGAACGGGATGAGTATCCCAGAAAGGATGCTTCCCTAGAGGCACTGTCTAAGCTTTCCGCTTCCTTCAAAGAGGATGGAACCGTGACGGCCGGCAACGCCTCCGGGATGAATGATGCCTCCTCCGGCGTGATTCTGGCGTCGGAAGAAAAGGCCAGAGAACTTGGCCTTCCCATTTTGGCCCGTATCATCTCAACGGCAACGGTGGGGGTCGAGCCGGATATAATGGGAATCGGTCCTGTGGACGCTGTCAATAAGGCGCTTAAAAAAGCAGGACTGAGTTTGGAAGACATGGAGCGGGTCGAGATTAACGAAGCATTTGCCGCCCAGTATCTGGCCTGTGAAAAGGCATTAAACCTGAACCGTGAAATTACGAATGTAAACGGCAGCGGAATATCGCTGGGACATCCTGTGGGAGCCACAGGCACACGTATCATCACATCTATGATTTATGAGCTTTTGCGTGAACGGAAGCGTTACGGGCTTGTGGCCATCTGTGCCGGGGGAGGTATGGGAACGGCAATGGTTCTCGAAGCATTGCAAAAGAAGATCAGGAGGAGCGGTCTCATGTATAAATTGAGCTAGCTTAAACGCCGTTATCAGGAAAAGCTTGTGACGGCAGAGGAGGCGGTGCAAAACGTACGATCGGGGGATCGTGTGCATTACGGGCTTTTTGGGGGGATCGTAAGGGAACTGGATCATGCGCTTGCGCTGAGGGCCGGAGAGCTTTCCGATGTCACAGTCTATGCCACCATATGGGGAAACGGATATATTCCCGCTATTATACAGGCAGATCCTGGGGCAGAACATTTTCATTACTGCAACACTCATTTCAGTACGCTTGACAGAAAATTAAATAAAGAGGGGGTATGCTGGTTTGTACCCGTGCAGTTCAGGGAAAATCCAAAGCTGTACGCGGAAAATGTAGACGGCGGGATCGATGTGGCGATGTTCCAGACGGCTCCCATGGATGCATACGGAAATTTTAATTTTGGTCCGCAGATTGCGGAATATTGGGGAATCTTAGAAAAAGCGAAAACCGTAATCGTGGAAGTAAATGAGAAGATGCCGATAAACCACGGCATGCAGAATGTTATTAACCTGAGTCAGATTGATTATGTTGTCGAAGGAAAAGGCTATCCGCTGAATTATTTAGAATCAAAGCCGGCAACGGAGGAAGAACTTAAAATTGCGGAACACATCGTTCCCCACATCAAAAGCGGAAGCACGCTGCAGCTTGGGATAGGAGGAATTCCCAATATGATAGGAGCCATGCTGGCCGATTCCAAGGTGGATGATTTAAGCGTCCATACGGAGATGTTTGTGGAAGCATACCTGAAGCTTTACAAGGCGGGTAAAATATCCGGCAGCAAAAACATTGATAAAGGAAAGATGGTTTATACCTTTGCCAGCGGCAGCAAGGAATTATTTGACTTTATCGACAATAACCCGATTACATGCGCCGCGCCGGTTGACTATGTCAATGATATAGGAGTTATCGGAAGTATCAATCAGATGGTATCTATTAACAGCTGTCTGCAGGTAGATCTGTTTGGCCAGGTGAATTCCGAGTCATCCGGCTGGCAGCATATCGGAGGCACGGGGGGACAGCTTGATTATGTGCTGGGAGCCTTTCAGTCAAAGGGCGGGCAGAGCTTTTTATGTACGCCGTCGGTACGGACCGGAAAAGACGGAAGGAGAGAATCGCTGATCAGGGCGAGGCTTCCGGAGGGGAGTATCGTGTCAGTGCCGAGAAGTGCGGTTCACTATGTGGTGACAGAGTATGGGGCAGTTAATCTGAAGGGAAAAACGACTTATGAGAGGGCAGAGCTTTTGATATCAATTGCCCATCCGGATTTCCGGGATGAACTGAGGGAAGAGGCAAAACGTATGGGTATCTGGAGAACCAGCAGCAGGGTTCTGGCATAAAAACGTTACTGTATTCAAATGATAAATTTAAGGGGGTATAAGATATGACAGTTTACACTGTTTTAACAGATTTTGCATTAGCATCCTTTTTAATACTGGTTGGACAGCTCCTTCGCGCAAAGGTACCGCTTATCCAGAAATATTTTATTCCATCCAGCCTGATGGCCGGTTTTCTGGGGCTTTTCGCTGGCAGGGAATTTTTGAACATTTTGCCGTTCTCCGATTCTATGGGGTCTTATACCAGTGTGCTGATGATTGTAATATTTGCAGCAATCGGTATTAACGGATTTAAGATCAATAAGGGCGTCCTGAAAAGGGAAGCGGAGCGTGTGGTCGGATATGGCCTGTATAAGGGGGCACAGAGCGCTTTGCAGTGGTGGCTTCCCGCACTGGTGGGAGTGCTGGTCATCTCCAAAATATGGCCGGATATTAATTATGGCTTTGGGCTTCTCCTGGCAGCCGGTTTTTTGGGAGGACACGGCACCGCAGCAGCAGTTGGAACGACAATGGCGGAGCTGGGCTTTGCCGATGCCCCGGATCTGGCTATGACCTCGGCAACGGTAGGCATCCTGGCGGGTGTGTTCGGCGGGCTGATCTTTATCAAATGGGCCACGGCCAAGGGATATACTCAGTACATAAAGAACTTTGCTTACCTGAGCGGCGACTTAAAGACCGGTATGGTCAGCAGGGAAAACCAGGAGGAGATGGGAAGGGATACGGTTTCCTCAATTGCCCTGGATCCCCTGTGCTGGCATTTGAGTATTCTGATGGTTCCCACAGGACTCGGCTATCTTTGCAGCAAGCTGGTAAAAAGCTATTTTGCCGTCAATATTCCCAATTATGCCTGTGCGTTTATCCTGGCACTGCTCTTCTTCTGTGTGGCAGGCGGTCGTACGGACAGAGGTGTCTACCGTTATATTGATAAGCGGGTGAATACGCGCATCAGTGGAACATGTACCGACTATCTGGTGTTTTCGGAGTAGCGAGTATCAAGATACCGATTATTGTAAAATACGCAGGCCCTCTTTTCGTTCTGATGATTTTGGGCATTTTCATTGTCTGGTTTATACTTCGTATCCTGGGACCGGCCATGAACCGCGACAGCTGGTTTGAACGTTCTATATTCGTATACGGCTATGCAACCGGCGTATTCGCCATTGGCTTTTACTCCTTCGCATTGTGGATCCGGAAAATGAGTCTAAGACGCTGAACGATACCGCATTTACAACACCATTTCTCACACCGGTGGAAACCTTTGTATGGGCGGCCGGTCCGGCAATGCTGATGGGTGGTCAGCACTGGCTGTTCATAGGGATATTTGCAGCAATGTTCTTTGGCCTTATTATTGCCGCAATGGTAATGAAATGGTGGTATATAAAAATTCCGCTGTCGGAAAGAAAGGCGATTGTTAATTACAGCGGGGAAGAGGAGGAACAGCTATGAGAATCGATACGCATCCAATCATCGGCCGGATAGAAAAGGGGAGGATGGTCGAATTTGAGCTTGACGGCATGAAAATGAACGGTTATGAGGGGGAACCTATTGCAATGGCGCTTAAGGCGGCCGGAATCCAAATCCACCGGTACACATCCAAACAGCATGAACCGCGAGGGATTTTCTGTGCAATTGGAAGGTGTACGGACTGTGTAATTATTGTAGATGGAAAGCCGAATATCCGCACCTGTGTGACTCCGCTGAAAGAAGGAATGAAGGTGCAGACACAGTACGGCGTCTCGGCAAAACCGGAGGAGTGAGGACATGAAGAGATATGAATTAATAATAGTTGGGGCCGGACCGGCCGGCCTCTCTGCCGCGATAGAGGCGGCAAAGAGGAACATGCAGGTGGTCGTATTTGATGAAAATTCCCGCCCGGGAGGCCAGTTGTTTAAACAGATCCATAAGTTTTTCGGTTCAAAAGAACATAAAGCAAAAACAAGGGGATTTATCATAGGGGAGGAACTGCTTGTACAGGCAAAAGAGCTGGGGGTCGAGGTGATTTTAAATGCCACAGTAATCGGCCTTTATCGTGAAAAGGAAGTCTGCGTCATGCAGGATGGGCAGCTCGTACATTATAAGGGAGACAATATTATCGTTGCTGCGGGAGCCGCGGAGAATATGGTGACATTTCGCGGCTGGACGCTGCCGGGCGTAATCGGAGCCGGAGCGGCCCAAACGATGATGAACCTTCATGGAGTAAAACCTGGAGAACGCATTCTTATGGTGGGATCCGGTAATGTCGGCCTGGTAGTCAGTTTCCAGCTGCTTCAGGCCGGCTGTAAGGTAGTGGGAGTGATAGATGCGGCCAAACGAATCGGAGGATACGGCGTCCATGCGGCCAAACTGACCCGGACGGGAGTACCGTTCTATCTTTCCCACACGATTGTGGAGGCAGAGGGCGGCGATCACGTGACTGGCGCCGTTATAGCGGAGGTGGATGACAAGTGGCAGACGGTTCCGGGGACCCAAAAGCATCTGGAGGCAGATACGATTTGTATCGCAGTCGGCCTGTCGCCTATGTCCCAGCTTGTGCGGATGGCAGGATGTGAAACAGCCGACGATCCGAGAAAAGGCGGCCTGGTTCCGGTTTGTAATGAATACGGGGAGACTTCCATCCCGGGAATCTTTGCCGCCGGAGACGTGGCCGGAATTGAAGAGGCCAGTTCGGCAATGATACAGGGCAGAATCGCCGGCATGGCGGCGGCTGAGAGAAGCGGTTATCTGGAAGAAGATGAGATGAGCGCATTGTTTCTGGAAGCCAACAGTTCCCTCAGCCAGCTTCGACAGGGCATGTTCAGCCATGTAAATAAGGGCAGGACAGATTTAACAGAGACGGATGAGGGATACCGGCTTTCGGCCAGCCTTCTGTCGAGGGGGTATGTGGAGGACTCTGAGATTCAGGAATTCCCCTGCGCTGTTTCCCACACGCCGGGAGTGCATCCGGTCATTGAATGCACTCAGAATATCCCGTGTAATCCGTGCCAGGATGCCTGCCGTTTCGGTTGTATCAGGGTAGGGGAGACAATCACGTCCCTGCCGCAGATAAGGGAGGATACAAAATGTGTGGGATGCGGAATGTGTGTTGCAAATTGTTCCGGGCAGGCAATTTTCCTGGTAGATGAGGACTATGATGAGAGCCATGCAAGTATAACGATACCCTATGAATTTCTTCCTCTTCCAGAAAAAGGGGCGGCAGGAACCGCGCTCAGCCGGAGCGGGGACAGGCTCTGCCGGGCTGTGGTATCGGATGTCAGGAGCGTAAAAGCTATGGATCACACGAATCTGGTTACCATGCTGGTACCGAAGGAATTTGCAGGATCGGCGCGGTTTATCGAATTTGAGGAGGGATAACGGAATGGAAACAATTATGGACCGTTCAATTGATATCGGGAAACTGATTCCCCAGCCGGACGACGATGTGATTGTCTGCCGTTGTGAGGAAGTTACAAAAGGGGAGATCCGTCAGGCTGTTCATGATGGAATGCGCACATTGAATGAAATCAGAAGGTATCTGCGCACAGGGATGGGACTATGCCAGGGGCAGACCTGCGGAAAGCTGGTTCAGTCTATCGTAGCCAGGGAATTAGGGGTAAAACCGTCCGATCTCCAAATGAATACGGCAAGGAGCCCTGTCAGGCCCACGGAAATGGGAGTATATGGCAATGAGATTATAGAACAGCATTCTGGTGATATGTCAAGAACTTTTTGAAAAAGATTTTGATATGTTTTTCAGAAAAAAGGGTAACTTTAACAGACCTTCGGGTATGCTTTGCACGAAACCGAAGGTCAGTTCGATTTGATATTATATTCGGCGTCCAGCTTTTCGCCGGTGTACAGTTGGTTTTTGGCCAGCAATCCAAAAACGAGTCGTACAAATTTACGAGATGTAAGCGCGAGTGCTCTTTTGTGCTGATGTTTGGTTACCTCAGCATATTTTCTGGCATAGAAATCAGCATATTCAGGGATGTGCTTCCTGACGCTGTTTGCCGCTTCGCCAAGATAGTAGCGAAGATAGGGACTTCCGGCTTTCGACATTTTGTTGTCCTCAGAGTGAAATCTCCGGAATCACCCTTAGGCCAGTAAAGCCCGGCATATTTGGCAAGGGCATCGGATGAATGGAACACGGTTATATCGCCTATTTCTGATAGAATTCCAGATGCCCATATCGGACCTATTCCAGGTATGGATTGAAGGATGAGCAGGGCGTTAGGGTCCATTCCGTTGATGCATTTCTCAATCGCCTGTTCTATCAGCTTGATTTCTTTCTGATAGGCATGGATGCAGTTAAACGAGCTTGCCAGTGATACGTTCAGTGGTTCATACATGCACTTGTCTAACCGGTAGGAATCCCTGGCTGCCTTGCGCAGGAGTTCCGAAGTTTTGATAGGTCAGAGATGCGGTTCCTGCTCTTCCCGCAAGGAAGGTAAGCGACTCCTCTTCCGGCATATCGATAATCTCCTGTGGAGACAAAATTCCGTCAGGACAGCTGAGGATGTGGCACCATAGAGACTGCCAAAGGCTTGTCATCACCTTCAAGGAGCTGAAGTTCACTGAACTTCAGATAAAGATTAGAAACCATATAAGTCTTCTCCCTGGTGATGCACTCAGAAAGGTGCATACGGTGCCTTGTAAGGCGTTTAAGGGCTATGAACTGCCCGCCGCGCCATGGCTCCAGTTTTTTCGTACGGCCTACCCTGCCAAAGTCTGCGATGAGATATGCATCTGTGGGATCGGTCTTTCCATTCCGATATAGGACTTTCGGTAATTCGAAGTGGCCTTTGGGTTTACACAGAAGACGTAAGGCTTGTAGGGCATGAGAACCTCGCTGGTCGATAGGAAGTTTGAAATATGGACGCTGTATACAGACGTGGATTCCAGCACGATAAGAATCGTATTCAGGTTTTTATGCTTGTGCATACACTCAGCAATCATATTAACAAGCTTATCGGCACCCGGCTGGTTATTGCCAAACGATGATGAGATGTATTTGTTTTCCTCGAAGTCCATAGCATAGACAGCATTGGTCTTTGAGCTTACATCAATACCTACAAACAAGGTGGACATATAGTTGAGCTTTAACATGATATCACCTCCATTCCGATGGGGATTTGTGAAGCCTGAAGCAAAAGGTTTATCCTGTGCTGCATACGGTGACCGAAACCTCGCGCAATGAGCATGCACCCAGTCAGCCTTTTGCTGGGGCTACCGGCTGGGGATGAAAATTCTGTGTAAGCGGAATGTGCCATATGTGCCAGGCGCATGCTATTCGGGCAGTCTCGGACGAAGCCGGCTGAAAGGAGGAGAAGCAGTGCCTTCGGACATCAGACTCTGCTGACATCATAACACAGAATAAACCATATTAAAATGTAACGATTAACTGTATAGATGGGAATCGGGATGAGGGAGTTCCTCTTAGATATCCTTACCATTTATACCAAAAAAGAATAAGTCTGTAAGCTGTTTTTCTTGCTTACAAACTTATTATACGAGGAGGTGGCACATGGCATTTACGATTTTTGCAAAGATGAAACGAGTGGGGAAACAAAAAAAGGAGGATTTGCTGCCGGTTCCGTTTGAACTGGAAAAGAGACCGGACACGGTGCGGGAGCTTGTGACGGCTCTGGTACGGCTGTCCGTATCGGAATATAACGAGCGTAAAGATGAGGGGCAGGTGCTGCGGTATCTCACCAAAGAGGAGATAAGCGGACTGGCCTCGGCAGGAAAAGTCTCGTTCGGCGTTCGGGGCGGCAATGATGCGGATCCGGAAAAAGCGGTCGAGAATGCGCTCCAGTGCTTCGAGGACGGGATTTACCGCATATTTGCCGGAGAAGAGGAGCTGACCGGACTGGAAGAGCCGGTTCCATGGGTGAACGGGGCAGAAGGTAAAGAAGGTAATGAAGATAAAGGAGACGATAAAACCCCGGTATTTACGTTTATAAGACTTACAATGCTGTCGGGGTGGTAATGGAAACGGAGGGTTTTGATGGCAGATTATACATATCAGACAAGGCGGAAGATGACGGAAGACTGGGTTGCCCATGTAAAGGAGAAAGCAGGTCATTTGTCGAAGAATGAAAAGCAGCTTCTGCCCGGGGCAGCTTACCATTCAGTTGCCCAGGCACCGCAGGATTGGATGAGGGGGCTTTTGGACAGCGGTAAATATCAAAAGCTCAGTGATTTATACAGAGGGGAACTGCCGGGGCTTGTTAAGGCGTGTGTTCCGGAAAAACTGACAGAGGAATTTTACTATGCGCTGGATCAGATGAATCAGTTTCAGATGACGGCTGGATGGTACCGCCGAAGCGTCCGTTCTGACAGCTACCGTCCATTCGTCTATCAGAGCGTACAGCTTTTATGGGCTTATGCCCGGCTGGAATTTTACGGAGGCTCTCTGGCCGATATCTTAACCGGCCGGATCGATCCGGAGCAGTATGATCACGCCAGAACAGAACGATGGAGCTATGCAGAAATACTGGCGGCGCAGATAGATCGGAAGGAAGAGGCGACGATACAGGCGGTGAAGGACATACTTCTCGGAGAGGGAAATACCCTGATGATCAGCCACAAACTGATACGGGGTATTGTCATGAGCAAAAACACAGAATTGTACGAGATACTCGGAAAGTTCCTGCTGGCGGCACGCCTTCAGGAAGGGGCGAGGCAGGCTGTCTGTGAGACGATGGATGCAGGCCGCCCGGAGGCATTTCTACATCTGTTCGGTGTCATTGAAGAAAATAACCTGGTACGATATTCTTCCGTTAAACGGGCAGTCAGCACCTGGATCGGAATCTTTGATGAAAAAAGTGCGGAGCGTATCACTGAAAAGCTGGTTCGTCTGATGGGACAATGTCTGAGAGATGACGGTTTCTGCCGGGAACAGCTTGCCTCCAATGATTCTATTGCCATCAGCTGCGGACTGTGGGCGAAAGGATTTTACGATGCGCAGCAGGCTGTCACGGAAGTCCTGGAGCTGATCCGCCATGGAACGAAGAATCAGAAAATGACAGCGTCCTATTTTAACCGTTCTCTTCAGTTCGGCTATTTAAAACAGAAGGCGGCAAAGGAGGCGATTCTGAGCTGGCCGGATGATTTGGAGCTGGCGGCCTGCTTCCTCCCGAGCTTTAGGGATAACACTTACCGGTGTTTTACACAGCTGTTAGAGGAAAAAGACGGGCGATCTTATCTTCAGCTTTGCGACGGCAAGGTCAGGAAGCCGGATAACCTGCCGGTGACGGAAATCTTTGAAAATGAGAAGGAAGCCAGAAAGGTTTACATTCTGTTCCGGGATATGTTAAGCCGGATTCCGAAAAAGGGTATAGACTTAAATCCCTGCATCTTCCCATGGTACCGTGTGACGATGACGCAGTCGGATATTGACCTCAGGATGTGCCTGATTGCCTGGATGCTTCAGGATGAGGCTTATCTGGATGAGGCGGCGCGTCTGATTCCGATTGTCGGCCAGGGAAATACGTACGGCGCAGCGCGTGCTGCAGCAGCCAGGGTGCTTTTATACCGGCCGCAGACACCGGCGCGCAGGGAAGCGCTGTTTGAGCTCCTCCACAATCCGGAGGAATATACGATGCAGTCGGCATACCGGCTGGCGGAGGACATGGAACTGACGGCCGGGACTACCTGATAATTGAAAAGAACCTGAAATATAAAAAAGGCAGGGCCGGTGTCCTGGCTCTTCTTCGGAAACAGGAACCGGCAGCGCTGCGGGAATCGGTCGGCCGGCTTTTGGAAACGGGCTCGGAGGAATGCCGTATGGGCGCCCTCGATCTGGCGCTTCAGATTAAAAAGGAAGAGCCGCAGGAATTTGCAGCCGTCAGGACCCTCCTTGAGACGCTTACCGGGCCGACGGGACGGGAACAAGTGATTCTTGGAGAACTTCTGGGAACAAAAAGCGAGGCTCAGGATATTTTGAATACACCGGGCTTCGGCCTTTATGATACAACGAAAGAGTGGCTTCTGCCTCCTGTGGAGGTGGACGAAAAACAGTCTGTAAAGCTGTTTGCAGGCGGCGAAGATGCGTGCATCCAGATTCTGGAGCGGCTGAACAGCCTGATTGAAGAGAAAAATGAGCTGGAGTACAAGACGGCCTGGGGCGTAGAAATGCTTCTGGGCACAAAGCTGGGTAACTGCCGGTGGATCCACGGGGATCCGGAGGCAGAGCCGTTAGATGCCCTGCCGTTTCGGGAACTGTGGGAAGACTTTACAGGAAAGAGATTAAAACGGAGGAAATGCTGCTGGAGCTTTATCTGTATCAAAAGTGCCGGGCCCAGCGCAACGACTACGAAAGGAATCTGGAGCTGTACAGGAAAGTGTTCGGCAGCGGGCTTTTGAAAAAACCGCCGTTTAAGAAGCTGGTACAGGGCCTGCGTTATGGAGCGCAGGCGGGGACAGTCATAGACACTTTGTTTACCCAGTACGTTCCGGCAGGCCTGAAAGCCCGGTGGGGACTTACAGGGACTGCAAAGCTGCTGGCGGTGCTGGAAGCATCCAATGCATTTTATGAATGTGAGGAGAAACGGTGGAATGGAGAGAAGGAATGTTTTACAAAACGGGCTGCCGAGCTTCCCATCTTTAAGGAAATGCGCTGGTGGCTGTCTCTCGCGGACGAAGGCGATTGGGGAAGCGCCTTTACCCTGCGCTTTAAGCTTCAGGAGTTCTATGATAAGCTGAGAGGCAAAGAGGTTCTCCGCCGATATGACAGAGTAAGGGCCGGTTATCTGACTTTTGCGGACTATGTGGACTGCTATGTAAAAGGCATTTGGGACAAGGATCTATTCTACAAAGCGGTATTTACCTTCCTGAGCCTTAAGAGTCTGATTGGACCTGCCAGTACAGTGGAGCAAAAAGGGGCTGTCTCATCCAGGGATGCACGTATCGGGGAACTGAATGCCTTTTTTGGGCAGGGGGTAATCCGCCCGGTGGATGGAAAATATCATTTTGACCAGATCGGGGATGAGGTACCGGCAATGAAGCTGGCCCACGAAATCTATCAGGAGGCGGTTTTGCTGATCCTGAAGGTGGAATTAAAAAGGGGGGAGCAGGAGACCCCATTCTCAGGATACGTATCATCGATTCAGGCGATTTATGGCATCGATGTGATGATTCAGATTCTGACTGCGCTTGGGAAAGAGACATTACAGCGCAGTTCAGGCTATTATTCAAGTACAACCGAGCGGAAAGCCGTTTTAAGCCATCTGCTCAAGGTGTGCCGGCCAAAGCCGGAGGAGACGGCAGAAGACTTGAAAAAAGCCCTGAAGGGAACGGATATCACAAGGAAGCGGCTGGTGGAGCTGGGCATGTATGCGCAGCAGTGGATTCCTCTTTTGGAGGAATATTTGAATCTGCCGGGATTCCAGAGCGGCTGCTATTATTTTATGGCCCACACAGGGGAACGGCTGGATGAGTTTACCACCTCCATGGTAGCTAAATTTACTCCGCTCACCCCGGAGGAGCTGCAGGACGGAGCTTTTGATATCCACTGGTTCTTCGAGGCATATGAAATGCTGGGAGAGAAGGAGTTTAAGCTTCTCTACGATGCAGCCAAATATTCTTCCACCGGGGCCGCCCATGCCCGGGCTAGGAAATATGCCGACGCCGCTCTCGGCAAAGTGGAGAAGGAGGCGTTAAAAGCAGAGATAGCGGAGAAGAGGAACAAAGATCTGCTGATGAGTATCGGACTTTTGCCTCTCGCTCCGGAAAGTACGGATGAAGAAGAGCGGAAGAGACGGGAAGAGGATTTGCTCGACCGTTATCAGTTTATTCAGAAGTTTCGGAAAGAAAGCAGGAATTACGGTGCGCAGAGGCGTGCCAGCGAAGGCCGGGCTGCTGCGCTCGCGCTTCAGAATCTCAGCGTCAATGCCGGTTTTACCGATGTAACAAGGCTGACGCTTCGGATGGAGAACCGGCTGGTGGAGACAATGGACCGTTATTTTGAATGGGCGCCGCTTGATGAGCTGGAACTCAGGATTCTGGTGGATGAAAACGGAAAGAGCAGTCTTCAATGCCAAAAGGGAGGAAAGCTGTTAAAAGCAATTCCGGCAAAATATAAGAAAAATGAGATTGTTGCGGAATATCAGGAGGTCAATAAAAAGCTGAAGGAACAGTACAGCAGGACAAGACAGATGATGGAGCAGGCGATGGAAGACAGGACGTCCTTTGAGATATGGGAATTCCTGGAGCTGGCGAAAAATCCTGTCGTCCGTCCGATTACCTCCCCTCTTGTAGTAATGGTAGCAGGAGAAGCCGGCGACCTCCCCGGCAGCAGGTTATCCGGCAAAACGGCCGCTTCTTATGACGGCGAGGCAGCAGAGGGGGCCGGAATGCGGATGGGATTCCTGACAGAGGAAGGGCTTAGAGACTGGTCCGGTACACTGACACCTGTAAAGCGGGATGATAAGATCCTCATAGCACATCCCTCTGATTTGTATAAAGAGGGGCATTGGCATGAGTATCAGAAGTTCTTATTTGACAATCAGATCAGGCAGCCCTTTAAGCAGGTGTTCAGGGAACTGTATGTGAAGCTTCAGGAAGAGCTTGATAAAGACGACTCAAGAATGTTTTCCGGAAATCAGATCCAGCCTCAGAAGACAGTCGGGGCCTTGAGGAGCCGCCGCTGGGTTGCCGATTACGAGGACGGACTCCAGAAGATTTATTATAAAGAGAACATTGTTGCCAGAATCTATGCAATGGCGGACTGGTTCTCGCCCAGCGATGTGGAGGCTCCCACTCTTGAGTGGGTGGTGTTCTCCGATCGGAAGACCTTCAAGCCTCTGAAAATCAGGGAGATACCGGATGTGCTGTACAGCGAGGTTATGCGGGACGTCGATCTGGCGGTCAGCGTAGCTCATGCGGGCGGAGTCGATCCGGAGACAAGTCATTCAACGGTTGAGATGCGCAAGGCGATTGTGGAGTGCAATCTGGAACTGTTTAAGATTAAAAATGTCCGCCTGGAGGGGAGACACGCCTTCATTGATGGGAAGCTGGGGCAGTATACGGTGCATCTGGGAAGCGGAGTGGTCCACCAGATGGGAAATGCGATGCTGTTCGTAGTGCCTGTCCACTCGCAGCACCGGGGCCGTATCTTCCTGCCGTTTGTCGATGATGATCCGAAGACGGCGGAAATTATGTCCAAGATTCTTTTATTTGCGGAGGATAATAAGATTAAGGATCCAACCATTCTGGAACAGATTCGATAGGATTTTCAGATATAAGCCGGACATAGGATAAAAAAGAGGAAGACTATATGGTTAAGCCATATGGCCTTCCTCTTTTTGGTGCGTTCAGATAATGTAATATTATTTCAAAAGAAACAATCCGATCTGTAGATAGTGATTGTGCATAATGCATATAAAACCATTGGAATATAGAAGATAACAAGCTATAATATAATACTTTTAAGGAAAATTGAAATATATTTACAAAAATACATGTATCATATTGAAAAAAAATTACAGATATGATATTATTCGAATGTAATAAGAATACAAAACAATCCAGCATAAAAAGGATAAGGGGAGGAGTTAAGATGAAAGCAGTAGTTCTTCATGGACCGAACGATTTTGCGACGGAAGAGATCAAAAAACCGGAAATCGGAGATCACGAGATGCTTTTAAAGATGAGAAAAGTAGCCATCTGCGGAACAGACATGAGAATTTTCGCAGGAACCAAGACTAAGGAATCAGATATCCTTCGGTCGTCGGCCACGAGATGTGCGGCGATATCTGTGAAGTCGGAAAAGAGGTTGAGGGCTTCAGGGCGGGGGACAGGGTTTCCATCGCAAATGTGATTCCGTGCGGTTCCTGTCCGGCCTGTCTGGAAGGCAGGGAGAATGCCTGTATGAACAGAAAGGCGATTGGCTATGAGTTCGACGGCGGTTTTGAAGAGTACGTACTCCTTCCCGAGATTCTGATAAAAGCGGTAATGTTGTAAAATTACCGGAGGATGTCTCTTACACGGCGGGAGCGCTGATAGAACCTCTGGCCTGCTGTATCAGAGGGCTCAAAAATGCAGGGACAGGATTTAACGATGTGGTCCTGATTGCGGGAGCAGGGCCAATCGGCCTGATGCATATGCAGCTCTCCAAAATTGCAGGCGCAAAAATGGTCATTGTCAGCGAACCGAATGAGATGAGAAGAAAAGCGGCACAGGAACTGGGCGCAGATCTTACGGTAAACCCGATGGAAGAAGGTTTACATAAAATTGTCATGGATGCTACAAATGGTATGGGAGCCGATGTCATCGTGATGGCAATCGGAGTTCCGGCTCTCGTTAATTCCACCCTGAAGCTCTGTAAGAAGGGGGGAACGGTTAATCTGTTTGCAGGTTTTGCGGGGACGGGGGAATGCACGATAGAAGTCAACACGATCCACTATAACGAAATCAATGTCAACGGCAGCACCGCATACAAGAGAATAGATTATCTGGAAGCGGCCGACATGGTTATCAATAAAAAGATAAACCTGGACAGGATTGCAACCGACACCTTTAAACTGGACGAATTCAAAGAGGCGTTTGAGTACTGTAAAAGCGGACAGGGCCTGAAGGTAATGATTGAACCGTAAGCACACGAAAATGAAACAAGTAAATAACCAAACAGACCAAATCAGGAGGAAAAGAATTATGGCAATGTTAGGAAAAGAAATCAGAATGAGCAGATTAGTTAATCCGGTGAGCAATAAAATGATGGCCATCACGGTAGATCATGCCACATCCAGAGGAATCGCCCCAATGACCGGAATTCAGGACGTGCAGTCTGCAATTGACAAAATCATTCTCGGCAAACCGGATGCAATGACAATGACAAAGGGAATTGCGGAGCGCTGCATGTACCAGCACGCGGGAAAGGTTTCTATTTTAATGAAGATTTCCAACTACTCCCCTGTGGCTCCGACTAAAGATACAATCTTTGGAACCGTTGATGAGGCAATCCGTATGGGAGCCGACGCAGTATCCATGGGCTGTATGACGCTTGGAGACTTCCAGGGCGAGCAGTTCGAGGCAATCGGCAGAGTGGCTGAGGAATGTATGAGAAAAGGAATGCCGCTGATCGGCCATGTTTACCCGAAGGGAGAAAGCGTTCCGGCCGACAAGAGAACGGCATGGGAAAATATCGCATATTGCGTCAGAAGCGCCTGCGAGCTGGGCATGGATATTGTAAAGACAACTTACACGGGAGATCCGGACAGCATGGCAAAAGCCATTGCCTGTGTACCGTCGAGCTTCAGAGTCGTTATTCAGGGCGGAGATTCATGCAAGACACTGGACGACTATCTGGAAATGACGAGAGAAGCGATGGACTGCGGCGTAGGCGGCGTGACAATGGGGCGTTTTGTATGGGACTACAAGGATGTGACGGCGCTTGTAATTGCGCTGAGATACATGATTCATCACGGCTACGGCGTAAAAGAGGCGAAAGAATTGCTGGCCCAGCTTGAAAATGATAAAAATTACGGAGACTTTTAATAAAACTGGGGCACGGCAGCAGAGGGTAATGAATTATGGCGGGGAAATACTTATTAGGCGTTGACGTCGGCACCACCAGCGTCAAGGTGGCGGTTATCGATGAAAATGCCGGCGTGCTGGGGATCAGCAAAAGCTCCTACAACCTGATTACTCCGGAGCCGTATTACCAGCAGATAGACACAGAAGATATGTGGAGAGCGTTTCTGAAATGTGTGGAGCTTGTATCGGAAGGCAAGGGGCTTGATTTGTCACAGATTGCGGGAATCGGAATCTCAAGCCTATGTCCCGGTCTCGCCGCGTTCGGAGAAGATGGAGAGGTGCTGGTAGACCCGATTCTGTATTCCGACAGAAGAAGCACAGAAGAGGCAGAGATAATCCTGAGCGCGGTGGGAAGCGATAAGCTGTTTGAGATAACGGCCAACACCGCGATGGCGGGAGCTACATCCGGAACCTCCATGCTTTGGATTAAACGCAATCTGCCGGAGATTTATGAAAAAACGAAATATTTCGGCCATGTCAATACGCTGATGGCCCTGAGGATGACCGGACGGTACGCAATTGATTATTCCAACGCGTCCTACAGCAATTTTTCGAGACGGCCGGCGGCTTCAAATGGTCTTCCCATATCTGTGACAAGGTCGGGATCGACATGGAAAAACTGCCTCCTCTTCTCCATTCCACTGATGTGGTGGGCGGTCTTATCAATCAGGAGCTGATTGGAATGGGGCTGAAACAGGGGACGCCTGTGGTGATAGGAGGCGGTGATACGGCCTGCGCCTCCCTGGCGGTGGGAGTGACAAGGAACGGGGATGTATGTGAGTCGGTCGGAACCACCAATGTGCTGACAATCTGCGTGGATCAGCCCAAATTTGACCACGGCTTCATCAACCGGTGCCATGTGGTGGACGGAACCTGGATCTACCAGGGGGCAATGTCCCATACGGGAGCGGCCTACCAGTGGTTCAAGGATGAGTTCTGCAAGGATCTTCAGGATGAATCGGAACTGACGCACCAGGATGTATTTATCCGGATGAACGAAGAGGCGGCAAAAGCAAAGCCGGGCTGCGGAGGCCTTGTGTTCCTTCCCTATATGCTGGGGGAGCGCAGCCCGGTCTGGGACCCGTATGCGAGAGGAGTCTTTTTCGGGATTTCCCTTCATACCACCAGAAAAGATTTTAACCGCGCCATTATGGAGGGCTGCGGATACGGACTCCGCCAGCTGGCGGAGATAGCCGGACGAGTGACGGGAAAGCATATCGGGGAATTTGTCTCCATCGGCGGAGGCGCCAAGAGTGAGGTGTGGGCACAGATCAAGGCGGATATTATGGGGGTAAACATAAAAGTCCTGGATCTGAATGATATGGCTCCCATCGGGGCGGCGCTTTTAGCCGGAGTCGGGGCCGGATGCTTTGCAGATGTCTATGAAGCGTCCGCGAAGGTGGAGAGGAAGGTCTGCCGCGAGGTGACGGCCTCCCACAGCAATGATGATGTATATGAGCGGGGGTACCGGGTCTATATGGAGCTGTATCCCCGGATTAAAGACCTGTATAAAATAACAAGCAATTTGCATTAAGAGGAGGATTTCATTATGAGCAAAAAAATTTTGGCGGTTGTTATGGCTGCGGCAATGGCAATGACCGGGCTGGCAGGATGCCAGGGCAAAGGGACATCGACGGCGGCAACTGGGGAGACAACGGTGCAGCGCCCTCTGCCGAAGCAACAAAATTACGATTTGCGTGCCGGATCCGGAGGCGTCTTATATCTATCAGGCGGCTCAGGAGTTTGCAAAACGTGCGGAAGAATATTCAGGCGGCACTCTGACCTTTACAATATCGGGAAACGGTTCCCTCTACGGCGGGGATACGGCGGCAGGCATCAAACAGCTTTCGGCCGGTTCACTTGACATGGTTATTCTGGCCACCTCGGTCTATGCCAGCTTTAACCCGGGATTCAACGTGATCTCCGTACCGTACATGTTCGACGATCAGGCCCAGCTTCTCAATTACCTGAACAGCGATACGGGAAAAGGGATGATGAACAGCGTATCTGAGATGGGAATCACAACGGTGGGAAGCTGGACCAGATCGTTTCGGAAGGTCACAAATTCCAAACGTCCGGTCAATACGCCCGAGGATATCAAAGGACTTGTGCTGAGAGTGCCGAACAATTCCCTTTATGTGGAATTCTTCAAGGCATGCGGCGCTACCTGTACGCCGATGAACTTCAGCGAGGTATACAATGCACTTCAGCTTAAGACACTGGACGGCCAGGAGAATCCGATTGACGTACCGTACTCCAATAAGTTTTACGAGGTGCAGAAATATATTTCCCAGACCGACCATATGGCGGACGCCTGGCTGGTTGGATTCAACACGGCAAAATTTGATAAACTGACGGATGAACAGAAAAACGCGATCACAAAGGCCGGTGAAGAGGTGCAGCAGTGGAATGTGGAATTTATGGAAAAAGAAGATCAGACCGCTCTTCAGACACTGCTTGACAACGGTATGGAATATAATGAAGTTTCTGCCGAGAACCGCCAGCTGTTTATCGACATTTCCAAGAGCTGCTATCCTGTATTCAAAGAGCTGATTGAAGATGAGGAATTATTTAACGCCACAGCCGAATTCTGCGGCAAACAGTAGGGCAGAGGCCGGCAGACGGGAGGGATTGCGAAATGGGACGGAAGAAATCACCGCTTTATAAATTATTTGACTGCGTGGACTTTTTAGAGAATGTTATAGTTGGGGTTGCACTTACAGGGATGTTTTTTACAATTATGGCCCAGATTATCGGACGATTGGTAGCACATCCGTTTCCATGGACAGAAGAGACAACACGATATCTGTTTATCTGGATGATGTTTATAGCCCTGGCTGCCGGTTTTAATAAGGCGGAGTCTTCAAGAGTCGTTTTGTTCCTGAATCTGGGGCCGAAATGGCTGAAAAAATTCAGTGAGGTTTTATATGCGGTAATTGTAATTGGCTTTTTCGGTTTTATGGTGATTTACGGCTGGGAGCTGGTTATGCAGCAGAAAATGCTGAATGAGATGGGAACCGCGCTGCGGATTCCTATGACGATTATAGGATTTTGCGTACCGCTCTCCGGTGTTCTGGGGATAACAGGCACGATCCAGAGCTTTCTGGAATACAGGGGCAATGTTGCAATTTCCGATGATACCAAAGCAGAAGGGGGGAATGAAGCATGAGTTTAGTTCTTCTTGTACTTTTTATCGTGCTGATGTTTTTGGGCGTGCCGATCGCGGTTTCCCTCGGAGCAGCCTCGGTTATTACGATTATCACGATGTCGGATCTGCCGCTGAGCATGGCGGTGCAGTCGATGTTTACCTCGATGAACAGCTTCATCATGGTAGCGGTTCCGCTGTTTATCCTCTGCGGCTCGCTGATGGATGAGGGCGGCGTGGCAGACCGGTTTATGAACTGGCAGATGCGGGCGTTGGCTGGATTTACGGCGGACTCGGCCATGTTTCCGTAGTGGTTAACATGCTCTTTGCCGGAATGTCCGGCTCTTCCGTAGCGGCAATCGCCTCTATCGGAAAGATGAGCATCAACGCCCTGGCTAAAAAGGGCTATCCTAAAGAGTATGCGACCGCGATCAATCTTTCGGGCTCCATGCTGGCCTCGGTGATTCCGCCCAGCATTCTGATGATTGTGGCGGCCTCCACGGCCAATGTCTCCATCGGCCAGGCGCTGATTGCCGGTCTTATCCCCGGAATTATCATCGGCCTTATCTTTATGGCGTACAACTTTGCTTACTGTAAAAAACACGGAATCGGAGACCGCTCAAGCTTTGAGCTGAAACGGCTTGGAAAGGCATTTCTCACCGCCATTCCTGCGCTTCTCACCCCACTGTGATTCTGTTGGGCGGGGTATTTACCGGATTTTATACGCCGACCGAAGGCGCCGCAATCGGCGTAGGCTACACGATTCTTGTGTCTATTTATGTATACAGGGATTTAAAGTGGAGTGATATTCCGAGGATTATCTGCAAAAATGCGAGAACGACGGGAACGATTCTGTTTGTGGCCATTACGGCCAAACCTGCCTCCCTGATTTTTGAGATGGACGGACTTCCCGGACGCGTGGCGAATATGATCATCGGAGTATCCGATAACCGCATCGTTATCATGTTTATTCTGTATGCATTCCTGATACTTGTAGGTATGTTTATGGATGCAACGGCTGCTATCTACATACTGGTTCCGATTCTTCTTCCGGCTGTGATTTCAGTTGGAGTATCGCCGCTGTTTTTTGTGGTATTCCTTGTAATCACACTGTCCTTCGGATTAATTACACCGCCGGTCGGCGTGTGCCTGTATGCAGCTCAAAATGTCACGGGCCTGACACTGGAAAAGATAATTAAAGCGTCGGTGCCGTGGATCATTCTGATTGCAATAGCGCTGTGTATTTTCATCCTGTTTCCCGGAATTATTACCGGGCCGGTGGGAATGCTGTTCGGTGTTGCTGTTCACACCATGCCATAAAGCGGCATGCTGCAAACAATAACACGCTTCGCGATGCACAGAAACTGCAAAAAACGCAGTTTCGCGCCGTGTAACTCGGGATTTTCGTGCAGAAAACGCACAAAAACACCTCGCGGGACATAACCATGTGAACAGTAACGGTTCGGTTCATAAACGAGAGGGAAAAATAGGAGGTAATAATGTTGAAAATTGTTATATTGGACGGATATACGGAAAACCCGGGCGATTTGAGCTGGGAAGGTTTTGAGGCGCTGGGGGATGTGACGGTATACGACAGGACTCCGGAAGATAAAATTGCGGAGCGGATTGGGGATGCCGAGATAGTCATCATGAACAAGGCGCCGATCACCGGGGAAACAATTGCCGCGTGCAGGAATTTGAAATATATCGGCGTGCTGGCCACCGTATTTAATGTTGTGGATACAGAGGCATGTAAGAAGGCCGGTATCGTGGTGGCTAATATCCCAACATACGGAACGGATGCGGTCGGCCAGTTTGCCGTCGCGCTGCTGCTGGAAATCTGCCATCACGTTGCCCACCACAGCAATGCTGTCTATGAGGGCCGCTGGGGGGATAATCCCGATTGGTGTTTCTGGGATTACCCGCTGATTGAGCTGTCAGGCAAGACGATGGGGATTATCGGTTTCGGCCGTATCGGCAGGGCGACGGGCAGAATTGCAAAAGCAATGGGCATGAAGGTCATAGCCTGTGACGAATATCCTAGCCCGGAGGGGGAAGCGCTGGGAACCTATGTCGGCCTCACGGAGCTTTTAGAGCAGTCAGACGTTATTGCCCTGCACTGTCCCCTGACGCCGGAGAATACGGGGCTTGTCTGCAGGGAAACGATTGAGAAAATGAAGGACGGCGTGATTATTATCAATAATTCCAGGGGACCGCTGATTAATGAAGCGGATCTGGCGCAGGCCCTGAATTCCGGCAAAGTTTATGCTGCCGGTCTGGACGTGGTGTCCGCTGAGCCGATTCGTGATGATAATCCTCTTTTAAAGGCAAAGAATTGTTTCATTACCCCCCATATTTCCTGGGCGCCGAAAGAATCAAGACAACGTCTGATGAATATTGCCGTGGATAACTTAAAAGCGTTTCTTTCCGGAACTCCGGTCAATGTGGTGAATCCGTAATCAATGCACAGAAACTGCCAAAACGCAGCTTCGCGCCGTGTGACTCGGGAATTTTATGCAGAATACGCACGAAAACACCTCACGGAATAGAACCGTGTAAACAATAACAGGGATTTTTCAGCGGAAGTTGAAAAGTCCTTTTTGTCTTTTCGTGAAATATCTTAAAAAGTGCCCGCAGTATGATATAATGGTAAAATAAAAAGCCGCCGGCGGCATCAGGCAGCACAAGGCAGTAAAGGAAGATAGGGGGAATATGTGTGGTTGAAGTAAGCTGTAAAGAAAAGATTATGGGAAGCATGCATCTGCTGACCAACAGTGAGAGTAAAATAGCAAAATACGTCCTTGATAATTTCAATGAAACGCTGAATTATAATGTGTCTGAACTGGCGGACAAGGCCGGAGTCAGCGACGCCTCCGTCGTCCGTTTCTGCAAGAGTCTTGGTTACAAGGGGTTCCAGGATTTTAAAATCAGCGCTGCGCAGGATATTCTGCCGCGGGACCGCTATTTTAATCCGAGCCTGGAACAGAATGACGATGTGATGACAATATGCAAAAAAATATTTAATCTGGAGATGGCGGCCCTCAACAGAACCTTCTCTCTGATTAATTTTATCGATATGGAAGCGGCCTGCGAGGCCATCAGCAAAGCGGATAAGGTGCTGGCAATGGGCAGCGGGGGCAGTCTGATTGTGGCGAAGGATATGCAGCATAAACTGATGAAAATAGGGATTCAGTCATTTGTCCATGACGATATCGACTTGCAGATGATGGCAGCCTCCCTTCTGACGGAGAAAGACGTGGCAATTTGTATCTCCCATTCAGGGAGCAACCGTAATATCCTGAGCGGCCTGAAGCTGGCGCACGATAAAGGGGCCACGACGATTGCGCTGACCGGCCAGGGAAAGACCCGATTGCCAATACAGCGGATATCGCCCCTATGTGGCCTCTGAGAAAACGATGTTCCGTTCGGAATCAGCCAGCACCAGGATAGCCCAGCTGTCCATGATCGACTCTATGGTATCGATTATAGCATTTAAAAATTATGAGAAATCTTACCGTGCCGTCCAGCAGACGAGACAGGCAACGGCAGAGAATAAATTTTAACGCACATACAGGAGGTATGGGATGAAGGTTACAATTGCAATCGATTCGCTGAAAGGGAGCCTGACCTCTCTGGAGGCCGGACAAGCGGCGGCAGAGGGGATCAGGAGAGTATACGAAGATGCAGATATCTGTATCCGGCCCCTGGCGGACGGCGGAGAGGGAACCGTGGAGGCCCTGGTCCGCGGAATGGGCGGGGAACTTAAAAGAATCACGGTGACAGGCCCACTGGGAAAGCCGGTGGTCTGTGAATACGGGATTATCAAAGAGAGCGGCACGGCTGTCATTGAGATGGCCGGCGCGGCCGGAATTACAATGGTGGACGAGGAAGAGCGCAACCCGCTTTACACGACGACATATGGCGTCGGGGAAGTGATCCGGGATGCGGTCAGGAGCGGATGCAGAAGATTTGTTGTGGGAATCGGAGGCAGCGCAACCAATGACGGAGGTATCGGATGCTGCAGGCGCTGGGATACGGTATCCTTGATAAGGAGGGCAGGCAGGTTCCCTATGGGGCCAGGGGGCTTGCAGAAATCGCGTCTGTAACAGACGATAACGTTTTGCCGGAGCTTTCCGGCTGTACCTTCCGGATTGCCTGCGACGTAACGAATCCTCTGTGCGGAGAGCAGGGCTGCAGCGCCGTGTTCGGGCCGCAGAAGGGGGCGGATCCTGAGATGATCCGGCAGATGGACGGCTGGCTGGAACACTTTGCCACTCTTTCGCAGGAGAAGTACCCGGCTGCCGATCCGCTCCGTCCGGGAACGGGAGCTGCCGGAGGATTAGGGTTTGCCTTCCTTGGATTTACAAAGGCGGTGCTTGAGTCGGGCGTGAAAATTGTGCTGGATGAGACGAAGCTTGAGGACTATGTAAGAGACGCCGATCCGTCATCACCGGGGAAGGGCGTCTGGACGGTCAGACCGTAATGGGAAAAGCGCCCATCGGAGTGGCAAAGACAGCGAAAAAGTATGGGAAACCGGTAATCGGCTTTTCCGGCTGTGTGACGAAAGACGCAGTGGCCTGTAACCGGGAAGGAATAGACGCGTTTTTTCCAATACTGAGAGGAGTGGTGACTCTGGACGAGGCGATGAAGACGGAGAACGCAGGTGCGAACTTAGCGGATACGGCGGAGCAGGTGTTCCGTCTGATCCGGGCCATGGCATAGAAGAGCAAGCCATAAAACCAATACCGGCCTCTGCGTGCGAGAGGCCGGTACCGGCTTTTATGGGTTCAAAGTTCAGTGAGAGTCTGACTGCCGAGGTGTTCGAGGGTCCTGTGGCAGTCATTATAAGGATAGGTTGAATATATGTAAAGGCTTGTTAAGCCAGTTTACCAACTGCTTTTTCAACGGCTTCAACGAATTCGCCGTCTTTTAATACTTTGAAAATCTTGTTCATATCTTTGTAGATTGCGCGGTCTGTTCCATAAAGGATACCTCGCGGCGTACCAGGTCGTAAACAGCCTTTGTGCCTTTTCCGAGTTTGTCGGCGCCCTTGAAATCAGCGGCCTGAGCAGCACAGATAAGCTCGATTGCCAGTACATGCTCCGCGTGGTCGATGATGGTGGCTGCCTTTACGGGAAGCGATGGTGCCCATACTTACATGGTCTTCCTGGTTTGCGGACGTAGGAATGCTGTCAACGCTGGCCGGATGCGCCAGAACCTTGTTCTCGGATACGAGAGCTGCGGCAGCGTACTGTGCAACCATAAATCCGTCGTTGATTCCTTCCTCTACACAGAGGAAACCGGGAAGTCCGCTGAGCTGCGGGTTAACAAGGCGCTCAATTCTGCGCTCTGCAACATTGGCAAATTCCGCCATGGCGATTCCCAGAGTGTCCATTGCGATGGCAACAGGCTGGCCGTGGAAGTTACCGCCGGAGAAGATGTCTCCGTTATCCGGGAAGATCAGTGGGTTATCGGTTACGGAGTTGATTTCTGTCTCAATTACGCTTCTTACATAGTCAAATGCAAGACGGCTTGCGCCGTGAATCTGAGGCAGGCAGCGTAAGGAATAAGCATCCTGTACACGGATCTGTCCCTGTCTGGTGGTCAGCTTGCTGTCCTGTAAAATCTGAAGCATATTTGCTGCGACATCGATCTGTCCCTTGTGCGGACGAACCATCTGAATTCTTGGATCGTAAGGATCGATGATACCTTCCAGAGAATCTACGGTAAGAGCAGAAGTGATATCTGCCATCTTTGTTAAAATTTCAGCGTCATGGATAGCCAGGCTGGCTACACCCAGCATAGCGCAGGTGCCGTTGATTAAAGCCAGGCCCTCTTTCGCCTTCAATGTTACAACCGGGATACCGGCAGCTTCCATTGCTTCGCGGCCTTCCATCACTTTACCCTGGTATTCTGCTTCGCCTTCTCCAATCATAGGAAGAACCATGTGAGCCAGAGGGCACAGGTCGCCGCTGGAACCTACGGAGCCTTTTTCCGGGATTACCGGATGAACGCCCTTATTCAGCATTGCAATCATTGTCTCGACTGTCGATAAGCGGATACCGGAAAAACCTTTTGCAAGCGCATTGACACGCAGCAGCATGATAGCTCTTGTCACGTCCTGTTTAAATGGATCGCCCACGCCTACGGCGTCGGATAAGATAAGGTTTAACTGTAATTTGTCCAGTTCATTTTCTGATATTGCCACATTTACGAATTTACCGAAACCGGTATTAAGTCCGTAAATAACTTTTTCTTCAATATTTTTTTCCACAATGTCACGGGATATCTGAATATTCTTTTTTGCTTCTTCGCTTAAGCCCACCTCTGCCTTGTTGCGGGCGATTTCTACCACCTGATCAATTGTCAGGCTGCTGCCGTCCAGATAAATCATAATATGTAAACCCTCCAATCACGTAATTTGCCGCTTCGGCGTCCGTTCGTTGTTTTGTTAGTTACAGTCTACACCCGGGCTGTCGATAAAATGTCGATGCAGGGGCCTGTACTAAAAGTATATTCCTTTTTTTATAAAAACAGAAGCGTATTTTTTATCGTCGTTTTGATTTTTTACCGACGATTTAGGAAAAAAGTGTTTTGGATCATGTTTTTTCTTGTCTTTTGTATATTCTAAATGTTAATATGATAACGAAGGGATGGTAGAAAATTACATGGATGATTTAGAGCAGTACAAAGACAGACTTCGTATCGCATTAAGCTCCGCAAAAATCTGCATTTTGAGGTGGATCTGCTGCGGCAGTTATATACCTTTTTTGAAAATGCGGAGGACATATTCGGTGTCTCCGGTGATAGTATTTTAAAGGATGTGCAGTCATACAGCACACTGGCTCCGGAAGCGTACCGGCTGGCTGTCAGCAAATATTTTTCACATCCGGACGATTCGGCAGTGATTGAGGCAGCTTTTGCACAGATCCTGAGAGGAGAACCGGCCACCTATGAGGCTCGAATGAAAGCGGGAGGCTCGGCGTTCATATGGTGCAGAATTTCTGTGACGCCGATTATAGAAGATGGCAAGCCGGTAAGAATGGTTGGCGTGATTACAGATATCACGGATTTGAAAGAAAACAGAAAGTTTGCGGAGGGCCGTCAACCTGGACTCATTTACGGGTCTTTATAATAAAGATCACACGATAGCCCTTATCAATAATATTTTAGACATGGGCACGCATGTGAAACACGCTCTCGTGATTCTGGATATCGATAATTTTAAAAAATTTAACGATACTTACGGTCATGACCAGGGCGATAAAATCATTAAAGCATTGTCACAGAAACTCAAAAACACGTTCAGAAAAACAGATATTGTGGGACGGTTTGGAGGCGACGAATTCATTGTATTTATCCAAAATATCGAAGACGATCAATGGCTGCGTGATAAGCTCCATCATCTTATCCGTTTTGAAGCAGGAACATTTACCTGCACGAGCAGTATGGGAGTTTCCGTTTTTCCGTTGGATGCGGCAAACTTTGAAATGCTTTTCAAAAAGGCAGACATTGCGTTATACCACGCCAAGTCCGCAAAAGAGAGAGCTGTGTTTTTTTCGGATCTTGACAGGAATGAAAAAAAGGATTCTCTGAGGTAAACGGCGCCTGGTTTTACAAGGGCTGCTGTTAATGGAAAGTTATTTTCCGTAATTCCTTACAAAATAAACTTGTGTTTGGTTGCGTATTTATCAAATATGCATTAATATTGTAGCAGGACACTTTGACGGGACTTGGGGAGGCCTTGTTTGATGAGAGATGTAACAGTAACGCTAATGAATACGCCGTCCGTGGTGGTGGATGGGGAAAAGAAAGTATTTCCTTACAGGAAAGTCGAAGGTTTATTTTACTATATCTGTGTCAGAAAACGGATCACAAGGGATGAAGCGATAGGGATTTTCTGGGTTGACTGCGATGAGACCAGCGCCAGAAAAAATCTGAGGGATGCTTTATATCACATTAAAAAGATAGTAGGGCCGGATATCATCAGCATGGATGGGAATGTATTTATATCGCTGAATCCGGAGCAGCATATTAAAGTAGATGTTGACGCCGCCAGGGAGAATATCCTGGAAAATTACAAGGGCGAGTTTATGAGTTTCTTCTATGTAAAAAACTGTCTGGAGTTTGAAAACTGGATGGACGATTACAGGAGAGAGCTGAAGGAGCATTATATTAAAGCCGTCTTAAAAAAGGCGGAACAGGCTATACACGCTAAGGACACGTCGGAGGCTGCCCGTTATGCAGGCAAGCTGGTGGAAGTTTTCTATTTAGATGAGAGCTTTTACAGACGGGTTCTTACATTTTTGATGGAAGAGGCGGAATATTCATCCGCTATTTCCCTCTATCAGAAGTTTGCATTGTCGCTGAAGCAGGATCTGGAGGAGGAGCCGGAGGCGGAAACCCGGGCGCTGATGGACAAGATCCTGAAGCTGCGCAAGAAGATAGCAGAGCATCCTGTAAAGGAGCAGCAGGTCTTCATGGGCCGTCAGAAAGAGCTGTATGGCATTTATGAGAGCATCCAGAAACACAGGGTGAAGGGGAAGGATTCCGGAGAGAATTTCGTTCTTATATCTGGGGAAGCGGGCGTTGGTAAAACGGCTTTGATGGGGCAGCTCCGGACCCTGCTGGAGGAAGAGAACCACACGGTATTCTCGTACTGCTGCTGTCCCTCGGAGTCTGATTTGTACCTGAAGCCATGGAATGATATATTAAGCCAGGTGCAGGAGTTCTGCATGAAGCAGAGGAAGGAACTGAAGGCATCTGAATACTTTGCCAACAAAGATGTGACGGATTACCGCATATTTGCGACGCAGTACGGTATTCATCTGGAGGATTTAATCCGGGCTTTCTGCAAGGACTTCGGCCGCTCGGAAATCATCCTGTTTTTCGATGATATCCAGTGGATGGATCCCTCGAGTATCCAGCTATTAAATAATACGTTATTCCACCTCAGGGACTGCCCGATTTTTATCGTGGCGGCCAGCAGGCTCGAGGTCGTAAAAGAAATTGAGGATTTGCGGGTTTCACTGATGCGGGAGGCATTAATCAAAGAGGTAAAGTTGAAACGGTTCACTCTGGAGGAAACGAGAGAACTGATTGAGGTTCAGGCGCAGGAACTGCTGGGCGATCCGGAAAACCTGGACAAAATTTATGAGTATACGGATGGAAATGCCCTGTTTCTGACCGAGCTTCTTAAGACAATGAAGGACAACGACGGAGGGATGGTGCCGGAGAATCCGCTGACCTCCAGGATGGTGAGCATCATCCAGAGCCGTCTGATGAAGCTGACGGAACAGGAGCATACCCTTTTGAGTGTGATGTCGGTATTCTATCATGCGGTGACAATCGAGGATATCCAGATTCTCTATCCGGAACCTGAGCTTAAGATATATGATTTACTGGAGCATCTTTTGGAGCGACAGATTATCTATGAGGATGTGGGGACTGCAGCCATTACGTATCATTTTACCCATATATTGATACATAACTATGTCCAGTCGAAGATATCGGCCGGCAGAAAGCAGATCTATCACCGGCAGGTAGCCGGATATTATGAGCAGAAGTACAAGGATACCGGGGATATCACCTTGATGCCGGAATTGATTTACCACTTCGAAAATGCCAATGATATGTACAAAAAATATGAGTACAAGCTGGAGTATTTCAAGGAATTTTTCTCAGGAACCCAGGAGATATATCCGGCCATGTCTTTGAGCTTTACGGATAAATTCTTCTTCCCGGATCTGGATTCCAGCGAAAATGTGCTGATTCCGTTGGCTGAGGAGATACGCGCACTGCCGAACCGGGATCAGAGATATCAGGAACTGCGTATGAAGGTGGAGTATCTGATTGGAAGGTATGACCTCTCAAGCGGTGATTACCAGTATGGACTGCGCAATATGAACGCCTGTATCGAAGCGGCAAAGATCCTTAAAAATTCGCGCTATCTGATGGACAGCTATCTCCAGATGATTTATTATGCGATACAGGTTTATGACCTGGATATGATGAAGGAATATATCATGTACTGCTCCGAGCTTTTGGAGGAATACCAGTACTCTAAATCAACACCATACACGATACAAAGGCTCAAGGCTTTGTATTACAGTAAGACGGAACAGTTTGACAAGGCCGAACAGATACTGGAATCACTGATTCCGAAGCTGGAAAAGCTGCAGATGGATCCTTCCTGCCAGGTAGGCCTGATAGCCTGTTATAATTACCGGGGAGAGATATGCATGAAGCAGGGGGACTGGGAGACTGCGCATACCTATATAAGCAAAGCACTGGCCAGCAGCCATGCATCGCAGCCAACAGCCGGACTTGGGATGTCATACACCAATATGGGAATTATTTTATACAGATTGGATAACTATGACAAGGCTTCCGAGTATTTCGACAAAGCCAGAGGCTGTTTCCAGAATCTTTCCATCCAGTGGGGACGCGCCAAAGAAGAGGCGTACTCCGCGCTGCTGGAGCTGAAGCTGGGCAAAAGCAAAGCGCTGGCGCGCTACAAAGCGGCATGCAAGTATGCGGATAAAGACTACAGTCCCAATACGCTGCTCATGCTCCAGACCGTGTACGCCCAGCTGCAGGATCTGCCCGGACTCGAACCTCAGGAACCTCCGAGGATCCCTAAGCAGGCAAAAATGATAATAGAAAAAGAGGAAATCCAGTCAGAAATAATCCGGCTGGATTTCCTCTTTTTCTATTATTATATTACCATAAAAATGACTGTTTTTCACAATGAACAATCGTGATCCGGTGATGGGTGGAAATGCATTAAACAGGGGAGAGAAACGGCTGACCGGTATTGATTTGATCTATGAATATCTGAAGATAATCCGGATGGAAAAGAAATTCCTGGACTGTTTTGATAGACAGGCGGTTGTAAACCTGATGAGCGCCATTTATCCGCAGTATCAGGAATTATATCTGGACAATCTGTGCAGTCCGGTGCTTTTAAATGCCCTGGGCTGTCTGATTGCCGGAAAACCGGTTGGCAGACTGGAACCGGGACGGAACGGCCTGTGTCTCATAGAAAACTATTTCACAGGTTGCGGGGCAGAGGAGATAGAGCGTAAGCTGGCACCGTGTATCCGTATTCTGACCGGTAATTTGGAATGGTTTGACAGGTCGGCAAGGCATTATGTGCCGCAGATTGAAAATGCGCTCAGATTCGGCTGCCTGGATCGGCTTTTCCAGGTCTAAAAAAGGGAAGAGACACCTATCACAATATCTCTTCCCCATATATAATCACCATTTTTATACAGCCGGCAGCCGCTTATCCATCTGCCGGCCGGCATTTATCACTATTAATTCAAGAGGTTTTTAAAAATATAACTGTTCCATTGAGAAAGTATGTGTTCTCAGATAGAATTTCAGAACTTCTTCCAGTGCATACACCGGAACAGGTCCTACCAGCCCACAGTCCTCTACAAGGATGCCGTACTGGGAATGATTGTCTCAAATACATGGGGATAGTTTCATGGATACCTGTACAATGCCGCGCTCTTCCAGAGGAAGCGCGATAGCGCGCACGTTCTGGTAACCGCCCGCAGCGCCCCTTACGGCTTTGACGATCTGCTTTGCGATTGCGATATCGGCAGTCTTTAAGTTAACATTGAAAGCAACGAGCGGGAAACGGACGCCTGTAACGGTTGCGCCGCTCTTGGCGTTGAAATCCTTCGGGCCTTCATCCGGAACCCATGCAGGATCTTTCATGCGCTCGCAGAGCGCTTCATATTCGCCCTTACGGATGCGGACAAGATTTTTTCTCTCTTCGCATGTAGCGGCATCTTCATAATAATAAACGGGAACTCCCAGCTCATCGCCAGGTATTTGCCGAAAGCTCTTGCAATTACAAGCGCTTCGTCGATGGATACGTCTTTTACGGGAATGAACGGAACAACGTCAACGGCGCCGATACGCGGATGGCTTCCCGTATGCTTAGTCATATCGATTAATTCGATCGCTTTTGCTGCCAGGCGCTTTGTACCATCTAAGACAGCCTCCGGGCTCCCTTTGTAAGTAAATACGGTACGGTTGTGGTTTGCATTGGAATTGATGTCCATGACATCAACTGCTTCTCCGTCCAGTAGAGCGGCTTTTACCTGCTCGACCAGATCCAGATCTTTGCCTTCGCTGATATTGACTTCAGCCATTAATACTTTCATTGCTTTTCCTCCTGATCTTAATTCATGGTGCTTTATATTAATTATTTGTTACATCATAATTGGCGCATCTTAATTGTTACATCATACCTTTGCCGAGATCTTCCATGGCCTCTTCCATCTCCCGGGTCCTGGCCTCGTCCTTAATCATGGACAGGTTAGCCTGGATGTTTAAAACACAGCCCTTTACTCCCGATTCCGACAGATACTTGGCGCTCATGAGGTCTGAAAGGCAGGCCGGATTGGAAGAACCCTCGAGACGGCATACAAGCTCGTAGACTCTCTTATTATTATAGCCGTTGTTTTTTGGAACAAGGGCAGCCTGGTAAGCGGCGTCACGGACAGCCTGTTTTCTCACTTCTTTTTCTTCATCAGTTGATTTGGGAAGAGCGAAAGCATCCTTAATCATACAGTAAGCTTCCGTATCCTGTTCGGAGCCTTTTAACAGTGTTTGGGCCAGTTCGTCCAGTTCTTTTGACATGGCCGTATATTCTTCCTGAGTGAGGTTAAACGGTTTTGCCATGGAGAGCTTTGCAACCATGGAAGCCATTCCGGCAGCCATAGCCCCCGCAAGTGCGGAGGCAGAGCCGCCGCCAACGGTAAAATCATCCGAATCAACCACCTTGTTAAATACGTCTAAATACATAAAATTCCTCCTTTAGCCGCAACTTTACCTTTTTAATAATCGTTTCAATCGGATTACGGCCATATTTATAAATTAAGTCTTCGTAAGTATCGGTGTCGAGTATCAGCAGATCGGCCAGCTTGCCGGGAGTCAGGGAACCTCTGTCCTTTAATCCCATTGCTTTGGCGGCTCCCTTTGTAGCGCGCGCGCCGCTTCTTCAGCGCTGAAACCATGCTGTCTGCAGGCAAGCACAAGGATGAAAATCATGGATTCACACCAACAGCCGGGGCAGCAGTTGGTAGCCAGTCCGAGATCCATGCCGATATCCAGCATCGGGCGCGGATCAACCTGCTTTGGATGATTTACCGCAAAATCGGTTCCAACCAGCAATACGCCTGTGACATCGGCGTCTTTTAGCTTCTGGAACACACTGACAGGAGTATAATTCAGATGATCGGCAGACAGCATATGCATATCGGCGGCCAGATCAGAACCTCCTATATAGGAGTAGGCGTCGGTGTGGATTCTGGGGGCCAGGCCATAGTCACGGCCGGCAGCCAGCACGGTTTCACATTCTTTTGCCGTATAATGACCTTCATCGCACCAGATATCGTTGCAGACAGCCAGTTTTTCTCCGGCTACCCGCGGGATCATCTCTTTGCAGAGCAGATCGATGTAATCTTCTTTTTTCATGCCTTCCGTCCAGCCATGAGCGCCCAGGAAGGTGGAGAAGATATCCAGAGGAAGTTCTTCGTTCAATTCGCGGTTTACTTCCAGCATACGCAGTTCGGACTCCATCGTCAGGCCGTAACCGCTCTTGCCTTCCAGTGTAGTGGTTCCGTTCATGAACATATTTTCCAGACGCCGTTTTGTCTGGGCCTTTAACTCCTCTTTCGGGAGGTTAATTGTCATATTTACAGAGGCGTAAATTCCGGAGGGAATCCCTTTTTTAGCCAGGGTTTCCGGATTGTCGTCAACCACGGAAACGGCATACGCCGCAACGCGTGAACCGCCAAAGGTTACGTGGGTATGGCAGTCAATGAAGCCGGGCAGTACTACTTTGCCGGTTGCATCGATGGTTTCAACCTCCGTGCCGCCGGCCCTCAGTCCGCCGGCCAGTTTCTCAATATCCCCGGTTTTACCGGCTGATTCAATCAAACCGTCCCGGATCAGGACACTTCCGCCTTCAATCAGGCCGATATCATTATTGTGATCGCCTTCCATGGTCAGGAGTTGTCTGGCGTTATGGATCAGGAGAACTTTTTTACCGTTGTCCATCATGGATCTCCTTTCATTTTAAGCATAATCAGGAGGGCACATAAGTACCCTTATGAACCCTCCTGCCATATTGCGTTATTTGTATATTATCTGATATATTCGCCTTCCGGAGCAAAGGTAACTTTATCAGCCGGCTCCCACCACAGCGGAATCTTGATGCTTTCGCCGCCTGCGATCTTGCCGTTTCCGTTGCAGACATCTTTTGCGGACTGGTATCCGGACTGTGCATGACGGACAACACCGATACCGGAGTCAACGGTCAGAGCGGAGTCAAGTCTTACGTCAGCTTCTTCTGTACCATCAGCAATCATGGTAACACCTGTATGTACAGCCTCACCCATGGAGTAGTTAGCCTGGATAGCGATCAGGTCGCAGCCTGCTGCACAGTTTAATAAGCCGTTTAAGTATGGCCAGTCGGAGATGTAGTCGCCGCCATCTGGCATGTTCTCGGACTCGAATGTCGGGTTAACGATAGAACCGGAGTCTAAGTTATCTCTGGAGAATGCTACCGGGCCCTTTACCTCGCCCTTCTTAATTAATTCGTTTACTGCAAGACCAAAACGTCTTCTTTCGCCAAAGCCCATGTAGCAGATACGTGCCGGAAGAGCCTCGATCGGAAGGTGTTTTCTGGCCAGGTTGATCCATCTCTCAACCAGGTGGTCACCCTTGCAGATTTCAAGTGCCAGGTCATCCAGACGAGCCAGGTCGGCCGGGTCACCGGAGATACAGGTCCAACGGAACGGTCCGCGGCCTTCGCAGAACAGTGGTCTGATATATGCTGCTACGAAACCTTCAATCTGTTTTGCTTCTTTTTCAGGCATACCTGCATCGATACACTCTTTACGGATGCTTGTGCCGTACTCAAATGCTTCAACGCCGCGTTTCTTGAATTCGATCATGGCGCGTAACTGACGCTGCATTGTCTCACGTGCTGCTTCAAGGTAAGCTTTTCTGTCTTCGCCTCTGAATTTATCAGCCTCAACTCCTGTGTATCCTGATGGGATATAGGAAATCGGGTCATGGCAAGGACACATTTCTGTAACAACGTCCGGAAGGAAGTTCTTAGCAAGAGCCTCTTCATAAACATCTGCTGCGTTTCCGACAACACCGATGGAGATTGGCTCATCTTTCTCAAGATGCTCTTTAGCGATAGCGATAGCTTCATCTAAGCTTCTGACCATCATATCCATGTAGTTCTTCTCAATACGTCTCTGGATAACTCTCTCATCAGCGTCAACCAGGATAACTACCGCACCGTGCATCTTGCCGGCCCATGTCTGGTTTCCGCCCATGCCGCCTGCACCGGCTGTTAAGAAAATCTTGCCGTGCATGTCATTATCCCACTCTTTTTTAAGAGCGATAGCGGACAGAGTCTCGAATGTTCCTTCGATAACGCCCTGTGTTCCGATGTACTCCCATGGAGCAGCCGTGTACTGAGCGAAGATTGTAAGGTTTTTATCCTGAAGGTCGTAGAAACGCTCCCAGTCAGCTTTCATAATATTAGTAGTAGCCATAACAACACGTGGAGCTAATTTGTGTGTTCTGAAAACTGCAACAGGCATACCGGACTGGATAACCAGTGTCTCATTATCTTCAAGGTCTTTTAAGGACTGAACGATTGCATGGTAGGATTCCCAGTTTCTTGCGCATTTTCCGTTTCCGCCATAGATAACCAGCTGCTCTGGAATCTCAGCATTTTCCATATTGTTCTCAAGCATTCTTAAGATGGTTTCCTGTTTCCAGCCCTTACATCTTAATTCGCCACCTCTTTGAGCTTTTACGGAATAATAGATTTCCGGTTTTCCTTCCTTTGCTGGATACATGTTTCCGCCGTTCATTGACATAACTAAATTCCTCCATTTCTTTTTGTTTGCTTTTTTCTTTGTTTTTCTCTACACCCTATGTAGTATTGTTTTTTGCCGTTCCGATATTGGCATTTCGGAAGTGGCGTTTGTTTGTATCTGATGGTTCAAGTATATGTACAGGCAGTCGAGGAAATGTCGATGTTTCCCGTAAAATAACAGGATGTTAAAATTTTTTTGGAAAGCTTATATCGACACTTTCTCGGCGGAACGTAAATATACTTGTCATAGTTTTTGTTTAGAAACTGGAATTACACTGTAACAAAAGGACATAATCGAATTCTCTTTAAGAAATCACAGGCAATAAGATGTTTTACAGGAGTTTAAAAAGAATAGTAGAACATTAAAGATTCAGTGATCTATTGGGAGTAAGGATGGAAAGCGGGGGATGCTGAAAGCGGGAGAGAAAAAGAAATACTATTATATTAGAGGGCTTTATGCTAATAAAGTATTAAACAGTAAGGTGTTTCTCTGTATTTAAGATGAATGGGGAAACGGCTCCGGCTGCATATTACAGGCAACACGTGCGGCAACGGTAAACATGAAATCTGTTTACGGGGGCCAGTATGTTAGTTAGGAGGCTTAAAAATGGAAGACTTATTAAAAGAGGCGCAGGAACTGCAGCACAAGATAGTAGAGTGGAGAAGAATACTTCACCGCTATCCGGAAACGGGGTTAGTGCTTCCAAAGACAGCAGATTTTGTTACAAAACAGTTAACAGCGGCAGGCATTGCTTACAGACTTATAAGAACCATTCAGGAATAACGGCTGTGATTGGCAAGGGTGAGGGGAAAACAATTGCGATCAGGGCCGATATGGACGGACTTCCCATAAAGGAAGAGACTGGTCTTACATATGCTTCTGCAAATGAGAATATGCACGCCTGCGGCCATGACGCTCATACGGCGATGCTCATTGCGACAGCAGTGATGCTGAAGAACCATGAGGATGAGCTTAAGGGAAAGGTAAAACTTATTTTCCAGCCGGCGGAAGAAGGACCCGGCGGAGCAGAGCCGATGGTGAAGGATGGAGTAATTGATGATGTGGACGCGATTCTGGCGCTGCATGTGGGCACGATGTTCGGACCGTTCAATAACGGGGACATTTGTGTGAGCTATTCCAACACTACGGCGGCCGACGATCAGGTGCTGATCAATATTACCGGTTTTGGAGGACACGGCTCCGTTCCTCATGAATGTATTGATCCGGTTGCCATTGCAGCGCTTATCATCAACAATATTCAATATATTATCAGCCGCGAAGTGGCCCCGGCCGAATCTGCGGTTATTACTCTGGCCAGTGTGGAGGCAGGAAGAGGAGCGTATAATATCATTCCTGAGACAGCAGTTGTAAAAGGAACGATTCGCAACGGTTCTCCTGTGGTAAGGGAGTTTGTCTTGAAACGTATTGAGGAAATTGCAACATCGACAGCCCGTATGATGAGGGGAAATTGTACGGTTCAGATACTGGATGGCTATCCGGCGCTTGTCAATGATCGCTCAGTAGTGGAGAGCTTCCTGAAATCTGCAAGAAAACTGATTCCGGAAGAAGAGATTCATATCGCCAGCCATGGAATGATGGGTGGAGAAGATGCGGCGTTTTTCTTCCAGGAAATACCGGGATGTTATTTTTTCCTGACAAATGGTGCGGCGTGCCCGGCTGACGGCAAACAGTATGGGGCGCATCATCCAAAATTCTGTCTTGATGAAGATGTCTTTTACAGGGGACCGGCATTATTCACCCAGGCGGCAATGGATTGGCTGGAAGATAACAGGTAAAAAATAAATAAGGGGATGTTTCGATTATGTATTTGGATGCAATATTTTATTTTATGGTAATTCTGGCCATAATGGCTGTCGCCGATATTATTTCGACAGCAACAAGAGCCATGATACCTTCGATGTTTTCAATTTCTGTAATATGTATTGTACTGTTTTGGAGCGGCCTGCTTCCTCCGGATGTTCTGGAGCTGGCCGTTATCAGTTCGACGCTCGTGTATGTAATCTACTATCTGCAGCTTCCTCATATGGGGGCTCTTATGAGCATGAGGGAAATGGCAGTTCAGTGGAAAACAATTGTGATTTGTCTGGCCGGTCTGGTGGGAATGTGTATTCTCAATGTAACAGTCGGCACATTATTATTAGGTAAACTGGTTGTGCTGGCCGGAACACCTCCGCTGAGCGGCGGTATCTAGCTTATATGATTGTAAGTGAGCAGGCAAACGCAATGGGGCGCCCGGATTTATCCACTCTGGCTTTGGCAGTATTCGTATTACAGAGCTTCGTTGGGTATCCGCTTACCGCTTTCTTCCTTAAAAAAGAAGCAAATTATCTTCTGAAAAACTACAGAAACGGTATTGTGGAAGGCGAAAAAGAAGCTATTAACAGCAGCAAGAAGCCGCTTATTCCTCAGCTTCCGGAGAAATACAATACAACAAACACAGTTCTTTTCAAAGTTGCGGTTGCCGGTGTAATCGGTATTCTTATTACAATTGCAACCAGAGAGTTCCTGTCCCGGTATGTAATTCTTCTGATTGTGGGCGTTATTCTTTCGGAAATCGGATTCCTGGATCGCTCACCGCTTATTAAGTCACAGGTATTTGGATTCTCAATGGTAGTTATTATTGGTTATGTTGTAGTTGCAGGTATCGGCGGAACAACACCGGACGTAGTCCTTTCCTCACTGATTCCTACGGTTGGCGTTATCGTGATCGGAACAATCGGTCTGGCAGTCGGGGCAATGATTGCCGGAAAGCTGCTGGGATTCAGGAAAGAAATGGCCATCTCGGTCGCTTTGACGGCTCTTTACGGGTATCCTGGAACTTATATCCTGTCCCAGGAAAGCGTTAAGGCTGTCAGTGACGATGAAACAGAGAAAGAATATCTGAGGTCCAGAATTGAGCCTAAGATGATCGTTGGCGGTTTTACCACAGTAACATTTGCATCCGTATTTGTTGCAAGTATTCTGGTGAAATTCTTCTAAACAGTCTGTCCGTCTTGATGAACGGAAAGCTTATTATTTAAATAAAACCATGTCTGGGCCGCGGCCTTCACATCCGGAATTGTGCCTCCGGTTGAGAAGACCGCGGCCTTTCCATTTTTGAGGACAGAGAATATGCCTGAGTTTATTGGAATAACTATGGAAGAATGTGTCGAAAGAATAAAGCGGAATTTCAGCGAAAAATACCTCAAGCCGTCGAAAGAGGGGAGATGAAAGATAAAGTCATCCGTTGTAAATTCAAAAACTCTGTGATACACTGAAATTGTCTGATTATCTGTGCAAACAGAGTAATAATATGACGGGAGACGGAAATATGACGGTAGAAAAAGAGATAAATACAGAGAAAAATAATGATATGCTGACAGGACATCCGGGACGGAGCCTGTTGTTTTTTGCTTTGCCTATGATACTGGGCAATCTGTTTCAACAGTTTTATAATATAGTGGATTCGGTTGTTGTGGGGAAATTTGTCAGTGAAGAAGCGCTGGCTTCCGTCGGAGCATCGTATGCGATCACCAATGTGTTTATTGCAGTTGCCATAGGCGGAGGCGTCGGAAGCGCAGTCATTATATCGCAGTTTCTGGGCGCGGGGAGAGCCGGTAAGATGAAGACCGCTGTCTCCACAACATTGATTAACTTCCTGATCATCAGCATGCTTCTGGGGACGGTGGGACTGATCGGAAACGACTGGATACTGCGGCTTCTCAAGGTACCGGAGAATGTGTTCCGGGATGCGGCGGCATATCTGAGAATCTATTTTCTGGGGCTGCCATTCTTGTTTATGTACAATGTACAAGCCTCTGTATTCAATTCCCTTGGGGATTCACGCACGCCCCTGTACCTGCTGATTTTCTCATCCCTGCTGAATATTTTCCTGGATTTGGTGTTTGTGATACAATTCGGCCTGGGGGTGAAAGGAGTTGCTTTTGCCACTTTGATTGCACAGGGAATTTCAGCCGTCATTTCCTTTGTCCTTCTGCTCCGGAAAGTAAAGAAATATCCTCATGAGCGCTCAGAATTTCATTTCTATGACGGAAAGATGCTGCGTTCCATGACACGGGTGGCGATTCCGTCGATTTTACAGCAGTCGATTGTTCATATGGGAATCCTGCTGGTACAGTCGGTCGTTAATACCTTCGGCTCCGCCGTTATGGCAGGTTACTCCGCGGGGACCAGGATTGAGTCGCTGGCAATTGTTCCTATGACCGCGGTCGGCAATGCGATGTCCACATTCACAGCCCAAAATATGGGGGCAGGCAATGTAAAACGCGTTAAGGAGGGGTATAGGTTCTGTTATATTATACTGGGCTGTTTTGCAGTCCTGCTCTGCGGTTCCATCCAGTTGTTCGGACACTCCTTTGTCTCCGCATTTCTGGATGCGGATGCCAGCAGGGCGGCATTTGAAACAGGAATCTCATACACTGATTTCATTTCCTTTTTCTTTATTTTTATCGGCCTAAAGATGACCACCGACGGGCTGCTGCGCGGCGCCGGCGATGTGACGGCCTTTACCGTCGCCAATCTGGCGAATTTAAGTATCAGAGTGTTTGTTGCCAACTATTTCGCCCCACGGTACGGAGTACAGTTTGTCTGGTATGCAGTTCCGATAGGATGGGCGGTTAATTATATTATCTCCTTTACCTGGTACTTGACGGGAAGGTGGAGCCGGATCAGGCTGGTTGGGAAGAAAGCAGAAACATAACAGAAACAATAGCAGAAAGACAGGAGGTACAGGATGAAAGAGAAATCGTATATGCTTGCTTTGCCGGGGGAGCAGGAACCGGAGGGTAGAATGGAGGTTCTCAGGAGGCTTAAAAATGCTCCTGACTTTAAGGTGGTCACTGCTGATACGGAGGATGAAGGGAGCCTTGAGCTTACAGTTGAATATAAGGGAAACAGGTACAGGGCGCTGCTGTATCCGACCGGATTTGAACTGCCGGAGTTCTACCGATGCCAGCATTTGTTTCCCGACGTGGATATTGAAGTAATGGAGAGGGCAGAGAGCGGACTGGCAGTGGAGATGATGTTTGGAGAAGATGCGCTGGACTCTTATCACCTTCAGCTTAAGCTGATTCATGCCGTTCTTCCCGATGCTGTGGCAGTTCTCGACGACAGCTCGGAAAAGATATTGTCGGGACATTGGGTTGCCCTGGCCGCTGTCTCGTCCGTTCCCCCGGCGCCCCGCTACATTTATACGGCGCAGGCGGTATCAGGGAGGAAGAGATCGTCTGGCTCCATACCCACGGCCTGAACCGCTGCGGCATATCGGAGCTGGAAGTGCTGAATTCCACGAAGGATACATATAACAGCCATTACAATGTCCTGGAAACAATGGCAAACCGGCTTCTGGAGCTGGAAGAACCGCTGGAGCCGGAGGAGCCCCTGTATCTTGCACGCCTGACCGACCGGGCGGCTCTGGTTACGACGCTGGTTCCCTGGAAAGAAGCCGTGGAATTGTATGACGATGATATGCTGGGAGGAAAGGGTGACAGGGCCGAGGGGCATAACGGCAATACAAGCGTGATATTTACCTATCCGTCCAAAGCCGATTATGAGGAAGGCAACTATTCGCCGCTTTCCCACTATGATGAAATTCTCGGAAATAATCCAATCTACTGGATATCCACGCCGGAGACGGAACGGATGAAGGCGTTGGCCGTCGAACGCGTTTCCTATATGCTGCGCGCCATGGAGGTTAAGGAGAATCATATCCTGGTGAAGGTTGGCCTGACTATAGACGAGGAATATCAGGAGGACAACAATACGAAGGAACATATCTGGTTTGAACTGCTAAAGGCGCAGGATGGTAAATTCACTGCAAAGCTGACGCAGGAACCATATTATGTCAGCGGAATGCATCAGGATGATATCGGAACGTATACATACGATGATTTGACGGATTGGATCATATTTACGCCGGAACGGAGAATTACGCCGGACGATGTGTATATTATGGATTTGTAATTTTGTTTAATTAAGCAGATGAGGACGCCGCCGGGACGGCCGCTGATTGTCTCATGCGTTAAGTGCGGGGTGGAATTTGTTGCGGCAGCTAAGTGTTTCCGTGTATTAAAGGTATTATTGGAGTGGAGTGGACTTTTTGTTATTGGAAAAGAGGTGTGGAATGGTTGAGATTAGACCTGTTATTATGGAACAAGAGAAGTATTTTCCCCTGTTGCAGGAGATTGAACCCAGTGGGGAGATGGTTGAACGGAATCTCAGAGAGGGGGAATTCTACCTCCTGGAAGCAGAGCGGGAGGCAGTCTGTGCGGCGGTTATTATCCCTCTTTCCGACAATACCGGCGAGATTAAGTACCTGGCGACGCGGCAGGATTTGCGGGGCAGGGGATATGCCGGACTTCTGGTAAACTGGCTGTGTGGGCGCTATACCCAGACTTTTACAGCCATGAAGGCGGAAGTTTCCGGCAGCAGACTATCCTTTTTTCAGAAATTAGGCTTTACCGTCTGCACCGATGACAAAAATCCTTCTCATACATATTGTCTGTGCCGTGAACTTCCGGTGGGAGAGGACAGGCCTGAGGGGACGCTGCGCTGTGGGCAGGCGGAGATCGGAACGCCTGCTTATCAAAGTACTTTAGAGCTTCGGCAACGGGTGATGCGTCTTCCGCTTGGACTGGATCTCTATCAGGGTGATATGAGCCGGGAGGAAGAATTTGTCCATTTTGCGGCGATGGATGAAAAAGACAGGGCATGGGGCGTGGTGGTGGCCGATCTGAGGCCCGACAGAACTGTGGAAGTCCGGGCAGCAGCGGTAGACTTGCGGATCCAGCGGTCAGGCTGCGGGCGAAGGCTAATGACGATGATGGAAGACTATTGCCGCAGCCGGGGGATGAAAGAAATAATCCTCCATTCACGGAAAACGGCTGCCGGCTTCTACGAACAACTGGGATACACCAGAACACCCGGAGAATTTATAGAGGTCACAATTCCTCATTGTGAAATGCGGAAAATATTATAAACAATTAAAAAGTCTGCGGAAAATAAAAATTCCGCAGGCTTTTTTACGTTGAAGGCGGCGGACCGTGCGCGGGGCGTGCAGGTTATCGTTATCGGAAATTTGCGGCGGGCTGAAAGGCTCATAATTCCGTCTCACCACCCCGTCCGCTGGCCGTCCCGGCGGCGTCTTCCCCTGCTAATTCATCGAAATGCCTCCGGCGCCAATTTCATCATATCTTCCGGGATTCTCCCCTGCTCCCTTTCAACAACCTCATATACCACAACATCGGGCCGGTTCTCTTTCAGCAGGGAGGTGTCAAACGCCTGCCAGTGGTAGTAATCCGTATACCGGAAGTATTTACTCAGTGTCTGTGACAGCGAATAGCCGAAGGAGTCCCGGTAAACCGCAATGCGCCTGGGATCCGGGGCATCCGGTGTCACCTGATGGGTAATATTGCCGTCTCCGTTCACATCCTCCCGTGTTGTGCTGAGTTCGTCATAATAGCCGCTGATCACTGCCATTGTGTCATCAGTGCGGGAGGGGGGCATATGGAATAATTTTCCCAAATCACCTACGCCGGAAGGAAGGTAGGATACCGTCACATCCTCGATTGGGACAGGTGCTCCGCCCAGGGCTTCGATAAGCATCTGGTTTGTCACGTAACCGGCGGCATCGTTCCAGTGGGTGTCGGTCTTGAAATACCACTGGTAATCCCGGTTTTCGGCAAAATAGGGGGCCGGATCGATGACGGTCACCGTACTGTGCGTTCTGATATAGGAAATCAGTTCCTCCGACCGGGTAGGGGAGGCAAGCTGCCTGCAGCTGTCCGGGAGATATTCCCTGTAAACCGACTCCTTGCTGGGAGGGAGAACAAAGATAAACTGAATGCCCTGAGATTCGAAGTAGTCGGCAGCCGTCTGGATATGCGCGGTTATGGCCTGAAGCACAGGCTCGGGATAGCGGTTGATTCCGAGGCAGTCGGCCAGGGAGGAACCGGCAGTATAGAAGTACCAGCCGTCCTTTCCCTTCAGGACTTCTGTGGAATCCGGGTAGTCAAACAAATCCAGGTTCAGCCGGGCATTCAGGGAGAGAAAACGGTTTCGGAAAGCGGCGTGATCATTGATGTAGCTGTCCATCTCGCCGGGATAGCTCTCCAATGTCTGGAGGCTCAAATGAGGAAAGTCTGCCAGCGCCCGGTTTTCATCCGTTCCTGTATCCGACTCGTTCTTCATAAATGGATAGAGCAGGTTAGGGGCCAGAAGGCACAGCCAGAACCCGGCAATCATAATTATTTTCTTATTCATAAAGTAAAACTCCTTAAATCAGAACTGAAAATAGATAAATGCGGTGTAGGTACTGCTGACAACGACCATGGTTGACAGGAACAAAAGCACAATCATCACTGCAATATCGCCGTAGGATACGTTTTCTTCATCAAATATATGGTTACGGAACCTGGGAAACAGGGCCTGGACCGGGCCGCATAAGAGGATTCCCAAAACGGCGAGGAACAGGATTTTATTATTTGCGAACAGTCCTGCATTCCATAGCCCTTTAGAAGGCCTTATCATCGCCTTTGCCAAATCGATGGCGTACGTCATGCTGGGTGCGCGAAACAGCAGCCAGCCAAAGACGACGACAAACATGGCGTACAGATGATTCAAAAATTTAACCGGGTTGCGATCCAGCACTTTTTTCAGCCACAAACGTTCGGAGAGGATGAAAATGCCGTGATAGATTCCCCATATAATGAATGTCATACTGGCGCCGTGCCACAATCCGGTTGCCAGGAATACGATAAAAAGATTAACACAGGTCCGGCCAAGGCCTTTTCTGTTTCCTCCGAGAGGGATATAAAGATAATCCCTGAACCAGGTTGACAGGGAAATATGCCACCGCCTCCAGAATTCGGTGATGGAGGAGGAGAGGTACGGGTAATTAAAGTTTTCTTCATAATAAAAGCCAAAGATTCGGCCAAGGCCGATCGCCATATCGGAATAACCCGAAAAATCGTAGTAAATCTGCAGGGTATACAGGATTACGGCCAGCCAGGCGGTAAGAGTCCCCATCTGGCCGGAGGGAACGCCCATGATATAATCGACGCTCTGCCCGAAGGTGTTGGCCAGCAGCACTTTCTTTGCAAGCCCGTATACAAAACGTTTAATTCCATAAAACTGCATGGAAATGGTTTCGTTCCGGTTTGTGAGCTGTCCGGCGACTTGATGGTATTTTATAATCGGTCCGGAAAGAATCTGCGGGAATAAAAAGAGGTAGAGAGCCATGTGGAACAGGTTTTTCTGTGCAGGGCTTTTTCCGCGGTAGACATCCACAACATAGGAGATTGCCTGGAAGGTGTAAAATGAGATTCCAAGCGGAAGAACGATGTCGCGCAGAGGGAACAGCTCTTTTCCCGCAAGACGGCCGGCTGTCGCCGCAAAGAAGTTATAGTACTTAAAATACCCGAGGATTCCAAGGGTAATCAGGACAAAAACCCCCACCGACAGCTTCTTTAGCGCGGTCCGCTCCCCGGCAGCGTCGAGACAGAGCCCGGCAGCGTAGCATAAGAGCGCGGTCAGCAGCACTAAAAGCAGATAACGCGGTCCGCCCCATCCATAGAAGATGAGGCTGGCCGCGAAAAGGACAATATTTTTTGCGTTCCGTCCGGGAGCCAGATAATAAAGAAAAACGGCTGCCGGCAGGAAAAACCATAAAAACACAAGGGAACTGAATAACATAATTGTACCGCCTTTTAAAGATTGTAATAGTTCATGCTGTATGAACTGTTACTAAAGATTAGCCTTTTTCACGTCAAAAGACAACTGAACCTTGAACAGATCGCCGTCAATATAGATTTCGAACCGGCCGTTCTGAAGCTCGGTCAGGCTTTTGGCAATTGACAGGCCAAGTCCGCTTCCCTCCGTGGTTCTGGCAACATCGCCGCGCACAAAGCGTTCCGTCAGCTCGTCGCCGCGGATATTCAGTGGGTTGGCCGAGACATTCTTAATCGTGAAGACAACCTGCGCAGGAAGAAGGAGTCCCTCCTCGCTGACGGAGATATCTGTTTTTGTGATATCGATATAAATACGGCTGCTCTCCATCGCATATTTAAATGCGTTATTATAAAGGTTTTCCAGGACACGCCAGAGCCTGCGGCCATCTGCCTCAATCAGGAGAGTTTCCTCCGGGGCGGTGGTGATAAGCTCAAGATGTCGGCTGGCAAATTTCTCTTCAAATTCACCGTTGGTCTGGTAAACCAACTGGGTAAAATTGATGTCGCTTATTTCGAGTTTCAGGTTTCCGGAGCTGGCTTTGGATGCTTCCACCAAATCCTCCGTCAGGGTTTTCAGGCGGTTGGCTTTCTGCTCCAACACATCCAGGTAGCGGAGAATCTTCTCATCCTGAATATTTTCACGCCGTATCAGCCCTACATAATTAATAATCGAAGTAAGCGGCGTCTTAATATCATGGGAAACATTGGTAATCAGATCTGTCTTCAGGCGTTCGCTTTTTACTTTCTCCTGAAGAGCTGTTTCCAGTCCCATACTGATATTGTTGATGTTGGCAGCCAGCTCGTATTCTTTTCCGTCAAAATCATCCAGGTTTACCTGATAGCTTGTCTCACCGGCAGACAGATGTTCAATTGCCGTACTGATCATGTCATGCTCAACGGAATGCTTGAACATAAGATAGAATATCCACAGGTTGAAGGCCGCGCAGGCAAGGATTACCATACCGGTAAGGGCGTAAACCGCCGTCTTGCTCAGATAGATTCTGTCCCATAAAACCAGGCAAGGCTGATCAGAGAGGTGTTAATGGCCGCATAGGCCAGGAAGCTGACAGTCAGGCGGGTTGTAAAACTCTGGCCCGTAAAGAATATGGACAGATGTTCGCTCCAGCGGCAGACAAAGCTGCCGGTCCATATGGTTCCTGCCTTATACCGTCTCAGCATGCTGAAAAATAAAAGCAGGGCTCCCAGATAAAAGACGGCGGTGTAGAGAACACGCTCGGACAGCGCCCAGGATTCCTCCGGCAGAACCAGATGCGCAATTCTGACAAGCACCAGGCGGCAGAGTACTAAGCCGGCCAGCGTCATCAGGGAAAACATGACAATACCCGTCTCCGTGCTTGTCTTGTCAAAACCGTGAAGCGTAATCGTCTTGTCCCCGACATTCCTGTGACCCGATACCTTAAGCAGGAACAGGAGCGTGAGGACTGCAATCATACCCCCGGTCACAAGAAGGACAAAACCGCTGATATAATAATGCTGCATGCTCAAATAAGCATCCCGGTTTTCCGAGTAGACATCCACAACCGGATAAGAGGTATCCACACCGGCAAGGAGGTAAAATGTTTTAGTATCATAAGGATTATTAGCCGCCAGTGCGGAAACCGTATTTAACGCAATTGACTTCAGGTTTGTATCATAGAATACGGAATTTCCCGGAAGGTATGCGTATTTCCCGTAGGTTTTAATCACATCGGGCGTCAGTTCCTGGTCATTGGCAAAAATAGTGGCTCTCTTGGTGCTGGATTCCTGATCAATATATTCCACTTTAAAATGCAGATTGCTCGGATTTGCAAGCAGGCGGTTGTAGGTGGAATAATACTGATGGAGTGATTCCATAATTTCCAGGGAGACATCTTCCAGAGTCGCTCTGCGCGTTCCCGGAATCAGGTAGCTGTAATTTTTTTTAGGCTCGCTTGCGGACCAGTCAATATATCCCTCGCGTGTTTTAGCCTCAAGGGCGGGAGCTGATACCTTGTTACACTGAAAATCTTCATTTAACTGATACCCCATGGTCTGGAGATAGGAAATGATGTCAGCCAGGCTGAAGCTCTCCGTCTCGTTTGGACCGAAGGTCATCTGGAGCATCTTCTTTGAGACGTCGATTGCGCCGCCGCTCTCAAAGGTGGGATTGTATTCTATATATTGGAAGATATCATTCAAATCCCTGTTAAACTGACGGGTAAATTCGTCGGTATCCTCATAGACCGTATTCTGGACTCGGGTGATACCGATGCCGAAGTTATCGTTCAGATACATGGTGCCGATACCTGCGAACATCACTGTCAGAAAGATTAGGTGCAGGGCGCTGGCAATCAGTTTTTGAGCCTGCATGGATAGCCGAGAAAATTTCATATTATCACCTGTTCTGTATTATAACTACTGTTTCTCAATTTTATAGCCGACTCCCCATACAACCTTGAGATACCTGGGTTCTCTCGGATTAATCTCAATTTTTTCCCGGATATGGCGGATATGGACGGCAACCGTATTGTCGGCGCCGATCGCCTCCTCATTCCAGATTTCCTCGTAAATCTGATCAATGGAGAATACTTTTCCTGCATTCCGGACGAGAAGCAGCAGGATATTGTATTCGATGGGAGTCAGTTTAATCAGTTCTCCATCCACCGTAACTTCCTTGTTTTCATCGTTGATCAGGAGACCTCCGCATTTAAAGATATGTCCGCCCGCCTGGGTATTCATATTGCCAAGCTGCGTATAGCGGCGAAGCTGGGACTTGACCCTGGCAACCAGCTCCAGAGGATTAAACGGCTTTGTTATGTAATCGTCCGCACCGATATTCAATCCCAGGATTTTATCGGCGTCCTCGGATTTGGCAGATAAAATGATAATCGGGATACTGCTGGTTTCGCGGACTTTGAGCGTCGTGCGGATACCATCCAGTCCCGGCATCATCACATCTATACTCATCAGGTTCACACTGTGGTTCTGCAAAAGCTCCAGAGCCTCGAATCCATCGTAGGCCTTAATTACTTCAAACCCTTCACCTGTCAGGTAAATATCTATGGCTTCCACAATCTGTTTATCATCATCACAAACGAGTATACTCTGCATGGCTGACCCTCCTTATAGGCACACTTTTCTTCATTATACAACGGATTAGAGAAAAAAGGATATTACTTTTTCCTTAAATGGAGATTTAACTGAGGTTGGGAGGACGCGTCCGGAACGGACCATGTCCGGTGTGGCGAGGGGGCCGGCTGAGTCTTCTGTCCCCGTGGGAGGTTAGTAGTGGAGGGGGAATCCGGCCGGAATGAATTCTTACGGGGACCGTTTGCACTCTTCGAAGCGCATAGTCGTGCTAAATTCGAAAAAACCTCATTAAGCACGGATGGGCTTCCATGTCCCCTCCAGAATTGATTCCGCCTACTTCCCCGGTCCAGGTTTTCATCGGGGACGGAAGACTCAGGCGAAGGTTTTCACGGCACCGGACCCGGTCCGTTCCGGCCGCTGATTGTCTCCAACCTTAAATGGGGAGGGCCTTGTCGCGGCCACTGCGTGTTTCCGGCAGGCAGATATCAAATCTAGCGCCTTTTATAAAGGCGCAATGAAGGCATATCGTATTTCCCGCACACGAAAGCGCTGAGTGGTCTCGACAAGGTCCGCCCTCCGCACTTAACGCGTGAGACAATCAGCGGCCGCAGGCCGGCGGACGGGGCCGATACACCCGGTGGAGTCTTTCGTCCCGGCGAAAACCTGGCCTTGGGGCGGAGGGGAAGATAAAGTCTGCGGATGCCATTGAAATCCATCGCTGATTAGCGAGGTCCTGTCGAGCTTAGCAGCGCGATGCATTTCACAGAGCGGGAGCGTGCTCCGCAGACTTTATCTTCCGCCCACACCACAACAATCCTCCCCAGGACGAAGACTCATATACACCCCACCCCGTCCGCTGGCTGTACCGGCGGCGTCCTCACCTGCTTAACTAAATCCCGTGGGAAAATGGCGAAATTCCGCGAAAAGTTATTCTTGACAAAAAGAGGGAGATTCGATACACTGTGAATAGTTTGAATATCAAAACATTTGAAACCAAAAGTAATAATCGGGGATAAAATATGACTTCAAGAATAATCGGAATCGGCTCCTATTTGCCGGAAAACATTGTGACGAATACAGATTTAACAGAATTTATTGATACCAGCGACGAGTGGATTCGCGAAAGAAGCGGTATCTGTGCCCGCCGCATCTCTACGGAAGAGGGTACATCAGCCCTGCGGTCAAGGCTGCAAAGAGGGCGATTGAGGATGCGGGGATTGCCCCGGAGGAAATTGAGATTATCGTGCTGGCGACTTCTTCACCGGACAGGGCTTTTCCAAGCGCCGCCACAGACGTACAGGCGGCTGTCGGGGCCTTGAATGCGGTTGCCTTTGATATTACCGCCGCCTGCTCCGGATTTATCTACGGCATGCATATTGTGCAGGGCTTTATCAAGTCCGGAATCTATAAGACAGGGCTTGTAATCGGCGCGGAGACGCTGGGCAAGGTCCTGGACTGGACGGACCGCGGCACCTGTTTCCTTTTTGGCGACGGCGCCGGTGCAACTGTTGTGAGAGCTGATGAGAGAGGATTGATTGACACGCTGGTAGGCAGCGACGGCAGAAAGGGCTGGGTGCTTGACTGCCAGGCCAGAAGCCTTGGCAATTGTCTGACAAAGACGAAACCGGAACTGGGATTTATGCAGATGGACGGCCAGGAGGTTTTCAAATTTGCAGTCCGCAAGGTGCCGGAAATCACTAAAAAAATTATGGAAGATAATGGAGTGTCACAGGAAGATATCCGCTACTTCGTTCTGCATCAGGCCAATTACAGAATTCTGGAGGCAGTGTCCAGACGTCTAAACATTCCAATGGAGAAAATACCGGTTAACCTGGATCAATACGGCAACACTTCCGCAGCATCCATCCCTGTACTGCTGGATGAAATGCACAGGACGGCCGGCTGGAACGCGGCGACAGGATTGTACTGTCGGGATTCGGAGCCGGACTCACCTGGGGCCATGCTTCTCGAATGGTAACGCAGAAACTTCTGCCATAAGATTGACAAAAAGCCGCAGACCGGGCATTATGGACAGTGGCTTTGTATATAAAAGCAAATCTAAAATTAAAAAATAGTAAAAGGAGACAAGGATTATGTTAGAGAGAATGAAAGAGATGATTGCAGACCAGTTAAGCGTAGATGCAGAGATTATTACAGAGGCCTCTTCCTTCAAAGATGACCTGGGAGCAGATTCCCTGGATCTTTTTGAATTAGTAATGGCTCTGGAAGACGAGTATTCTGTGGAAATTCCGGCAGAAGACTTACAGAATCTTTTAACTGTAGGCGACGTAATGAATTACTTAAAAGAAAAAGGTGTTGAAGCATAATGAAGACAAGAGTAACAGCACTCTTAGGGATTGAATATCCAATCATCCAGGGCGGTATGGCTTGGGTGGCAGAACATAATCTGGCGGCGGCAGTATCAGAGGCGGGCGGTCTCGGTCTTATTGGAGGCGCCAACGCTCCGGGTGAAGTGGTGCGCGAAGAGATTAGGAAAGCCAGAGAACTGACGGATAAGCCGTTTGGTGTAAACGTCATGTTAATGAGTCCTTTTGCCGACGATGTGGCGAAGGTAGTTGTGGAAGAGGGAATCAAGGTTGTCACAACCGGGGCAGGCAATCCGGGCAAATACATGGAAATGTGGAAAAACGCAGGAATCAAGGTCATCCCTGTAGTCGCCTCCGTAGCCCTTGCCAGAATGATGGAAAAGGGCGGAGCCGATGCCGTAGTGGCAGAGGGAACAGAATCCGGAGGCCACATCGGCGATCAGACGACGATGAGCCTGGTCCCCAGGTTGCGGACGCCGTTTCCATACCGGTAATTGCAGCCGGAGGAATCGCAGACGGAAGAGGAATTGCAGCCGCTTTCATGCTGGGAGCCGAGGCAGTTCAGATGGGGACCCGCTTTGTAGTGGCGAAGGAGTCCATTGTACATCAGAATTACAAAGACAGAATTATCAAGGCGAAAGACATCGATTCTGCGGTAACGGGACGCAGCCACGGCCATCCCATCAGAAGTCTGAGGAATCAGATGACGAGAGAATATCTCAAGATGGAGCAGGAAGGCAGACCGTTTGAGGAACTGGAATACCTGACCATGGGCACTCTCAGAAAAGCAGTCATGGAAGGTGATGTCATGCACGGAACCGTTATGGCCGGCCAGATCGCGGGTATGGTAAAGAAAGAACAGACCTGTAAAGAGATGATCAGTGAGATGACGGCTGAAGCTGAGAAGCTCCTGTCAGGAACTCTTCCGTTAGTAAAATAGCGGTGAAGAGCCGGGATAACGGCTTTTCACCGTTCAATTAAATAAAGAAGAAATACGAATCAGAATGATACAGCAGGAATTAAAAGATAGAAGTTAGGATAAGTTGGGAGCGAGGTAACGCTATGAGCAAAATTGCATTTATTTTCCCGGGCCAGGGAGCACAGATATGTGGTATGGGCCAGGACTTTTATGAGCAGGCTGAGACGGCAAAAGAGATTTTTGACAAGGCATCCGAAATACTCGGGTTCTCCATGCCGGAACTCTGTTTTGAGAAGAATGACAGACTGGATATCACTGAGTACACACAGCCGGCCATGGTTACGGCCAGCATCGCAATGATGAAGGTTTTCATGGAGCGCACGGGGATTACTCCTTCAGTGGCAGCCGGTTTAAGTCTGGGGAATATCCTGCAATGGTGGCAGCAGGCGTTATGTCGGCTGAAGATGCAATCCGGACCGTAAGGCAGAGGGGAATCCTGATGCAGGAGGCTGTCCCGGCCGGAGTCGGAGCGATGTCGGCCGTGCTGGCTATGGACGGAGAGAAGATTGAAGAGGTGATTGCACCGATTGACGGTGTACAGATTGCCAACTACAATTGTCCGGGGCAGATTGTAATATCCGGCAAAAAAGAGGCGGTCGATGAGGCTGCCGTGAAATTAAAAGAGGCGGGCGCCAAGAGGGTGCTTCCGTTAAATGTAAGCGGGCCGTTCCACTCCAGTCTGCTTGAGGAAGCAGGAGAGAAGCTGGGCGAGGTGCTGGCACAGGTGGAAGTACATACCCCGGTTATTCCTTATATTGCCAATGTGACGGCGGGATATGTGACCGATGCAGGTGATGTAAAGCCTCTCCTTATCAAACAGGTATCCTCCTCCGTACGCTGGGAACAGAGCATCCGCAGGATGCTGGAAGACGGAGTGGACACATTTATTGAAATCGGTCCGGGCAGGACACTGACCGGTTTCATGAAGAAGATTGACCGAAACGCGAAAGCGATGAATATAGAAAAGCTGGAAGATATTGAGAAAGTGAAGGAGGCGTTAGGATGTTAAATGATAAGATTGCAGTCGTGACAGGCGCCAGCCGGGGAATCGGCAGGCAGATAGCTCTACCATGGCTAAGGAAGGCGCACCGTGATTGTAAATTATAACGGTTCAGCCGCCGGTGCAGAAGCAGTTGTGAAGGAAATCTGCGAGGCCGGAGGCCAGGCTGAGGCGGTGCAGTGCAACGTATCCGACTATGCGAAGGCAGAGGAATTTCTCAAATATGTGATCGGCAAATATAAGAGGATTGACATCCTTGTAAACAATGCGGGAATTACGAAAGACAACCTGCTGATGAAGATGAGTGAAGAAGAATTCGACGCGGTAATCGACATCAATTTAAAAGGCACATTCAACTGTATCAAACATGTATCACGCCAGATGCTCAAACAGAGGGGCGGACGGATTATCAATATCTCTTCCGTATCCGGAGTGTTATGGGAAATGCAGGACAGGTAAACTACAGTGCTTCCAAAGCAGGCATTATTGGGCTGACCAAAGCGGTGGCAAGGGAACTGGGCAGCCGCGGGATTACGGTGAATGCAATTGCCCCCGGCTTTATCGACACGGAGATGACAGCAGTGCTTCCGGACAGCGTAAAAGAAGCGATGGGAGAGCAGATTCCGTTAAAGAGATTTGGCAGGACGGAAGATGTGGCGGATATGGCGGCTTATCTTGCATCAGATAAAGCAGGTTATATCACGGGCCAGGTGATCTGTGTGGACGGCGGAATGGCGATGTAAGGCAGAGCTGTGACAAGGCGGAAGTATAAATATATTAAGAAGAAAGGCGAATGCGCTATGAATAATAATACAAGAGTAGTCGTAACAGGAATGGGTGCTGTCACCCCGATCGGCAATGATGTAGAAACCTTCTGGGAAGGGCTGAAGGCCGGAAAAAAAGGTTTTGGACCGATTACTTATTTCGATACAAGTGATTTTAAGTCGAAAATCGCGGCTCAGGTGAAAGACTTTAACGCGAAAGAATACATGGATCCGAAGGCAGCCCGCAGAATGGAGACATTTTCCCAGTATGCGGTGGCGGCCGCTTCCCAGGCCCTGGCTCAGTCTGGCATTGATATGGATCAAGAGGATCCGTATAAGGTTGGGATCAGCATCGGCTCCGGTATCGGCAGCCTTCAGGCAATTGAAAGAGAATATACGAAAATGAAAGACAAAGGGCCGGGCCGCGTCAATCCGCTGCTTGTTCCGCTGATGATCAGCAATATGGCGACGGGCAACGTATCCATTCAGTTCGGTTTAAAGGGCAAGAGCATCAATGTGGTGACGGCCTGCGCGACGGGAACCCATTCCATCGGAGAGGCGTTCCGGGCTATCCAGCACGGTGAAGCCGACGTCATGGTTGCGGGCGGCGCCGAGGCATGTATCACACCTCTGGGCGTAGCCGGATTCACGGCTTTGACGGCTCTTTCAGGCAATGAGGATCCTGAGACGGCTTCCAGACCCTTCGACAAAGACCGCGACGGCTTTGTAATGGGAGAAGGTTCCGGCGTTGTGGTTCTTGAATCTCTGGAGCATGCGCAGAACAGAGGCGCAAAGATTCTTGCGGAGCTTGTGGGATACGGCGCTACCAGCGATGCCTACCATATCACATCCCCGGCGGAAGACGGAAGCGGAGCGGCTAAAGCAATGGAATTTGCGATGAACGATGCCGGGATTGTGCCGGAGCAGATTGACTATGTAAATGCCCACGGAACCAGCACCCACCACAATGACCTTTTTGAGACAATGGCCATCAAGCTGGCGCTGGGCGAGCACGCATATAAAGTGAAGATCAACTCCACAAAATCCATGATAGGCCATCTTCTGGGCGCAGCGGGCGGCGTGGAATTCATTACCTGCGTAAAATCCGTTATGAATGATTTTGTCCACGCTACGGTCGGCTTAAAAGAGCCGGGCGAGGGCTGCGATCTGGATTACACAATGGGTGAAGGCGTATCCACACCGGTAAATTATGCTGCCAGCAATTCTCTGGGATTCGGCGGACATAATGCCACTTTGATTGTAAAGAAATTTGAAGCATAGGATGTTACTTAACTGCTGTTCGCAGAACCGTATCCGAACGGTTACAAAGAATCAGAAATAGAATGAGGTTCAATATGGAAATAAACGATATCTTAAAACTAATAGAAGCAGTTTCCGAGCATGGTCTTACCAGCTTTGTCCTGGAGGAGAACGGTTCCAAAATCTCTATGAAAAAGGAAAAGGAAGTAATAACCGTTACGGCGGCCCCGGCGGTGCAGACGGTAATTGCGCCCGCGGCGGCCGATGCCCGGGATATTTCCGGCACAGCGCCTTCCGTCCCGGCAGGTTATATGGCGCCTGCAGTTTCTGCGGCGGGAACAGAAATGTCACGCTCAGAGTCCATCGGATCCGATAAGGTAGTGGCCTCTCCGCTGGTAGGAACCTTTTATAATGCTGCGTCACCTGATTCAGACGCATTCGTATCGGTCGGCGATACGGTTAAGAAGGGCCAGGTTCTCGGGATCATCGAGGCGATGAAGCTGATGAATGAAATAGAGAGTGAGTACGACGGAGTGGTTGAGGCGGTTCTCGTAAATAATGAGGAGGTCGTAGAGTACGGCCAGCCGTTATTCCGAATCAGATAATCGGCGGACAGACAATAGCCGGAAAGAAGGTAGAATATGTTAGGAATCAAGGAAATTCAGGAGATTATTCCGCACCGCCATCCGTTCCTTCTCATCGATTGCATCGAGGAGGTAACGCCCGGAGAGGGAGCGGTTGGATATAAATCAGTTACTTACAACGAGCCGTTTTTTGCCGGCCACTTTCCGCAGGAGCCGGTTATGCCGGGCGTGCTGATTGTGGAGGCCCTGGCACAGGTCGGTGCAGTTGCTATCCTGAGCCAGGAAGAAAATAAAGGCAAGGTTGCCTATTTCGGGGCTATTAATAGCGCCAAATTCAAGAAAAAAGTGGTTCCCGGCGATAAGCTTCGGCTGGAATGCCATATTATCAAACGCAAGGGACCGGTCGGAATCGGAAGTGCGACCGCGACGGTAGACGGTAAGGTTGCCGTAATAGCAGAATTAACATTTATGATTGGATAGGTGAAGGCCGATGTTTAACAAGATTTTGATTGCAAACCGGGGAGAGATCGCAGTGCGTATCATCCGGGCGTGCAGAGAAATGGGAATAGAAACGGTAGCCGTTTATTCGGAAGCCGACAGGGATTCGCTTCACACGCTTCTGGCGGATGAGGCCATCTGTATCGGACCGGCGCCGTCCACGGAGAGCTATCTGGATATGGAGCGCATTATCTCCGCCACGGTAGCGATGAAAGCGGATGCCATACATCCGGGATTCGGCTTTCTCTCAGAGAACGCCAGGTTTGCAGAGCTTTGTGCAAAATGCAACATCAAATTTATCGGACCTTCGGCAGATATCATTAATAAGATGGGCAACAAGTCGGAAGCCAGGAAGACGATGATGGAGGCCGGGGTTCCGGTTGTACCGGGCAGCAAGGAGCCTGTTTATACTGCAAAAGAAGCCCTTGTGCTTGCACAGTCCGTCGGATTTCCGGTTATGATTAAAGCATCCTCCGGCGGCGGCGGAAAGGGAATGAGGATTTCCCGGGGCGCGGAGGATTTTGAAGCGAACTTTAACCAGGCCCAGATGGAATCCGTCAAGGGATTTTCGGACGATACGATGTACATTGAAAAGTATATTGAGCAGCCGAGGCATATCGAATTCCAGATATTGGCCGATTCATACGGAAATGTGGTTCATCTGGGGGAGCGCGACTGCTCGATCCAGAGGAGACACCAGAAGGTTCTTGAGGAATCCCCGTCAGTCGCCATCTCGGATGATTTGAGAAGACGCATGGGCGAGACAGCCGTTAAAGCGGCCAAAGCAGTGGGTTATGTCAATGCCGGAACCATCGAATTTCTGCTGGATAAAAATAAAGAGTTCTATTTTATGGAAATGAATACGAGGATCCAGGTGGAGCATCCGGTGACGGAGGCTGTCACGGACATGGACTTGATAAAGGAGCAGATTAAGATTGCAGCGGGCGAGGCGCTTTCCTTTACCCAGGAAGATGTGGTAATCAGGGGCCATGCCATCGAATGCCGAATTAATGCGGAGAATCCGGGAAAGAACTTTATGCCGTGTCCTGGCCGCATTATCAACGTCCATGTGCCGGGCGGCAGGGGAGTCAGAATTGACACTGCGATTTATAATGACTACAAAGTTCCGCCGAATTATGATTCCATGCTTTTAAAGCTTATTGTCCATGATAAAGACAGGGAGTCTGCCATTGCGAAGATGCGCAGCGCCCTTGGAGAGCTGGTGATTGAAGGAATCGAAACAAATCTGGATTTCCAGTATGAGATTCTGAGCAATGAAGCATATCAGAAAGGGAAAATTGACACGGACTTTATCCCGAAATATTTCCCGCAGTATTGTAAGTAAATAGTAATGGTAAATAACCATCAGTTCCGTCTAAGAAGGGGAGAGTGCCTATGTTAAGAGATATGTTTAAGAAAACGTATACCTTAATCGATACGAAATATGCAGACAAGGCTGAGGACAGCCGGTCGGAAAACGGGGAAGAACCCAATGTCCCGAAGGGATTATGGCGCAAATGCAACAAATGCGGCCGCCCAATCTACACAGAGGATGTTAAAAATAATTATTATGTCTGCCCGAAGTGCAGCGGCTACTTCCGTATCCATGCATACAGACGTATTGAAATGCTCATAGACGAGGGTACCTTCGAGGAATGGGATAAAGAGATGGAGTTTGTAAATCCTCTCGCTTTCCCCGGATATGAGAAAAAAATCAGTGCAGTGAAAGAAAAATCAGGCATGGATGAGGCGGTTGTGACAGGCCGCGGCAAAATCTACGGACAGGATGCGGTAATTGCAGTCTGTGATTCCAGGTTCCTGATGAGCAGCATGGGGCATAATGTGGGAGAGAAGATTGCAAGAGCCGTGGAGCGTGCAACCTGTGAGAGACTGCCGGTTGTCATATTTGCTGCGTCCGGCGGGGCCAGAATGCAGGAAGGGCTTGTTTCCCTGATGCAGATGGCAAAGACCTCCGCAGCCCTCAAGCGACATCACGAGGCCGGTCAGCTCTATGTGAGCGTCCTGACCGATCCGACGACAGGAGGCGTCACCGCCAGCTTTGCAATGCTGGGCGACATTATACTGGCTGAGCCGGGCGCTTTGATTGGATTTGCCGGCCCGAGGGTAATTGAGCAGACGATCCGCCAGAAGCTGCCGGAAGGCTTCCAGAGGGCGGAGTTCCTTCTGGAGCATGGTTTTGTGGATCGGATTGTGGAGCGTAAAGATCAGAAAGAGGTAATCGCACGGATTCTCAGAATGCATAATGGGAAGAAGAGCTGGCAAAAAGAGATGGACGAAGCGGATCGCATGCGTGAAACTGCGGCCAGGGTCTGTGCCAGGAAGCGGCGGACTTGGGGGCAAACCCCGCGGCCCGATTGCGCCGTTTTCAGGTGAGATGAGAGTAAAGACGCTGAATAAGATAGCTGACAGGCAGCAGGAGGCCTGGGATACGGTACTTCAGTCGAGAAGCGGTGACCGTCTTGTGTCCAGTGATTACATCCGAGTCTTATTTGATAATTTTATGGAGATGCACGGCGACCGCTACTATGGAGATGACGGTGCAGTGATCGGCGGAATTGCCACCTTTTACGGGATGCCGGTTACGGTCATCGGCCAGGAAAAGGGAAAAACGACCAAAGATAATTTAAAATGCAACTTCGGCATGCCGTCACCGGAAGGCTACAGAAAGGCCCTCCGCCTGATGAAACAGGCGGAAAAGTTCAACCGCCCGGTTATCTGTTTTGTAGACACGCCGGGAGCCTTCTGCGGACTGGAAGCCGAGGAGAGAGGACAGGGGGAGGCCATCGCCAGAAACCTGTTTGAGATGTCCGACTTAAAGGTTCCGATTCTGACGATTGTAATCGGGGAAGGCGGAAGCGGCGGCGCTCTTGCCCTTGCGGTGGCAAATGAGGTTTGGATGATGGAAAATTCCGTCTATTCCGTCCTGTCGCCGGAAGGATTTGCCTCCATCTTGTGGAAGGACAGCAAGAGGGCCAGTGAAGCGGCAAAAGTGATGAAGATGACGGCAAAAGACCTCTATGAGCTGGGACTGATTGAACGGATTATTGCCGAGGATCTGCCGGCTACGGCGGAGACCGCGGAAATAGTCGGAGAAATTATTGACCGCCATATGAGAGAGTTCTTTAAGACCTGCGAAATCATGACGCCGGAAGAGATTGTCAGCCAGAGATATGACAGGTTCAGGGGATTTTAATAATAGTTAAAAACAGGATAGGAGAAATAGAATGTGTAATTTAAAACCGTTGAAAATAGGCAATCTGACCGCCAAGCTTCCTATTATTCAGGGAGGGATGGGCGTCGGAATCAGTCTCTTTTCCCTGGCCGGGGCCGTAGCGAAAGAAGGCGGAATCGGTATCATATCAACGGCGCAGATTGGTTTTCGGGAGCCGGATTTTGCTGAGGATTCCCAGACGGCCAATTTAAGGGCTATCGGGAAGGAATTTAAAAAGGCAAGGGAGATTTCACCGGACGGTGTGATCGGATTTAATATTATGGTGGCTACCCGCAATTATGCGGAGTATGTTAAGGCAGCGGTGAAGGCCGGAGCCGATTTGATTATCTCCGGGGCCGGTCTGCCCATTAACCTTCCTGAATACGTGAAAGGATCGGCTACGAAAATAGCACCAATCGTTTCTTCTGTAAAATCAGCGATGGTAATCTGTAAGATGTGGGACAGAAAATATAAGACAGCGCCGGATCTGGTAGTCGTAGAGGGACCGCTGGCAGGCGGCCATCTGGGCTTTGACAGAGAAAAACTCACATACCTGGGCGTAGACACGGAGCATGCGGGAGATACCTTCAAAAAAGCGGAGTATGATGACGAGATAAAGGGCATCATCGCCCTTGTCAGGGAATACGCGCAGAAGTACAAGAAAGAGATTCCCGTTGTAACGGCAGGAGGAATCTATTCCCATGAAGATGTGATGCACCAGCTGGAACTCGGGGCTGACGGTGTTCAGGTGGCAACCCGTTTCGTGACAACGGAAGAATGCGATGCTCCGATGGAGTATAAACAGGCGTATCTGGATGCAAAAGAAGAGGATATTATTATTGTGAAAAGCCCTGTGGGGATGCCGGGACGCGCAATCCGCAACCATTTTCTGCGGGAGGTGGAGAAAGGCAGACAGGCGATTTCACATTGTTACCGGTGCCTGGAGAAATGTGATCAGGCTAAAATACCTTACTGTATCACGCAGGCCCTTGTCAACGCAGTGACCGGGGACGAGAACAATGCTCTGATCTTCTGCGGCAGCAATGCGTGGAAGGCGGACAGGATTGAGACCGTACACCAGGTGATGCAGGATTTGTGCCGGGGCTGACCTTCCGGAACCAAACGGAGGGGAAAGAAGACAGAAATTAGAAGATAGAAAATAGAAGATAAACGAGAACAGATAAAAGAACGCAGCGGCCATGGTTTCCTGCCGGTCTGGCAACAGGCAGGATCCCACGGCGGCTGCGTTCTTTTGTATTCTTATCCTCTGAATCTGTTAAGGCAGGCATATATCTCCTGAACCCTTGGCATACATAACCCCATTGCCGTATAGTTCGAGCCGTTAAAGGCAGCCAGTCCCTTCTTCTCATATTCGAGCATGAGAATGTCCACGGTTTCTTTCAGCGTGCAGCGTGAAAATAATCCGCGTTCAAGGCAGAAGCGTACCATTTGGGCCAAGGCCGCTGTCTGTTCGCTGTCGGCCAGCTGTTCGACGAAACGGAGATCGACAGGCTCTTTGCCCACCTGAAATGAATCCCTGCCGAATATTTTCACCTTAATCCGGTCGTCCTGTTTTCGTTGCCCCGTCTGTCGCCGGAATTTGCACCTCCCCGTCCGCTGTCGGAGCTTGCGCAGGGCGGGCAGCTTCCTGGCTTGGGAAGAGAAACCCGGGCGCCGTCAGGGCAGGCGAGGAAATCTCCCGATAAGCCTCACAGGCTTTCTTTACCTGTTCCGTAATGTCGAGGGGGCGGTAAGAATCCATCTGAATTACCGTATCCGCGATATAGAAGTAAGCGCCTGAACTTCCGGCTACCAGTACCGTGGAGATACCGGCTTTTTCATAGAGATCTCTCGCTCTCTCTATGAACGGAGTGATTGGTTCTTTATCCCTGCTGACAATTTTCTGCATCAGCTCATCCCGGAGCATAAAATTGGTGGCGGAGGTGTCCTCATCAATCAGAAAGGCGGCAGCGCCTGCCTCAATTCCTTCTATAACAGCCGCGGCCTGGGAAGTGCTGCCGCTGGCATCTGCCGATGAGAAACGGAGGTATCCCTGCCGTTTGGCAGATCGTTGATAAACAGGAGATGTCGACATTACTGATGCTGCGTCCGTCCTCTGCCCGCAGTTTAACGGCCGTACTGTCCGTAATGACGTATTCCCGGCCGTCACCGGCGATATGATTGTACACACCGGCCTCCAGAGCCTTTAAAAGGGTGGATTTGCCGTGATAACCGCCACCGACTATCAGTGTTATGCCTCTGCGGACTGCCATGCCGCAAAGGGGGCCGTGGTGCGGCAGATTCAGTGTTATTTTCAGGGACTCGGGGGAAGAAAAGGGTACGCTTCCTTTCATCGGGCGGTCCGATATGCCTGTTTCACGGGGCAGGACGGAGCCGTCGGCGGCAAACGAGATCCAGGCGTTTCAGCTCGTTTCTGATATTCTCCTGGTCTTCCGCCAGCTCAATGACGTCACGCACCTGTTTCGGGTTCCTGTTTTTATACATAAAGACATTTCTGACGCATCCGGGCAGAAAATCAAACAGGATTTTGATGAGCTCTCCCGAATTTATCGTTCTTCCAAAAGCCGGGAAGCCGACTTCAAAGCGGGCGGTGATTCCGGTTCCGGTACATTCACAGGCCGAGCGGGTGAGAACCTCCTGTCCCGGTCTGCTTGTAGCGATCAGTCCGCTTTTGCCGGAGCCTTTTGCTTTAAAATTAAATCGTGCAATTTCCTGGCTGAAACAACGCAGCAGATAATCCTCCAGTGCCGTTTTCTTCCATTGGCGGTCATAATATCCTTCGGGAAATGCGTTGATCTTATGTGGGATAAATACGCTGACCTTGGAGGGGGAGGCAAAGGGATCCCCCTGAACATGGTCTACCGTCAAGATGTAGTCTTTAAAATCATAGGAACCCTGAACCGCTTTATAAGCGGGGTAGCCTTTATGGTCGATGGATTCCAGCAGTCTTTTTAAATCCTGAGAATGATTCATGGTATTTTCCTTTTCTGTTCTTGATTAATACTGTGCTGACAGGTTTGCCGGTGTGCTGGCAGTCAGCTTTTATTGAGTATTTTAATTCATTCGATGGGAATTGGCAAGTGTATGGAAGATTATCTGCTGCTGATAATATGGTTTGTTACTATTCACGGCCCATATTCCGCGAGGTATTTTCGTGCGTATTTTGCACGAAAATCCCGAGTTGCACGGCTCGACGCGATGAAAAGTAAATTTTTCACCACAATCAACGGCGTTTTTTGCCGTTTCTGTGCATCGCGGAACGTGTTACTGTTCGCGGAGCTGCGCTTTTTCAGCAGGGCCGTGAATAGTAACTATGGTTTTATTTTTCCGGGAGATGGAGAGAGAATGCGCTAAGGCAGTAAACAGGGAAAATTGCGGGGAGGGCGGTAACATATCCGGCCGTTTTGTCTCATATATTAAGAACAAGCGATATTAGTAGGAAGTAGATTTATGCTGAATTATCTCTGGGCATTTATGATGCTGGTCGGAATTCTATGGGCGGCTCTGCACGGCAACCTGGCGCAGGTAACGACCGGAGCGCTGGATTCTGCTAGAGAGGCAGTTACGCTTTGTATTACCATGCTGGGCGTTATGTCATTTTGGACGGGGATTTTAGAGGTGGGCAGGAGAGCCGGACTGATTGAACAGCTGTCGCGGAAAATGACGCCGGTTCTACGGTTCCTGTTTCCGGGCATACCGAAAGGCCATCCGGCGCTGGAATCTATTTCGGCCAATATGATCGCCAATATGCTGGGGCTCGGATGGGCGGCAACTCCGGCCGGGCTGCAGGCGATGGAAGAACTGGAAGGCCTGGAGGAAGAAAGACGGAGGGAAGGAAAAAAATTCGTGCCTCAGGGGGTTGCAAGCAATGAAATGTGTACATTTTTGATTATCAACATATCATCGCTGCAGCTTATTCCAATCAACATGATTGCCTACAGGACCCAGTATGGCAGTATCAATCCCACTGCAATTGTTGGTCCTGCTCTGGTGGCGACAACCGTCAGCACGATCGTGGCGGCAATATATTGTAAATGGAAAAACAGAAAGCGGAGCTGACGGCTCCGCTTTCTGAGTGATTGATGGCGGTGACCTGTGCAGAGCGTGCAGGTTATCATTGAAGACAACGGCCTGTGCGCAGAGCGAGCAGGTTATCGTTCCGGTTCAAGGCGCTCCGCCCTTGACTTTCGGTGTGAAAAATATAGTTTATCCAAGCTTATCCGCCCATTCCGGCTCTTTAAATCCGACCAGAACGAAATCCTTTGCCACAATCAACGGACGTTTAACCAGCATTCCGTCCTCCGCCAGCAGGTCGTACTGCTCTTCTTCGCTCAAAGAAGGCAGTTTTTCTTTTAAGTTCATATTTTTATAGAGAAGGCCGCTGGTATTAAAGAATTTTTTCAGCGGAAGACCGCTTTTCTGATGCCACAGTTTTAATTCTCCGGCAGTCGGATTCTTTTCTTTTATATGGCGGGATTCATATGATACATTATGGCTGTCCAGCCATTTCTTTGCCTTCTGGCAGGTGGAACAGGGAGGATATTCTAAAAACAGCACTTTCATAATAAAAAATCTCCTTTCTCAGATTAAGGTGCATGGAAACATGGAGTCTCCGACGGAAATCAGCGCCGGATTTCTGCGGTGAGCGCAGAAACCGTTTATGCGCAGGTATAATAACCGCTCTGCGGTCATTATACCATAAGAATGGTTTTTTGACAGATGAATGTAATTTATGGGACAGGTTTCACATTATGGTCACAAGTCTCATATATAATCATTCTCGAATAATATGATTTTATCAGTATGGAAGGAGGCCTGGGCGAATAAAATAGAAGTAATAACGGCTTCATCAGGAGCATTGAATGAAATTTATTCTGTACATATCCGAATACCTGGTTCCAATTATTATTTTTTACATTGCCGGCTTTGCATTTCTTTCTAAGCGGCCGGTATTCGATGACTTTATTGAAGGTGCAAAGCAGGGGATGAAAACGGTTGCAGAAATTCTCCCGACGCTGATTGGTCTGATGACGGCAGTCGGTGTGCTGCGCGCCTCCGGATTTCTTGATTTTCTGTCCGGTTTATTGGAGAAACCGGCTTCCCTTTTTCACATTCCGGCACAGATTGTACCCGTTATTTTAGTGCGCCTGGTATCCAGCTCGGCGGCAACCGGTCTTTTGCTGGATATATTCAAAACCTCCGGCCCGGATTCCTATGTCGGGATGATGGTGTCAATACTGGAAAGCTGTACGGAAACTGTATTTTATACTATGAGTGTTTACTTTATGACGGCAAAGGTAACGAAGACAAGATGGACGTTTGCAGGAGCGATGCTGGCCACCGGGGCAGGGGTTGCGGCAAGCATAATCCTGGCGTCTGTCGGATGAAAGACCGGAAAAGAATGGAAAAATGCCATTTTTTGTAAGAATTTTGACGGTTGTTTTGACAGGGAGAATATTGTATAATCAGTTAGTACGCGGATCAATACGCGAAAACTATGAAATGAAAGGGAATGCCGTGGATCATTACGAGACTCTCAATGAAGTGCTGGTAAAGCTGTTCCGTGATATTATGGATATCGAGCAAAAAGCTATAATAACACAGGAATTTAAGGATATCACCAATAATGATATGCATGTAATAGAAGCGATTGGGATCGAAGCTCCGAAAAATATGTCCTCTATCGCCAGAGAGCTGTCAGTGACGGTGGGTACCCTTACAATTGCAATGAACAGTCTTGTAAAGAAAGGCTATGTGGAGAGAACACGCGGCCTGGAAGACAGGAGGGTCGTGTATATATCCCTTTCAGAAAAAGGCAGAAAAGCTTACGGGCATCATGCCCAGTTCCACAAAGAAATGATAAACAGCGTAACCAGCGAGCTTACCAAAGATGAGCTGGAGACTTTGATAACAGCATTGTCCAAGCTGAGAAACTGGTTTGACCACTGGAAAGAGTAGAATACGAGGAGGCATCACGCAATTATGAAGAGATTTATGGTAGTATTAACCGGTGTCATTATGGCGGCGCACTGGCCGCATGTACGCCGACTAAACAGAGCAGCGAAAAGAGAAATAATCCGCCGGCCGGAGCCACACAGGAGTCCTCTGTTGACGGAGCGCTTGAGAAACAGGAGATGGTAGTGGATGCAGAACCATCGGTCACGGTCTGCATTTACTCTGTAAATGATAATAAGACAGGTCTGAAGCAGAATATGGATGCCGTTGACGGCGAGGAACTGGATGCGCAGCTGTTGATAGACAAGATGGCAGAACTGGGAGTGATTGAAGAAGGCGTTAAGGTCAAGAGCTTTGATAATAAAGACGGTGTTCTGACACTGGACTTATCCGCTCTTTCCGGTTCCAAGGATGAATTGGTCATTACATCGATTGTTAACACATTTATCCAGAACTATGAAGCGGAAGAGATGTCCCTGAGCGTAAATGGAGAGAAGCTGGGAAGCGGTAATTATAAGTTCGTCAAGGAATATAAAAAGATGAAATAAAATTTACAGAGATAAAATAGAGAAAAAAGGGTTTCACTGAATGTTACTTCGGTGAAACCCTTTTTTTAATTCGTCACGTCATAAGTCAGGAGCCAGGTCTCGAAATAGGGTTTAATAACCCGGAAGGAAGCTCCCTCCATATCTAAAATAAATTTGTGGAACGCTTTGGGCGAATAACGGTTACCAAGCGTTTTCTTCGCTGAATCCCTCAGGGTGCAGATCTCCAGATAACCGGTATAATATTTCAGGTAATTTCCAGGATTGTCAATGATGGAATGAAACATTTCCTCGCAAACCTCAGCATCGGAAATACCATAATACGTTTGCAGGAAACCGGATACCTTCTCCAAATCCCAGCCGTCATAGTGAATATGGATATCCAGCAGCGCATACAGCGCATAAATAGATGCCTGGCTGCGTGCCATCAGTTCTTTCATATCAGGAGATAGTCCATTGTCGAAAGAGTAACTGTACAGTTCACAGTAAAGTCCCCATCCCTCATCATATCCGCCGCAGGAGAGGATATGGCGCAGGGGACAGCTCTGCTTCCTGTTAAAGTAGACGGACTGGTATAGGTGGCCCGGATAACCTTCGTGGGCCAGAACCGAATACAAATCAGTACCTTCTTCCCTGGATTTGTCATTGATGTAAATTACATTAGTGGTATCCGAATCGATCGGCGGGATCAGGAAAAATGCAGGTGACAGCGAAGATTCAAGTGCTTTGGGCACATGTTTAACCTCATAGGTGGAGTCTGTCAGTTCCGGAAAATCCGTTTTAATCTGTTCACGCAGATGGTCCAGAATCTCCACCGGTTCACTCAGAGAGAAGCTCGTGCGTTCAATCTCCTGAACCAGCGCCGGATTATTTTGAAGTAATTTCGCTGTTTCCGCCATATCGCTTCCAAATTTCTTTTCAATCCTGTTTTTAAGCTCCGGAATGGAACTGTCGGTACCGGTCAGGGTAGCGACCAGATATTCGTAATAAGCTTTGCCTTTCTCATAGTGGCAAAGACCATTTTCATTTGTCCCTCTGCCTTTTAACTCTTCCAATGCTTTGGACAAGGTTGTGTAGGCCGGAATAAAGTGTTCTTTTAAAATCTGGAGATGCTTTGTCTTATAAGCTGTTTTCTCATCCTCTGTCAGGCCCTCCACTTCATCCAGACGGCTGTTAAAGGTTTCCGTCAGGAAGCTGTTTTCCGGCCGGATCAGATAATCCTTGCAGGATTGGAGCATACGGTCAATGGTTATATCGCTTGGGGCCAATCCGGCGTCGGCCATTTCCTTCTCATAGGCGGCCAGTTGTCCATAGTAGGCGTCGATCTGTGAAAGAAGCTCCAGGTAATGTTCTATATCGGTCTTGTCGTAAAAGGTATATTCGGCCAGTAGTACCGGAAGCTGGGCCTGAGTTCCGATCAGCGGGCTCAGGGCTGGCTGTAAAGCTCAAGGCCCTTTGAAGAGAGGGCAATCTCCAGTGAGTCCTCCAGCATCTTGTAGGTGAAAGCTGATCGGACGTGAGCAGCGACGGATCGAAGGCTTCAAGCTCTTTCAGCAGTTCCTCATTATCTTTAGTATCCTGCTCCAGTTCTGATTTAGATATAGTCTGGAATTTTATCTCCGGTGTTTCAATACCGTAGTTTTCAGGGTGTCTGACCATAAAGTGGAGATTGAGAGGATCAGAACCGATAATTTCCCGGAAAACACGATCGGTAAAAGTATTAAATTCAGCCTGGACAGTGGCTGCATCTTTGCCGCTGTTCTTGTCTGTCTGCCCGCCTTCTCCGTTACTGTCCTCTTCCTGCCCGGGCAGTTGCACCGGCTGCGTTTCGGATGACTGAAAGGATTCCACCGGCGGATTATAACGGGAACAGCCGCTGAGCATAATTGCGGTCACAAGGACCAGCAGATAGTATAAACAGGTTTTACGTGCCTTCATTTTTTACCTCCAATTGCCTACTATTATAATTTATATTAACGGAGATTACAACTTATCAATTAAATTGAGATTTAACTGAGGTGTGGAGGACGCGTCCGGAACGGACCATGTCCGGTGTGGTGAGGGATTGGCTGAGTCTTCCGTCCCCGGGTGGAGGTTGTCGTGAGGGGAATCCGGCCGGAATGGATTGCTGCGGGGACCGTTTGCACTCTTTGGAGTGCGCAGCAGTGCTAAGCTCGTGAGGGACCTCGCTAAGCACCGGCGGACTCCCATGTCCCCTCCGCAATTGATTCCGCCTACTTCCCCGGGTCAGGTTATCGTCGGGGACGGAAGACTCAGGCGAAGTTTTTCGCACACCGTCCACGGTCCGCTCCGGCCGCTGATTGTCTCCAACCTTAAATGGGGAGGACCCTGTCGCGGCCACTACATGTTTCCGTAAACTGAAATCAAACCTTCCGCAATTCTTTCATAAGGGCGCATTAAAGGCATATCGTATTTTCCGCACACGGAAGCACTGAGTGGTCTCGACAAGGTCCGCCCCGCACTTAACGCGTGAGACACTCAGCGGCCGCAGGCCAGTGGACGGGGCCGATACACCCGGCGGAGTCTTTCGTTCCGGCGAAACCTTCCGGGAGAAGGAGATACTGCCGACATCTTCCGGCGGAGCCAGAGAATGATATCCGGAAGGACGTTCGCCCGAGAGATGATAGCTCTTAGGCAGAGGGAGACAAAGCGCGCCGGGCGGATTTTAGCCCTACAAGGGCAAAATCCGGGACAACTTGAGCTTCGAACTCATTCGGAGTTCGGAGCGAATGTCCGTAGCCCCGGGGCTTTGCCTTCCTCTGTCTTAGAGCTATCCCTCGAAAAGCAGTCCAGCCGGATATCATTCTCTCGGCTCCGCCCTGCGAAAACAAAACCATAGTATCTCCTTCTCCAGCCAGCGATGCCAACCCCCCGGGACGAAAGACTCATATACACACCCCACCCCACCCCGTCCGCTGGCCGTACCGGCGGCGTCCTCACCTGCTTAACTAAATCTCCATTTGCCACACCCCCCAATATATGATAAAATAAAAAAACTTATAGAAAAAAAGGAGTACACAAATGAAAAGAGAGCATTTGTTTTCCCTGGATTTTGTAACGGGTGCTTGCGGCCGTGATGATCGTTATTTTCCATTACAATGCGGTTACTCTTATGATCCCGGAAGTCAATAAACCGATACTTTTATTTGTCCACTATGCCAACGGAAGTATGGGACATATCGGTGTCTCCCTGTTCTTTATTCTGGCGGGAGCGTCCCTGATGTATTCTTCGATGGAGAAACTCGATTTAAAACAGTATTTTAAAAAACGTTTTCTCGCTATATTCCCAATTTACTGGACGGTTTATTCGGCTTTTTTGTATATAATTATCTGATTAAGAGAGTATTCACCTTCGATAAGCCGTTATGGAGGCTGCTGCTCAGCGTAATTGGTATGGATGGGTATCTGAATTACCTGATTCCCAACTATTATCTTTTGGGAGAATGGTTTATCGGCTGCATTCTCCTGATTTACCTGATGTTTCCTTTCCTTCGTAAATGTATGCTCAGATGGCCGGTGCTTACCCCTGTGGCAGTCGGTATGATCTATGTTCCGCTCACGCTGTTTTATCCGTTTCAGATGGATATCCAGTTCTTTTTCCTTCTCAGGGTGCCGGAAGTGCTGTTCGGGATGTATTTTATAAAATATTTGTATGGAACGAAACAGCAGAGGGAAAAATATAACTGGAAATGGGGCTTGTGTTCGTTTGCGGCCGTTTGTACGGTAATGACGATTAAGACGTCAATTCCGGTGCCGTTTAAAATCCTCTGGACCGGGATACCTATTTTCCTTTTCCTTGTCTGGGCCGGCCAGCTAATCCGGAATGCGGTTGTAAGGAAGGGGATTTCAATTTTTGCATCATATACGTTCGCCATATATCTGGTTCACCATATCCTGGTGGGAAAATTTGTGTTTCCTCTTGCGGGCAGGCCGGTGGGGCGTCTGGAGAATTACCTGGTTTTTGGAAAATATTTTTTGTTTATCAGCGTGGTCGGCCTGGTATTTTACTGGCTGAGCCGGATTTTAACGCAGGTTGTGACCCTTTTCATCCGGGTTTTAAGGAATCCTTCTTGACAAAAAGGAGCGAAACCGCTAGACTAAACCTATGTTGGAAAATCAAGCATAGAACTGTATAATACAAAGGCTGTGAAGAGAAGAGTACGCAGAAAGAATGATTACAGAGAGTCCGGATGGGTGGAAACGGATGTCAGGAGAACTGCCGAAGATGGTCTCGGAGCTGCACTGCCGAAGTATGAACGGGATTGAAGCATGGCCTGCAGGCCGCCTGTTCATTTTAAGCAGTGACGGAAATAAGGTCCGTTAACACCGCAGGCTGTGAATACGCAGTGCATCGCCAGGAGCAGAGCCGGGATGCAGATTGCTGGAGACAGCCGCTGAGGCATCCGCTGTGAGGCGGCATGCAAATTAAAGTGGTAACACGGGAAAATAAGTCTCGTCTTTAACGGTGAATCTATCACCTTTAAAGACGATTTTTTTATTTAACAGGAAAGTTCTCCTGTTAAATAAAAACCGCTCCGCGGACGATCGCACTGCGGCGGCAGAGAAATATGCAAAATTATAATCATTACAGGAGGAACAAATCTATGTGCCGGAATTGCAAAAAACCATATTATATAACAACGGCAATCGCCTATACGTCGGGCAAGCCGCATATCGGCAATACCTATGAAATTGTCCTGGCAGACAGTATTGCCAGATATAAAAGGGAGCAGGGCTTTGACGTCCGTTTCCAGACTGGTACGGACGAACACGGTCAGAAAATAGAACTGAAGGCTGAGGAAGCCGGAGTTACGCCGCAGGAATTTGTTGACGGTGTGGCTGCCCAGATTAAGTCAATCTGGGATTTGATGAATACGTCTTATGACAAATTTATCCGTACTACAGACAAAGAGCATGAGGAACAGGTACAGAAAATCTTTAAAGAAGCTCTATGACCAGGGCGATATTTACAAAGGAGCTTATGAGGGACTTTACTGTACGCCGTGTGAATCCTTCTGGACGTCGTCCCAGGTAACGGACGGCAAATGTCCGGACTGCGGACGCCCGGTCGTTCCGGCCAAGGAAGAGGCATATTTCTTCAAAATGAGCAAGTACGCTGACAGATTGATTGACCATATCAATAAGCATCCTGAATTTATACAGCCGGTATCCCGTAAGAATGAAATGATGAATAACTTCCTGCTTCCGGGCCTTCAGGATCTGTGTGTATCCAGTACTTCATTTAAGTGGGGAATTCCGGTATCCTTTGACCCGAAGCATGTCACCTATGTATGGCTGGATGCGCTGACCAACTATATCACAGGTTTGGGATACGATTGTGACGGTAACCACGGAGAATTATTTGGAAAATACTGGCCGGCGGATTTACATCTGATCGGCAAGGATATCATCCGTTTCCATACGATTTACTGGCCTATCTTCCTGATGGCACTGGATCTTCCGCTTCCCAAGCAGGTATTCGGCCATCCATGGCTTTCTACAGGGCGACGGCAAGATGAGCAAATCCAAGGGAAATGTGCTTTATGCCGATACGCTGGTAGACTTTTTCGGAGTGGATGCCGTTCGCTATTTTGTTCTCCATGAGATGCCATTTGATAACGACGGAGTTATCTCCTGGGAGCTTATGGTAGAGCGTATGAATTCCGATCTGGCAAATATCCTTGGAAATCTGGTGAACAGAACGATATCCATGAGCAATAAATACTTTGGAGGCGAAGTGGCGGATAAAGGAGCCGCGGGTGAGGCAGATGCTGACCTGAAGGCGACTGTTTTGGAAGCGGTGAAGCGGGTGGATGAGAAGATGGATAAGCTGCGTGTGGCGGATGCCATCACGGAAATCTTCGGAATCTTCAGAAGAAGCAATAAATATATCGATGAGACCATGCCCTGGACACTGGCTAAGGATGAGGCTCAGAAAGACCGCCTTGCCACGGTGCTTTATAATCTGACGGAGGCGATTACAATCGGCGCTTCCCTGTTATATTCGTTTATGCCGGAGACGGCAGAGAAGATTCTGGCGCAGTTAAATACGCAGAAGAGAACGCTGGAGGAGATGGGGACATTCGGTCTTTACCCTTCAGGCGGTAAAGTGACGGATAAACCTGAAATTCTTTTTGCACGTATGGACGTAAAAGAGGTTTTGGAAAAGGTAGAGGCCATGAGAGCTGCCGAAGAGGTACCGGCAGAGGAAGAGGCAAAAGAGGATGAGAATGTGATTGATCTGGAAGCAAAACCTGAGATCACATATGATGATTTTGCAAAGCTCCAGTTCCAGATAGGTGAAATTATTGCCTGCGAAGCCGTTCCGAAATCGAAGAAACTGTTATGCTCCCAGGTCAGGGTGGGCAGCCGGGTAAGACAGATATTAAGCGGTATCAAGGCAAACTACACACCGGAAGAGATGGTCGGGAAGAAGGTCATGGTTGTGACTAATTTAAAACCGGCTAAGCTGGCGGGAATGCTGTCGGAGGGAATGCTGCTCTGTGCAGAAGACAGCGAGGGTAATCTTGCACTGATGAGGCCGGAGAAGGATATGCCGTCCGGAGCCGAAATCTGTTAAGAAACCGGATATGGATTTTTGCAGGAATTGCAATCGGCTGGTGATTTGCCCCGCCCGGAGATATGGTTTCCGGACGGGGCCTTGCTCTATCCGGAAACTGGCCGGACAGGAGAGGAGACGGTTAAATGGCGGAGAAAAAGACAGCCCTTGAAAAGGAATGGGAATCGTTTCTGAGACGCGAGAAGAAACTGCTCAGAAAATATGGCAGAAGAAAAGAGCCTCTATTGGAAAGAAAATTGCAGAAAGCAGTTCCGGACGGCTTGAGCGAAAAACTGGAAGCCGCGTTTTACCGGGCATTCTGCATGATTTTGGAAAATGGAACGGCGGCAATTGAGAAGACTTTTCCCAAAGACAGGCTGGAAGCGGAATATAAGACGAGGGAATATGCCGGAACGGTTTATCCGGTGAGAAAGAACCTGGCGGCGGGCCGGAAACTGGCGGCCAGGAATGCGGCTGCCGGGGTGGCTGGAGCCTGTGCAGAGGGGGCGGTGCTGGGCCTTCTGGGGATTGGCCTTCCCGATATTCCTATTTTTCTGGCCGCGCTGCTTAGAAGCCTGTATACCCAGGCCCTCCATTTTGGCGTGGATTATGGAAAGGCGGAAGAGCAGGTGTTTTTGCTGGAGCTTCTGGCCCTGTCTCTCTATAACGGAGACGATTTTATGGAGCGGGACGCCGAAATGAACCGAAAAATTTACCGCATGGCCTGTGAAGATGACAGTCAGACAAAGCGTGAAACGAATCTCAAACAGGCTGCGCTCAAAGCATCCGGCGCCCTGTCCGGGGAATTGCTGTACATGAAGTTTTTGCAGGGGATCCCGGTTGCCGGGTTAATCGGCGGCCTGTATGACGGCATTTATATGAAAAAGGTAACGGATTATGCGGCGGTCAAATTAGAAAGAAGGTATCTATTGACAAAATCAGAGGCAGATCACAGATAGAAACAGTTACTATTCACGGCCCATATTCCGCGAGGTGTTTTCGTGCGTATTTTAAACGGAAATCCCGAGTTTTACGGCGCGAAACGGCGTTTTTTGCCGTTTCTGTGCATCGCGGGGCATGTTACTGTTCGCGGAGCTGCGCCTTTTCAGTAGGGCCGTGAATAGTAACTAGAAACAGCCCGAAACGGAAGAAAAGCTGACTTGAAAAAGTAAATTCCAGTGCAAAGGTGAATTCCATCACCATTTAAAAATCAGTATAAATAGTAGATATTTTTAAGCATATTTCTAATGTTTCTGCTATAATTAGGCTAACTTCTTACGAAAATTCATATTTTAGGACAGAGAAAACAGGCCACTGGAGTTTTGTGTGCAAGACTAAATTCCACCAGCCACATTCAAAAAATGTGAAAAGTTTACTTCCAGTCCGACAGCAGATTTTTGTAAGTTAGTTAACGGTTATAGCGGATCAGCTTAGTGTCAGATTGACCTCGTCGGGGCAATGCGCCTAAGCTGAAGTGCTTTTAAAGTATCTTCGCCAAAGGATTCCAAAGCCAATTCGTATGGTGTTTTGCCATTCAGACTTTCACGGGGCGTGGAATTGATATGGTCCACAATCCGATTCACATCCCACTGTGTCAGGAATTCAAAACTGGTTCCTTTAGGAAGCACCATACGCAGCATAGTGTGAACATTTTCAACACCACCTTTCTGGCCACTGCGCATGGGATCGCAGTAGTATAGGCTGCAGCGTTGGAACCCGTTGATTCCGGTCTCTAATGCGTCCGGTCCCCAAATTCAGAGCCACGGTCAGTTAACGTATATTCAAATAGGGAAAGAAACTTATAAGTGCCAAGACGCTTCTCAGGTGGTCAAAGACAAGCCGTACAGCGCCTTTTGTACAGCGGTTCATCAGAAAGGCAAGAAATAGTTTCTCTTTGGTAAAATAGAACGTTAACAACGTTTTTCTGGACTCTCGTGAGGAGTGGACTGTATCCATTTCTGTAAATGAATTAAGTCCTAACCCTTGAAAATCGAGATAGGTTCTGCCTGTAAATACAGAACGATCCGTAATCTGGGTCTTGTGGCATCTACGTGGTTTGAACTTGGGTTTTCGCTTTAAATCAATGTTTCTGGAAGAGAATAGTCCCTTATCGATGTAGGTGTAAATGGTGCGTACAGACATGCCCAGCTCCGGATGGTTTACGGCAATCTGATAGGGAGACTGTCCCTGTTCAATCAATGGGGAGATGATCCTATCTTTTTGATGTAATTCGTGCTTTGTAATGCTTATGCCGCTTCTGGAGTCCTTGAGAATCTGGTGGTACTTACGATCAGCAAAGTGCGCATTGTAGGTATACTTGTGAGCAATCGTGCAGTGAGAAATCTTCTTGTTACAACCATTGCAGACATAGGGAGCCTTGTCCAGCCGGGAGCAATGTTCCTTTTGAAAATCGGGGCAGGTCTGGTTGCAGGTAGGGCAGGAAGTACATTTGATGCCACAAACAAGGATCTTATTGCAGACGTTCACTTTGCGACAGTTGTATCTTCGTACACAAAAGTTCTTTGCATTATAGAAGGAGCCCTTGTGATACCAGTCGGAGGCTCTACGCAATTTCACTTCTTTGGAAATGGTAGTTGGATCCTTGCAGAGATATTTAGCGATGTCCTTGAAAGAACGCCGCTGATTTAAAGAGTTCTCAATAAAAACACGATCCTCAAGTGTGAGATGCTTCTGGTTACCAGGAATAAATTTACTCATAAAAATCATCTCCTTCTACTGCTGTCAGAAGGAGATATAAAGATATCATGTATGTATGAAAGAGTAAATATCAACTGTGCAGAAGTAAACTCCACCAGACAAATGGGGAGTGGAATTTACTTTTTCATTTCAGTAAACGGAAGAAAACCCCGATAATCGTTGTTTTAACGGAAGATTGGCTATAATGGTGCATGAATACAAAAACGGAGAAGAAAGCCGGAGGAAACAAATGATTTTTGATACACATGCCCACTATGACGATGAGGCATTTGACGAAGACAGAGAAGCATTGCTTGAGGGCCTCACAGAGCATGGGATCGAGGCCGTAGTAAATATAGGAAACGATATGCTCAGCACAGAGCATACACTGGAGCTTACCAAGCGTTATCCGCAGGTGTACGGCGCTGCCGGGGTGCATCCCAGCAGCAGTGCGGAGCTTGACGAGGAGAAATTCAGCCTTCTGCGGACAGCGGCCATGGATCCCCAGATTGTGGCGGTGGGTGAGACCGGTCTTGACTATTACTGGGACGAGCCGGACCGCGGGATACAGAAGTACTGGTTTGGCCGCCAGCTGGAGCTTGCCAGAGAGGTGAGAAGGCCAGTTGTCATCCACAGCAGGGATGCAGCCAAAGATACATTTGATATTATGAAGGAACACCGCGCGGAAGAGATTGGAGGGGTTATCCACTGTTTCTCTTATGGCAGGGATATGGCCAGAGAATTCCTGAACCTGGGATTCTACCTCGGAATCGGCGGGGTCCTTACGTTTGGCAATGCAAAAAAGCTGAAAGAGGTGGTGGAATACGCTCCGCTTGACCGTCTGGTCCTGGAGACCGATTGCCCCTATCTGGCGCCTGTTCCCAACAGGGGAAAGAGGAATTCGTCTTATAATCTTCCTTACGTAGCGGATGCGATGGCGGAAATTAAGGGCCTCAGCCGGGAGGAGATTATCAGAGCGACGAACAGGAATGCCAAGCAGCTCTATCGTCTGGCTCCGGGAAAAGCAGAAGGAACTGATATGCGCATAGATTTGGGAAATCCAAAGAACACGATAGAGATAATACAGAAGTACAATTTCGCTTTCCAGAAAGAAGTTCGGACAGAACTTTCTCATCGATACACACGTTCTTTCCAAAATCATCACGGCTGCCGGGGTCACGAAGGACGACATGGTGCTTGAGATAGGGCCGGGGATAGGAACGATGACACAGTATCTGGCAGAGAATGCGGGCAGAGTGGTGGCTGTTGAAATCGACAGCAATCTGATCCCGATTCTGGAAGAGACGCTGAAAGACTATGATAACATAACCATCATAAACGAAGATATTCTCAAGCTTGACATAAATAAGCTGGCGCAGGAATATAACGGAGGAAGGCCGATCAAGGTGGTGGCCAATCTTCCCTATTATATTACCACCCCGATTATTATGGGACTTTTTGAGAGCGGGGTCCCCATCGATAATATTACCGTTATGGTGCAGAAGGAAGTGGCCGACCGGATGCAGGTGGGACCGGGAACAAAGGACTATGGTGCTCTCTCTCTGGCAGTCCAGTACTACGCCGAGCCGTATATAGTGGCGAATGTGCCCCCCAACTGTTTTATCCCGCGTCCGAATGTAGGCTCCGCGGTTATACGCCTGACGCGCCACAGGACGCCTCCGGTGGAGGTGGACGACAGGGAGCTGATGTTTAAGCTGATACGGGCATCTTTCAACCAGAGGCGCAAGACGCTGCTCAACGGTCTGAACAACTCACCGGAAATCAATATTTCGAAGGAGAAGATAGCGGAAGCGATTGAGGCGCTGGGAGTTTCGGCATCCGTCCGGGGAGAAGCCCTGACGCTCAAACAATTCGCAGAGCTTGCCAATCTGCTTTCTGTCGAGAAAACGGAAATATAAAATGGAACCGGGATCCGGAGAGCGCCTTTTTATAAAGAGGGCGGTTTTCGGATCCCGGCAAAAAGAGGTCCGGCAAATTAATCTGGAAATAAGATAAAAAATCCTTGACAACATAAAGAAAATCGAGTAAAATTATTTACGTTGCTGGTAACACCAGTACGGTGAGAGTCAGTTGATTTCTCAGGAGGCCCAGATAGCTCAGTTGGTAGAGCAGAGGACTGAAAATCCTCGTGTCACTGGTTCGATTCCGGTTCTGGGCATTTGAAACATAATTTAACAGATTACATTATGCGGGTGTAGTTCAATGGTAGAACACTAGCCTTCCAAGCTAGATACGTGGGTTCGATTCCCATCACCCGCTTTTTTTTGTTGCTTAAAACCCGGAAAACCAAGCGTAAAGAGGTTTTCCGGGTTTTTGCGTATCTTGCGCCTAATCGGCGGTCTGATTATTCCATATCGAGTGGCATACTCTGATAAACTTCTTGAAATGAGGGGGAAGAAACGTATCTTTATGATAAACAATATAAAAATACCGCTTTAATTCCATATCAGATATCGTACAATACCTTAAATTTTTCAGCTTCACATCATTAATAAATAATTTTTTAGCCATGATTGAATATGCTTTGCTGTTGTTTACTTCAAACTTAATCGAGTCTATATTCCGATATACTTCTTTCAACTGGAATTTATATCCCCTGGCCGCTAAGGCATGTTCGAAATATTCCCGGGTAGAATTGCCTTTCTCCCGCATGATTAATGGATGTTCCGACAGATCCTTTAGAGAAATTGAGGACCTGTTGCAGAATTCACTGTGTTCATTGTAAATAAACACAAAATCATCTTCAGCAATTTTACTGCATACTAAATACTCGTGATCAAAAATTTCTTCCGTCAGTACGAAATCGATTTCTCCGTTCAACAGTTTATTCTTAAGAATATAATTATCGTCTACAATCATCTTTGTTTTTACATCGGGACAATGATAATGATAATCAGACCAGATCTCATTCAGGATGCTGGAAATGGTGATAAGAGTGGTGCCGATACGGATCACTTTGCCAAGTGAATTTTTAATGGCTTCTTCCATTTCCGTATACAGGCCTATGATTTTTTTACTGTAATCGATGAATATTTTTCCCTGTTCCGTAATGACGAGTTTTTTGGACAGGCGTTCAAAAAGTTTTACATTATAAGCTTTTTCAATATCCAGTATCGTTTGGCTGACAGTGGACTGCGAAATGTACAGAGTTCTGCTTGCGGCGCTCATATTGTTGTATTTTGCAACCTCTAGCAATATTGTCATCTCTCTGATTGTCATTTAAGCCTCCCAACTATCGATTTTGCCTATGATGTTATCATATTTTACTGTTTTACCGAAAATATGTCAAGTGTTATAATCGAAAATATAAAACGGCCGGATTATAGATATTAATAAAAATAAAGCATTCTGGTGATATGTCAAGAACTTTTTGAAGAAGATTTTGATATGTTTTTCAGAAAAAAGGGTAACTTTAACAGACCTTCGGTATATTTTACGTATAACCGAATGTCAGTTCGACTCAATATTATATTCGGTGTCCAGCTTTTCGCCGGTGTACAGTTGGTTTTTGACCAGCAATCCAAAAACGAGTCGTACTAATTTACGAGATGTAAGCGCGAGTGCTCTTTTGTGCTGATGTTTGGTTACCTCAGCATATTTTCTGGCATAGAAATCAGCATATTCAGGGATGTGCTTCCTGACGCTGTTTGCCGCTTCGCCAAGATAGCAGCGAAGATAGGGATTTCCGGCTTTCGACATTTTGTTGTCCTCAGAAGTGAAATCTCCGGAATCACCCTTAGGCCAGTAAAGGCCGGCATATTTGGCAAGGGCATCGGATGAATGGAACACGGTTATATCGCCTATTTCTGATAGAATTCCGGATGCCCATATCGGACCTATTCCAGGTATGGATTGAAGGATGAGCAGGGCGTTAGGGTTCATTCCGTTGATGCATTTCTCAATCGCCTGCTCGATCAGCTTGATTTCTTTCTGATAGGCGTGGATGCAGTTAAACGAGCTTGCCAGTGATATGCTCAGTGGTTCATACATGCACTTGTCTAACCGGTAGGAATCCCTGGCTGCCTTGCGCAGGAGTTCCGAAGTTTTTGATAGGTCAGAGATGCGGTTCCTGCTCTTCCCCGCAAGGAAGGTAAGCAGCTCCTCTTCCGGCATATCGATAATCTCCTGCGGAGACAAAAATTCCGTCAGGACAGCTGAGGACGTGGCACCATAGAGACTGCCAAAAGGCTTGTCATCACCTTCAAGGAGCTGAAGTTCACTGAACTTCAGATAAAGATTAGAAACCATATAAGTCTTCTCCCTGGTGATGCACTCAGAAAGGTGCATACGGTGCCTTGTAAGGCGTTTCAGGGATATGAACTGCCCGCCGCGCCATGGCTCCAGTTTTTTCGTGCGGCCTACCCTGCCGAAGTCCGCGATGAGATATGCATCCGTGGATCGGTCTTTCCATTCCGATATAGGATTTTCGGTAATTCGAAGCGGCCTTTGGGTTTACACAGAATACGTAAGGCCTGTAGGGCATGAGAACCTCGCTGGCCGACAGGAAGTTTGAAATATGCACGCTGTATACAGAAGTAGATTCCAGCACGATAAGAACCGTATCCAGGTTTTTATGCTTCTGCATGCATTCGGCAATCATATTTACAAGCTGATCGGCGCCTGGCTGGTTATTGCCAAACGACGATGAGATGTATTTGTTTTCCTCAAAGTCCATGGCATAGACGGCATTGGTCTTTGAGCTTACATCAATACCTACAAACAAGGTGGACATATAGTTGAGCTTTAACATGATATCACCTCCATTCCGATGGGGATTTGTGAAGCCTGAAGCAAAAGGTTTATCCTGTGCCGCATACGGTGACCGAACCCTCGCGCAATGAGCATGCACCCAGTCAGCCTTTTTTGCTGGGGCTAACGGCTGGGGATGAAAATTCTGTGTCAGCGGAATGTGCCGTATGTGCCAGGCTGAATGCTTTCAAAGCAGTCTCGGACGAAGCCGGCTGAAAGGAGGAGAAGCAGTGCCTTCGGACATCAGACTCTACCTGATATCATACCACAGGATCTACCTATATTGAAATGTAACTATCAACTGTATAGATGGGAATCGGGATGAGGGGAGTACCTCTTAGATATCCTTACCATTTATACCCAAAAAAGAATAAGTCTGTAAGCGGTTTTTCTTGCTTACAAACTTATTATACGAGGAGGAAGAGTATGCAAAATGCGCTTACAATATCTGGGAATAATTTGACATTGGATGATATTTACCAGGTAAGCCATAAGCACAGGCCTGTTGAAATCGAAGAGAAATCAATGGAACTGCTGGTTAACACCAGGAAACTGGTCTTTGAACTGTCCGACAGGGGAGTGCCGATCTATGGCTGTAATCGTGGAGTCGGCTGGAATAAGGACAAAAATGTAACCAGTGAAATGATTATCCGATTTAACAGTAATATGATGCATTCCCACGCCGTGGGAGTGGGACCTTATGCTCCGCAGGAGGATGTGAGGGCAGCCATGCTGATCCGCCTGAATACTGTTTTATTGGGGTGTACGGGTCTGAGCCCGGAGATTGCCGTGCTTTTAAAGGAGATGCTGAACCGTGAAATCCATCCGTTGATTCCGGAGCGCGGTTCGGTGGGAGAAGCAGATATCGTAAATCTTTCATTCCTGGGTCTGGCCCTGATGGGAGAAGGTCTTGTGAATTACAGGGGAAAGGAGATAAAAGCAAAGGATGCTTTTAAAGCGGAGGGAATTGAACCTGTAACATTAAGGGAGAAGGATGGTCTTGCAGTCATCAGCTCCAACGCATTTTCAGCCGGACAGGCAGCCAGCGTACTATTTGAAACCGAACTGCTGCTTAAGACGGCAGACATTATTGCCTGCATGTCGCTGGAGGGATTGAGCGGGAATGTTTCATCCCTGCGGGAGGGTGTACATAATAAACGCCGGTATAACCGTCAGACGGAAACTGCTGCAGACATGAGGAAGTATCTAAAAGGCAGTTATTTGTATGAACCGTGTTCCGGCCGTCCGCTCCAGGATCCGCTGTCCTACAGATGCGTTCCGCAGGTTCACGGAGCTGTCAGAACGGCTATGGATTACGCCGCCTCCAATTTGACCATCCAGTGTAACTCTTCGGATGACAACCCATGCCTGCTTTATGAAGAAGGCGATATTGCCTCCAATGGAAACTTTGATCCTCTCTGCTGGGTTTTGGGCATGCAGAATCTGGGAATCGCGCTCTGCCACATATCCAGGCTGTCCTGCCTTAGAACAATTAAGCTGGCAAGTCCCGGTTTTACGGGATTATCCCGGCACCTGACACCGGATGAAGGCACAATCGCCTTTTCCACCATTCAAAAAAGCTTTGCCAATCTGGATGCAGAGATACGCATGCTTGCAAATCCAGTAACAATGAACACGTATTCCCTCTCCGGTGACATGGAGGATATCAGTACCAATGCGCCTCTTGTCATGCAGAAAGATAAAAAAATTATAGATAATTTGTTTTACATTCTGGCAATAGAACTTTTGCATGCAGGACAGGCTATGAGCCTGAGAAATGCGGGGAACTGCGGAAAAGGAACCGGGGCCGGATATAAGGCACTCAGGCGTGTGGTTGATTTTACGATTCGGATAACAGAATTCTTTCAATTGATATCGATAAGGCGTATACGCTTTTAAAATCGGGTGACTTTAAAAAAATCGGTGTTAAATGGTTTGGAAGACTAAAACAGTAAGGGGAAAGGGGAATGAAATAATGACAGATGGAAAAGTCAAAACGGGAGCCAAACACATTTTGCTGAGAAAAGGGGTTTTTTATCCGACTTTCATATTTATGCTCTGCGCTGTAATTACCGGTATTTTTAAAAATGAATGGCTTCAGGCGGCATGCAAGAGTGTCTTCCGGTTTTCTCTGCTAAAGTTTGGCTGGCTCTATCAGATTGTCGCAATGGTTTGTCTGATTTCAGTTGCGGCAGTCACTTTTCAAAATAGGCGCCACGCAGAATCGGGGGCAAGGATGCGCGGCCGGAGCATTCTTTTAAATCATGGTTTGCAATGTCACTGACCGGAGGCATATCAGTGGGTATCGTTAACTGGGGAATCAATGAACCAATGGTTTATTTTGGAAATGTTTACGGCGAATTGGATGCGCTAGGAATACAGCCCGGAACATTGGAGGCGGCAAGATTTGCTCTTGGGAGATGCTTTTATAACTGGACATTCGTACCTTATTCATTTTATGGAATAACGGGCCTGCTGATCGCCTGGTTGTTTTTAATAAGAAAGAAAAATTTTCGGTTGTAGCAACCCTGAAACCTCTTTTTGGAGACAAGGTCTACAATAATACAATAGCCAGTATTATTGATTCTCTCTGCACCATAGGTATAGTCCTCGGCATGGCAACCGGACTGGGGCCCGGACTTTCCTTTGTCCTCTCAGGATTTAAGGTTGTATATGGAATTGATACGAGCATTATCGTATGGATTATCCTGGGTACGGCAGTCACCGCCCTGTTTACCGGCGCGGCCTGGCTGGGAATTGACAAGGGAATAAAGAAGCTGGCTACATTTAACAGTAAAATATTCTATTTCCTGCTCATCATACTGTTTGCGACAGGACCTGTTGTTGATATCTGCAAAACCCTGCCGATCGGCCTCGGCGAATGGCTGACAAATTTCTGGGTCTGGGGCCTTGATCCGGTTGATATCGGAGGGGAAGCTCTCACGGTCTGGTGGACATTGTTTGACTGGACGGTCTGGATTGCCTATGCGCCTGTAATGGGATTATTTCTGGCTAAGATATCTTATGGAAGGACAATCCGCGAGTTTATGATTATCAACTGGATATTACCTTCTGTTTTCGGCCTTGTCTGGTTTTCCGTATGGGGTGGAACGGCCCTGAACTGGCAGATGAACGGTGTTGTGGATTTGGTCACAATTTTGAAGGAAAATAACGCTACCGCCGCCGTATGGGGATTTTTGCAGCATCTTCCATTCCGTATGGGAATCGTCCTGATACCGGTAGTAATGGTCACTTTGATTCTTTCGTTCTGTACCGCGGCAGATTCGATTACACATACGCTGGCATCCCTCTGTGTTTCACAGGAAAGAAACAACGATGAGGCTCCTGCTTCTCTGAAACTGGTGTGGGGAGTGATCATAGGTTCCGTTTCAGTTATTATGGGAGCGCTTGCCGGAGGTGTGAGGGGCGTTGACGGCCTGAGGCAGCTTTCATCGGTGGGGGCATTTATCGTACTGGGGGTTTTCATACTACAGCTTATATCATTTATTAAAACATTTTTTATGAGCGGTGAATTAAAGGAGTAAAGGATTTTAGAGAACAATCAGGAAGAAAGAGGAGCATATGGAAATTTTATATTTGAACTCTAAGGATATTGAAGAAATTAATCTTACCAACGATGAAATTATAAATGCGGTGGAAGACAGCTTAAAAGCACAGGGGGAAGGAAAAACCTCCATTGAGCCGCGGGTTCATATCCATCCGAATCCGGAATACCACGGACATTTTAATGTGCTGCGAGGCTATATTGAGCCTAAGCATGCGGTGGGAGTCAAGATTGTGGGTGACTATGTCTTTAACTATGAAAAAAATCTTCCTTCTGAAATGTCACTGCTGAACTTGTTTGACCCGGAAACGGGAGCGCCTTATGCCGTAATCGACGCAACTGCGATTACCACCATGAGGACAGGGGCAATAACCGCGGTTGGGGCTAAAAACCTTGCCAAAAAGAAGAATAAGATCCTGGGCCATTTAGGCTGCCGCGGAACGGCGTTCTGGAATGTTGTCCTGCTTGACCATCTCTATGATTTTGAAGAGATAAGAATAAACAGCAGAAGACGTGAATCAATGGAATCTTTCGCAAAGAGCCTGGAAGAACGGTTACACAAAAAGATAACGATTACGGAAAACAGCCGGGAATGCCTGGAGGGCGCTGATATTATGGTGGAGGCCACCCGCCTGATGGAACCTATGCCTTTGCTGAAGACGGAATGGATCCGGCCGGGAAATTTTGTAGTTCCTTACGGAACTATTTGCGCCAATGAGATAACCCTGACGGATGTCATGGATAAAATTGTTGTTGATGACTGGGGGCAGTGCAGGGAAGGCGGCAGGCTGGGAAGCCTCAGTCCGCATGTGAGAGCTGGCAAGCTGACCGGTGAAACGCTGTACGCGGAGCTGGGAGATATTGTGGCGGGAAGAAAAGCAGGAAGGGAAAGTGATGAAGAAAAAATCCTGTTTTGGCACAGAGGTCTTTCCATCAACGATATCGCGCTGGGACAGCTGTACTATGAGAAAGCGCTCGCTTCGAATATCGGAACAAAGCTGTTTTACAGATAAAAACTAAAAGACCCGTCCGGAACGTAACAGTACCGGACGGGTTTTTAGTAATGGCGGCGGCCTGTGCGCAGAGCGTGCAGGTTAACGTTGCCTGAGAAATCCTATTTTGCAAAATCTTCCTTCCTGAACAGGGAGCGGAGCAAAACTATCCAGCCCCAGGAGAGGGAAAAGGACGGCATGCAGGCCAGCAGGACTGCCTTTACAGGAGGAATGGCCGAAAAGCAGATGGGACCGAAAAAAATAACGAAAGTGGCTACCAGCATGACCAGCAGCGTGATTTTTTCTTTTCTGGTATTTGGGGGAGTAAGAAAAATTTTTGTTAAATCCATTTCCACCTGTCTTTTTTCCATTCTTTTCATCTGCACATTTCTCCTTTTTAAATTGATAGATAGTTATATATAACGATTTGATAGTATGAATCAGTTTAACGTACCCGTTATGGATTCGACAATCCGGATCAGGTGTCCGGAATGAATCAGTTCCCTGAGGTATTCGATGTAAGGATGGAGGAACATATCCTGTTCCATGATGGGGACATGTCTGCCGATTTCCTTCATAACAGCTTCAGTGGCTGCACTCCTTTTAACGTCGGTATCCAGGAACTGCTGCGTCTCATAGGCGGAAAGCAGCTCGATGGCCAGGATATACTCCAGCTTTTCGGCTGCAGAGCCCGCTTTTTTGCAGGCGTTGTATCCCATAGCCACATAGTCCTCCTGGTTTCCGCAGGTAGGCGTGTTGTCGATGGTTGCGGGGGTAGCTAGAATCCGCATCTCATTCAGCAGGCCGGCCTGCGTATACTGAGGGATCATCAGGCCCGAATTAAGGCCCGGCGTCTTGATGCAGAACCACGGATTTCCGGACAGGCTTTCGTCAATCAGACGGTTATTTCTGCGCTCCGACATCTTGGCAAGGGCAGCGGCGGCAATGCAGGCGCTGTCCATTTCGATTCCCACATAGGAGGAGTCCGCATTGCAGGCTGAGATGACATCCTCATTGCCCTGTCCGGGCCAGATGATTGGATTGTCACAGCAGGAATTCATCTCAATCTCAATGACTTCCTTTGCATCCTTCAGTGTTTTTTTAGAAGCGCCGTGAAGCTGCGGAATGCAGCGCAGGGACAGGGCGTCCTGTACGCGGCTGCCTTTATATTTTTCGATAATACCGGAGCCGTTTAAAATCGTTCTCACATTTTCTGCTGTTTTAGCCTGTTCACTGTGGGGGCGGACAGACATAACACGTTCGTCGAAGGCGTTCATCACGCCTTTGCATGCCTCCAGTGTGGCGGAGCCGATGATGTCGGCTGCTTTGGCCGCGTTTAGAAGGTCGTAAATCGCCAGGGCAGCCATAGCGGTGGGGGAGGTGGTTCCCGATACAAGGGCAAGCCCCTCCTTGGAGCTTAGCTCTAACGGTCTCATTCCCGCTCTCTTAAGCGCCTCGCCGCCCTCCAGCAGTTCACCTTCATACCAGGCCTTACCCCTGCCAAGCAGCACAAGGGCCATATGGGCTTCCGGCGCCAGATATCCGACGCTTCCGTCTCCCGGTGTCCAGGGGGTGATGCCTTTATTCAAAAAGTCTTTATAATATTCTAAAATGGTCAGGCGGACTCCGGAATAACCCTGGCCCAGATTTTGGAGCACCATAAGCATGATTCCCCTGACCCGCTCAATAGACAACGGTTCCCCGACGGATACGGAGTGTGAGAGGATGATGTTCTCCTGGAGTTTGGCCGTTTCATCTTTACCGATTGCTTTGGTGCAGAGAGCGCCGAAACCGGTGGTGACTCCATACATGACTTTCTCTTCGGAAACCCATTGTTCTACCAGTTCCGGGATTTTTCCACTCGTCTGCAATATTCATCCGAGAATTCAACGGCTGCGCCATATCTGGCAACTGCAATGAAATCGTCCAGTGTGATAGGAGCGCCTAACACGATATTTTTTATATTGTTGGCTGTATTTATACTATTTTCCATATTGATTTGATTTTACCTTCATAGAGAGTTACTCTGTCTGCGTGTTACTCTGCCCGGATATTACTTCAGGCTTCCCCGGTTTTGGCAGTTCCGGCCTGAATGTTTTTATCCGTATATTCGGCGCATTCTTCAATGTCCTTTTTCGTCTGCGGGTCAAAGAAGAACACTTTGATGGAAGCGATTACCTGAAGGATAAAGATAGCCAGTACGACGAAACCGCCGCAGGCCGCCAGGTATTTAACTCCGTCCACACCCTGGGAACCGCCGCCGAATGCAACCATGATGCAGGCGATGAGTCCGATGGAGACACCCCAGACTACTTTCTGCCAGAGAGCCGGCTCTTCATCGTGGCGGGCGCCTTCCGTACAGAGGGCCGCAATCGTGGTTGACATGGTATCGGCCGTTGTTGAGAACGCCGCTATCAAGGTGATGATGATAACAGGAATCAGGATTGCTCCCAACGGTACATGCTTTAAGAACTCCCAGATGCCGGATACGGCTCCGCCTTCATTGATGGCAGCGATGATATCGGCTTTGCCGCTGATCTGCCAGTCAAGAGCTGTGCTGCCCCATACGGAGAACCATACGAAACCGAAAGATGCCGGGAGAATCCAGTTGATAATCAGGAACTGCCGGATTGTTCTGCCATAGGCAATGATTGCAAAGAAGATACCCATTAAAGGAGCATAAGCGATCCAGATTGCCCAGTCATACATCGTCCACCAGGTAACAAGCGCTTCTCCGCCTACTGTGTAAGGGTCGAATCCCCACATCCAGAAGCGGTCGAGCCAGTAGCCGAGTCCTACATTTGCCATGTTGAGGATGTAAACGGTCGGCCCAATGATGAAGAGAAGGATTAAAAGCACATAGAAAATTTTTGATGTCATGCCTGCCAGCCACTTGATGCCTTTATCAATACCGGCTACGGATGCTGCCGTGAAAGTTACTGTGATGATTGCCGTAAGGATGAACCATACGACAGGACCCTGCGCGATGCCGTAGGCTGCGGAAAGTCCCGTACCAATCAGTGCAAGTCCTGCGCCGAGGGAGGCTGCCAGACCGAGTGCAATTGCCAGTACGGATAATACGTCAACCAGCGCTTTCCAGAAGCCCTTCGTCACCTTCTCGCCAAACAGCGGTGTCAGTGAAGCGGAAACGGATAATTCCTGTTTGCGGTTGAAATACATGTAGGCGATGATAACGCCGGAAAGTGCATACATGGCATAAGGAATAACGGTCCAGTTATAGAAGCTGCGGCCCATTGCGAAATAGGCTGCCTCATTGGAATAGGCCTGAACTCCGTAGCCGTCCAGTTCCCCGTATACATTGCCGAAATAAATCAGAACCTCATTAACGCCGTACGTAATCAGTCCGGTTGCAATACCTCCCGTCAGGGTCATGGCAAACCAGGAGCCGAATGAATACTTTGCTTTTGCCTCAGGTCCGCCCAGCTTAATCGTACCTATTTTTGAAAAGCACAGAAGACTTACCAGAATCAGAGTTACAACTGCAATTACCTGATAGAGCCAGCCGAAGTTACCCAGAGACCATGTGAAAATTGCCTTGGTGACTTCAGTGAGCCATGCATTGTTCACGATACCGAGAATGGCGGCCCCGCCTACGATTAAAAAGCAGGGAATAAATACGCTCCACCGGATCGGCTTAGAATTTGAATTTTTTTCACTCATGTTTTTTGTTGTATAGAGTTTCCCCCATGGAACTCCATACTCTCCTTTCCGTTTTTCTGATATTATATAAAGCAAAAACCGTGCCAACTTTTTTTGTTTTTGCCGGAGTGGTAAAAAATATATTATAGTAATACACAATTTTCGTTGTATTTAACAGTATTTTGAAAGAAATTAAAAAATAAACAAATTTACGGCTGTCTGCTTTGGAAAAAAAACAGAGTGACATATGGAAGCGTTTTCTGTAAAGAATGAGTCGATTTGCGCCAAACTATTTTGCTTAATGCCAAATGATTTGGCATCTAAACTTGACGGAAGAATCTTTTTAGTGGTACTATGTTTCGTAAAAGATACGTGCTGAGATGAGGGAACGGGATGAAAATTTATGATTTTTACTTTGTACTGGACAAAAATCAGGTGATGCTGAGAACGGAATGGGGGAATCCCCGGTCGGAGGATATGTACCGGCTGCTGTTTTCAAACTGGATACTGAGGGGTGAAAAACCTTCGGGTGTATTTCCGATGGCGGACGAGGACCAGGATGGGGAGCTGTTCTGGGATGAAGATCATTTTACTTTTGAAAAGATAAAGGTGTCAAAGGAGAGATATTACCTCTTTTTCAAAAAAAGGAATGATCAGGAGTATCTGTTTGCCAAGACGCTGGATCATATTTCAGACGGGATCCAGATTTATGATAAGAACGCCTGTGCCGTATTCTTTAATAAAGCCAGCCGGGAAATTGCCCATATACCTTCGGATGTCTCCATTGAGGGAAGATATCTGCTGGACATGTATAATCTGGATGAAAATATAAGCACGATTATGACATGCCTCCGGACCCAGTCTCCGGTAATCAACAGGGTGGATCATTATAAGTCCAGTGACGGGATATCGATTGCCACGGCGAACACTGCCTATCCGATCCGGAAAGGAAAGGAGATTTTAGGCTCCGTTGTATTTGAGCAGACCAGCGATATCGTGAAGAGATATAATAAAAAGATGCAGGAGATTGAACAGGCGCTGAAGCTCTATGAGGAGCATTCCCATTATACACGGTTTACAGGATACACCTTTGAACATATAATCGGCCACGGAGTAAAATTAAAAGAGGCGGTCGGCATAGCCAGAAAGGTGGCGTCCCAGAACAGCTCGATTCTTCTGGTGGGGGAGACCGGAACAGGCAAGGAAATTTTCGCGCAGAGTATTCACCGGGCCAGCGGCCGTAAGGATAAAAGGTTCGTCGCCCTCAATTGTGCGGCCATTCCCGATTCCCTGATTGAGAGCCTTCTCTTCGGCACGCAAAAGGGAAGTTTCACTGGCAGCGAGAATAAGCCGGGTTACTTTGAGGAGGCCGAAGGCGGAACGCTCTTTCTGGATGAGCTGAATTCCATGAGCCTGAGTATGCAGTCCAAGATACTCAGAGCGATCCAGGAAAATACATTCCGCAGAGTGGGAGGACAGAAGGACATAAGAATGGATGTACGTATTATTTCCTCCTGCAATGAAGATCCCTTCCGTGCAATTGCTGATAATCAGTTCCGCAAGGATCTGTTTTACCGGTTATCGACGGTGATGATAGAACTGCCGCCTCTCAGGGAGCATAAGGAGGACTTGGAGGAGCTGATCCGTTACAGGCTGGACGCCACGGCCTTTCAATACGTTCACTCGTTTTCCGGAATTTCTCCCGAGGTTATGGAAATCTTCCGGTCCTATTCATGGCCGGGCAATGTCAGGGAACTGTTCCATGTGCTGGATTACGCCCAGAATGTGGCGGACGGAGAGACGCTCCGGCGGGAGAACCTTCCAGGCTATCTGAGAAAATTCGGTGAGGAGAGCCGGGGTGTGCAGACTTTCCAGCCGGCAGGGGAAGACAAAGCTTCGGGTTTATGCCGGGAGTGGAGCTTCAGAGTATCATGGATGCTTATGAACACAAGGTGCTGCAGAAGGCGCTGGAGCATTATGGATATAATATCACGAAGACGGCGGACGCGCTGGGGTTGAGGCGGCAGAGCCTGCAGTACCGGATTAAGAAGTATGGAATTATAATATAAGGGGCGCCGGACCGGAATAAAAAATAAAAAAATTGCAAAAAAGTGCTTGCCATTGAGCGTGAATTATGATAGAATACTTCTCGTTGACAGGTTTGTTAATTGAACCTGAGAGACATATAATATTATGCGCGAGTGGCTCAGTGGTGGAGTATCGCCTTGCCAAGGCGAGGGTCGCGGGTTCGAATCCCGTCTCGCGCTCTTATAAAAGAAAGTATCATGCGGTTTCCTTTCGGAAGCCGTATTTTTTTGTGCAGAAAGTCTACCCATACGTCCTGATTAATCCCAAATAGCATATATCTGAAACAACAGATGAAAATTTTGTAAAAATTTGCGCTTTTCTGAATTTTTGAAATAAATAAATATTTTTGTATATACATCCAATTATTTCCTATATACCCTCTTGATTTATGTTGATACAATATGAATGTCGTAATAATATCGGTATAATTCACCGTCATTATGACTGAAGCGGCGAGCGTTTTTTTACATATGGCCGCAGGTGTAAGACGGAGTGGATTATTAACCGAAGAAATGTGGAGGGGATTTATATGAAGAAACGGAAAGCGACGCTTTGTCTTGCTCTGGCCGCTGTGTTTGGCATTTCATCAGTGGCGGGGTGTTCAAAGACTCCGAATAACAGTGGGCAGGATGAAAAGGCTGCCGAAAGCCAGGCAGGCAGCGCTGTAGGGGGAGCAGACGGCTCCGGAGACGGTTCGGGAAGCTCCGGCGAATCAACCGCCATCAAAGAAGCGGGGCCAGATCCTAATGCGTCCGTATTTGCAGGAGAGGAATGGTTTGATCAGAGGGGAACGTTTGAGGTGAACCGGGAAAAGGCTCATACCAGCTTTATTTCCTTTGCATCTGAGGAAGATGCCAGGGTAAGGGAGAAGGAGAAGTCACCTTTTTACCAGTCTTTAAACGGAATTTGGAAGTTCCAACTGGTTGACAGCCCTCATCAGAGGAACACAGAATTTTACAGGACGGACTACGATGTCAGCGGATGGGACAATATCGATGTACCTTCCAACTGGCAGACGGAAGGTTTTGATTATCCGAAATACACAGATACCAGGCTGCCTTGGGAAGGAGTGGAAATTCCGGAACTGGGCGTGTCCCCGACTTTGTATAACCCGGTAGGCTCCTACCGCAGGGACTTTAAAACGCCTGAGAACTGGGACGGCAAGGAGGTTTTTGTCTCCTTCCAGGGAGTGGAATCCGCTTTTTATGTATGGGTGAACGGTGAATATGCAGGCTACAGTGAGGACAGCTACACAGCCGCAGAATTTAACATCAGCCCGTATTTAAATGCAGCCGGTGAAAATAACACGATTGCGGTGCAGGTATACCGCTGGTCTGACGGAAGTTATCTGGAGGATCAGGATTTTATTCGCTTAAGCGGTATTTTCAGAGATGTATTTTTATACAGCAAAGACCGCGGCGCTTCCATTTTTGACTTTAATTACACCACGGATCTGGATGACAGCTACGTGGATGCAGTGATGAATATTGATAGGGCGGTGCTGCGCCGTTTCGACGAGTCTGCCGGGGGCGGACATACTTTGGAAACTGCGCTGCTTGATAAGGACGGTAAAGAGGTGTTCAGGAAAACGCTTCCTGTCACATTTGATGGAGAGGAGGCAGTGATCTCTGAACAGGTTTCCGTAAGCAATCCTGCAAAATGGTCGGCGGAGGAACCAAATCTTTATCAGATGGTGCTGACTTTAAAGGACAGCGGCGGCTCAATTCTGGAAAGCGCCGGCTGCAACGTGGGATTCCGGGAGGTTTCCATTATCAATAACGGGACTAACCAGGCTCAGGTCGTGATTAACGGTCAGCCAATCATGTTCAAGGGAGTTAACCGCCATGAGACGGAACCGCAGGGGGGAAGGCATATCACGGAGGAAAGCATGATTCAGGATATTCTTCTGATGAAACAGCACAATATTAATTCCGTGAGAAATTCCCATTACCCCAACGAGCCAAGGTGGTATGAGCTGTGCGACGAATATGGCCTTTATATGATTGACGAGGCTAATATTGAGTCCCACGGGCTGAATGATTATATACCCCAGAGTGATCCGGAGTGGATGAAAGCATGCCGGGACAGGATGACCAGCACCATTGAGCGCAGTAAGACTCACCCAAGCATTCTTTTGTGGTCCCTGGGAAATGAATCCTATAACGGTGATACCTGGGCTGATTTGGGACGTCTCTGCAAGGAACTGGATCCGTCACGTCTGGTACATTACGAGGGGGACCGGGATATACCGGAGGTTGACGTCTGGTCCCGTATGTACCGCCGCGTTAACAAGCCGGATGTGATGGACAAGACTGCCAACCCCCTGGTCTGGTGGGGCAATTACGGTACCAAGCCGGCTCTCCAGTGCGAATATGCCCACGCAATGGGCAACGGCATTGGAAACTTGAAAGAATACTGGGATATTTATGAGAAATATCCGATTTTACAGGGCGGTTTTATCTGGGACTGGGTGGATCAGACCGTGGAGATGCCGGTTCCGGCGGAAAAACGCCTTAAGAATGACGCGGGAGATCTGGCAATTACTTTAAAAGGCAGCCTGGAGGATGGCGGAAATGAAGGAAAGGCAATGAAGGGCTATGCTGTCTGCTACAATGACAAAGCGCTGGCCTTTTCCGGAAAGATGCCGTTTACCCTGGAGGCATATGTATATCCTGAGGATACGGTGGCTTCAACACCAATTATCACCAAAGGAAATGATGAGTGGAAGTGTACCGAATCCTACGGCTTACAGAGAAAAGTATTCTTTAATCAGGAGACAGGAGATCCGGTGGAGGATTATCTTGAATTTTATATCTACAACACAGAGTGGAACGAAGACGACGGTGTTTATACCAAGGTATCGGCCTCCATTCCCACACCTGATAACTGGACCGGACAGTGGCACCGGATTGCGGGAACATTTGACGGAGAGAACCTGAAGCTGTACCTGGACGGAAAAGAGGTTGCCGCGGCGAAGGATTCCCACGGAATCGCCAGGAGGCAATGCGGTCGGCATCGGCGCGGATGTAACCTATGACGCACAGAATCCAAACGTTCCGCCGGTCTTTAAAGGATTGATTGACAATGTACGTATCTACAATAAGGCGCTGACGCCGGATGAGATTAAAAAAACCTCCCGCAAACCGGATGAGAACGCACTTGTATGGCTGGATTTTGAAGGGGCGGAGGATGTGACATATCCGCAGCCGACTTATTACAGCTTCGGCGGTGACTGGCAGGATATACCCGCAGGGAACCCTAATAATAAGAACTTCTGTGCTAACGGGCTTGTATCAGCTGACCGTACAGTACAGCCTGAGTTAGTGGAAGTAAAAAAACTGTATCAGAATATCGGTCTGGAAAACGGCGATGTGATGAACGGTAAAATACTCACAAAGAATAAATATTTATTTACAAACCTTAACCGGTTTAATGGGTCCTGGGAGCTGATAGAGGACGGAAAAGTAATACAATCCGGTATATTTGCGCCGGAGGAACTGAATATTGCTCCTTTGGAGGAAGGGATTCTTACCGCAGCCTTTACAACGCCTGAGTTCAAACCGGGGGCTGAATATTTCCTCAATGTAAGCTTTATCCTGAAGGAAGACACCTCTTGGGCAAAGGCAGGACATGAGGTTGCAAAGGAACAATTTTATCTGCCATTTAACGTACCGAAGGCTGATGCGTCGGAAGCGGAAATGGATCCGCTGACTGTGGAAGAGGCAGATGCTGCGGTCAATGTGGAAGGAAAAGACTTTGACCTGGTATTTAACAAGAAAACGGGCACCATAGATTCCTTCCGGTTTAACGGAATTGATTTGATAAAGAACGGCCCTGTTCCCAACTTCTGGCGCGCGCCTACGGACAGTGACCTGGGCTTTTATTCTCAGTTGGAGATGGCCGACTGGCGCTATGCAGGTGAAGACAGGACAGTGACGGACGTGACAGTGAAAAAAGAAACGGATCGTGTGACATTTACAGTGAGCGCAGAGCTTCCTACACGCACCACCTCCGGATACAATCAGGTATATACGGTATACGGAACAGGCGATGTGGAAATTACCAGCACATTAAAGCCAGGAAGCGCGGACCTGCCAATGATACCTGAAATAGGAAACATGCTGACGATTCCGAAAGATTTTTCCAATATTACCTGGTACGGACGAGGACCGGAAGAAAATTATATTGATCGTCAGACCGGTTACGGAGTTGGAGTCTACCGTAAGAATGTAGACGAATTCTTCATTGATTATATTAAGCCGCAGGAAACAGGGAACCGCACAGATGTCAGATGGGTGAGCCTGACCAATAATCAGGGCGCGGGCTTCTGGGTGAAGGCGGCAAAACCAATAGAATTTAATACTCTTACCTATACGCCGGAACAGGTTACCAATGCCCTTCATTCCTATATGCTGCCGGAAGGCCAGGATATTACACTGCGCATCAACATGCGTCAGATGGGGCTGGGAGGCGACAACTCCTGGGGAGCAAAGCCGCTGACTAAATATCTGAATCCCTCGGATCAGAATTATCAGTACACATATACGTTAAAGCCTGTTAAGACGGACAATGCGGATGAACTCATGAATGATTACCGCACACCGATTAAGTAGAAGCGACAGGCGGTATCTGCACCCGGGGCGTGTACGCTGCTGCGTAAATTTCAGCCGGAAATTTTGTGATATTACTGAAGTTGTAATAAAATAGTCGTAAAATATTAATTAAAAGGTAAATATAGTCAATTGTCTGACAGATGAAAAAATGCTATACTGTTGCTATGCTTATTCGGTAAAAGAAGGGCTGTACGGCAATAGCCGTTTAAAAGTGAGGAAAAGGAGAAAAACAACGAAAAAGATGATCAAGACAGCAGCAGTCATCATGTCAACCATTATGGTATTTTCCATGACAGCATGCGCAAAGAAAGCAGATCCGAAAGAGGTATTTGACGCAGCAGTTAAGAAAAACTCGGAGCTGACATCCTTGGATATGGATACGACAATGAAAATGACCATGACCCAGGGCGAGGAGACCATGGACATCACGGTTGATATGAACATGAAGATGAGCAACATGAATGAGGACTCCATGCAGTACCTTGCCGACACAAAAACTTCCCTGATGGGCCAGAGCATGGATGCCAGGATTTTCTATAAAGACGGATATTATTACATGGACGGAATGGGCCAGAAGATTAAATATCCGATGGATTTGACCGAATTGATGGAATCTGTTAAACAGAGCACCGAGAGTACAAACCTGCAGTCCGAGCAGATGAAAGAGATTACCATGGCAAAAGAGGGGGACAGCACAATCCTTACTTTTACCGCTGACCCGGAAAAAATGAATGCTTATTTATCGGAAGTTATGGGCAGCATGAGCGGAATGGGCACAATGGACGGTATGGAGATGACCTTCAAAGAGGCCAGCGGAACCTATACTGTAAACAAAGACGGATTCTACACAGACATGACAATGAAGATGAGTGTGGATATGGCAATGGAAGGCGAGTCTATTTCCATGGTCCTGGATTTAACCGGTAAAGTGAATAACCCGGGACAGGATGTGACGGTAGAGCTTCCCGACACAGAAGGATATACCGAAGTGGAGATGCCGGCAGCCCAGTAACTGGCTGAAACGGCTGAAGCAGTCCAGACAATGTAATAAATCCCGTACGGCCTTTTATTCAGGCTGTACGGGATTTTTTGCCCCGGTTAATCGTTAATACCGGCCCTGTATGCGGAAAGTTCCTCCTGATAGGCAGCCGTCTTATGGTAACCGTAACGTTATGATTTTAGCATGCAGGCTGATAATCGGCAACCAGTTTCCCAGTGAGATGTATACAAAAAACAAAGTACTTAAAAAAGAACTTGTGTTATGGCGGAAGGTGAGTGTAAGATTGGGATGGAACATATTTACAAATTTTTAACATTTATTATTTTATTACTTTTAAGGGGAGTTTTATTAGTATGAAAGAACTGAAACCACAATTGTTTCTATCCATGAAGGAGTATTCCGGAAAACAGCTGGCGGGGGATTTGACAGCGGGTGTTATCGTTGCCATCATTGCCCTTCCGCTGTCGATTGCTCTGGCGCTGGCCTCCGGTGTGACACCGGAACAGGGGCTCTATACGGCTATTATCGCCGGTTTCATTATTTCCTTTTTCGGCGGCAGCAAAGTACAGATCGCAGGCCCGACAGCCGCATTTGCCTCAATCGTGGCGGGTATTGTGGCCCGGAACGGAATGGACGGGCTGATTATTGCTACCGTACTGGCCGGAATTATCCTGGTTGCCATGGGACTTCTGCATCTTGGAAGCATGATTAAGTTTATTCCTTTTACAATTACCACCGGCTTTACGGCCGGGATTGCCGTGACTATCGTGATTGGGCAGATTAAAGATTTTATGGGGCTGGCCTTTGAAAAGGCGCCTGTGGAAACGATGGAGAAACTGGAGCAGGTAATTGCCTGTTTCGGGACGCTGAACGTCCAGGCGCTGGCAGTGGGGCTGATATCGCTCGCGATTCTTATCATATGGCCCAGATTCTTTAAGAAGATACCGCCGTCCCTGATTGCCGTTCTTGTGTCGGCCGTGTTGGTAAAGGCGGCAGGGCTGAATGTCAATACGATAGGGGATTTATATACGATTTCTTCCTCCCTCCCGGCTTTTCACCTGCCGGAGGTATCCTATGAACTGGTAAAAACCGTTTTGCCGGATGCATTTACCATCGCAATTCTGGCGGCGATTGAATCATTACTCTCCTGCGTGGTAGCCGACGGTATGATCGGCAGCAGGCATAATTCCAATATGGAGCTGGTTGCGCAGGGGCTGGGCAATGTGGGTTCTGCGCTGTTTGGCGGTATTCCGGCGACAGGGGCAATGCCAGAACCGCGGCCAATATCAGGAATGGAGGAACCTCCCCTGTAGCCGGAATGGTCCATGCCGTCGTCCTTCTTCTGACGCTGCTGCTTTTGATGCCTTATGCGGCCTTGATTCCAATGCCGGCCATTGCGGCAATCCTGTTTATGGTGGCTTATAACATGAGCGGATGGCGCACGTTCGCAGAGATTATGAAGACATCACCGAAAAGTGATGTGACCGTACTGGTACTGACCTTTTCGTTAACCGTTATCTTTGATCTGGTTGTGGCTATCGCAGTGGGGCTGATTCTGGCTTCCCTGCTCTTCCTGAGCCGGATGGCTGATGTGGCGGATGTGCAGGAATGGGATTATCTGGACGATTATGAAGAGGGCAAGGACAACAGGAACCTGAAGCCGGTTCCCAGCCATACAACGGTATTTGAAATTACCGGACCAATGTTTTTCGCTGCCGCCGACAAGATTCTGGAAGTGCCTTTTCATGAAGAAAAGAAGGTGATGATCCTGAGAATGAGAAGTGTTCCGGCTATGGATATCACTGCGCTGAACAGCCTGAGAAAACTAAACAGTGTCTGCAGGGAGAAGGGAATCCGGCTGATGCTTTCACATGTCAATGAACAACCGATGAGGGTTATGAGGAAGGCCGGCTTCTGTCATGAGGCAGGGGAAGAAAATTTCTTTGGCTGTATTGACGAAGCGCTGGCAGAAGCGGAAAAGACGGCCGTATAAGGGTACGGCCGATAAATGAATACATGATAACACGGCAGAAAGCCAAAGTCAGCAGCATGAGTGATGACTTTGGCTTTTTTGCCGTCTCTGAAAAACTATTCCAATTGTACTTTTTTTAACGGGACAGATAAGCATAATATTGATGACGAATAAGGGTAAAACCTTTAATTATCAAGGCCTGACAGAGACAGCCGGAGCTGATTCGGTTATCTGAGGGATAAAGAAACGGATATAAGAACGAAATATTGTCAGAAATCTAACAAAATACTGTGCATTTGCTAAGAATACAGGGCGTGATGGAGGGTGTTTTCATCCTGATAAGATTATAATAAAAAGTTTTCAAATATCTTGACAAGGATTTTACAAAATGATAATATTTTTCTAAAGAGAATAACATATCTTGTAATGTTATATAATGAGCTGGCGCGGTGAAACAGCCATTTTTTATGCATCTACATATTATATAATGATACATAATAACATGCTAAATATTATACGCATTAAGCGCATATGCAAACAGGGCTGCTGAATCTGGCGGAAGAAACAGAGAGTAAAGAGAAGAGAGTGTGAGCGGATGGGAGAAGTTTTACTGAAAGTAGAGAATCTTAAGATGGTATTCCAGAATAAGAAGTCCTCATTTGCTGCGGTGGAGGGACTCAGTTTCACTGTTGAACAGGGAAAAACCCTCGGAATCGTAGGCGAGAGCGGGAGCGGAAAGACGATGGCGTCTCTCTCCGTACTGCGGCTGCTTCCGAATCAGGGAAGGGTGGCGGAAGGTGAGATTACGTTTAAGGGAAAAAATCTTCTGAAGCTGAGTGAAAAGGAGATGCAGGAATTAAGAGGCAACGAAATGTCGATGATTTTCCAGGATCCCGTCATGTCCCTGGATCAGATTTATACGGTCGGGGATCAGATTATTGAGGCGATTCTGACTCATGAGAAAATGCCGAAGGCCGATGCCAAAAAGAGGGCGTTATCCCTGCTTGGCGATGTGGGAATTCCCATCCGGAACGCGTGTACCGCTCCTATCCCTTTGAGCTGTCGGGCGGTATGTGCCAGAGGGTCATGATAGCCATTGCGCTGAGCTGCAATCCGAAGCTGTTGTTTGCGGACGAGCCCACGACGGCCCTGGATGTGACGGTGCAGGCCCAGATTATGGAGCTGCTCAAGAAGATTCAGAAAGAATATAATATGGGGGTTGTCCTGATTACGCATGATTTGGGAGTTGTGGCGGATGTGGCTGACGATATCGTGGTTATGTATGCGGGAAAATCGATGGAGATTGCACCAAAGGATACGATTTTTAATTCACCGTGCCATCCTTATACCCACGGGCTGATCCGATCCATCCCACAGCTCGATACAAAGGCGGAACGGCTCTACAGCATTCAGGGAACGGTTCCCGACATCAGGAATTTTCCTCCGGGCTGCCGTTTCTGTACGCGGTGTCCCTTTGTTCTTCCCGTATGCAAAGAGAAGGAGCCGCCGTTTGTAAAGCTAAATGAGAAACATTTCGTCAGATGCCACAGGGCGGAGGAAATTGCGAAGGGAGGCCTGATTGATGAGTGAAGTAATTCTGAAAGTGGATCATCTTAAAAAGTACTTCCCTGTCAAGGCAAAGATGTTTTCCGGTAGCAAAGGTACGGTCCATGCGGTGGATGACGTAAGCTTTGAGATAAGAAAAGGTGAGACATTCGGCCTGGTAGGGGAATCCGGCTGCGGCAAAAGCACCCTGTCCAGGACAATTTTAAACCTGGTGCCTGCCGATGGGGAACCATAATATTCAATGGAGAAGATATCACGAACCTGAAGGGAAAGAAAATGGAAAAAATCCGCCGTAAGATGAGGATGATTTTCCAGAAGCCGTATGGCTCTCTGAACCCGAGGGAAAAGGTGAAGGAGATAATCGGGGCGCCTCTTAAAATCCATCATACGGTGCCGGAAAGCGGGCTGGAGGATGAGGTACTCAGGCTGATGGATATGGTAGGCTTGAACCGGGAGTGGCTAAACCGCTACCCCCACGAGTTTTCGGGAGGCCAGAGGCAGAGAATCGGAATTGCCAGGGCGCTGGCAGGAAACCCGGAGTTAATAATCTGCGATGAGCCGGTGTCGGCTCTGGATGTATCAATCCAGTCACAGGTTCTCAACCTTCTGAAGGATCTTCAGAAAGATTTTGAACTGACGTATCTGTTTATTTCACATAATTTATCCGTTGTGAAATTCATGGCGGACAGAATAGCGGTAATGTATCTCGGTGTGATCGTGGAGCTGGCCGACAGCGGGAAAATCTATGAAAATGCGTCCCATCCTTATACAAAAGCGCTTCTGTCTGCGATTCCGGAAGCAAAGACGACGCAGAAGAAAGAACGGATTATATTAAACGGCGATATACCAAGTCCGGTAGACCCTCCGGCCGGCTGCCGGTTCTGCACACGGTGTCCTTTTGCACAGGATCGCTGCCGGACGGAGAGGCCGGAGCTTGCGGAAATAAGGCCGGGTCATTTTGCCGCCTGCTTCCTGGCCGGGAAAGGGGGCAGCTGATATGGTGAAATTTATAGCAAAAAGACTTGCAATCTCAGTGGTATTACTCTTCATTGTGACAACTTTGGTATTCGCATTTGTACATATGATGCCCGGTGATCCGGTCCTTACGATGCTGGGCGTCGACAGCAACCCCGATCCGGTCACGGTTGAAAAGATCCGCACGGAGCTGGGACTGGATCAGCCGATTCTGGTACAGTATGGCAATTATCTGAAAGGAATTGTAAAGCTGGATCTGGGGAAATCCTATTCCGAGAAGATTCCGGTGGTACAGGCGATTGCATCACGTTTCCCGAGGACGCTGGAGCTGGCCTTCGTGTCCCTGGTGCTTGCCTGTCTGGCGGGGATTCCCTGGGGATTACCGCTGCGGTTAGAAGAGGGAAACTTTCCGATTTGATGCTGACAACAGTGGCATCGGTGGGAACCTCGGTGCCGGTTTATGTTCTGGGGTATCTGCTCGTGGTGGTTTTTGCGCTCAATATATTCAATCTTCCCATTGCAAAGCTGCCGGCCAGCGGGTTCACCGCATTTTCCAAGGATCCGGCCATGCATATACAGAAGATTATCCTTCCTGCCGTCACACTGGCCCTTGGTGTGGCAGCATCCATCATGCGGACGACGCGCTCCTCAATGCTGGACGCGATGGCGGCGGAATCCATCCGGCCGCTGCGTGCAAAAGGGCTGTCGGGCGGCAAAGTCATCAGAAAGCATGTAATCCGCAATGCGATGATTCCCGTTATCACGATTATCGGCCTGCAGCTTGGAAACCTGATTGGAGGAACCGTACTCTGCGAGACGGTATTTAACTGGCCGGGAGTTGCCTCCCTTCTCGTAAAGGCCATCAATCACCGTGACTATCCGCTGATACAGGGATGTGTGCTGCTGATCTCGGTCGTTTACATTTTTACCAACATGATGGTCGACATAATATATGGAATTCTGGACCCAAGAGTGAGATAGGAGGGATAAAATGTTAAAGAAATGTTTCAGCAATAAGAAGTTTGTTGTTGGCTTTATCATACTGGTCCCTCTGATCATTGTTATGATATTTGGCAATTTCCTGGTTCCCAACGATCCGTATGCGCTTGATACGGTAAATATGCTGAAAAATTCATCGGCAAAATATCCTTTGGGAACGGACGAGTACGGGCGCTGTATCCTGACCCGTCTGATTCTGGGAATCAGGCCGTCCATGATGGTAGCCCTGGGAGGGACGGCCATTTCATTTGCGGGAGGCACTCTCCTGGGGGTGGCGGCAGGATATCTGGAGGGAAGGATCGGCGCCGTCATCATGCGGGGCATTGATATCATCCTCTGCTTCCCGCCCATCCTTCTGGCGATGATTATTGCGGGACTGTGGGGCGCCGGTGTAATTAACCTGATGCTTGTAATCGGGCTCCTTTACATTCCCCATTTTTCACGTGTCGCATATTCTTCCACACTGCAGGTCAGAAAAATGGAATATGTGGAGAGCGATTTATCGATCGGCGCGGCGCCGTCGGCTATTATGTGGAAGGCTATTTTCCCGAACATCATATCGGTTCTGATTGTTCAGGTGAGTACCACAATCTCAAACGCGATTCTGCTGGAATCGGGACTCAGCTTCTTGGGGCTGGGCGTTCAGCCGCCCACACCGTCCTGGGGGCAGATGATTGGCTCGGCAAGGGGATATCTGAATGTCAACGTCATGTATTTGTTCTGGCCGGCTGTCTGCCTGTGCCTGACGATTCTGGCGGTTAACCTGATGGGGGACGCAATCAGAGATATTCTGGATCCAAAGCTTAACAACAGTTTTTAAAAATAAAAGGAGGAAGATTCATGAAAAAAAGAAGTTTGAAAAAAGTTGCTCTGACACTGGCGGCGGCACTGGCGGCATCTGCTGTACTGACGGCCTGCAGCTCCAAGACAGGAGGCAGCGACACGCAGCCCGCATCAGCAGAGGCAGGGGTGCCACGGGAACAGAGGGTACGGCCGGAGAAGAGGGCGGCGCAAAAGGATACGTTAAATGTGGGATCAGCGCCGAACCGGCCACACTGGATCCTCATCTGCAATCGGGACAGGCCACGCGTCTGATTAAGCAGCAGATTTACAGGGGACTGATGACCTATACCGCTGATTCAAGCATTGAAACGGACGTGGCGGATTCTTACACGGTATCCGACGACGGGCTGACCTACACCTTTTTATTGAAGGATGCCACCTTCCACGACGGTTCCCCGGTAACCGCAGAGGATGTGAAATTTTCGATTGAGCGTGTGATGGATGAATCGGTAGCAGCCACCTTCGGAAGCGATTTCCGCTCTGTTGTGGATCATGTAAACGCACCGGATGAAAAAACGGTGGAAATTGTTTTAAAACAGCCGTGTGCGCCGTTCCTGGAATACCTCTGCCTGCCGGAGGCGGCCGTAGTGTCCAAGGCTTTCTGTGAGGCGAATAATAACGATTTAAGTACGGTTGCCATGGGATGCGGTCCTTATAGCTTCGGAGGATGGGAAAACGGACTTTCCATCAGCGTCACCAAATATGACGGCTGGTACGGGACTCCGGTACAGACGCCTAATATCGATTTCTACTTCTATACGGACGAGACGACCAGGGCCAATGCGCTGCGGACGGGAGAGGTTGATATTATTGACTACGTTCCGTCGAAGGAGGTTATCGCATTTGAGGGCGCGGGAGACGCCAACGTAGATGTATCCGTAGCTCCTTTCATGTGCCTTCAGATTAACTGTACCGAGGGAAGCCCGCTGGCGGATCCGAAGGTAAGACAGGCCATCTCCTACGCAATCAAGAGGGATGATGTAATCAATGCAGCATTTATGGGACGGGGAGAACCGATTTTTGGGTTCCCGACCATCGTCGGACAGAACGGATACGACGGAAAATATGACAATTATTTTTCCTATGACCCTGAAAAGGCAAAAGAACTTCTGGCAGAAGCCGGTTATCCCGACGGATTCTCCTGCAAGCTGCTGTCCTCCTCCACTTATGCCATGCATGAGCAGACGGCGGTGTGCGTACAGTCCAGTCTCGCTGAAATCGGAATCAAGGTGGAGCTTGAGCTTCCGGACTGGGCGACACGTATCGAGCGCTCCAATGTAGGCGACTACGATATGATGGTTTCCGGCACGACAGGAAACATCGTGGACATGGACTGGGCCACCAATTACTATGAGAGCGGCGATGTCCGCATGAACAGCTGTCCGGGCTTTGCAGACGACAAAATCGACGAACTGCTTCAGAAGGGCAGAACCACACTGGACGAAAAAGAGAGGGAAGAAATATATGATCAGTTCAGGGAGAGGGCGCTGGAGCTTTCACCGTTCGTGTTCATCAACTTCAGGGAGCAGGTATTTGCAACGGCTAAGAACGTTCACGGATTTCAGAATCTGGACGGCATCCTGACCTATCTTTCCGGCCTTACCTTACAGGATACCTATGTAGAAGAGTAATAAAGGTTACTGTTCACACCATGCTAAAATACAGCATGATGTAAACAATAACACGCTTCGCGATGCACAGAAACTGCAAAAAACGCAGTTTCGCGCCGTGTAACTCGGGATTTTCGTGCAGAAAACGCACGATAACACCTCGCGGTATACAACCGTGTGAACAGTAACTAATAAATTTCAGTGCATGCATGAAAAAGGCGGAGGCGGTCATGGTAAGAGTAATTGGAATTGGCGATAACGTATGCGATAAATATGAACATTTAAAAACCATGTTTCCCGGGGGGCAGGCTCTGAATTTCTCGGTGTATGCGAAATTGCTGGGGGCAGACGCCTCCTATATGGGGGTATTCGGAACCGATGAGGTGGCGGTTCATGTAATAAAGACATTGGACGAGCTGGGGGTTGAACACGGCAGATGCAGGCAGTATGAGGGAGAAAACGGCTGCGCCAGGGTGACTCTTAAGGACGGGGACCGGATATTCCTGGGGAGCAACAAAGGGGGAGTTTCCAAAGAGCATCCCTTTGAACTGACGGAGGAAGACCTGGCATATATCAGCACCTTCTCTCTGGTCCATACCAGCAACAACAGCTACATGGACAGCCAGCTGGAAAAAATCCATAGAGCCGGGATTCCCATTTCCTATGATTTTTCCGGGCAGTGGATCGACGACGGACGCGTCTGCCGGGTTGCCCCCTATGCATCCTATGTCTTTCTGTCCTGCGGCTCCGTCACAGAGGAGGAGGGCAGGGAAATCTGTCACAGAATGAATGCAAGGGGGTGCCGGTTTATTGTCGCGACCAGAGGAAGCAAAGGCGCTCTGGTTTACGACGGGCATGATTTTTACAGCCAGCCTCCTCATTTGGTGGAGGCAATCGACACACTGGGAGCGGGAGACTCCTTTGCCACGGCCTTTCTGCTTTCTTTGACTCAAAGCAGAAAGGAATACCGGGAACGGATGGACAGCGACAGAAAGCTGTACCGGCAGCAGCTAAAAGAAGCGATGGAAAAAGGAGCTTCTTTTGCAGCGGCCACGTGTCTGGTACAGGGAGCATTTGGACATGGCAGAGCTTTTTAAATTAAGAACGAACTGAAGGACAAATAAAATGAGGTGACAATATGAGCTATATGATTGGCGTAGACGTAGGCGGTACGTTTACAGACTTCTCAATATTTAATACGGAGACAGGGAATTTAAAACATTTTAAGCACAGTTCCACACCGGATGACCCCTCAAGAGCGATTGTCAGCGGGATTCTCCACGTGCTTACGGAAGACTGCATCAAACCGGAGCAGGTCAGCTATCTGGCCCATGGAACGACCGTTGCAACGAATGCGCTGGTAGAGAAGAAGGGAGCGCGCCTGGGCCTGATCACTACAAAAGGGTTTCGGGATCTGATGGAAATCGGCTGGCAGAAACGCCCCCCTCTGATTTGTCAAAACAGAAGCCGGAGAGCCTGATACCGGACGGCATGAAGCGCGAGGTGGAGGAACGGATTCTTTATGACGGCACGGTTAAAACCGCCCTGAATGAAGACAGTGTCCGTGAGGCAGTGCGTTACCTGAAGGAGGAACAGGGCGCGCAGACCATCGCCGTATGCACGCTGTTTTCCTTTATCAATCCAAAGCATGAGATGCGGATCCGTGAGATTATCAATGAAGAATATCCGGAGGCTTATGTATCCACCTCCCATGAACTGGTTCCCGAATTCCGCGAATATTCGAGAATGAGTACAACCGTACTCAATGCCTATCTTGGACCGGTCATGGAAAATACGTACATAATTTTGAAAAGTCCATTCTGGATTCCGGCATTACGGCAGCGCCCTACGTCACACAGTCCAACGGCTCCGTCATATCCATCGACGAGACAATTGACTGTCCGATTAAGACAGCCGTATCCGGCCCCAGCGCGGGCGTTATCGGCGCTGTTTATATTGGAAAGCAGTGCGGCATTGACAAGGTTATCACCTTCGATATGGCGGCACCAGCATTGATGTCAGCCTGATTGAAAACGGGAAGGCGTCGCTCTCCAATGAGAGACTCGTAGAAGGATATCCGGCCAGAATCCCGATGATTGATATCGTAACGGTAGGCGCAGGCGGCGGTTCCATTGCCAGGATCGATGCAGGAGGCGCGCTGAAGGTAGGCCCCGACAGCGCAGGCGCCACGCCGGGACCGGCCTGCTACATGAGGGGCGGAACCGAGGCCTGCGTGACCGATGCCAATATTGTCCTCGGCAAGCTGAACCAGACGAAAATACTGGGCGGCCGGATGGACGTGGATCTCGGGCTGGCTGAGAAGGCGATTAAAGAAAATATCTGTGATAAATCCTCCCTGGATTTAAAACAGGCCGCCGCCGGAATCATTTCCGTCGTAAATTCCAATATGACGAGGGCAATCCGCGTCGTATCCGTGGAGAGAGGATACGATGCCCGTGAATTTACCCTGATGGCGTTCGGAGGCGCCGGACCGCTGCACGCGTGTGAGGTGGCCAGGGATATGGGAATTACCTCCGTGCTCCTGCCGCCGTCCCCGGGAACGCTCTGTTCCCTGGGCCTTCTGATGGCCGATACGAAATTCGATATCAGCCGTTCCAATGTCATGCTGGCCGAGGAGGAGAACCTGCCGAAGGTGCAGAAAATATTTGACACGCTGACTGCGGAGGGGAATGAACTTCTGGATAAAGAGGGCGTAGCTGAAAAAGACAGAAGCTTCACTTATCTGATAGAGTGCCGCTATAGAGGCAGGGAATTAAGATCGGGATGAAGTGAAGGGACAGTTCGGGAAAGAAGTCATGGAAGAAATGATTGAACGATTCCATCAGGAACACAACCGCTCCTATGGTTACTTCAACCCGCAGCATGAAACTGCAGATGGTAAACTACCGCGTCAGCGCCATCGGCGACATCATCAAGCCGGATTTGGCGGAAATGCCGGCAGATCCGAATGCGGAGCCTCCAAAGCCTTTCACCACACGCGAAGTACTGTTTGACAGGGAAAAGGACTATATCACGACAAACATTTATAATCGGAATGATTTCAAACCGGGATGCACGATTATGGGACCAGCCATCATCGAGCAGATGGATTCTACTTCTGTTATTCCGCCGGACTGGAAGGCGTACACAGACGGATACCAGAACATTATTGTGACTTACGAGGGAGGTGCAAAATAATGAAAACCCAAGTTGATGCAGTAACCGTGGAAATTGTAGGGAACCTTCTTCTGTCGATTGCGGAAGAGATGGGCGTGGCGTTGATTAAGAGCGCCTATTCCACCAATATCAAGGAGCGCAGGGACATTTCCACAGCAGTATTTGACCCTGAGGGAAATATGGTTGCCCAGGCGGAACACGTTGCGATGCACCTCGGCTCCCTTCTCGGCATAATCAAAGAAGTGTACAAGAAGCACCCGGCCCAGGATATCAGGCCGGGGGATATGTTTATGGGAAACGACCCATATAACGGCGGCGGCACCCATCTTCCCGACATCACCGTGACACAGCCGGTCTTTGTCGGTGACAAGCTGATTGGCTGGGTTGCGAACCTGGCCCATCACAGCGACGTGGGCGGTAAAGTGGCCGGTTCCACATCCGGAGATGCGGTCAGCATTTTCCAGGAAGGACTTAAGATTCCTCTCGTCAGGATATGCGAAAAGGATGAGGTAAATGAGGATATCATCAGTTTCCTGATGGCCAACAGCCGCATTCCGGGAGAGCGCTACGGCGATCTTCAGGCGCAGATTGCCTCGAACCGCGTCGGTGCAAAACGTCTGACGGAAAGCTTTGACCGCTATGGCGATCTGCTGGTGGACAGTATGCATGAGCTTCAGAATTATGCGGAGAGAAGACTGCGGGCAGGGATCCGTGAGCTGCCGGACGGCGAGTATGAGTTTACGGATTATATGGATGACGCGGGAGTCGGGCATCCGAGGCCGATCAAGATCCAGGTAAAGGTTACAATCAGAGGCGATAATATGCATCTTGATTTTGCCGGAACCGATCCCCAGGTCAACGGACCGAACAATGTCACGAAAAATGGGCTTCTCGCAACGGTATTTTACTCCTTAAAAGCGCTGATCGATCCCACCATCCCTTCCAATGCCGGTATTTACAGGGCATTCAGCGTCGAGGCGGAACCGGGGACGATCATCAACGCGACGAATCCGGCGCCCGTGGGCGCGCGTATCGACACCTGTATGAGGGTGGCCGACGTTATTTTCGGAGCGCTCGGCCCGGCTGTTCCGGAACGCGCCCTGGCCGGCTGCAACTCATCCTGTACCTCCGCAATCTTCAGCGGAACCGATCCCGCGGATCCGGACCATTTCTATGTGTATCTGGAGACGATTGCAGGCGGATCCGGAGCCCAGAGGGGGAATGACGGGCTGAGCGGGGTCCAGGTTCATATGACCAACACCTCCAATCTGCCGATTGAGGCCCTTGAGATGGAATTTCCGCTTCTGATTGTCCATAAATACGGATTGATTGAAAACAGCGGCGGGGCCGGAGAATACAGGGGCGGACTGGGAATCGAGCGGATTTTTGAAGCGATGTACGATAATATCAATTATACCGGGCTGGGAGACAGGCAGGTGTACAAGCCATGGGGCCTTTACGGCGGCATGGGGAGCCGGAGGTGAATATTTCATCACTCGCACCGACGGCACGGTGGAAAAGCTGATGAGTAAGTGTACCGATGTGCCGCTCCACAAGGGGGACATTGTTACCGTCAACACACCGGGAGCCGGAGGTTACGGAGATCCGAAGAACCGAAAACCGGAAGCCGTCCTGTCCGATGTAATTGAACATAAGGTATCGATCGATAAGGCGGAAGAATTATACGGAGTAAAAATAGAGAAGGATGGCAGCAGCTTCAGGCTGGCCTGACAGGAGGAACATGATATGAGCGTTAAAGAAATTATCAGCGAGATTAAATGTAAAGTAGATGCGGCGGGGATTGAAACATGTCTATTTTGTGGCCTGCGGCGGATCCAAGGCGGCGATTTTCCCCGGACTGTACCTGCTCCAGAGCGAGGCCAAAAGTTTTGGGGCAACCACCTATACAAGCAATGAATTTGTCCACGCGGCCCCCAAAGAGCTGGACAGCCGCTGCATCGCGGTAATCTGTTCCCTGAAGGCAACTCCTGAGACGGTGGAGGCTGTTAAGACCGCCAATGCGGCCGGCGCCGTAACTATTGCGATGACCGGTTCCACAGAGACTGGGATGGCTCAAGTGGGACAGTATGTGGTGACTTATTCCAACGGTGACGATCAGGTGTACAGCGATTCCAACCAGGCCAATGCGCTCAGAATCGGCTTTGAACTTCTGAACCAGTTTGAAGGCTATGAGAAGTATGAGACGGCGATGGAAGCATACCGGTACATCGATGAAATCGTTGCGGAGGGAAAAGAAAAGTGTCTGCCGGCTGCCAGAGAGTGGGCGGAAAAATATAAAGACGAGCCGGTATTCTATGTCCTTGCATCCGGGCCGAACTACGGCGTGGCATACTCCATGTGCTGCTGCCACTTCATGGAAATGCAGTGGAAGCATGGCGTCTGCCTGCACACGGGAGAATATTTCCACGGCCCGTTTGAGACAACGGACAAAGACCTTCCGATGGTTCTGCTGATGAGTGAGGGGCGCACCAGGGTCCTTGATGAAAGATGCCTCACCTTTCTGAAAAAGTATGCCGAAAAATATATTATTATCGATTTTAAGGAATTGAACGCAGGAAGGATCGCCCCCGAGATAGCGGAGTTCTTTAATCCTGTCGTCATGATTCCCGTGGAACGCTACTATGTGGCTCAGATGGCCGAGGTGAGGGGCCATTCCATGGATGACAGGCGTTATATGTGGAAGGTGGAATACTAAGATTATAAGAAAATATTCATTTTTATTGACTGTCCCCTCGGAACTCTTTAACCTAAGGCGTCCGGGGGATTTCCAATATTCGGCAAGTCAAAGAATTGGTAATTACGTGTGTTAACGCTACTTTGTTGACTTGTAAAAGGGTCTAATATGATGATGGTTAGAGAAGAAAAAATTGTTTTGCCTTTTACTTAATGATGTTATATAATGTTTCATAAGAGCATTATATAATGATCTATGCAGATCATAATAAAAATAAAAGGAATGATACAGATGTTGGATGGAAAGGCGGTAACGCCACTATATGTTCAATTGATGACTGAGATTGAAGCAAAAATTATGAAAGGCGTGTATCAGCCCGGAGAAAGGCTCCAGTCTGAGAGCGAGATGGCGAAAACATTCGGCGTCAGCATTATCACGGTGAGGAATGCTGTCAGCGCACTGGTCGACAAGGGACTGGTGGAGAAGAAACAGGGTAAGGGAACCTTCGTCTCAAAGCCAAAGTTTACAAAGGACATCAAGAAACTTCAGAGCTTTACCGAGATGTGCGAGCATATGGGGATGAAGTCCGGCGGACGTATGCTTGAGAATAAGCTGATAGTGGCGGATGAAAAGACAAGAAATCTTCTGGGGCTTGAAAAGGGCAGCCAGGTTGTCTATATTTCCAGGGTGCGTTATGCAGATAATGAACCGGTGGCGATAGAGAACAACTATTTTCCGCTGAAGTATGCATTTCTTCTCGGAGAAACCTTTGACAGCAACTCCCTGTTTGAGTTTATGAAGGATAAAGCAGGTGTTATGGTCGCTGTTTCGGAAAAATGGATAGAGCTGTGCAAGGCCACAACCCGGGAAGCGGAGCTGTTACAGCTTAACAAGGGTACCTCCCTGCTTTATATAAAGAGTGTTGCCTATACCCAGGAAAAAGAACCAATATATGTGGGCACTCAGATATTCAACGGGGACAGATGCTCCTTCTATGTATGTGAGTCAACAGGAATATAAGAAACAAAGAGTGATATGGGCGGCGTCCGGTAATTATTTACCGGGCGCCGTTTTGTAATTGAGGGCGGTGACCTGTTGTCAGAGATTTAACGGAGGTTGGGAGGACGCGTCCGGAACGGACCATGTCCGGTGTGGTGAGGAGGGCTGTCTGAGTCTTCCGTCCCCGATTGGAGGTTGTTGTGAGGGGGAATCCGGCCGGAATGAATTCTTACGGGGACCGTTTGCACTTCGAAGCGCATAGCCGTGCTAAATTCGAAAAAACCTCATTAAGCACGGATGGGCTTCCATGTCCCCTCCAGAATTGATTCCGCCTACTTCCCCGGGGCAGATTTTCGCCGGGGACCGAAGACTCAGGCGGAGGTTTTCGCACACCGGACATGGTCCGTTCCGGCCGCTGATTGTCTCCAACCTTAAATGGGGAGGGCCTTGTCGCGGCCACTACGTGTTTCAGGCAGGCTGATATCAAACCTTCCGCGATTCTTTCATAAAGGCGCATTGAACATATCGTGCTTCCCGCACACGGAAGCTCTTAGTGGCCGCGACAAGGTCCGCCCTCCGCACTTAACGCGTGAGACAGTCAGCGGCCGCAGCCCCACACCACGATAATACCCCCAGGACGAAAGACTCATATACACACCCCACCACCCCGTCCGCTGGCCGTACCGGCGGCGTCCTCACCTGCTTAACTAAATCTCCAATGATAGGTAAATGCATATTATTATTTGATTTCTGTCTGTTAAAGTGCTGAAATAGTTTTAAACAAATAGAAAAAAGTAGGGAAAACAGAGAGAGAGGATAAGAGAAAATAGCTTGAGATGAGTAAATGTATACAATAAACTTAGCAAAAACTAGAAAATATAATTTAATATTGACAAAAGGATTGTTCCGATCTATACTAAAACTAAATTTTATGAAACTTAATTTTTTGAAATAAAAAAATATGAAACAAAAATACAAAACAAAAATTCAGAACGAAAATGAGGACTGAAAGTATGGCGGAAATGAACAGGTTCTGCGTTCATCGCAGAAAAGCTGTGTGTTAAATTCCGCCGGAAACATGGTATAATGAAGCGGTTAAATATCGAATCCATTTATATTACAAAAGAAGAGGAAATGTATATGTCATCACCAGTATTAATTGAGATTAAAAGCCGCTATCCCCAAATGAATGAAGCTATGCGCAGAATTGCCGATTATGTAATATCGTCAGAGAGTGATATTATCTATCTGAAAGCCAGCGATTTTGCAGAAAAAAGCGGAGTCAGCACTGCATCGGTCAGCCGTTTCGTAAAACTTCTGGGATATAAGAATTTTAATGAATTCCGTTTGAAAATGGCAGTGACGGAAGAAAAGAATGTGAATGAAAAACCGGAAGAAAAGGACAGGCTGGTATATAACGGTGAAGCGATAGGAAAATCACCCTACGAAGTCAGCAAAACAATTTTTTCAAAAAGCATCCGGGAATTGGAAGACACCTGGAATATGATGGATTTTGACATTTTGGAGCCGGTTGCAAATTTAATTGACAGAGCAAACCGGATCGTGGCCATCGGAGTAGGCCGCTCCAAGATCACAACGGAGGCTCTGGTGTCGAGATTGTACCGTATTGGCTATTATATTGTGGATTTTTGTGATTCCCATGAGATTGTGAATATTACTTCTATTTTAAAAGAAGGGGATCTTTTAATCGCAGTCAGCAATTTTGGACAAAGCAAGTCTGTGGTGGAGGGCGTAAAGCGCGCCAAACGCAGAGGAGTTACCGTGGTGGGAATTACCAGTGTAAAGGATTCGCCGCTGGCTCAATATTCTGATTATGTGTTGTTCAGCGCCTATGATTACGCCTCGGACAAGATGGGGAAGCTTTACGAGCCATCCAGCGAAAATGTGGCACAGCTTGTTTTGGTGGATTGTCTTTATATGATGGTGGCCACAAAGCATGAGAAGGAAAATTTATCCCATTACAGGGCATTTTCAGAAGAGATCAGTACGGAGCATGTTAATAAATAGGAGGGAGCATGAAAATGAACCGATTGCTTAATAACCCGGAACAGGTAGTAGACGAGATGCTGGCAGGCTATATTGCAAGCTATCCGGATCGTTTTTGCAAGCTGGACGGATATCATGTGCTTCTCAATAAAAATGAGAAGGATAAGGTTTCAATCGTCATCGGAGCAGGAGGAGGAAACGAGCCGTGGCCCATCGGATACGTGGGAGAAGGACTGGCAGATGCATGCTCCCTGGGAAATGTTTTTCTTTGCTCCACGGCAAAATCAATTTTAAATGCAATCCGTTATGTTCCGAATGAAAAAGGCGTTTTATGTATTGCCACAAACCATGCCGGAGATGTGCTGAATTTTGAGCTTGTTGCAGGTTTGGCAGAGATGGAGGGAATCCATACGAGACAGATTTACGTATCAGATGACATCACATCGGCAGAAAAAACACAGCGGGAAGAGCGCAGGGGAATCGCAGGCGTCTCCCTGATAGTGAAGATCGCCGCCGCCGCTTCTGAGGCAGGTCTTAGCCTTGAAGAGGTGTATGAAATCGCCAGTATGGCAAACAAGAATATTTATACGGTCAGCGTCACAACCTCACCGGCCTATATTCTGGAGACAGGACAGCCGGCTTACGAGCTTCCAGACGGCGAAATGGAGTATGGTATGGGCTTTAACGGTGAGAAAGGAATAGAACGAACTGCTCTCTCCGCAGCGGATGAGGTAATGGAGCGGATGGTTCAGATGCTTTGGGAAGATATGAATCTGGAACCAGGAGAGGAGATAGCCGTATTTTTAAATCCGTATAAAGGCCACTACAGTCCTGGAATCCTACATATTAATGAGAAAATGTCTTGAACTATTAGAGGAAAAGGGAATAAAGGTCTATGATTCCTATGTGGATTCTCTCTTTCCGACCCAGGGGGCGGGCGGTTTTTCACTGACCTTTTTAAGAATGGATGAAGCATACAGAAGGTATTATGACCAGCCGGCTGATTCTCCGCTTTTTAAGAAGGGAAAGGTAGTACATAAAACAGAAGCTGGCCGGACAGGCAGAAAGAGCTTTTACGGCAGTACAAAGAGGCCGGATGCGGCAGAGGCTGAAGGGAAGCCGGCAGTGCAGCGCCGGGAGAACCAAAATGTGGAAGGACAGAAGACGGACAGCCATACCTTAAATAGAGAAGAGTTAAAATCCATGATGCTCTATGTGGCAGAAAAAATTGTAGAGAATGAGCCGTATTTAACGGAGATCGATTTAAAAATCGGAGATGGGGATCATGGAACAGGCATGAAGCGCGGATTCTGCGAGTGGCAAAAGCGCTTCCGGGTTTGAACCGGTTTTGCAGAGGATGTCTTCGCAGTTCGTGGGAACTACGCTGCTGGATACCATGGGCGGTGCGTCAGGAGTTCTGTTCGGAACGGTATTTCTCAGCGGACTGACCAGGCGGGAGCATCATGAAGCAGTCGGAATAACTGATTTTTATGAGATCTTTTCCCAAGCGTTAGAGGCGCTGAAACAGAGAGGCCGCGCCAGGGTCGGAGACAAGACCATGGTGGATGCATTAGAGCCGGCGGTAAATGGACTAAAGGCAGCGGCAGAAGCCGGGGATACGATGAAAGAGGGACTTAGGAAGGCAGAGCAGGGAGCCAGGGACGGTGTTGAATATACAAAGACAGTAAAGGCCCGGTTCGGCAGGGCCAGATATTTTGGAGAAAAAGCCATAGGCTTACAGGATGCGGGGGCAACCTCCGTCTGGATCATATTCCGCTCTATGTATGAGTGGATTTGTGAGAATAAATAAAATATATAAAAGCCGGAACAACCGGCGACGGCGTTTTTCCAAACGCTGCAGGAGGAAAGAATGGTTATAACTGTAACTTTAAACCCTTGTGTGGACAGAACCATTGAAGTTGAAAAATTTCAATATGGCGGGACTAATAAGGTACTGATGACGAGAAACGATATTTCCGGCAAGGGAATCAACGTAAATCTTGTTTTACAGCACCTGGGAATTGAAAATCTGGCTACCGGCTTTGATTATCAGGAGGACACAAAGAAGCTGACCGGATTTTTAGACCGGCTTGGCTGCCGTTATAAGCTGGAGCCAGTGGAGGGAAGCTTAAGAGTCAATGTTAAAATCTTTGATTGCGCCACCTCTGTTATGAGCGAGTTTAATGAGCGGGGCTCGGCAGTAACAGCGGAGAATGTGGACAGCTTTTTGAAGCTTTTATATACCCAGATGGATCTGGCGTCAGTGATTGTGGTGGATGGTTCTGTTCCTCCGGGCGTTCCAGAAGATATCTATGAAAGAATCATAGAAAAAAAAAGGAAAAAAGGGACTGAAAACTATTCTGGATGCGTCCGGAGAGCTTCTTAAAAAGGGGATTAAGGCAAAGCCGTTCCTGATCAAACCTAATCAGGACGAGCTGGGCGCCACCTACGGGGTGGCGGTACAGAATCTGGATGACATTATCCGGACGGCCAGGAAGGTGATAGAGGAAGGAGTAACCTATGTCTGTGTCTCAAGAGGCAGCCAAGGCGCAGTGCTTGTAAGCAAAGAGCATGTCTATGTGGCAGAACCGCTCACAGTAGATATTAAAGGAATACAGGGAGCCGGAGATTCTATGGTGGCAGGCTTTTGTTATGCAATTGAAAAGGGAATGAATGAGACAGATCTTTTGCGCCATGCAGTGGCCTGCGCCACAGGTTCCCTTTTGCATCCGGGGACACAGCTTTGTGAAAAAGAGGATATGGAGGCCATGCTTTCCAGAGTCCGTATTGTAGAGGTTTGACAGGAGGAAATAAAAATGGCATTGATGACAACGAAAGAAATGCTTCTGAAGGCGCAGCGGGAAGGTTATGCAGTGGGCGCCTTTAATGCAGAAAATATGGAGATGGTTCAGGCTGTGATTGAGGCGGCTGAGGAGATGAAGGCGCCTGTTATCATCCAGACCACGCCAGGGACTTTAAATTATGCAGATCCCGAGATGTTCTATGGGATGTGCGCCGCAGCGGCCCAAAAGGCTTCTGTCCCGGTTGCACTTCACCTGGATCACGGCAACAGCTTTGAAATGGCAGCAAGGGCATTAAAAGCCGGATACACCTCTGTCATGATCGATGGCTCTAAAGAGGAATTTGAAGCCAATGTAACACTTTCCCGAAGAGTGGCCGAGATGGCCCATGCTATGGGAATCCCGGTAGAGGGAGAGTTGGGAACCGTGGGCGGCAAGGAAGATAACCACGAGGTAAAGGACAGCGAAAAGGCATATACAGATCCTGAACAGGCCGGAGAATTTGCAGAGCGGACAGGTGTGGATTCATTGGCGGTGGGGATCGGTAATGCCCATGGATTTTATAAAGGTGATCCAAAGCTGCGGTTTGATATATTGGAAGAGACAAGAAAAAGAGTTTCAATTCCCATCGTGCTTCACGGGGCATCCGGTATTCCGGACGAAGACGTAAAGAGGGCAACAGGACTTGGAATTTGCAAGGTGAATTTTGCAACAGAGCTGAGAGACGCTTTCTCCAAAGGCGTAAAGGCGTACTTAAAGGAGAATCCGGATACCTATGATCCAAAGAAATATGGGGCAGCCGGCAGAGAGGCTGTAAAGAAGCTGGTGCTTCACAAGCTTGAGGTGTTAAACTGCCAGGGAAGAGAAGGGTAAGAGCAGTGGGCGTAATCCGGGGAAAAGCTCCGGGTTCACATAATAACTATATTAATGCAATCAAGGAGGAAAAAAAACAATGAGAAAAATGATGGCACTTGCTATGGCAGCTATGATGGCGGTATCGCTGACAGCCTGCTCCGGCGGAAGTAAGACAGCAGAAACAACGAAGGCAGCAGAAACAACCAAAGCAGCAGAAGCAGAGGCAGCAGAAGCTACAGGCGGGGCTGAAGCAAAGACGGCAGAAGATATCACAGTTGGTGTCAGCCTGTTAAACAGCACACATGTATTTTTTAACAATATCCAGGCAGCCATGGAAGAGCAGGCGGCTGAGTACGGATGGACTCTGGATGTGCAGGATGCTGCCGGAGATGCCAACAAACAGTTAAGCCAGGTTCAGGATTTTATTACCAAGGGTGTTGATGCCATTGTAATTGCGCCAACCAATTCAGCCGGTTCCAAATCCATGATTGAGCTGGCAGAGGCTCAGAACATTCCTGTATTTACCATGGATATTAAATCTGACGGTCAGGCAGTAAGCCATATTGCAACCGATAATAAAAAGGGCTGCGAGCTGGCAGCACAGTACCTGGTTGAAAAGATTCTGACAGAGAAAAAAGGAACAGCAGCAGTCATTACTTATTCTGAGATTGAGAGCTGTGTGGATCGTGAAACAGGATTTTACCGGTTATCTGGAGGCCAATGCACCGGATATCCAGGTAGTGGATATTCAGAATTATTCCGGCGACCAGCAGAAAGCGGCCGACGTAATGCAGAATATGCTGTTAAAGCATGATCAGCTTGATGTTGTTTTCTGTGTAGGCGATCCGGCAGCCATCGGAGCATTATCTTCCATCACGGCAGCAGGCGCAGATACAAAGATCATTGGTTACGACGGAAATCCGGAAGGCATTGCTGAAATCAAAAAAGGCGGCAGCTGGGTAGCTGATGTTGCTCAGGATCCGGTAGCAATTGGAAAGACCACACTGAGCACTGTAAAATCATATCTGGAAGGAGCAACACCAGAGGCAGAAATCCTCATCTCCCCTTATATGATCGATGCTGAGAATGCACAATAATTAAAACAGACAGAAAGCATTGTCTGATTGCCGGGGGGCGCCGACTTTGACTGGTGACAGCCATGGAGGCGCCCTCTGATAAGAAAGGGGAACGAATGATGCAGGGAGTCCAGGAAACACCGTTTGTTGAATTAAAACATATCAGCAAATCATTTCCGGGTGTGAAGGTTCTGGAGGATATTTCCATCCCTTTTTACCGCGGGAAGGTTCATGTCCTGCTTGGAGAAAACGGAGCAGGAAAATCAACGATCATTAAAATGATTTCAGGCATTTACCAGCCGGATGAGGGCGAGGTATTAATAGAGGGGAAAAACGAGCATCTGACCAATATCAGGCAGGCTCGGAAGGTCGGAATCAGCGTCATCCATCAGGAATTAAGCGTGATTGATGATCTGAGGGTTTATGAGAATGTCTTTTTGGGACGGGAGTTAAAGAGCGGCGGGTTTGTCGATGCAGCCCGTATGATCCGTGAGACAAAGGAACTGATGGAAGCTATTGAAATTGATATTGATCCAAAGGCATATATCAGGGACTTAAATAACGGGGCAAAGCAGATGGTGGAAATCGTCCGGGCGGTATCCCAGAACAGCAGGATGGTTATTATGGACGAGCCGACCAGTTCCCTCTCCGATCATGAGGTACAGGCGCTTTTCAAGGTAATGAGAAAGCTGAAAAGCGAGAATGTAGCTATCATTTATATTTCCCACCGGTTAAAAGAAATTTTGGAGATGGGAGACACGCTGACGGTTCTTCGCGACGGAACGCTGGTGGATACCGTACCGGTCAGTGAGGTGACAGAGGATAAAATGGTGGCAATGATGGTGGGACGCGAGATTTCCAACTATTATTTTAAACCGGAGCCGCCAAAAACAAAGGAAATCGTATTTGAAGTCCGGAACTTAACGAGAGCCGGAATGTTTAACAATGTGTCATTTAAGCTCTATAAGGGAGAAATCCTGGGAGTGGCCGGTCTGATTGGCGCAGGGCGCACAGAGGTCATGCGGGCTGCCTTTGGAGCGGATCCTTATGACAGCGGGGAGTGCCTGATGGATGGAAAGCCATACAAGGCGAAAACGCCCAAGGATACAATTAAAAAGGACTTGGCCTAATTCCTGAAGACAGAAGGGGCAGGGCCTTTTACTGGAGAAAAATGTAAAGGAAAACACATCACTGGCATCGCTTTTTGCCAACTCCAACCATGGGTTTATCAACTTTGGCTGGGAAAAGCAGGAGTCAGTGTCATATATAGAAAAGCTGAGGATTAAGACACCGTCGGAGCTGGCGCTGCTTAAGAATCTTTCGGGAGGAAACCAGCAGAAGGTGGTCATTGCCAAATGGCTGCTGGCCAAGTCACGGATTCTAATCATGGATGAGCCGACCAGGGGAATTGATGTCAATGCAAAATCGGAGATTTACGCTTTGATGAAGGAGTTTGTTGAAAACGGGGGAAGTATCATTCTTGTATCCTCGGAGCTTCCTGAAATTATTGGATGCTCAAACCGCATTATGGTTATGCGGGAAGGAGTGGTAACCGGATTCCTCGATCAGGATGAAGCTACGGAAGAACGGGTTATGCAGTTTGCCAGCAAGGGAACGAATCAGGAGGAAAAGTAAATGAGCAGTCAAGTAACACAAAGCAAAGTGAAAGCGTTTGCTGTTAATAATACAATGTTATTTTTTGCAGTAATTCTGTTTGCTGCCTGTATGATCGGGGTGCCTCGGTTCGCCACGGGCGGTAATCTGATGAATATTTTGATTCAGGTGTCAATTAATGCCCTGATTGCCTGCGGTATGACATTTGTCATCCTCTCAGACGGAATTGACCTTTCCGTAGGCTCTGTGGCAGCAATCGCAGGTGTGGCCGGAGCCAGCCTGATTAAGCAGATGCCGGATGCCGGTATTGCGGCATGTATTGCTGTGATACTGGTAACAGCAGTTGTGGTCGGAACAATCTGCGGTTCTATCAACGGTTTTTGTATTGCCAAGTTGAACGTTCCGCCTTTTATTGCCACACTGGCCATGATGAATGCAGCCAGGGGACTTGCTTACGTATTTACCGATGCTAAACCAGTGTTTGGCCTGCCGGACAGCTTCGGATGGGTGGGACTTCGCAGCATCGGAGTTATTCCCGTATCAATTGTATTAATGGTTATTGTAATTGGGCTCTCCTATCTGGTGCTCTCTAAAACATGCTTCGGCCGTTATATCTATGCAGTGGGAAGCAATAAGGAGGTTGCGAAGCTGACCGGTATCAATGTAACCATGATCCGGTTTTCTGTTTACGTGATTTCCGGTATTCTGGCAGCCTTAGCAGGACTTGTGCTGGCCTCCAAGCTTCAAAACGGACAGGCGACAGCGGCAACAGGCTATGAGCTAAATGCCATTGCGGCCGTAGCCATGGGCGGAACCAGCATGTCCGGCGGACGCGGCGGAATCCCTCAGACCGTGGTCGGTCTGTTTGTAATCGGTATTATCAACAATGCCCTCAGCTTACTGGGCGTTTCTTCATACTGGCAGACGGTGGCAATGGGCGCTATCATCCTGGTTGCTGTCATTATTGACCAGTTCAGAAAGTAATGTTTTAATAAACGGCTCTGGGATTTGCATCCCAGAGCCGCTTTGTCTATAGTCTGCGGCGTCCGGTAATTATTTACCGGGCGCCGTTTTGTAATTGAAGGCGGAGGTTTGGAGGACGCGTCCGGAACGGACCATGTCCGGTGTGGTGAGGGGGCGGGCTGAGTCTTCCGTCCCCGTGGGCAGGTTGTCGTGGAGGGGGAAGTCCGTCCGGCCGGAATGAATTGCTGCGGGGACCGTTTGCACTCTTTGGAGTGCGAATCGGGATGCTAGGCTCGTGAGGGACCTCGCTAAGCACCGGCGGACTCCCATGTCCCCTCCGCAATTGATTCCGCCTACTTCCCGGTTCAGGTTTTCGCCGGGACGAAAGACTCATATACACCACCCACCACCCCGTCCGCTGGCCGTACCGGCGGCGTCCTCACATGCTTAACTAAATCTCCTGAATTGTTACTGTTTGTGATGCCGGAAGAAATAAAACTGAAAAAATACTATTGACAAACTCCTGTTTGTAGACTAATATTATATCATAACATTATATAATGATATATAATCAATTGGATAGCAAGAGGAGAGTGGATAATGAGAGTAATCGGTATTGGGGACAACGTATGTGACAAGTATGAACATCTGAAAACGATGTTTCCGGGAGGCCAGGCGCTAAATTTTGCAGCTTATGCCAAAATGCTCGGGGCCGATTCCTCCTACATGGGTGTCTTTGGAAATGACGCGGCAGCGGCTCATGTGATCAGGACACTGGATGAACTGGGAGTTGAACACGGCCGTTGCAGGCAGTATGAAGGGGAGAACGGCTGTGCCAGGGTAACCTTGACAAATGGGGACCGCGTTTTCCTGGGCAGTAATAAAGGAGGAGTGGCAAAAGAAAAACCGCTTGATTTGACCGGAGAGGATCTGGAATACATAAAAGGGTTTTCTATCATCCATACGAGCAACAACAGCCATTTTGACAGCCAGCTTGCAAAAGCAGCAGCCACGGGCGTACCGCTGTCCTATGACTTTTCCGGGCAATGGACCGATGAGGAGAGGGTTGCCGGGGTTGCCCCATATGCATCCTACGTATTCTTATCCTGTGGTTCGGTTACATCAGAAGAGGCACGCGGTATCTGCCGGAATATGCATGAGCAGGGCTGCCGGATGATTATAGCCACCAGGGGCAGCTATGGGGCAATGTTATTTGACGGGAAGGATTTCTATGAACAGCCGCCGAAGCTGGTAGAAGCTGTTGATACGCTGGGGGCCGGCGACTCCTTTGCCACGGCCTTTCTGCTCTCTTTTACGGAGAGCCTTAAGAGAGCGCCGGAACGCATGAAAAAGGATAGCGGATTTTACCGGGAAGAGCTTAAGAAGGCAATGGTACAGGGGGCGGAGTTTGCCTCCAAAACCTGTCTTGTCAGAGGAGCCTTTGGCCACGGTGTTACATATTAGCAGATAATAGATGAAAACAAAAAAGATTTCAGGAGGAATGAAAATGACAAAAACAGTAAAAGAAATCGTAGCGGAAATTAAAACAAAGATGGATCAGGCAGGCGGCCTCAAACACGTTTATTTTGTGGCCTGCGGTGGCTCCAAGGCGGCAATTTACCCGGGCCTTTACCTTCTTCAGAGCGAGGCGAAGACATTTGGCGCCACTACCTATACGAGCAATGAATTTGTTCACGCCACACCGAAAGAACTGGATTCACGCTGTGTAGCCGTCATCTGTTCCCTTAAGGCGACGCCTGAGACGGTGGAAGCCGTAAAGACAGCCAATGCAGCCGGGGCGGTTACAATCGCAATGACAGGCTCTATGGAGACCGGAATGGCGAAAGCCGGCCAGTATGTTGTTACCTATTCAAATGGCGATGATCAGGTATACAGTGATTCAAACCAGGCGAACTCCCTCCGGATCGGCTTTGAACTGCTGAAACAGATTGAGAATTATGAGAATTACGACAAGGCTATGGAGGCCTATCAGTATATTGATGAGATAGTAGAGGCAGGTAAAAAGAATGTTCTCTATGCGGCAACGGAGTGGGCACAGAAATACAAAGACGAGCCGGTATTCTATGTTCTGGCATCCGGTCCGAACTATGGGGTCGCTTACTCCATGTGCTGCTGTCACTTTATGGAAATGCAGTGGAAACATGCTGTCTGCCTGCATACAGGCGAATACTTCCACGGACCGTTTGAGACTACGGATAAGGAACTTCCCATGGTACTTCTGATGAGCGAGGGAAGAACGCGTTTCCTGGATGAAAGGTGCTTAAAGTTCCTTGAAAAATATGCAAAAAACTATATTGTAATCGATTTTAAGGAATTAAATGCGGGAAAGGTAGACCCGGCAGTTGCAGAATTCTTTAATCCTGTCGTGATGATTCCGATTGAGCGTTATTACGTATCACAGATGGCGGAGGTAAGGGGCCACTCCATGGATGAGAGAAGATACATGTGGAAAGTTGAGTATTAATATATCTTATTCATATGGAAGCTCTGAGCGGCCGCAGGCCGGCGGACGGGCGATACCCCTGGCGGAGTCTTTCGTCCCGGCGAAAACCTGACCCTGGGGTGGAGGGAAGATAAAGTCTGCGGATGCCGTTGAAATCCATCGCTGATTAGCGAGGTCCTCTCGAGCTTAGCAGCGCGATGCATTTCACAGAGCGGGAGTGTGCTCCGCAGACTTTATCTTCGCCCGCAGCCCCAAACCGCGACAAGCTTCCACCGGGACGAAAGACTCATATACACTCAATCCGCTGGCCGCCCCGTCCGCTGGCCGCCCCGTCCGCTGGCCGTACCGGAGGCGTCCTCGCCTGCTTAACTAAAAGTCGTCTAAACTCAAGCTTGTATATTGCTTTTTCATCGATAGTTATTATATAATAATATATATCTTTATATCTACAGCTATTAGCACTGAAAGAAACGGAGTATATTATGTTAGATGGAAAAGCGGCTATTCCTCTTTATGTTCAATTGGAAGAACAGATTCAGGAAAAAATTCTTTCCGGAATATACCAGCCCGGCGAGAAACTTCAGACTGAAGGGGAGATGGCAAAGACGTACGGCGTCAGTATCATCACGGTCAGGAAAGCAGTCGGCGGACTGATAGATAAAGGGCTGGTTGAAAGAAAGCAGGGCAAGGGGACATTTGTCAGCAAACCAAAATATATGAGAGATATTAAGAAAGTCCAGAGCTTCAGTGATATGTGCCGCAGTATGGCTGGAGCCGGGAGGCCGGATGATCGAGAACAGGCTGGTTGTGCCGGAGGCTGAGATTGAGGAGAACCTGGGGCAGCAGAAAGGAATGCAGGCTGTGCTTATTTCACGTGTCCGGTATGCGGATTACGAGCCGGTGGCAATTGAAAGCACCTGGTTTCCGCTCCGGTACGCCTTTCTGCTCGATGAGACATTTGACAATAACTCTCTGTTTGACAGTCTCAAGAAGCGCGAGGTGGCGGTCGTTCATTCCACGAAAAAAATTGAGATATGCCGTGCCTCTGCCAGAGATGCCGCCCTGTTAAATATGTCTAGGGGTGATCCTCTTCTCTATATCAGGAGTGTTGCGTTAAGCGGTGACGGACAGCCAATCTATGCGGGAAGGCAGATGATTAACGGGGAGCGTTTTTCCCTGCAGATCAACGAGAATACGGAACTGTAGAGCGCCGTCCGAGAGGCCGGCCATATATCTGTCTATATTTATATATTTGTACCGTGAATGACGAGGGTTTCGGGAGATTTAAAGCTTCCGGAATCCTCGTCATTAAATTGAAGGCGGTGACCTGTGCGCGGAGCGTGCAGGTTATCGTTGAGTGGCAAGGAAAAGTTCGCGAAGCGTGCTTTTCGTTGTTATGGAATAAAAATGCAACAGTTCAGTCGTCATGAGCGGTTACAAAAATATGCCATAAAACAGGATGCGTTCAGAAAAGTTATTTGTGAAAATTGCGCAGGAACCTATTGACAACATAATGATACATGATGTAATATAATGATATATAATAAATTGGCCAATAAAAACTGTTAATGCTGTTGAAAAACAGCCTATGGGAATGAGGAGGAGAAAATGAACGCCGATATCTTCAGCTATGAAGGAGAAGGAATCCAGTGTGTCTATGACAATAAAAACTGGGTAATGTGTATTAAAAACTGGAAACCAAATAATGATATTGAAAATATCCGTTATCTGGAAGTGCATCATGCCACTGATGAGCAGTTTGTGCTATTAAAGGAAAAGCGGTGCTGCTGGCGGCAGTGAAAGCAGATGGCGCCTGCCGGATTGATGTTATACCGATGGAGCCTTATAAGGTTTACAATATTCCACAGGGAATCTGGTTCAATACAATTACTCAGAAAGATACGAAACTCGTCTATGTCCAGGACGCAGCCACCACCGCAGAAAACAGTGAATACTGTGATATGACGCAAGAGGAATTGAACGAGGTGAAAGAGAAAGCCTCCGCCTGCCTTCGATTAATTTTTGCCAAAACTATAATGATATATAATATTATAGAATGATAAGTAATGATATTGAGGGAGGTGAAAGATATGGTAATTGACATGCACGTACATCCGGCTCTTTTTTCCGATATCTGCGGAGATAAGGACAGACTGAAGCTGAGATGTGATGAAATGGGATACCATCTGATGGGGCCTTCGCCTCTGGATGTGCTTGATAAACAAAATGCATATGCGGGAATTGATAAAATGGTTCTCTTACCCCTGGACCATTCTGTCCGCTGCGGCGAAGTGGTGATAACCAACGAAGAAATCCGGACTCTTGTGGATAAACGTCCGGACATGCTGATTGGTTTTGCCAGTGTTGACCCGCACCGCAGTGACGCAGTGGAGGTTTTGGAGCGTGCTTTTACCGGGCTGCAGTTAACGGGTCTGAAACTGAACCCGGCAAAGCAGAGGTTTTATCCGGATGACAGGATGATGTGGCCGATTTATGAAAAATGTCTGGAGCACAATAAACCGGTTGTTTTTCACGCAGGACTTTCGTGGGAACCGGATACGCTGTGCAAATATTCCCATCCGTTAAGATTTGAGGAAGTGGCCCTGGAATTTCCGCAGCTTCGGCTCTGTCTTGCCCATATGGGATGGCCCTGGGTGCAGGAGACGGCCATGCTGATGATTAAATATCCGAATCTTTATGCGGATACGGCGATGATGTATATGGACAGTGCGGAGCAGTTTTTTGATAAGGTCTTTAAACATGATATGGGAGAGTACTGGCTCGATCACAACTTCCAGGATCAGGTTATGTTCGGATCTAATGCTCCCCGGTTTCGGCCTGTACGCATCAAACGCGGGCTGGACAGTCTGAAAATGCGGGAGGATACAAGGCGGAAGCTTTACGGTGAAAATGCAATGAGATTTCTTGGATTGGAGGGCTGACAGATGAAAGTGGAACTGACAGAAAAAACGGTCTGCGCCGGCCGGGAAGTGGAGTTGATTAAAATCACGGAGGATGTTAAGGAGACGGTAAAGAGCAGCAGGGTAAAGGATGGCGTCGTATTTATCATCAGCGCCCATACGACGGCCGGAATAACGATGAATGAGGGACTGCCCTGTGTGGAAAAAGATTTGATAGATAAGCTGGACAAAATGGTGCCATGTGACGATATTTATGCCCACGCCCATTTTCTCCGTCTTACGGCGCCACAGGGGGAAATTCCCGGGCATATCAAATCCATGCTGGCGGGCAGCCACTGTGTACTTCCCGTGAAGGACGGAAATATGGTTCTGGGACATGCACAGGATATCTATTTTGCCGAATTTGACGGTATCAAGAACAGAAAATATTACATTCAGGTTATGGGTGAATAAAGCGATGGAAGACCAAAACAGGGAGATGGGAAAATGAGGGTTGCGGCAGTAGGAGATAACTGTGTGGATGTTTACTATACACTGAACCGTTTCTATCCGACCGGAAACGCGGTGGATTTTGCGATTAACCTGAAAAAGCTGGGACAGGACGTCTCGCTGGTTTCCATTCAGGGCGATGATGTATTCGGTGTGTCAGTTGAGAATGTCCTGAAAAAGTACGGGGTTGATTTGACTCATTTTTATAAAGGCGGCCGGCAGACGGCTGCCGCGCAGATGAACATTATAAACGGAGACCGGATTCATGAGAAATTTGACAAAAATGTGCTGGCGGATTTTACGCTGGACCGGGAGAGGCTTGATTTTGTAAAACAATTTGATCTGGTTTATTCGGAAAAGTGGTCACGGATAGGGCGTTACATAAAAGACATAAAGAACGGTAATAACATTATGATTCATGATTTTTCAAAGAGGCTGGCCGATCCTGGGAATGAGGAGATACTGCCATATCTGGATTACGCGTTTTTCTCTTACGAGAAGCTTGACGAAACGATTAAAGACTTTTTAAAGTCAACTCAGAAAAAGACGGGACGGATCGTAATCGCCATGCTCGGCGGGGACGGGAGCCTGGCTTATGACGGGAGCCGGTATTACCGGGAGCCTGCTAAACAGGTGGAAATTGTCAATACGGTGGGAGCCGGAGATGCCTATGTGGCAGGATTTACAAAGGGCCTGTGCGAGGGGTTGGGCCTTCCGGAATGTATGCACCGTGGTAAAGAGACAGCGACGAAAATAATCCGGATGTTTGAGCCGTATTAACAAAAGAAAAGTGGGAGTGAAAGGAGAAGAGAGTATGGAATTTAATGCATATTCAATGTTAGTAGACTTCATGTGGGCAGGTATTTTCCTGTTTATAGCAAAAATATTGAGGGAAAAAATCAGGGTGCTGCAGAGCCTGTTTGTGCCGGTGAGCCTGCTGGCCGGATTCATCGGCCTGGCTCTTGGACAGAATGGATTCGGGGTGATGCAGTTTTCAAGCCAGTTCGGTTCATATGCCGGCCTGCTGATTATTGCAGTATTCGTATCCATCGGACTGCGCGGCTTCAATTTCAGCAGCGGCGGCTGGAAGACGAATTTTGACCGCATCGGAAGCTATTACTGCTACAGAAATATCGGATGGGCATTCCAGTATGCGGTGCCGATTATATTTTCAATGGTAGTGCTGAGAATATTTGCTCCGGAACTGAATACGGCTTTCGGCATGCTGATTCCCGCAGGATTCCAGGGAGGACACGGAACTGCGGCAGCGCTCGGCCAGACTCTCGGAAATCTGGGCTGGGAAGATGCCACCGACCTTGCCATGACATCTGCAACAGTAGGGATTCTCACCGGTATATTCGGCGGAATTGCACTAATTAAAATTGGTACCACTAAATATTATACAAAATATGTAAAGACTTCAGCCAGCTTCCGGACGATATGAGAACCGGACTAATCGACGAAGGCCACAGGCCGGTTCTGGGAGATGAGACTGTTTCTCCGATGGCCATTGACCCGCTGGCGTGGCACCTGCTGCTGATATTAATCCCGACCGGAGCCGGTTATCTGCTGACCAATGCAATTCAGGATGCCACGGGATTGGGCGTTCCGAGTTTCTCCGTCGGCTTCCTGGCAGCGATTTTATTCCATTTCCTGTTAAAAGGAATTAAAGCGGATAAATACGTTGACAACCGTATCATTTCCCGTATGGGCAGCTGTGCGACAGACTTTCTGGTATTTTTCGGAGTAGCTTCGATTAAAATTCCGGTTGTTATCCAGTATGCGGTACCGTTCGGCCTCTTAATGCTTTTTGGAATCCTCTGGGTTGTATTCCACTTTACGGTGATTGGTCCCCGTCTGCTGAAGCAGGAATGGTTTGAGAGGGGAATCTACGTATACGGATATTCCACAGGTGTTACTGCAATCGGAATGGCCCTCCTGCGCATTGTGGATCCGGAGAATAAGAGCTGTACATTGGATGACGCTGCAATCGTGACCCCGATTGAGTCTGTTATCGAAATTTTCGCACTGGCCGCCGTCCCGGTAGCCTGTGTACAGGGGAACTGGATAGCCGCCGTTGTCCCGATTCTGATTTACCTCGCGGCGCTGCTTATCGTCCCGGTAGTGTTTAAATGGTGGCACAAGCATCCTCACGCAGTATGGGACGAGACAAAATAATCAGAATTCATTACAGCAAGTTCCCTTTATGAAAAGGATGCTGCCGCTCCTTGACGCCAAGTGAGCCGTGGCATCCTTTTGTCTGTTGACGAAAAGGGCCCGGATTCGGAATAAAATAAGAAAGCCTGCTAATAAAAAGTCAAGCACTTTTTGAAAATTTTGTGAAGTGATTTTATGGCATCAACTCTAAGACCGCCTCATCAGCCGGTCAAAAAGAAAGCCGTAATAGACGGAATGATTATTCGTTTTGTTCCAGACTGCGCAGATGTGCTTTTACCTTGCCGTAGTAGATGCGGAGGAACTTATTCGCACCAGCAGTCATGTACACATAGTAAGGTTTTCCTTCGGAACGCTTCCGGTTCAGAAACTGGTAGACAGGTTCATTCTCCGGGGCATTCTGGAGCAGGGTGGTCATGACCTGGAACAGGGTCTTACGGAGCCTGCCGGTTCCACATTTGAAGCTTTGTTGCTCTTTGAGTTGTGCCGCCTGACTGCTCCACACCGATCGACACCTGCAAAAGCAGTGATTGCCTCCCGATGGGTAAATCTTGAAACATCGCCAATCTCAGCAATGAGCTGGGGACCAAAAGTTTTTCCCACGCCATACATGCCCATGACAGCCTCGTATGCTGGGAGCGTGGAAGCAAGTGCCTTCATCTCTGCGGAGCTGTTCGATATGGGCAGAGGCAAGATTGAGTCGCTGGATACTCTGCTGGATCAGAAGCTTATAGGACGTCTTTGGGAACACGGCAACAAGCTCTTTAGAGGCGTTAAACAGTTCTTCTGGTTTGAAGGCTGATAAATATAATGGTGTTTCCTGCAGAAAGCTTCATAGCGCACTGTAAAGCTTTCGCCGGTTTTACGGACACAATCCACATGCCAGAATGAGTAAGCATAATCGACCCATTTTCACTGCCATCTTCACGGGCAGGGCTGTTGAACAGTTTATTTACACCGGGGTATGTATTATCCAACAGTGCAATCAGGTTTGCTTTTGCGGCAACCTTTGCTTCATAAAGAAGCTGAATTGGGAATTCAAGGTTTTTAACTGGGTACGTTTATTATCCATACCTGAATATTGGCGCAATTCTGCCCAGTTGTCAAGAGTATAGCGTGCAATCTTTTAGCATCAGCAGGGTCAGATTTGACCTTGCGCAACGTATTGTTACCAAAGTTTTAATCAGATGCGGATTGACGACAGTTACAAAACCCGGCATTAGAGAGGGAGTTAGCCATGGACTCATGGTATCTGCCAGTACACTCCATTACAATCCTTGTATCCCCTTCAAGTGAAGCCAGATAATTTGATAGTTCTTTAAGGATTGGGAAGTGTGAAAACATCAAAGGGTTTCCTGACAATGACGCCTCCGGCTGCAGGACTGCGATGGTGCTCTTGCCCTTTGAGACATCAATACCGACAGCGTTGTACATCCTAATGTACCTCCTGAAAATGAATTTGCATGGTATCCAGCATTCCTCACTGCTTATTCAATCTCCTGGTATCAAACGGACATGTACAAGGACAGTCCAACCTGCATAATCGAACGGTCGTAAATGATAGGCTGGCTGGCTGATCATTTTGCGGACACCTAAAGTGGTCCTAGGAGGTGTCGTCATACCAATGCCTAATCATTATACAGCTTAAACAATGAGAGGATTAAGTCCCAACTGGCTGTTGGGTACTGAAACCCTACACTTATATATTAGGAGAAGGTAAAAAAATGTGGACAAAAGACTTATTTAAGGTGGAGAAACCAGTTATCGCCCTGCTGCATCTCAGGGCTATGCCGGGTGACCCGCTGTTTGGCGGGGAGGATACGATGGAATCCGTGATACAAAAGGCAAGAGAAGAACTGACGGCTCTGCAGGACGGAGGCGTGGATGGGATTCTGATTGCCAATGAGTTCAGCCTTCCTACGAAAAGCAGGTTTCCTATGTGACGGTTGCCGCTATGGGGTGTATTGTAGGCGAACTTAAAAAGGAGATAAGGGTTCCGTTCGGTGTCAATATCGTATCAAACCCGATAGCAACCATTGATCTGGCGGCTGCGACAGGCGCTGATTTTGTCAGAAGCACCTTTACCGGTGCATACATAGGGGAAAATGGGATTACCGATACCAATATTCCGGCGACACTCAGAAGAAAAAAAGAGCTGGGACTGAAAAACCTCAAACTGCTGTTTAAGGTAAACCCTGAGTCAGATACCTACCTGGCGGAGCGGAGCCTTGAGAAAATCACAAAATCCATAATTTTCCACTGCTTTCCCGACGCGCTTTGTGTGTCCGGCAGCAGCGCCGGCTCAGAGACAGATTCCGGCCTGATGGAGCGCGTGAAAAAGGTATCCGGCGGGACACCGGTATTCTGTAATACCGGCTGCACAAAGGAAAACATCGTGGAAAAACTTGAGCAGTGTGATGGAGCCTGCATTGGAACAGCGTTCAAAAAGGATGGAAAATTCAGTAATTATGTGGAGAAAGAGCGGGTAAAGGAAATAATGGATATCGTGAAGGAATACAGGAAAAATATTAGGCGCTGCCGCACCTTCCTCCCGGTCATAACGCGGAAAGGACTATTATGGGAAATGAAATATATTTCATGGGATTGATATTGGCACCTATACCGGCAAGGGCGTGATTACCGACAGCCATGGGAAGGTGGCGGCCAGGGCTGAAATCGCCCACGGAATGGAAAATCCGGCCCCGGGATTCTATGAGCATGATGCGGAGGCAGTTTGGTGGCATGATTTCTGCTTTCTGTCAAATTCCCTGATAAAAAAAGCCGGAATCAGTCCGGAGCTGATAAGAGCCGTGGGAGCCAGCGCCCTTGGAGCGGACTGCCTGCCCGTGGACAAAGACTGCCGTCCGCGCGCAAGGCAATATTATATGGGATTGATGCCAGATGTATGGAGGAGATCAGGGAACTTACCGATTATTACGGGGAGGAAAGAACAAAGGAATTATTCGGCCGTCCCATGTGTTCCGGAGATGTGGCTGCAAAAATTTACTGGATAAAGAAACATGAACCGGATGTATATAAACAGACTTATAAATTTCTCACCGGTTCCTCTTATCTGGCGGCGAAGCTGACCGGAAATTATGTGGTGGATCGTTTTCTGGGCATGGCTTCCTTCCGGCCGTTTTACCGGCCGGACGGGAGCATCATAGAGGAGCTGTGCCAGCCTGTCTGCCGGCCTGAACAGCTTGCAAAAGGGCAGATCGTGACGGAACCGGCGGGAACAGTGACCCACAGGCGCCGGAAGAAACGGGCTTAAAGAGGAACGCCCGTGATTACGGGAAGCGGGGACTCGGCGCGGAGGCAGTCAGCACAGGCGTTCTGTCTCCAGGGGATCTGATGGTTCAGTTTGGTTCCTCCCTCTTCTTTTACTGCTGTACCGACAGGCTTATATTGATGACCGCGTCAGAGGCAATAATTTTCTGGTGCCGGGGACCTGCAGTATAGCAGCCGGCACGAATAATGGAGGCACCCTGCAAAACTGGTACCGGGATCAGTTATTCCCGGAATGTGTGGAAAAAGAAAAATTAACCGGTGAAAATGCCTTCAGTCTCATGATGGAAGGGCTGGATAAAATAGAGCCGGGATGCGGCGGACTTATCACACTGCCCTATTTTGCGGGCGAGAGGACGCCGATCAACGATCCCTCAGCCAGGGGGATGATATTTGGGCTGAATCTGGGGCATACGAAACAGCATCTGTATCGTTCCGCACTGGAAGGCATCGGATTTTCCGTCTCGCAGCATATAGACATATTCAGGGAAAACGGTCTTAATCCGGCGCGGATTCTGGCAGCCGGAGGCGGTACAAAGAACCGCCTGTGGATGCAGATGATTGCCGATATAACGGGAATCCCGGTTGCGATAGCAAAGGAGACGTCAGGGGCGTCCTACGGCGACGCCCTGATGGCAGCCGTCGGAGCAGGCCATTACCGTGATTTTGAGTCGCTGAAAGAGGTAATCAGAATCGAAACACTGCTGGAGCCCGATTTGGCAATTACTGCCTTATACCGGAAAATCCGCCCGCTTTTCGACCGCCTGTACCGGGAGAACCGGGAAAGCATGCATGCCCTGTAATGAATTGAGATTTAGTTAAGCAGGTGAGGACGCCGCCGGTACGGCCAGCGGACGGGGGTGGGTGGGGTGTGTATATGAGTCTTTCGTCCCGGGGGGTGGTATCGCTGGCTGGAGAAGGAGATACTGTGGTTTTGTTTCGCAGGGCGGAGCCGAGAGAATGATATCCGGCTGGACTGCTTCTTCGAGGATAGCTAAGCCAGAGGAAGGCAAAGCCCCCGGGTTACGGACAAATTCGCTCCGAACTCCGAATGAGTTCGAAGCTCAAGTTGTCCCGGATTTTGCCCTTGTAGGGCTAAAATCCGCCCGGCGCGCTTTGTCTCCCTCTGCCTAAGAGCTATCATCTCTCGGGCGAACGTCCTTCCGGATATCATTCTCTCCTTCTCCGCCGGAAGATGTCGGCAGTATCTCCTTCTCCCGGAAGGTTTTCGCCGGGACGAAAGACTCCGCCAGGTGTATCGGCCCCGTCCACTGGCCTGCGGCCGCTGAATGTCTCATGCGTTAAGTGCGGGGACGGACCTTGTCGCGGCCACTAAGTGCTACCGTTTACGGGAGTTACGATATGCCTTCAATGCGCCTTTATGAAAGAATTGCGCTAGATTTGATATCTGCCTGCGGTAACACGTAGTGGCCGCGACAAGGCCCTCTCCATTTAAGGTTAGAGACAATCAGCGCCCGGAACGGACCATGTCCGGTGTGCGAAAACCTCCGCCTGAGTCTTCCGTTCCCGGCGAAAACCTGCCCCGGGGAAGTAGGCGGAATCAATTGCGGAGGGGACATGGGAGTCCGCCGGTGCTTAGCGAGGTCTCTCACGAGCTTAGCATTCCGATGCGCACTCCAAAGAGTGCAAATGGTCCCCGCAGCAATTCATTCCGGCCGGATTTCCCCTCCGCGACCAACCTCCCCACGGGGACGGAAGACTCAGCCAGCTCCCCTCACCACACCGGACATGGTCCGTTCCGGACGCGTCCTCCTAACCTCAGTTAAATCTACTGATAAATGCTAAATTTTCATTGAAAACCACATAGAAAAAGCATATACTTAATATATCAGTACGAGGAATGTAAATATTAAGTCAGGAGGAAAAAGGATATGAAAAGATTAATGACCGCACTACTCGCAGCAGTTATGACTGTAACGATGGCAGGTACGGCCCTGGCAGCCGAAGACCCGGCAGCGCTGCTGGAACGTGTGACACAGAAAGCGAATGAACTGGATTCAATGGACTGTGACTTGGGGGTTCACGCTGTAATGGTGATGCAGGATCGGAGATGGATTTAGATTTAAGTCTGAATCTGGATATGATGATGAACATGAAGATGGATCAGATTAAGTCGGGGAATCTCCGCTACAAAGCGGATATGGCGATGGAATTCCTGGGCCAGACCGAATATGCTACCGTTTTCTATAAAGACGGCTATTATTATATGGATTCTAACGGGGAGAAGATTAAATATCCGATGGATTTGAATTCTATGATAGCATCGGTAGAGCAGACAACAGCGGCAGCCGATTTGGCTCCCTCTCTTATGAAGAGCCTTTCCGTCAGAGAAGAAGGCGAAAACAGGGTTTTAAGCTATGTGGCTGATCCGGCAAAGATGAATGCCTATGTTCAGGATGCTTTAAAGCCGCTTCTGGGCAGCATGGATGTAGGAATGATTATCAGGGAAGTAAAGGGAGAGTATGTTATAAATAAAGATGATTACTATACGAGTATGAACATGTATATGGTTATGGATATGAGTTCCTACGGCGAGACATTGAGAATCATCATGCTGCTTGAGGGAAATTTAAATAATCCGGGTCAGCCGGTAAATCTGGAGCTTCCTTCCACAGACGGATATTCGGATCTGAGTACATATTATGGCACATCACGGGGCAGCAGCGGCGCAACAGGCCCTGCAGCAGAGATCTGGTAATTAAATTACTGAGAAGTTAAATAACAGATGAAGAGAAGATATGGCCGGGACTTTATGCCCCGGACCGTATCTTCTCTTTTTAAGTTACTGTTCATAGGGTTGCATAACCGGCCGGCTTTGCCCTATAATGAGAAAAAGAGCAGGGGGGAATGGCAGTGCGGCGAACAGATGAAAGCGGAAAATTCCAAAAAAATCTACAGAAATCAGTGGCAAAAAGAATCATTCTCATGATTCTTATCAGCTCGCTTCTTTTCCTGGCCGGCCAATTTTCGGCCACTCTGGCAGCAAATGAGCTGAACGCTTCTAATCACCTGAAGAAGCTGGAGGAGGTTTTTCTTCGCTTTGACAGGCAGAACCGTGAGTTTCTGCTGAATGAAAATACAGTAAAAGCTGTGGAAGCGATAATTGAGGGGGAGGACGCCGGGGCGGCGGATGAATTCAAAAATTATTTCAGACGGTTTGACGAGAACTGTGATGTGCGCAATCAGGTAATCATTACGAATACAGAGGGAGAAGTTCTCTTTACTTCCTTTGGCGAGAATCAGCTCTCCTCTTATCTTGTAAATTATAATAATGCAGTCTGCTATAATGCCAGAAACTGCGGTGAGGGAGATATATACAGGGCAGTTTATTATGATCGGGGAAATTATGCAGATGCCCTGTTTATCAAGCCAATATTTGTGGAGGGGGAAATCACAGGGTATATAACCTTATTTTTATCCGGAAGCGGGTGGAACTTTTATTTGTCGGAAAGCAACTTTGACGGAGTGATTACCGATCTCAGACAAAATGTCATGTATATCAGCAAACCGGGTCTGGCAGACAGCAGTAATAAATTTTACGGAACCAGGCATGGGAGCTGGACCCATGGACAGGCCCGATACTGGGTCGTGTCGAAGGAACTGCCGGAATTTTCGGCAATCATTTATTCTCTGGTATATTATCCCGGAAACGAAACCGTATATATCGGTTTGAGCGCACTGTTCATAATGGGGGCTGCCTGGTATGGGATAGCCAGGTGGATGGCGAAATCCATGGCAGAAAATAATGCGGCATCGATTGAAAGGCTGGTCAGTGAAATCAGAATTATCCGTAAAGGAGACTATGATCATCGGATTCAGATGAATACGGACGATGAGTTCACCGAGGTAGGATATCAGGTGAATCACATGCTGGACAGTATCCAGGCGTTGAATGACAGGAATACAGAGCTTTTGAAGCTGAACAGCCGGATTGAAATGGATCAGCTTACAGCGCAGATGAATCCCTTTTCTTTATACACTCGAAATAATAAGGAACCTGGTAGTCTTTGATGCGGATAAGGCTGAGGAATTGATAGTAAAATTAACGGAAGTGCTCCGTTACAGCATTGATACCTCGAAAAAGGAGGTTACGTTAGAGGAAGATATGCGTTTTATGTACTGTTATCTTGACATCCAAAATTGTCGTTTTGGAAGCAGGTTCAGCTTTGGGGTCAATTTCGAACCGGAGTGTATGAACTGCATTGTACCAAAACTTTTGCTGCAGCCGCTCATCGAAAACAGCATCAAGTATGGATTCAGGAAGAAGATGGAACTTAATATAAAGATTAGCGGTCATGTGGAGGACAATGTTCTGCTCATCAGCGTCCTGGATGACGGCCTTGGAATGGAGGAGGAAAAAGCCGAGGAATTAAGGAAACAGCTTAGAGCGCACGATAACAGCTCGCCGTCCATCGGACTCAGGAACCTGTCGCGCCGTCTCTACCTGAGATATGGCGATGGAAGCGGACTTCAGATCCGGAACAGGGAGGGCGCAGGTTTTGAAGTAGTGGCTCGGATAGAGCAGAGGAAAGGAGAGTGACACATGTACCGAGTGGTTATTGCGGAAGATGAGGACATCATAAGAAAAGGTCTCGTCTATTCCATTCCCTGGGCTGATATGGGGTGTACGGTGGTGGGGGAGGCCGCAAACGGCGTCGAGGGAGTAGCGCTGATACAGCGGCTGGAGCCGGATATTGTTGTGGCAGATATCAATATGCCGATTCTGGACGGGCTGGGAATGATTCGGCAGACATATGAACAATATGATTATTCTGCTATTATATTATCCGGATACTCGAATTTTGAATATGCGAGAACTGCCATACGCTATGGGGTGACAGGATATCTTTTAAAACCATTGAAAAGGGAAGATTTGGCCGAGGCAATAAGAGACGCAAAGGAAAAATGCATGCAGAGGCGTTCCTGGATGAGCCATAAGAAGGAAAAGGAAGAGTGGAAAAATATACAGCTGATTCCCAAAGAAGGAACCAGCAGTGAGGATGATGCGGTGGTGAAAGAGATGCTTGCGTTTATCAGACAGCATTATCGTGAGAAATTGGTATTGCAGGATGTTGTTGATGCCTTAAACTATAGTGAAACTTTTTTGAACAAGAAGTTTAAAAAGCAGATGGGAACCACATTTATTGAATACCTGAATCGTTTTCGGATTCAGAAAGCATTAGAATTGCTCAGAGAAGGCAGAACGGCAGTCCAGGATGTGTCCTGGCAGTGCGGGATTGGCGATTACAAATATTTTAATATGGTATTCAAGAAGTATATTGGGTGCAGCCCGAAGGAATATGTGGGAAAAATCAAACAGCAGGAGAAATGAAACGGTTTGTAATATAGAAACAGTGGCTGATCCATGCAGCAGGAAGATGATAATTCCTGCTGCATTTTATTGATGACGGTGACCTGTGCGGGGAGCGTGCAGGTTAACGAGGACGAAACGTTAACTTGTGTTTGGTATTTTTCCCTTTTGAGCGGTATTTTAGGTAGAATTGATTGGACTAATTGTATAAGATTATTAATATAAAAGAAGACATTATATACAAAATACCTAAAAATGGGCGGTGGTGTACGTGAGTGTAACTATTACGATTCAAAATGCAGTAAAAAGGTACGGTAATGTGACGGTCATACCGGATTTATCAGTAACAATTCGAAACGGGGAATTATTTACCCTTTTGGGACCGTCCGGATGCGGCAAGACAACTCTGCTGCGGATGATAGCCGGTTTTAACACGATAGAGGGAGGGAGCTTTAAGTTTAACAACCGGTTAATCAACGATATGGAGCCGGGAAAACGCGGCATAGGAATGGTATTTCAGAATTATGCGATATTTCCTAATATGACGGTGCGAAAGAATATTGAGTTTGGGTTAAAGTATAAGGACATGCCGAAAGAACAGATGAGGAAACAGGCACAGAAGTTCCTGGAACTGGTTCATGTAGATCAGTATGCAGACAGAATGCCGGAACGGCTGTCCGGAGGGCAGCAGCAGAGAGTGGCGCTGGCCAGAGCGCTTGTGATTCAGCCGGATGTACTTTTAATGGATGAGCCGCTGTCGAATCTGGATGCAAAGCTTCGCGTCGAAATGAGGACCGTGATTAAGAATATCCAGAAAGAGGTTGGCATTACAACGGTTTATGTGACACATGATCAGGAGGAGGCAATGGCAATCTCCGACAGAATTGCAGTTATGAAGGACGGGGTGATCCGCCACTGCGGCGAGCCAAAAAACATATATCAAAGACCGGCCGATCTGTTTGTGGCAACTTTTATTGGAAAATCAAATCTTCTGAATGCTAAGCTGATGCAAAAAGGACGGGAGGCAGTGCTTGAGTTTCCGAATGGATACCGGATTTGTATGGACTCAGTACAGGATTCGGAAATCAGGGAACGGGATGTGACCTTATCCGTCAGACCGGAAGAATTGTTTGTGCACAAGTGTACGGAGGGGGAGAGGAAGGAAGGTATCAGCGCTAAGATCATGGACAGCGTATTTCTTGGTTCCAACACTCATTATTTCGTTGAGCTTGAGACAGGAGAAACAGCGGAAATCATTCAGGAGTCGGAGATTGATGAGATTATTCCACCGGGGAGACGGGTTTTACTCACCTTGAACAGCCGCAAAGCAAATATTTTTGACCCCGAGACGACGAAAAGCCTGATGAAGGGGATTAAAAACAGTACGGACATCCCCCGGGACGAGGCAGGACGGGAGGTGAGCGGATGAGCCATTCGAAAGTGCGCTGGGATTTCTGGAATATTATTTCCGGGGGATTAATGGTCCTGTTTCTTATATTCCTGGTTTATCCTATTGGCAGGCTTCTGAAGGAATCTGTATATACAGACGGGAAATTCACTATGGAAGCATTTCGGATGTTTTTCAGTAAGTCCTATTACTACGAATCCATATTCCACAGTGTGAAAATCGCGTTCTGTGTTATGGCGGCGAGCCTGCTTCTGGGTATCCCCTTTGCTTATTTCTATTCCTTTTTCAGGCTCGGCGGCCGGAAGCTCTTATTCGTCCTCTGCCTGCTTTGTACGATGTCGGCGCCATTTATCGGAGCTTATGCATGGATACTTTTAATGGGCAACTCCGGGCTGATTACCGGAATATTAAAATCATTTGGGATTAACGGTGTATCCATCTACGGGTTCGGAGGAATTGTGTTTGTGCAGACCCTGAAGCTCTTTCCGCTGGTTGTAATCTATATGAACGGAGCATTCAGGGATATCGACAACTCTCTGCTGGAGGCGGCCGAGAGCATGGGCTGCAAAGGTGTGGATCGGTTTAAGAGGGTGATTATGGCCCTGACGATGCCGACAATTCTGGCGGCAGCGCTGCTTGTATTTATGCGTTCCTTTGCCGATTTCGGAACTCCCGTGCTGATCGGACGGGGGTACAGCACCTTCCCCGTACTGATATACAATCAGTATTTGGGTGAAAACGGGACAAACTACCACTTTGCGGCTGCAATTAGCGTCATTGCGGTACTGGTGACCGCTGTAATATTCATTATCCAGAAGACAGCATCCAACCGGTTCAAATTCACGATTAATGCTCTCCATCCGGTGGAGCCGAAGAAGGCCACCGGCCTCGGTAACTTCCTGATGCATGCATACTGCTATCTCCTGGTTGGGATTTCGCTTCTGCCGCAGATATATATCGTTAATATGTCATTTAGAAACTATAAAAACAGCATTTTGAAACCGGGCTATTCCCTTATCAATTACCAGAAAGCGCTGGAGAAAATGCTGATGCGATCGGTCGGAAATACATTAATTGTCAGTGGGCTGACTCTCGCAGTGATTATCGTAATTGCCGTTTTAATTGCGTATCTGGTAGTGAGAAGAAACAACCTGTTCAACAATGCAATTGATACAATATCCATGATGCCGTATATCATGCCCGGAGCCGTAATCGGTATTGCCCTGGTGGTGGCATTTTCCAGAAAACCGTTTACGCTTACAGGAACCCTCTTCATAATGGTGATAGCGCTGGCCATACGGCGTATGCCTTTTACCAGCCGTTCGGCAACGGCAGCCATGATGAAAATCCCCGTTAATATTGAGGAGGCGGCATTGAGCCTGGGGGCATCAAAACCGGCGGCATTTATTAAAATAACGGTTCCGATGATGTCGAGCGGGATTATCTCGGGAGCAGTTTTAAGCTTTGTATCCATAATTACTGAAATGTCATCGGGGGTGATTCTGTATAATAACAGAACGATTACGCTGACAATCAGCACCTACTCGGCAATCACGAGCGGAATCTATGGTGTGGCGGCTGTATTTGCAACCATAACAATGCTCCTGACCATTATCTGTCTGGTAGTCTATCTGCGTTTTACCAAGCTGGAAGACGTAAAAATGTAGCTGTCCGGCAGAAAACAAATTTAAAAGAGCAAAATAAAACATATAGAATGAAAGCATTCTGGTGATATGTCAAGAACTTTTTGAAGAAGATTTTGATATGTTTTTCAGAAAAGGGTAACTTTAACAGACCTTCGGTATATTTTACGTATAACCGAAGGTCAGTTCGACTCAATATTATATTCGGTGTCCAGCTTTTCGTCGGTGTACAGTTGGTTTTGACCAGCAATCCAAAACGAGTCGTACTAATTTACGAGATGTAAGCGCGAGTGCTCTTTTGTGCTGATGTTTGGTTACCTCAGCATATTTTCTGGCATAGAAATCAGCATATTCAGGGATGTGCTTCCTGACGCTGTTTGCCGCTTCGCCAAGATAGCAGCGAAGATAGGGATTTCCGGCTTTCGACATTTTGTTGTCCTCAGAAGTGAAATCTCCGAATCACCCTTAGGCCAGTAAAGGCCGGCATATTTGGCAAGGGCATCGGATGAATGGAACACGGTTATATCGCCTATTTCTGATAGAATTCCGGATGCCCATATCGGACCTATTCCAGGTATGGATTGAAGGATGAGCAGGGCGTTAGGGTTCATTCCGTTGATGCATTTCTCAATCGCCTGCTCGATCAGCTTGATTTCTTTCTGATAGGCGTGGATGCAGTTAAACGAGCTTGCCAGTGATATGCTCAGTGGTTCATACATGCACTTGTTTAACCGGTAGGAATCCCTGACTGCCTTGCGCAGGAGTTCCGAAGTTTTTGATAGGTCAGAGATGCGGTTCCTGCTCTTCCCCGCAAGGAAGGTCCTCTTCCGGCATATCGATAATCTCCTGCGGAGACAAAAATTCCGTCAGGACAGCTGAGGACGTGGCACCATAGAGACTGCCAAAGGCTTGTCATCACCTTCAAGGAGCTGAAGTTCACTGAACTTCAGATAAAGATTCGAAACCATATAAGTCTTCTCCCTGGTGATGCACTCAGAAAGGTGCATACGGTGCCTTGTAAGGCGTTTCAGGGATATGAACTGCCCGCCGCGCCATGGCTCCAGTTTTTTCGTGCGGCCTACCCTGCCGAAGTCCGCGATGAGATATGCATCCGTGGGATCGGTCTTTTCCATTCCGATATAGGATTTTCGGTAATTCGAAGCGGCCTTTGGGTTTACACAGAAGACGTAAGGCTTGTAGGGCATGAGGACCTCGCTGGTCGATAGGAAGTTTGAAATATGCACGCTGTATACAGAAGTGGATTCCAGCACGATAAGAACCGTATCCAGGTTTTTATGTTTGTGCATACACTGAGCAATCATAGTTACAAGCTGATCGGCCCCTGGCTGGTTATTGCCAAACGACGATGAGATTTATTTGTTTTCCTCAAAGTCCATAGCGTAGACAGCATTAGTCTTTGAGCTTACATCAATACCTACAAACAAGGTGGACATATAGTTGATCTTTAACATAATATCACCTCCATTCCGATGGGGATTTGTGAAGCCTGAAGCAAAAGGTTTATCCTGTGCTGCATACGGTGACCGAAACCTCGCGCAATGAGCATGCACCCAGTCAGCCTTTTTGCTGGGGCTACCGGCTGGGGATGAAAATTCTGTGTCAGCGGAATATGCCGTATGTGCCAGGCTGAATGCTTTCAAAGCAGTCTCGGACGAAGCCGGCTGAAAGGAGGAGACGCAGTGCCTTCGGACATCAGACTCTACCTGATATCATACCACAGGATCTACCTATATTGAAATGTAACTATCAACTGTATAGATGGGAATCGGGATGAGGGGAGTACCTCTTAGATATCCTTACCATTTATACCCAAAAAAGAATAAGTCTGTAAGCGGTTTTCTTGCTTACAAACTTATTATACGAGGGAGGATATTTATGAAGAAAAAAAGACTGATGGCGGCGGGTTTGTCTGCAGCAATGGTTTTATCCATGACTGCCTGTGGAGGAAAAGAAGCCCCGGCCGAGACAAAAAAAGAAGAGACGAAGACAGAAGCCGCGAAGGAACAGGCCGAGCAGGACAGCGGAGAAAGGCCCTATTATGTGAGGCCGGCATCAGAGGTAACCGGGAAAATCACGGTATATACAACGATGGAGGAAACTCAGCAGCAGGTACTTAATGATATATGGAAAAAATACTACCCTGACTGTGAACTTGAGATTCAGGCCGACTCAGTCGGAACCCTGGCAACCAGGATAAGGAGCGATGAATCGTGCGACGCTGATGTGGTAATCGGAGGGATGTTTGCCGCTGACGGCGACACCTATCACGACATACTTCAGCCGTATACGGGCGCATGTGATAAAGAACAGCTTTATCACGATGATGCAGGCTACTATAATTTTTATGATGTACAGGTGATGTGTCTCGTGGTTAACCCGGCATTGAGAGATGAACTTGGCATTGAAATTAACGGATATGAAGATTTACTGAACCCTGCCCTGAAGGGGAAGATTATTCTTGCCGCACCGGATTCCACGTCGTCGGGCTGGCGTCAGCTTCAGACAATCCTGGCTGTGATGGGAGATAAATTCGATGATGAAAAAGGGTGGGATTATATTAAGAAACTGATTCCGGCCAGCTTTTCCACTACATCGTCCAAAGATGTCTACAATCTGGTCAGCAACGGTGAGTATGTGGTCGGTCTTTCATATGAATCAAGTGTAGTGGCATTAATCAATGACGGCGCACCGATCGAATGTGTCTATATGGAAGAAGGAAATACAGCTATGGCAGGCGGCGCGGCGATTGTCAAGAATGCCCCGAACCTTCCGGCTGCTCAGGCCATGATTGATCTTCTTACTTCGGCAGAATTTCAGGACGCCCGGGCAGAGGTATCGGCAGGACGCGGTTCTAACGGAAACTGTAATTTAAGCGGCCTTCCTGCAGAAGATACGCTTGGGATGAAGGAGCTTGATTTTGACTATCTGAAAGAACACAAAGACGAAATCATGAATCACTGGAATGAGCTGTATGCAGAGCTGAATTAAATGGAGATTTAACTGAGGTTGGGAGGACGCGTCCGGAACGGACCATGTCCGGTGTGGTGAGGGGGGTGGCTGAGTCTTCCGTCCCTGGTTGAAGGTTGTCGTGAGGGGAATCCGGTCGGAATGAATTCTTACGGGGACCGTTTGCACTTTTCGAAGCGCATAGCCGTGCTAAATTCGTGAGAAACCTCATTAAGCACGGATGGGCTTCCATATCCCCTGCAGAATTGATTCCGCCTCCTTCCCCCGGTCAGGTTTTCGCCAGGGACGGAAGACTCAGGCGGAGATTCGTGCAACACCGAACATGGTCCGTTCCGGGCGCTGATTGTCTCCAACCTTAAATGAGGAGGACCCTGTCGCGGCCACTACATGTTTCCGGCAGGCCGATATCAAATCTTCAGCAATTCTTTAAAAAGGCGCATGGAAGGCATATCGTATTTCCCGTACACGGTAGCACTGAGTGGCCGCGACAAGGTCCGCCCCCGCACTTAACGCGTGAGACATTCAGCGGCCGCAGGCCAGCGGACGGGGCCGATACACTTGGCGGAGTCTTTCGTCCCGGCGAAAACCTTCCGGGAGAAGGAGATACTGCCGACATCTTCCGGCGGAGAAGGAGAGAATGATATCCGGAAGGACGTTCGCCCGAGAGATGATAGCTCTTAGGCAGAGGAAGGCAAAGCGCGCCGGGCGGATTTTAGCCCTACAAGGGCAAAATCCGGGACAACTTGAGCTTCGAACTCATTCGGAGTTCGGAGCGAATTTGTCCGTAACCCCGGGGGGCTTTGCCTTCCTCTGTCTTAGAGCTATCCCTCGAAGAAGCAGTCCAGCCGGATATCATTCTCTCCGCCGCCCTGCGAAAACAAAACCACAGTATCTCCTTCTCCAGCCAGCGATGCCACCACCCCCCGGGACGAAAGACTCATATACACATCCCACCACCCCGTCCGCTGGCCGTACCGGCGGCGTCCTCACCTGCTTAACTAAATCTCCAATCAGGTCTTAGCAGCCTTCCTGTCTGAACGGTTACAAACAAGCGCAGCGAGCCATTAATTCCCTGCTTCGTCCTCCACCATCCTGTATCCAATCCCGATTTCCGTAAATATGTACTGTGGCTCAGCCGGGTTCTGTTCCAGCTTTCTTCTGATATGGGCCATGTTAACGCGAAGGATGCTGTTGTCATCATCTGCATAGGGTCCCCATATATTAGAAATAATGGCGTCATATGTCATAACACGGCCGGAGTTCTTGGCCAGGAGAGAGATAATCTTGAACTCGATCTGGGTCAGATGAATCTCCTTTTCGCCAAGAGTAACCAGATGCTTTTCGAAATCAATGGTCAAATCCCTGGCGTGAAACGGTCTTTTGTAAAGCGGCGAGTCCGTATTCAGCCGGTTGCTGTGGCGGAGCGCGGTGCGGATCCTGGCCAGCAGTTCGGAAGTCCCAATCGGCTTGGTCAGATAATCATCGGCGCCGAGATCCAGCGCTTTCACCTTCTCCTGCTCTTGTGTGCGGGCGGAGATAACGATAATCGGGATACTGGCCCAGGTGCGCACCTGCTTGATAATCTCCATTCCGTCCATATCAGGAAGGCCTAAATCGAGCAGAATCAAATCAGGGCACTGGGAAGTGATAATCGGAAGCGCTTCCTTTCCGGAATGCGTTTCCGTGATTTTATAATCCTGCGCGGATAAAGAGGTAGAAATAAAATCACAGATGTTCTTTTCATCTTCTACCAGAAGAATCGATGTTTTATGAGTCAATTTTTGAGCCCTCCTTTGGCAATGTGAAATAAAATTCGGCGCCGTTGTTATGGTTGGCTGCCTTGATATCGCCGCCATGGGCGACTATAATTGTCTTACAGATGGAAAGACCGATGCCCATTCCCTTTCTTCCGTCATTGGATGTACTGGTGGTGGAAGAAGAACCGTCGAAGATAGTGCTTAACTTCTCAGGGGGAATTCCAATTCCATGATCCTGTACATGGAACGTGATATAATCATCGCCTGTATCCACGTAACATTCTACCGGCTCCGTGGTTTTTGAATGGACAAAGGCATTCTCCATCAGATTAATCAATACCTGTTCAATCAGAACGGCATCCATTGGAATCATCAGCACTTCATCGGGTACACAGACATTCACTCTGGCATCCGGCAGTCTCTTCTTGAGGCGGAGTACGGCTTCGGCCAGAACCTCCTCAACTGACTCCAGGGATTTATTTACTTTAGTGGTTTCATTATTTATACGTGTGACGGACAGCAGGTTTTCCACCATGTTGAGGAGCCAGTTGGAATCCTCCAGAATATGTGAGACCAGATCACTTTTTTCGGTCTCCGTGAGATACTTGCCGTTCTCCAGATAAACGGTACTCGAACCGATAATGCTGGTCAGAGGGGTCCGCAAATCATGTGATATGGCCCGGAGCAGGTTTGCTCTCATCTTCTCTTTCTCGGCCTCCATCAAGAGCTTCTCACGTTCGGAAAGAACCTTTGCCTGTTCCTTCATATTCGTAGTCAGGGCGCTTGTGGCGATGGAGATGGAAAACATGGCGATGAAGGTGATGGGATATCCGGTCAGTGTAAAGTCCAGCGCAAAATAAGGATATGTAAATAAAAAGTTGACACAGACAACGCCAAACAGCGAAGCGAAAAGCCCGTAAAAATATCCGCTCGTAAACCTGGCTGTTAAAAACAGCGCCAGAATATAACACAGGGCGATATTGGCGGTCGGATTATCCATGATATGAAAAAATATATAGGAGAGACAGGTAGCGACGGCAAGTAAGGCGCCGGTCACTATCCAGTCGTTAATCGTACCGTATTGTTTAAAAAGCGCATGTTGTTTTTTCATGTCGCCGTTATCCTGACTGCACATATAAAGAAATTCCTCCTGCCTGCAGCTGTTACTGCTCTGTTAACATTATACAATCATTCATGTCAAAAGAGCAACGATGAGACGTTAAAAAAGTGATAAAATTGCAAATGTGGGGATTTAACTGAGGCCCGGAGGACGCGTCCGGAACGGACCATGTCCGGTGTGGTGAGGAGGGCTGTCTGAGTCTTCCGTCCCCGTGGGAGGTTGGTCGTGGAGGGGGAATCCGGCCGGAATGAATTGCTGCAGGGACCGTTTGCACTCTTTGGAGTGCGCAACAGTGCTAAGCTCGTGAGGGACCTCGCCAAGCACCGGCGGACTCCCATGTCCCCTCCGCAATTGATTCCGCCTACTTCCCCCGGTCAGGTTATCGCCGGGGACGGAAGACTCAGGCGGAGGTTTTCGCGGCACCGGACATGGTCCGTTCCGGGCGCTGATTATCTCCAACCTTAAATGGGGAGAGCCTTGTCGCGGCCACTACGTGTTTCCGGTAGGCTGATATCAAACCTTCCGCAATTCTTTCATAAGGGAGCCTTGAAGGCATATCGTATTTCCCGCACACGGAAGCACTGAGTGGCCTCGACAAGGTCCGCCCGCAGCCCCAAACCACGATAATCTTCCCCCGGGACGAAAGACTCATATACACACTCCACCACCCCGTCCGCTGGCCGTACCGGCGGCGTCCTCACCTGCTTAAGTAATGCGAACATTGCTTTTTTGCCCTCCTTGTGCTACACTCCAATTCAGTAGAATCTTATCAGATAGTACAGCTAGTACTCCATCCGGCCTGTCACTGTAGTTACCGGCCGGATGGAGCACTGGAACTGTTGGGCATTATAACCCGCGGGGCGGGAATTGTGGGGCCGGGAACAGTAAATGTTGTTTTCAGAAAGGAATAAAATGAAGAAATTAGGAAGAAATGATGCCTGCTGGTGCGGCAGCGGAAAAAAATATAAACATTGCCATGAGGCCCTCGATGAACGTCTTATGGCGGAGTCGGATAAAGGTCACATTGTACCGACACGCGATCTTTTGAAGACTCCGGAGCAGATAGAAAAAATCAGGGAGAGCTGCGCCGTCAATATCGCGGTGCTCGATTATGTTGCGGAACATATCGGGGCGGGGATAACAACGGAAGAGATAGATAAATGGGTGTATGATGAGACGGTAAAACGGGGCGGGATCCCGGCGCCTCTGGGATATGAAGGATTTCCGAAGAGTGTCTGCACCTCTATTAATGAGCAGGTCTGCCATGGAATACCATCAGAGGATATTGTGCTGAAAGACGGCGATATTATTAATGTGGACGTATCCACTATCTATAAAGGTTATTTTTCCGATTCGTCGAGAATGTTCTGCATCGGCAATGTCAGCCCTGAGAAACGCCGTCTGGTGGAGGTGGTGAAAGAGTGCGTTGAACTGGGGCTTCGCGAGGTAAAACCATGGGGATTTCTCGGAGATATGTCACAGGCGGTAAACGATCATGCCGTTAAAAACGGCTACTCCGTTGTGCGGGAGATTGGGGGCCACGGTGTGGGAATCGAATTCCATGAAGAGCCGTGGGTCGGATATACGGGGACACGTGGGACGGATATGATGCTGGTTCCCGGAATGATTTTTACAATCGAACAGATGGTGAATATGGGAACCAATGAGATTTATGTAGACGACACCGATAACTGGAGTGTTTACACGGCCGACGGCGAGCCTTCGGCACAGTGGGAGATTATGGTATTGGTGACGGATGACGGGTATGAGGTCCTGGCGTATTAGGATTTAGATCCGGCTTTGGAGGGGCAAAAGATGAATGCGATAGAAAATATTGTAAAGATGGTTACCGAACTTAAGAAGGAACTGGAGGAAATGCCTGAAACTAAAGAGGCAAAGCCGGTCAGCCGTGAAGAATTCACACTGCTTTTGAGCGGTATTTCCACATGCAGAAAGGCCCCCGGCATTCCGGTGCATATGGGATATGAAGAGCTGTACCATTGTGCGGACGCCGATGAGGAGGCTAAAACCAGGGAACATTTACAGAGGATATACGGCATCCATAACGAGGAGGCATTTCAGTCCGCCTGCACAGTGAGTATTCCGGGAGCAGACAGTATGAGCAGTTCATGACATTCTGGTGCGGCGCTCCGATGTTTGACATAAATGAACTGAATGGGGCCGGAAGAAAGGGATTTGAGGAATGCATCAGCCTCTCAAGACATTTTTATCCTATCCTGAAGGAAAAGGGATATTATGCCTGGGATATCAATGAAAAGATTGGACTGCTGAGAAAAGCTGCGGCCTGTGGGATTGTGTCGGAGGAACGGTTTTGGGAACTGACGGATCCATGGGTCAGGCAGGCCCAGGTGTTTTATCATTCCTGGCAGGAATACGCAATCAGCTGTCTGTGCGGAGCCGTATATTTTATGAGTCATCATGGAACTGTGGATGAAAGCTTTTATAAGCTGAATTATAATCTGGTACGCCACTTGTTTGAGGACGGAGGGGCGTGGAGGAGAAACGCATGGTACAGGCCGCAGGAACGTGAATGGGCCGATATTTTCGGGGCTAATCCGGGCTGCATCATTACAAAAAGGGCGATGGAGACGGAAACGATTGGTTACATGTACCGGGATGAGCCGGCAAAAGGATTTCCAGACTGCGGCTGGCGTTTTTTTGTGGGCGATGAGCCGGATGAGTATGTAAATCAGGCTGAAAATAATACGATCATCAGTTTTAACACGGTCTGCAATCTGGATCCGACCATCCTGGCCTATTTCTATGCGGATGCCGGGCGCAAATTCGGCAGAACGGAGGACGGCTGGGAAGAAGAATTTTAGGAAAGAAGAATTTTAGGAAAAAAGAATTTTAGGAAAGAAGAAGGATGGGTAAATAAAGCAGGAGCCTTACCGGCGCCGCAGAATCAGATGATTCACGGCGAAAGTAAGACTCCTGCTTTTTCTGAAAACGGAAAGGGGGAAGTAGAAAAGTTTTCAGAAATCTATATAAAGGTAAATTATTGTTAGTCGAGCCCAATGACCTTTTGCGCGCTTTCTATATGTCATTGGCCTCATTGATTTATGTAACTATCATACTGGAAAATTGTGTCTAATGTTTGACCAATATATAAAAATAGTCTAAAAGAGATATTAAAATTAAAAGAGGGGCCGGTTCATGATTTTAAAAGCCGCCATAAAGTAGTCCGGCTAATCCCCAGTCTTTTTGCCGCAGCGCTCTGGTTCCCACCGGTTTCCTCCAAAACAGCGTGAATAATATCCTGGTTAATTTCGTCCAGCGTGCGGTTCAGGTTAAAGGACTGCACCGGATTCTGAATACCGGAATGAGGCAGAAGGGCAGCGGAGGTGTGTTCCTGCTCCAGGGCATGGGCCACCGTGCTTTCCAGAATATAAGGCGTGGTGGTAACTGCCGTCAGTTCACTGAGAATCCGTTTAAACTGAGTATAATTATAAGGCCATTCATAATTAACAAGAAGCTCCATGGCCCCGGATTCCAGCCCCAGAATTTCTTTGGCCAGGCTGATATTCAGAGAACTGAGGGAAAGGTTAGCCAGTACCGGAATTTCCTCCCTGCGCTCCCGCAGCGGCGGCAGATGGATGGTCAGGCAGGACAGCATGTTGACATAGTCCATGCACCGTTTTGGAATTACTCCGTCCTTACCGCATACACAGGAGAAGAGAAGACGGTTGCGGCGGGCCAGGTTCATATCGACAATCAGGGAAAGAAGCTGTTTGTGCCGTTCCTCCGGAAGGGTATCCACATTTTTCAGGTAAATCGTATTATTATTATCATTAAACGGAGAATTGTAGTGGTTTGTAAGGAATGTCCAGCTTTTGTCATTCATCATGGTGAAATCGATGACGACCATGGGATTGTGGTGCAGCGGACTCTGCGTATAGACAGCCCCTGCAACCCTCTCCTTTCCGGTGCCGGCCTCACCGATGATCATAATCGGAAAATCCGTCTGAGTCATCTGTTCGACGGTGGCCTGTAAACCGCCGATGGCGCCGGTTACATTATAAAAACTGTTGTAGAACGTATTTTCCACATCTTTTTTGCTCAGATACTGTACGCCGTATTTGCTGGTCGCGAAAGGAACCTTGCTTGAAGAAAAATAGAAAACCACGTAGTTTTGCCCGTAAAACGGGATCAGACGGCTGGTGATGGAATACAGGACTCCCCCGATATTTTTAAAGGAACGGTGGGTATCGGCCGCCAGTGCGGCAGAAACCTCCCGCTTCAGTACATCGATTATGAGAGGCTCGGACCCGGATTCCAGGGTCGAGAAAAAGACTTCCTCTTTATCGCTGAATACGACTGTTTCGTGACTGTCCTTAAGAATCACATTCTGGAGAAATTTATTCTCTTCACGTAAAAGGGAATGGCTGCGGCATAGTTTGACTGCCTGATCAAAGGCGTTTCCAATGCTCTCGTTGCCGGAGGTAATCAGAATCGCATTCAGTCCCAGTTTTTGCCGTCGTATTGGCGATCATGTCGCATAGCACCATCCGGTAGCCCTTTTTCTTGAGGGTTAAAAGAATATCCTGTACCTCGTCCGCACTGTGGATTGTATAGATCTCCACCTTATATTGAAGAAGATCGCAGAGCAGCTGGGCGCTGCTTGTGATTCCGGGGAAACCGACGATGGCATAGCGGGAGGAAAAATTCTCAGCCATCTTGATGGCGCGCAGAATGTCGTAGACGGAAAGCGCAATCTCAATTACAGGAAGCGGGGTGATGGCTCCGATTAATTCAGCCGTGCCGCCCCGCGATATAATGATATCGAAGTCTTCATGGAAATTCTTCCGGGCGATCTCTGCGCCTTTATGGAGATCCCCGACAAATACGCTCAAATCAATATCGTCGCGATCCTTTGCAAGTTTCAGCATAATGGATTTCATCCCCTCGTAAGGCGCTATGCCGAGAATTCTGATTTTTCCCTGATTCATAGAGTTCCCCTTTCTTAACATAAACGTGTTTCATTATGAAACGATTGTAACATAAAACAACAAAATAATAAATATAAAATCAAAAGTGTTTCAAATATAAACAGCAAAACGGGTAAAAAAGGTTGAGCAAAAATAATATTCTTAGTAAAATAAAACAAATCAAAGGAAATGAAACAATAAACGACAGAAAGTCAGAAAATACATCAATTAATTATGAGAAGCTATTGTTTAAAAATGAAACAATGTGGCTTTGGTCGGGAAAGGAAACAATATGGTGAAATTACTGATCATTGCAGATGATTTCACGGGCGCACTTGATACAGGAGTACAGTTTGCGGCAGGTGGAGCAGAGACAAGAGTTGTTACTAATACGGATTACGATTTTGACAGCGTGGATGAGAATGTGCAGGTTCTGGTTCTGGACGCAGAGACAAGGCACCTGAGTCGGGATGAAGCTTACAGAGTTGTTTTCCACATTAAAAAAAAGCATTTGAGAGCGGGATTCCATTTATATACAAGAAAACAGATTCTGCACTCAGGGGAAATATCGGAAGTGAACTGAAAGCAGTTCTTGATGCCGCTTCGCGGACCTCCCTCCATTTTCTTCCGGCATTTCCAAAGATGAACCGGATTACCAGGAATGGAATCCACTATATTGACGGCGTTCCGGTTCATGAGAGTGTATTTGGCAAAGACCCGTTTGAGCCGGTTGCCGATTCATATATCCGGAGATACTGAAGGGGATGTGCCGGTGACGGTGGTCCGCAATATGAAGGACTGGAAGAGGGCGCCGGGAATCATGGTTTACGATGCCTCAAGCGATCAGGAGCTTATGGAGTTTGGAAAGTTCCTGATGAAAAAAGGGGAACTGACCGTTATGGCAGGCTGCGCCGGTTTTGCCGGAGTTTTACCATCTTTGCTGGGACTGGAAGGCGAAAGGCCGAGACAGGTAGCTCTGGGCGAAAAATTCCTTGTAGCCTGCGGGAGTGTCAATCCGATAACGGTCAGGCAACTCGATTATGCACAACGTCAGGGATTTACAAGAATCAGGATGGCTCCGCACCAGAAGTTCGACACCGGATACTACCGGACGCCGGAGGGAAAAACCTGAAAGACTGGAAAGAGCTGTGCAGCCGCAACCGTGCCATCATTGATACAAATGATTTGCCGGGCCGGAGCGATACATTTGATTATGCGTGCAGGCAGGGGATCACGACGGAGGAATTGAGAGTCAGAATTTCTTCCACCCTCGGATATGTGGTGAGAGAGCTGATAGGAGGAACCCGACAGCACGCTGTTAATTACCGGAGGCGACTGCCTGACCGGATTCATGGCTCATATCGGCCGTGATGAAATTGCACCGGTCTGTGAGATGGCGCCGGGAACCGTCCTCTCAGAAATCGATATCGGGAACAGGACATTTGCGGTAATAACCAAATCGGGAGGTTTCGGAGGCGAAACCCTGATGGTGGATTTGGCTGAGAAGATAACAGGCTGCAAAGAAGATAAGAGACTGGAAAAGAAAGAGGAGAATAAGTATGTTAACACAGTATACGCTTAAAATGCCGCACGCAGTGTACAGCGGAAAAGATGCTCTTGATAAACTGACGCAGATTATTGGAACCGGCGTCAAAAAAACCGCTGTTTTTACCGACCGGGGAATTATCGGAGCAGGGCTTTTGGAGCTGCCTCTTTCAAAGATTAAAGAATCCGGCTGCGAATATGTGATTTTCGATGATCTGGCGGCGGAACCCACCTATGAGCAGGCGCAGAAGGCAGTTGATGCATTTAAGGAATCGGGAGCAGATTTTATTGTGGCCGTAGGCGGCGGGAGCGTTATGGATACCGCCAAGCTGGCATCCGTATTGGCAACCGATGAGTACGGGGTAAAGGAACTTCTGGATAATCCCCAAATGGCGAAAAAATGCGTTAAAACACTGATGATTCCGACGACTGCAGGTACGGGTGCCGAAGCGACTCCCAATGCAATCGTCGCCGTACCGGAGAAATAATTAAAGGTCGGCATTGTGAATGATAATATGATTGCGGATTATGTCATTCTGGACGCTGTCATGATTAAGGAGCTTCCGAGAAAAATTGCGGCATCCACCGGTGTGGACGCCCTGTGCCACGCGGTTGAGTGCTTTACCTCAAATAAAAAGAACCCGTTCAGTGATATTTTTGCTCTGCAGGCATTCGAAATGATTATGAAAAATATAGAAAAAGCCTGCGACGACCCGGAAGCGCTTAAAGAGAAGAACAATATGCTGGTTGCCTCCTTCTACGCAGGGGCTGCAATCACCGCGTCGGGTACCACAGCGGTACACGCGCTGTCCTATCCTTTGGGGGGCAGGTACCATATCCCGCACGGCGTGTCCAATGCGATTCTCCTGGCTCCTGTTATGAGATTCAACGAACCGGTGTGCCGGGGCCTCTTTGCAGAAGCTTACGACCGGCTGGCCGCCGGGGAGAGCTTCGCAACGGAGGCAAAGAGTGAGGAAGAAAAATCGGCGTGGGTTGTAAACCGGATGGAAGAGATTGTAGAGCATTTGAATATTCCCAAAAGCCTGAAAGAATTCGGCATCGGCAGCGAGGATCTGGATGAACTTGTGGAAGCCGGAATGGGCGTGCAGAGACTCCTCGTCAATAACATGAGAACTGTGACGGCCGAAGACGCAAAAAAAATATACCTTGAAATAATTTAATTAGCCGAATGAACTGTGGCAAAGCTTCAAAATCAGGAGGAACCAGGTAATGAAAAAAGTAGAAATTAAAGGAATTATCCCGCCAATCGTAACACCGATGAATGAAGATGAATCCGTCAATGAGAAAGAACTCCGCAACCAGGTGAACCGGCAGATCAAAGGCGGTATACACGGACTTTTCCCATTTGGCACCAATGGTGAGGGATACATATTAAACGAGAAAGAAAAAGAAGAAGTTTTAAGTATTGTTATTGATGAGACAAAAGGCCGCGTGCCGGTTTACGCAGGGACAGGATGTATCAGTACAAAGGATACCATCCGGCAGTCTCAGATGGCAGAATCCCTGGGAGCCGATGTACTTTCCATCATCACCCCGTCCTTTGCCGCGGCATCCCAGAATGAGCTGTACGACCACTATAAGGCAGTGGCGGAGGCAGTGGATATGCCAATTGTTCTATATAACATTCCGGCCAGGACAGGCAACGCCCTTGCGCCGGCAACCGTTGCAAAATTAAGCAAAATTCCAAATATTGTAGGAGCGAAAGACAGCTCCGGGAACTTTGACAATATGCTTCAGTATATCGAACAGACCAGGGACAGCAAAGACTTTGCGGTGCTTTCCGGCAACGATTCCCTGATTCTCTGGAACCTTCTGGCAGGGGGGACCGGAGGTATTGCGGGCTGCGCCAACGTGTTCCCGGAGGTGATGGCCTCCATCTACAATTATTTTGCGGCGGGCGACCTGGAGAATGCAAGAAAAGCCCAGGACAGTATCCGTTCCTTCCGGGGCTGCTTTAAATACGGCAATCCGAACACCATCGTGAAGACGGCTGTTAACCTGCTTGGCTACCCGGTCGGAAAGTGCCGTGCGCCGTTTAACCAGGTACCGGAGGAAGGAATCGAGGCGCTCAAAAAAGTGCTTGCCGAGAATCACGAAAAGGGCATGTGCTGATTTGCAGTTCGGAAAACACGAATAAAAGAAAGGCAGAATATGGCTGAGAAATTAATTCTTGGAATCACGATGGGAGATCCGGCCGGCATCGGCCCGGAGATCACCGTAAAAGCCCTGGCAAAGAAAGAAATTTATGACGAGTGCCGCCCGCTGGTAATCGGCGATGCAGCAGTAATGGAGGAGGCCGCTAAGATTGCCGGAAGAGAGGATATCAAAATCCGCGCAGTCCAATCGGTCGGTGAGGCAAAGTACGAGTATGGTACCATCGATGTTTACGATATGAAGCTGATGGATTTGAACACGCTGGAGCGCGGAAAAGTATCGGCAGCCGCCGGTGAAGCGGCGTTTGGGTATGTAAAGAAGGTGATTGAACTGGCCATGGCCGGCGAGATAGACGGGACGGTCACAAACGCGTTTAACAAAGAGGCGGTAAACCTGGCCGGACACCATTATTCCGGACACACCGAAATCTATGCGGATTTTACCGGAACAAAGAAATACACGATGATGCTGGCCCATGAAAACTTAAGAGTCGTTCACGTATCCACCCATGTGGCGCTGAGAGAGGCATGCGACAGGGTAAAAAAAGACAGGGTGCTGGAGGTTATCAGGATTGCCCATCAGGCATGTAAAGACCTGGGAATTGAAAACCCGAAGGTGGGAGTTGCGGGACTCAACCCCCACAGCGGTGAAAACGGACTGTTTGGCCGCGAGGAAATAGAAGAAATCATACCGGCAATCGGCGAGGCCGTAAAAGAGGGAATCAACGCAGAAGGCCCGGTGCCGCCGGACACCGTCTTTTCCAAAGCGAGGGGCGGCTGGTATGATATCGTAGTGGCTATGTACCACGACCAGGGACATATCCCGCTTAAGGTTGTTGGTTTTGTTTATAACGAGAATGAGAAGAAATGGGACGCAGTTGCAGGAGTTAACATAACTTTGGGACTTCCGATAGTGAGGTCATCTGTAGACCATGGAACAGCCTTTGACCAGGCAGGGCTCGGCATAGCAAATGAATTAAGTCTGATGAACGCCATTGATTACGGCGTAAAATTAGCTAAAAGCAACAAAGTAAAAAAAGGAGAATAGTGGAGGAAAAACTATGAAGAAAAGTATGAAAAAACTCGTTTCCGTAGCTTTGGCAGCTACAATGGTATTGGGACTTGCAGGATGTAATGACGGCAGCAGCCAGACGGCAGCGACAACGGCGCCGGCAGCGGAGGCCGCAGGTACAGAGGCAGCCGGGGCAGAAAGCGGGGCGGACGGAGCACAAGATAAGGCAGAAGCGGCCAATGCAGGCCTGAACGCAAATATTTTATTCGCAACACACGAAGTCGGAACAAGTAATTATAACCTGTCGGCAGAGCTTGCGAAGCTGTGGGAGGAAAATGGAATCGGAACAGTGGACGTTCAGCCAATCTCCCCTGGCGGAATGGGCGCTCCTTACCTGTTCGAGCAGGGCAAGACAGATGTCTCCTTTATCAACGGCGCTCCTGCAAAATGGGCATTTGAAGAGGGCACCCTCGGCAAACCTCCTGTAAAAGGATATTCAGCCATGATTGGCGGACTTACCAACGTATCGGCCGTAAACTTTATGACAAAAGCATTCATGGATAAATACAATGTACAGACCGTGGAAGAAGCAATCAGACAGAAACTTCCAATCCGAATCGGCTGCAGCCCGGTAGGCTCCATGGATAACGAAGTGGTTCAGATTTTACTCGGATACCTGGGAGTGACGGAAGATGATATCAAATCCTGGGGCGGCGATGTAGTGCACGGCGGCGGTTCCGACCTCTCCGCTATGGTAAAAGACGGAAAGCTGGATTTCATGCTTGACCATACATCCGTCAACTCCTCCACGATGACAGAAATCGCAATGACATGTGACGTGCATTTCAACCAGTGGGAAGAGGATACGCTTGATTACTTTGTAAACGAAAAAGGTTTCCAGAGAATCACAATCCCGGCCAACTCCTGGAAGGGACAGACGGAGGAAATCATCAATGCCGGTACGCCTGACTGCTTATTTGTAAGGGATGAACTGGACGAAGACGTTGTTTACTGGATGGCAAAATCCATGTGTGAGAACAGAGATTACCTTGTATCAGTACTTGCATCCATTGAGCCGTTTGACCCTGCCACATGCTGGGAGCCGGAGAAAGTCGGCGGTCTTGCACTCCATCCGGGCGCAGAAAAATACTTTAAAGAAGCAGGTTACATGAAATAATCAGGATTTAAAGTCCGGGGGGCTGTTACCGGCTCCCCTCTTTTAAGAGATATTGGAGGAATGAATTATGAGTGAAGCGAATGCCCTGAACCAGGATCAAAAGCCAGTTAGCAAATTCGCAAGCCTTCCAAAGTGGAGATATGCTTCGTTAGTTATACTTTCCGTAATGTTGATTGCTTTCCAGCTCTATATTGCGCTGGTGAGGCCGCTTGATAAATGGATTCAGGTGCCGGTGCATCTCTGTCTGGCTCTGGCAATCGCTTTTATTCACAAACCCGTTGCGGATAAGTGCAAAACTACAGTAACAAAGGCGCTCGGCTGGGCCTATGATATTTTCATGCTGGCAGGTGTTGCCTACTGTGCGTACTATTTTATTTCTAATTTAAGTTATCTGCAGAACCGTATCTATAACGTGGACAGCATGACGACAGCCGACCTGCTCTGTGCATACTGGCTGCTGATTATCGTCATGGAAGCGGTAAGAAGGTTTATGGGTATGAACCTGTTTATCTTTATCTGTGTATTTATTGCGTATGCATTTTTAGGACAGAAAATCAGCGGCATCTTTAAATTCCGCGGTATGTCATGGCAGAGCTTCGGCGAGGTTATGGTCATGGATCCGAACGGTATCCTTGGCTCGCCGCTGTCGTCTTCTGTTAATACCCTGTTCTATTTCCTGCTGTTCGGCGCATTCTTTTCGGTGTGCGGCGGCGGCCAGGTCCTGATCGATTTAGGCATGAAACTCAGCGACAAGACGGCCGGAGGCCCGGCAAAGGCATCGGTTGTGTCTTCCGGACTGATGGGCATGATTTCCGGCTCAGCCGTTGCAAACGTAACGAGTACGGGTGTCATGACCATCCCGCTGATGAAGAAATCGGGATATGAGCCTCACCAGGCAGGAGCAATCGAGGCGGTGGCTTCCACCGGCGGTCAGATTATGCCTCCTATCATGGGTGTGGGAGCGTTCATCATGGCGGAAATGATAGGCATCAGTTATACAAGAATCGCCATGGCGGCCATCATTCCGGCTCTGGCATACTACGGTTCCGTATTCCTGCTGGTTCATTTCCTCGCAAAGAAGAAAAAAATGAATTCCCATGACGAGGCCGTTGTCTGCAAAACAGCCCCGATTATGCCGAGAATCTATCAGCTTGCACCGATTATTGTTCTGGTAGTCATGATATTTATGGGAAGCTCTTTGACAAGGGCAGCTCTCGTAGGTTCGGCGCTTGCCATAATCGTAAGCTTTATTTCAAAAGATACCAGAATGAACGTAAGCCAGTTTATCGATGCGATGCTGGACGGAACAAAACAGGCATACGGAATTGCAATCCCGACCGCTGCCTGCGGTATCATGACGGGTATTGTGGTGCAGTCCGGCGTTGCCAACAAGCTGACAAAAATTATTGCGGCAACGGGAAGCTCCAGCCTTGCGCTGGCCCTGATTATCACAATGCTTGGATGTATGCTTCTCGGTATGGCTCTTCCGACGGTTGCGGCTTACCTGATCGCCAACATACTGTTCTGTTCCACACTGATTTCCCTGGGAATCGACCCGCTGCCTGCCAATATGTTTATCTTCTACTTCGGCGTTATCGCACAGATAACTCCTCCGGTATGCCTGGCGTCCTTTACTGCCGCCGGTATCTCAGGGGCAAGCTCGTGGAAGACCGGCTGGACGGCATTTGCCTATGCACTTGTATCCTTCCTGACCCCTTATGTCTTCGTGTTCCATCCGGCTCTTCTGCTGCAGGGAACCGTTACGGAGGTGGTGGTGAATACGGCGATTATGGCATACGGAATTATTTTCCTGGCAGGCGGTATAGCAGGTTATATGTTTGTACCTATAAAGAACGTAGTAGTCCGTGTTCTTCTGGCCTGCGTGGCAGTATTTATCATTATTCCTGAAAATATCACCACCCTGATCGGAATCCCGATGGGACTGGCCATTCTGGTATATTTCTACATTCAGGGTAAGAAGCACAAAGAAGCGAAAGCCTCTGCAAGCGCCGCAGCCTAGAGCGTGGTTGAAAATTAGGAGAAAGACACAATGATAATTGACAAATTTGACAATATCCGTTTTTACAGCTGTATGCTCAATAATCTGGAGAACGGTCTGCAGGCCGTAGAGGCGCTGCGCAATCCGGAGGCCGGAAGATATGAGTTCGACGGCGGTTTCTTCCTGGTTCAAAAGGGAGAGACAAAGCCGATGTCTGAGGGGACATTTGAGGCTCATAGAAAATATGCAGATGTTCAGATTGTCCTGGAGGGCAGCGAAGAAATCGCCTGGGCGGATCTGGGAGATTTAAAAGAAGACGGGGAATATAACGGTGACAATGATAAGGCGGCCTACACAGGCGCTGAAGACAATGTGATGAGGATTACGGCGGGGATGTGCTATATTGCCTTTCCGCACGATGGGCACAAAGCGGTGCGCCATACGTCCCGGCAGCAATCCTATACAAAGATAGTCATGAAACTTCCGGTTGTTAAATAAAAAAGGTACCGCATGGTATGGTGCGGCTGAGAAACGCTTATCGTTTCCGGCTGTGCCATATTTTTTTAAGTTTATTATTGTTAAAGCATAAATGACTTAAGTAACTATAGTAACTTTTGTAACTTTTGTAAATACAATTCTGGGATATTGACTGCTAATGTATTGGCTGGAAATAAATAATTTCATAATCATAACATATATTCAGGAAATGTTAAAGAAGACTGAAAATGATTGCAAATGATCCGATACTAGTATATTTTAAGGTAACAGGCATGCCGTATGAAGTATATTTGAATGAGGAGGAAAAGTATTATGGGATTTGATGCAGCAACGTCAACGTTAACCCTGGATCTGCTTGCGACTACGGGATTTGGGTGTCTTATGGTTTTCCTGGTAAAAGCAATTGTACGAAGAGTAAAGCCGTTCCAGGACTGGGGGATACCGGCGCCCGTTGTCGGAGGACTTCTGGTTGCGCTTATTTTAAGCTACCTTAAAATTACGGGATTGTTTGCGGTTCAATGGACCTCTACACTCGGCAGCCATCTGATGAATCTGTTTTTTACCTGTGTGGGTTTTGGTTTCAGCAAAACCCTGCTGGAGCGCGGAAAAAAGTTCTGTGCGGGGATAGCCCTGTCGGTGCTTCTTCTCGTATTATTACAGGGCCTGCTCGGAATGTTTCTGGCCCAGATGCTCGGCCTGCATCCTCTGCTTGGAATCCAGATCGGCACAGGCGCTCTGGCGGGAGGCGTGGGAACTACATCTGCATTTGGTCCCGTATATGAAGGGATGGGCGCTGTGGGAGCGACGGAGATTGGAGTTTCGGCCGCAACAGTCGGCATGATTCTGGGAAGCCTCACGGGTGGACCGCTGGCCGTAATGCTGATTAAACGGTATAAATTAAAAGCGGATCCGCAGGACGGCGCGCTGCAGGCCGGAGGCAGTGAGGAGAAAACGGCGCTGGATACGGGAAAACTTTTAAGCACTATCTGTATGATAACGATTATCGCAGCCTGCGGCATCCCGATTTATATGCTTTTGAGCATGATACCATATATTGAAATGCCGTATTTTATCGGATGTCTTTTTGCCGGGGCGATTGCCAGAAATATTCTGGAGGCTTTCCATGTGGATATCCATCTGCCGGAGGTTGAGACGGTGGAGCATATTTCACTGGATATTTTCCTGGCAATTACCATTATGACCATGGATTTGAGCAGAATTACAAATGCGGTTGGCCCGATGCTGATTATTCTGTTTGTTGTGACCATTGCCACTCTCGTTTTCACTTATTTCATAGGATTCCGTATGTATCACGGCGACTATAATGCCGCCTGTATGTGTGCAGGGCTGATTGGTATGGGAATGGGATCCGGTTCCAATGCGGTGGCTAATGAGAGAGCTGTTATGGATAAGTACGGATATTCCCATATCGCCTGGATATTGTATCCTGCTTTTTCCGTTTTGTGTGTTGACATTTTTAATCCGTTGTTTATGTCGCTTGTACCTGGTTTTTTAGGACTGGGAGGCTGATTCGTTTCTGGTCAGGCAGGTGAATCTGAAGCCGGTGCGGCCGGCGGAAGGGCAATAGTTCCTCTTCCGGCCTCACGAAAACCCCGGATTTTGGGTTAAAGTGCATAAAAATGACAGTGCATTTTCGTCGATTATGTGCAAAAAGTCAAAAAGTCCTTGACATTTATTGTCAAGCTGGTATACTGAAAATAGTTAAATAAAAGAGGTTCCGGAATCGGGATTTCTATTTTTAAACGCAAATATGTAAACGATTACACATTAATTCAATATAACGGTTCCAGCCCCTACCGAAGGAAAAATGGGAAGTGATTTCCGTGAAATACAAGGTTATTGCATTGATTTTATTTTCTGAAAGTACTTGCCTGTTTTCTTGTTTCAAAGTATAATTTTTTGTATAAAGTGTAATCGATTACACATAAACAGCAAATGGAATACGACAGGAAGACAGAGGGATGAAGGAAATTATGATTACAATAGCAGATGTAGCGAGAGAGGCGGGAGTATCGGTTGCCACGGTCAGCAGGGTGCTGAACAAGAACGGTCCGGTATCGCCGGCAGCCCATGAAAAAGTGGCGCTGGCCATTGCAAAGCTGAATTACCAGCCGAATGTGTGGGGACGCAGGCTGAGAAGGAAAGAAAGCAAGATGCTTTTAATACTGGTTCCGACGATCAGCAACCCGTTCTACTCATCCATTGTAGCCGGAATTGAGGACGAGGCAAGACGGTGCCAGTTTGGCACGATGCTCTGTATCGTCAATGGAGATGAAGTAAGAGAGAGAGAGTTTATCGAGCTTTTATTCGACGGACAAGCGGACGGGGCGGTGATGCTCTGTGTTAATAAGGATAACAGGCATATAAAGGAGATTGCGGATAAAGTACCGATTGTACAGTGCTGTGAATTTTCAAGGATGCCGATATTTCGCATGTCTCCATTGATAATTTTGCGGCGGCCGCACAGGTGGTGCGTTACCTCCACAGCCTGGGCCATAAAAAAATAGGATTTGTCGGGAGTGTGAACCAGTTTATCAGCAGTGAGGATCGCCGGAGGGGTTATGAGGCGGAGCTTGAGAAGCTGGGGCTGCCCATAAGAAAAGAATATATGGCATATGCAGACCGTGATTACAGCTTCCAGAGCGGTATCTCGGCGGCCAGGCAGTTACTGGACCGGCCGGACAGGCCGACGGCCGTGTTCTGCATTTCAGACGTATTGGCCATGGGGGCCATCCGGGCGGCCGGAGGATTGGGAATCCGGGTGCCGGAAGAACTATCGGTAGTAGGGTTTGACGATGTCGAATATGCCACAATGATGACCCCGATGCTGACAACGGTGTCACAGCCGCTTTACCCACTGGGCAAGACCAGCGCCCGCATGCTGATAGATCAGATTGAGTCCGGAGAAGGAAAGGGGAAAATCTTCCTGGAACATAAGCTGGTAATTCGTGATTCGACGGCTCGGCTTGAGCCTTAGAATAAACAAGGAGAAGTATCCAAAAAGCAAAAACAAGGAGGAAGCAACATGAAAAAAGTTTTGGCAGTAGTACTCGCATCAGCAATGGCAATGTCCCTTACCGCATGTTCCAGCCAGAAACCGGCGGAGACAGCAGCGGCATCCGTAGCAGAGACAAAGGCGGAGACGACAGAGGAAGAGACAAAAGCTCCCGAAGCAGGAGAGGAAGTAACAGACTTAAAAGGCAAGATGATGGGTGTCGTTACACCGGCAGCCGACCATGGATTTACAGCAGAATCCATTCAGCACTGTGAGGCGGAAGTAAAGATGCTTGCAGAAAAATATGGATTTGAGTATAAATTCATGACAGCGGCAGAGTCCGGTGAGCAGAGCAACGCAGTAGAGACGATTTTAGGAATGAATCCGGATGTTATGGTTCTCTGGCCCGTAACGGGAGATGAGTTAAGAAGCTCCGCACAGCAGGTTCAGGACGCAGGCGTTCCGTTAATCATTTATGATCGTTTAATCGAAGGATTTGAGCCGACAAGCTGGATTATGGGCGACAACGATGCAATCGGTGAAGGCGCAGGCGAATATTTCAGCGAATACTTCAAAGATGAACTGGCAGCAGGCGAAGTTGGCCTTCTTGAGTTCAAAGGCGATTCCTCAACCGTACCGATGCAGCGTTCCAACGGCTTCTGGAAGACAGCTGACAGCAACTTTAAGAAAATTCAGGAATTCTCTACTGACTGGAGCCAGCAGAAAGCCATGGAGCAGATGGAAGACTTCTTAAACACAAAGAGCGTGGAAGAAATCGAATCCGTTCAGGCAATCTTTACACATGACGACGAAATCGTGTTTGGTATCGTAGAGGCCCTTAAGAACTACAACGGCCCTGCAAAATTAAACATTAAGCTCATCTCCGGCGTTTCCGCAGGCGAAGGCTTTATGAAATTATTCGAGGATTCCGGTCTGGAAGGCATTGACTTTATGACCTATACGTTCTCCCCATCCATGGTACGTGACGCAGTTGACCTTGGACTTGACGTACTGGAAGGAAAGACTCTGGAGCCAAGCTACCTGATCCCAACAGAGATGATTGATAAAAATAATTATAAAGAATACATGGAATCTGACTTATACAAGATTCGTTACAGCTTACAGTAATTTTAGAATGATAAGCCGGTCGGTTTCAAACCGGCCGGCTTATCTTCATGATACGGGGAGGTTTTGCTAATGAAATTGGAAATGCAGAAAATCAGTAAGGAATTTGGCCCTGTCCTGGCGCTCCAGAATGTGGATTTCCAGATGGGAGCCGGTGAGATTCACGGCCTGCTGGGAGAAAACGGAGCAGGCAAGACCACATTGATGAATATATTATCCGGTAATTTTCCTCCCACCTCCGGGAAAATTATAATTGACGGAAATGAAATTACAAATATGACTCCACAGAAGTCAATGGAAATGAAAATCCGATTCATTCACCAGGAACTTAACCTGTGTAATGATTTAAAGGTTTATGAAAACATGTTCCTGGGAGAAGAACTTACGAATAAAGCAGGGGTAATTGATAAGAAAACAGAGATTCAGAGGGCGCAGGAAGTACTGGACGGCATGAATGTAAAGATTGATGCCATGGCGCTGGTGTCTGATCTGGAAACGGCAAAAAAGCAGCTTGTGGAGATAGCAAAAGCGCTTTTGTTCCAGTCTGAGCTGATTATTATGGATGAACCCACCACCGCGCTCAACAATCAGGAGATTGAAAACCTCTTTACCATAATGAGAAGGCTGAAGGGCCAGGGGGTAAGCTTTATCTATATTTCACACAAGATGCCGGAGATTTTCAAATTTCCGACAAATATACGGTTCTCAGGGACGGCAGGTTTATTGAGACCGGTTTTATAAAGGACATCAATGAACATCAGGCCACAGAGCTTCTGATTGGAAAGACATTTGTAAACGCCAACCTGAAGGAGCAGCAGGAGCCGTGCATGGGGGAAGAAATCCTGATGTCGGTAAAAGGGCTCACCGGAGAAACCTTTGAAAATGTATCGTTTGATCTGCACAGGGGCGAGGTGATTGCGATTACCGGCCTGCAGGGGGCGGGAAGCGGGGAGCTGGCGACTGCTCTGTTCGGGGCCACGCCTTCAAAAAGCGGTACGGTCGAGACAAGGGGCGGCAGGCTGAATACGAAGAGTATCCTCAATGTAATGCGCCACCGCGTCGCGATGATTCCCTGCAACAGGAAGGAGAGAGGCATTCTCCCGGACCTGAGTATCAGGGATAATAACTCAATGGCATACTTTACGCTGCTGCACAAGAAGTTAATTATCGGAAATAAAGAAGAGAGCAGCCGTTTTGAGAAAAACAGAAGCAAGATGGAGATAAAAGTCGGAAGCGAAAAAGACCCAATCACATCACTGTCGGGCGGTAACCAGCAGAAAGTTATTGTTGGGCGCTGGCTGGAGACAGATGCCGACGTAATGATTATGGATAACCCGACCCAGGGAATCGACGTAGGCGCAAAATACGCTATTTACAAGCTGATTCTGGAGCTGGCGGCGCAGGGCAGGGGTGTTCTGGTTTTCAGTACGGAATTTCCGGAATTTACCAGATTGCAGACTGGTGTATTGTAATGTACAAGGGTAAAATCAACGGCAGCCTGGAGCGTGAAGAATTAAATGAGGCGGGCGTCATGGCGCTTTCTACAGGAACAAAAACGGAGGTACAGGTATGAGTACGGCAAAGACTACGGACAAAGACTTTAAACAGATATGGTCAAACATAACGACAAATTACAGCCACTGGCTGAGCTTCATATTACTGATGATTGTGGCGGTCATCATCAACCCGTCATTTCTCTCGGTTACAAACCTGACGAACCAGTTTGTGCAGGGCGCGATTGTAGGTATCTGCGCGATGGGAATGAGCCTTGTCATTTCGGCCGGCATGATTGATCTTTCCGTCGGTTCCTCGGTGGCCCTGATATCGGGACTGGGAGTTTCTCTTCTGAACAAGACACACAGCATTACACTGTGCCTTTTATTCTGCCTGGGCTTCGGCCTGCTGCTCGGCCTGATCAACGGAATTTTTATCACCAAGGGAAATATCGCTCCGTTTATCGTAACGCTGGCGACCTTCTCCGCTTACCGTTCCATTATCACACAGCTTGGGCAGGGCGGTCCGTTTACTGTTGACAAGAGCATGTATGATGCGTTCCGATATGTGGCATCCGGCAAGATTTTCGGAATACCGCATCTGATGATTATCTTTATCCTGATTACGCTGCTGACCGGATTTATCATGGCTAAGACGAAATTCGGCCGTTATGTCTATGCGGTCGGTTCTAACCAGCAGGCGGCAAGGCTTACGGGTATCAAGGTAGGCAACGTTAAGACCATGATTTACTGTTACGCTGGTATTCTGTACGGTCTGGCCGCATTCCTTCTTGCAAGCCGTCTTACCTCAATCCAGGCGGCCAGCGCCGGAGACGGATATGAGATGGACGCCATCGCAGCCGTAGCCATCGGAGGAACCGCGATGGAGGGCGGACGCGGCAAAATTATAGGAACCTTCCTGGGCGTACTGATGCTCCGTATCATCCAGACAATCCTTGTTATGGCAAATGTACCGCCATTCTTAAACGGTCTTGTCAGAGGCCTCGTTATTATTGTAGCCGTGCTGGCACAGTCTAAGAAAAAACATAAATAAACAATTGTATTATACCTTTTAACCGAACGACAGAATACACAATTTAGGGGGAATTATCATGTTTAATATAGGCATTATCGGCTGCGGTAAAATTTCTCAGGTCAGGCACATCCCGTAATATGCGCAAAATCCGGATGCCAGGCTGGCCGGATTTTTCGATTTAAATAAGGAACGTGCCCAAGAGCTGGCAGTCCGGTATGGGGGAAAAGCGTTTGATTCCTATGAGGAACTTCTGGCCGACAGGAAATCGACGCGGTAAGTGTCTGCGTGGCAAATAACGTCCATGCGGAAATTACGGTTGCGGCTCTGAAGGCGGGAAAACACGTACTCTGTGAGAAGCCGATGGCGATGAATCTGAAGGAGTGCGAGGATATGGTCCGGGCCTCAAAGGAAACAGGGCGTTTTCTGATGATAGGCCACAACCAGCGGCTTGCAAAAGCCCATGCTGAGGCCAGAAAACTGATAGAAAGCGGACTGATTGGAGACATTATCACATTCAAGACAAATTTTGCCCATAGCGGTCCGGAGACCTGGAGCATTGACCCGGGACGGAATGTCTGGTTTTTCGATAAGAAGAAAGCGGTCATGGGGGCCATGGCGGACCTTGGAATCCATAAAACCGATCTGATCCAGTATCTGACGGGTTCCAGAGTGGCGGAGGTAATTGGTTATCTGGGTACGCTGGATAAAAGAGATGCCTCGGGCAGTCTCATCGGAGTGGATGACAATGCCATCTGTATCTATAAGATGGAAAACGGATGCATCGGAACCATGACTGCAAGCTGGACCTGCTATGGAGCGGAAGACAACTCCACGATTCTCTACGGAACAAAAGGAGTGATGAAGATTTACAGTGACCCGGCCCATTCTATTGTAGTGGAGCTGAAGGGCGGAGAGAAAATCTGCTATGATCTGGATAAGATTCAGACGAATGACAATCAGACAAAGTCAGGAGTAATCGATCTGTTTATGGACTGTCTGGTCCATAATACGCCGCCGGAAATCAGCGGGGAGGAAGCTCTGGCAGCAATGAAAGCAGTCTTTGCCGCGGTAGAAAGCTCTGAGACAGGAAAGAGCGTGAAAATTTCTTAATGCAACGCAACAGTAGGTGTGTACTTTCGGAGTCTCCCCGGCACTCATCTTTACGGCTGATTTTCTGCCGGCCGCGCACATATTTATTCAACGTACACACCGTGTACGCCTCATAAATATGTACACAACCGACAAAAAATCATCTCGCAAATCTGAGTACCAGGAGATTCCGAGAGTACACTGGTAAAACAGGAGGGAAAGAATGAAACTGGGACTTGTAAGCGCGATTCTGGACTGGATGTCCTTTGAAGAAATGATAGACACGATCAGCAGCCTGGGCTATGAATGCGTCGAAGCGGCCTGCTGGCCAAGCGGCAAGGCGGAACGCCGGTATGCGGGCGTCAGCCACATCGATGTCGATGAACTGAGCGAGGCAAAGGCCGAATATATCCTGAATTACTGCAAAGAAAAAAATGTGGAGATATCTTCTCTGGCGTTTTATCCGAATACAATGGACGGAGATTTGGAGAAAAGGAAGGCCAATATTGAACACCTGAAGAAGGTAATTGCGGCTTCACAAAAGCTGGGGATCGGCATGGTTACTACCTTTATCGGCCGTGATCATACAAAGAGCGTGGAAGAGAATCTGAAGCTTTTTGAGGAAATCTGGCCGGATATTATCCGCTTCGCGGAGGAACACCAGGTAAGAGTGGCAATCGAAAACTGTCCGATGCTTTTTGACGAGACACAGTGGCCGGGAGGGCAGAACCTGGCAACGACACCGAAAATCTGGCGCAGAATGTTCGAAATAATTCCGAGCGGCAATTTCGGCCTGAATTATGATCCCAGCCATTTTGTATGGCAGATGATGGATTATATCAAACCGATGTATGAGTTCAGGGACAGGATTTTCCATGTTCATTATAAAGACATCAAGCTTTATAAAGACAGGCTGGATAATGTGGGGACGATGGCTTACCCGCTGGAATACATGGCTCCAAAGCTTCCCGGACTGGGAGACGTGGACTGGGCGAAATATGTCAGCGCATTGACCGACATAGGGTACAATGGTTATACCTGTATCGAAGTGGAGGACAAAAGCTTTGAGGGAACACATGAAGATGTAATCAGGAGCCTGAAGCTCAGTGCAAGGTATATGAGCCAGTTTGTGATTTAAAATGTCAGGCTAAAAGTGCCGTTGACTACCTACATCCCGGCTGAACTGTTACTTTAAAATTTACCGTGAAGGAACGGCAGGAGCCGACCGGAGAGAACGTTCAATCTCTCTAAGGGCGGCTCCTGCCGTCTTATATTCAAATCCTATATGCGTTTCAGACTCTGCGCTGCGCAGTCGCAGAATTTATTAATAATGGGATTGTGGCTGTCCTTTAGGAATACGGCCATGATGGCAGTGACATTCTGCATTTCCCCCATGGAAAAATAGATGATGGGAGTTTCCGGCCGGATGCTGCTGATCGAGGAGCGGCACACAAAGGTCATACCGCGGTTGCTGCCGACCAGGCTCATGGCGGAAGCCAGGCTGGATACCTCAATCGTATTTTTAGGGGTGAAGTCATAGTGGCGGCAGACGGCATCCGCCGCGATCCTCATATTCTGCCACGGGTGCAGAATAATCAGTGTTTCATCCTGCAGGGTGGATAAATCGATGGGGATGGGGCTCGTAATATTGCCGCATTGCTCCGGAAAACGCTGCTGCATCCTTTTATCATATGCCGCTGCCAGTAAAATGGGATCGCTGCCGAGCATACGGCGGCGGAATAAATCTGACTCCGGGGCCAGATTCGTCAGCGCCAAATCGGCTGTCCTGTTTTCCACCCGCCGGATCAGCTCACGGTTATTATATTCATCTATCTGCAAATTGACGGAGGGATAGTTCTCAGCAAAGTGGGGAATGACTTTCGGTAAAACATAGGTGCCTAAAAATGGCAGGGTTGCAATAACAAGCTGATTGATCGTACCTGTTTTAATGGAGGCAAAATCCTTCTTCATGGCAGATTCCAGAGCCTGAAACCGTTCAATGTATTCTAAATATTTATGGCCGGCCGGAGTCAGGCCGAGCGGAATCGAATCGCGCTCAAACAATTCAACCCCCAATTCATCCTCCACTTTCCTGACAAAACGGCTCAGGGAAGGCTGAGAAACGTATAACTGCTGTGCGGCCCTGGAAAAACTGTGGCACTCGGCAATTGCCTTAATATACTTACACCGTCTTTGATCAATCAAGAAACTTTTCCTCCTCCCCATGCCTTTAAAAGTTTAACCGATAGTATCAATTGAAATTTAATTATTTAGTTTGTTTTATCATATTAAATTATATCAGAAGTGAAGGCAATTTGCAAAACATGGCTATACCTTTGCTGGTATAGTTTTATGACTCTTCAGGCATTGGACATAAAACGTTTTGAATTGTACAATATACCTAATAAAAGGCGCCTTTTTATGGAAAAATACGACACATTCTCTAACAAAAGGGGGATATAAATGAATACAAATCACGCAAGAGATCTGCGGAAAGTTCTTGAGGAAAATAAGTTTCTGACGCTCCCGGGAGTTTATGACTGTCTGTCGGCCCGAATTGCGGAGGAGGCCGGATTCCCGGCGCTGTTCCTGTCGGGCGGGGCGCTTGCCTACAGCGCGCTTGGGCGGCCGGATCTCGGATTCCTGGGACTGGCGGAGTTTGGAAATGCAATTCAGCATATTGTGTCATCCTGCCGGGTACCGCTTCTGGCGGATGCGGACAATGGTTTTGGAAATGCAATCCAGGCCGCCAACACCGGAGCCATGTACGAACAATTGGGGGCCGCGGGCCTGCAGATTGACGATAAGGTGCTTCCTTCCACGCATCCCGCCAAAAATGAGATCGTGGGATGGGAGATGGTCGGACCAAAGATAGAGGCAGTACGTGATAACGTATCAGAAGACTTCGTTATCGTCTACCGCACCTGCGCCAATCTTTACGGCTACGGTATTGACGAATCCATCCGCCGGATTAACCTGGCAAAAGAACGCGGGGCAGACTACGCTTATGTGGATGGGATTAAATCAGTCGGGGAGCTTATAAAAGTCTCGGAAGAATCGAAAATTCCGCTGATGGTAAATATGAATGAAAAAGGATTTGTAGGAGGAAATGTAGCAATAGAGCAGATAAGGGAGATGAATTTTTCCATAGGACTGTTTCCGATTTCCTCCATGCTTGCAGCTTCCCAGGGAATGATTGAGGTGATGGAAGCTCTTGCATCCCAGGGGACGACACTTGGGGTAAGTGAAAAGATGACGAATCCGCCCACGCGGATCCACAGTATGATGGGGCAGTTTTCCCTGATGGAGAAATATTCGCCCTATTACGACCGATAACTCTGATGACCATAATCCACTCATAAATCCATTCATTCTTGATAGCGGAGGTTTTAAAATGACATTGACAGATGTATTAAAGGATTTTGCCTATCTCAGCACACTGCTGCTGATTGGGTTTGAGCTTAGAAGGCGTATCAGAATTTTTCAGAAATATTTTATTCCGTCTGCGCTTATAGCGGGAACTATCGGTATGTTTCTTGGACCGAGCTGGCTTGGCACCGTATCGCCTGTTTACATTCCGTTCAGCGGCGGAATCGGCCAGTGGTCGGGAGCCCTTGTAATATTTGTCTGCGCCACCATGTTCCTCGGGCTGGAACTCAATAAGGTCGGACGGGACGGGATGGCAGCCACGTTTTTGGCCGGTTTCTGCCATCAGGCCCAAATGCTTTTGGGACTGGCTATTGCCGCGGTGTTCGGTCTGTTTATTGCCCTGCCCTATCAATTCGGCTACATGGGCGTCTGGGGGTTCTATGCCGGGCACGGCAACGCCACAACCGTCGGAAATATTATCCAGGATGCCGGTTACTGGGACGATGCGGTGGGCGTTGGCGTAACATTTGCAACAATCGGTATACTCTGCGGCATCATACTGGGAATGGTTCTGATTAACTATGGAGCTAAAAAGGGATATACGCATGTAAAAATGACCTTCGACGAGATGCCTGAATCGGAGCGGACAGGATATATCCGTCCCAAAGAGCGTACGTCCGTCGGTAACGGCGTCACAAATGCCTCTTCCCTGGATCCGCTGGCATTTCAGCTGGCTATCGTAGGGGTGGTCGTGGTAGTCGGTGTGATGATCCGGGCATGCCTCTTGAAAATCAGCCCGGTTATGAGCGGGTTTCCGCTGGTGGGAGCTGTTCTTGTATCCAGCATGCTGATCGGATTTTTTATCAACAAGACAAGCCTGAGGGAGCGGATTGACCGGAAATTAATGAGGCGCATCACCGGCACCGCCCTGGAATATATGATCACGGCTGCGATTGCAACCACCTCCAAACAGATTTTATTACCTATGCTCTGCCATTAATTGCCGTCTCCATTGCGATGGTTCTGGCAAACCTGTACGGAAGCTTTGTACTTGGCAGGCGCTGGCTGGAAGCCAACTGGTTTGAAACCGGAGTGGGCCTTTTTGGCCAGTGCTGCGGAGTCCTGGCTACCGGACTGATGCTGGTCAAGGTTATGGATCCGTATAATGAAACGACGGCGGCACAATGTATTTCCACATCCAGCACCCTGGGTTATGCATGGCAGATACCCTATATGGTGGTCGGTTCCCTGGCAATTTTTACCGCGCCTGTTCCTACCACGATTGTTTCCGTAATTCTGCTGCTGTTCTTCTGGATCGGCGGAGAGCTTTTATACGGACGTAAGAAGCGGGCCTAGAGCGTGTCTAAAAATTCATTCCAGCCATCTGCACGCCCCGCTTCGCGACACAGTTTTAGAAATAACCTTGAGAGGAGATAAAATCATATGAAGAAATTTACCGTGGGAGTAATCCAAATGGATTCCCAGGACAATGTGGAAAAAAATCTGCAGACAGCCGTCGAATTTATCGGGGAGGCAGCCGCCAGGGGGGCAAAGCTGATTGCAATGCCGGAAAGCATGAATTATGTGGGGACGGATAATGCGGGACACGCGGAAAATATACCGGACGGCCCGACCTTTTGCCTGATGGCAGAGCAGGCGAAAAAACACCATGTATGGCTGCACTGCGGGAGTATCTATGAGAAGAATGAAAAGGATCCCAGACCTTATAATGCAACCATGGTTATCAGCCCGGAGGGAGAATTGGCGGCCAAATACCATAAAATACACCCCTTCGACGTGATAATTCCGGACGGGCCGGTGAACAAAGAATCAGACCGTATCTGTCCGGGGAGTGAGATTGTTACGGTGGATACAGGGGAAGTCGGATGCCTGGGATTGTCGATCTGCTATGATATCCGTTTTGCGGAGATGTACCGGATCATGGCTCTGGAAGGCGCCCAGCTTCTGCTGACACCGGCAGATTTCACGATGCCGACCGGCAAAGATCACTGGGAGACCATTCTGCGCACCCGTGCAATAGAAAACGGATGCTACGTCATAGCTCCGGCCCAGTATGGCGTGAAACCGAATTTCCAGGCATATGCCAATTCTGTTGTCATCGATCCCTGGGGGAATGTAATTGCCCGCGCCTCCAACCGGCCGCAGGTTATTACCGCGGAAATTGATCTGGACTATCTTGCCCAGGTCCGCAGGCAGATTTTCACTTTGGAGAACCGCCGACCCGATGTATACAGCCTGGCAAGAAAGGTTTAGTTAAGCAGGTGAGGACGCCGCCGCAGGACTTCGCTAATCAGCGATGGATTTAGGCGGCATCCTCAGACTTTATCTTCCTCCTCCGCCTCAAGGGAGTGCAAACGGTCCCCGAGGCAATTCATTCCGGCCGGATTCCCCCCTCCACGACCAACCTCCCACGGGGACGGAAGTCTCAGGCAGTCCCCTCTCGCCACACCGGACATGGTCCGTTCCGGACGCGTTCTCCGGGCCTCAGTTAAATCCCCATATCTTAAGAAATTTCCCCATAAAACCTTTACTGTTCCCCATATTTCTGTTATAATAAGACACTGTTGAAAACTTCAATAATTTGACGCGTTAAAGGAGAAATTACAATGTCTGAAGATAATCAAAAAAACCGTCTTCCCCTGTCTACTGATGAGACAACAGCAGCCGGGGAAACTGCCAGACGCCTGCTGGAGGAGAAGGATGCCGACGCGAGGACGCGTTCTTACAACGGTTTTTTCGGGATATTATTAACGGTTCTGCTTACATTTTGGGCGGTATTCCAAATCTATGTAAATACGATAGGCGTCATGAGTTCCATGGATCTTCGCATGTGGCACTGCATGTTCCTTCTGGTATTTACGTTCCTGCTGTATCCCACGGTGAAAAGAGAAGAAGGTGAGAAATGCCCCGCCGGTTTGGGACGTGCTCTGATTGCTCTGGCTATAGGGCCTTTGGCTACATGCTGCTTAATTATTCCCGGATTGCCCAGTCGGGCGGTTATCTGACGAAACGGAAATTGTGATAGCCGCGCTGGCAATGCTTGTCGTGTTTGAAGCAGCCAGGCGGGCCTGTCCGAGCCTTGCGGTGCTGGGACTTATCTTTCTGGCATATAATTTTTTCGGAAAATATATACCGGGACCATTGGGGCACACCGGGTTTCGATGAAACGTGTCCTGAGCCATATGGTCTGCCAGGGGATCTTCGGCGTCGGGATTGGCGTAAGTGCGACCTACATATTCCTGTTTGTATTGTTCGGATCATTGTTTAAAATACAGTGGATTCAGCAAATTTATTAATGATTTGTCCCTGACTCTGGTAGGCCGTTCTCCCGGAGGGCCGGCAAAGGTAGCCGTACTCGCAAGCGCCCTTTGGGAATGATTAACGGAAGCGCTATTGCAAATGGCGACGACCGGAACAATCACGATTCCTCTGATGAAGAAGACCGGCTACAGGAAGGAGTTTGCGGCGGCGGTCGAGGCGGTCGCCTCTACGGGAGGACAGTTTGCGCCTCCTATCATGGGAGCAGTCGGATTTGTCATGGCGGAGTTCCTGGGGATCAGCTACAGCAAGGTAATGATAGCAGCCTGTATCCCTGCATTCCTATATTATATGGGTCTGTTGCTGGCCGTCCACTTTGAGGCAAAACGTCTGGGACTAAAGGGGCTGGCTCCGGAAAACATTCCGAATGCCGTGGAAGTACTCAAAAACCAGGGGCATCTTGTAATTCCTCTGGTAGTCCTGATTGGAATGATTGTACTGGGGTATACACCTCTCTATGCTGCGGTGTTCTCCATATTTGCCACTATACTGGCCTCCTGGCTCCGCAGGGAAACGAGGATGAGCTTTAAGGATATCGTGGATGCAGCGGTGGAGGGCTCCAGAGGCGCTGTCAGTGTCGGAGTATCCTGTGTGGTGATCGGAGTGATAATCGGTACGGTTTCCCTGACCGGCCTGGGACTTACGATAGGATATCTGATTCTCGAAGTGGTCGGTGAAAACCAGCTCTACCTGGGCGGCCTCATGGTTATGATCATGAGCATCATCCTGGGGATGGGTGTGCCGGGTGTGGCTGCCTATGTAATCGTGGTGGCAGTGGCGATTCCGGTCCTGATAGAGATTGGGGCAGTGCCCATTGCGGCTCATATGTTCTGTCTGATATATGCCTGCCTGTCCAATATTACTCCGCCGGTGGCGATGAGTTCCTACGTGGCGGCCGGCATAGCGGATTCCAATCAGACGAAGACCTCCCTGCTTGCGGTCAAGCTTGGGCTGACCGGATTTATCCTGCCATTCTTTTTCCTGGGAAATCCGGTACTTCTGATTGGCGTGACGGATGCAACCGTCCTGACGACGGTTCAGGCGACGCTGACAGCCTGCCTGGGTGTTGTGGCTCTGGCCTCCGGCCTCCAGGGAATGCTGTTTTGCAGATGCGGCTGGGCTGAAAGAGCGGTGCTACTGGTAGTGGCATTCCTGAGTATTGACCCGAATATGGTGACAGATGTGATTGGAATCGGCCTTTTTGCCGGAGTTTTCATTTATCAGAGAATAAAGGTAAAGAAGGGCGGGGAAGAGGCGCCTGCGGTAAAGGCGCAGTAGCTCCACAATATATAATCTAAGCATTTTAAACACATTTAATAAATGAAAGAGGGAAAAGAAATGAAAAAGTCAATGAAAAATTAGTTGTAATGGGATTATGTGCGGCAGTGACCGCGCGGCTCTGACCGGCTGTTCCTCAGGAGCGGCAGCAGCGCCAAAGCGCCGAAAAGCCAGAGCGCACAGGGAGAAGACGCCGGACAGAAGGAAGATGCGGGACAGGAAGGAAGTGCCAGGGAAACTGTCAATATTAATTTTCCTACGGCGCAACCAAGGCGCTCTATCCGCTTTGGCGCGGCTATCACCAATGTCTGGAATACGCAGCTTGGCTATGTAAAGGCTACCTCCAGGCATCCGGAGGCGGTGTGGATAACCTGAATCTGCTGGCGGATAAAGAAGCTCAGGTAAGTATTGCGATCAGCAGCAATTGCTATGAATCCTATACGGGAACAGGAACATTTGACGGACGTAAGAATGAAAATTTCCGTGTGATCGCCGGACTCTACTATAATCCGAATCAGGTTGTGGTAACTGCCGACTCACAGATTAACACGCTTGCCGACGTAAAAGGAAAACATTTTGCCAGCGGTGCGGTGGGAAGCTCAACAGAGGGAGAGTCCAGAAATCATTTTACAGCAGCAGGCCTGACCTATCCGGATGATATCAAGATTTAAAATATCGGCTTTACAGAGGCTGTGGATATGATGCGCAATAAGCAGCTCGACGGCGCCTGGATTATGGCAGGACTGGGCAACTCCGCCGTGACGGAGGCGGCATCTACGGCAAATGCTAAGATTCTGAGCATTGATGATGAGGTGATTGCAAAGCTGCAGGATCAGTATCCGTGGTATGCAAAGTTCACTATCCCGGCAGGTACGTACTCCGGTCAGGATTCCGATATTCAGACGACCGCAATCAAGATGGTGATGTTTACCACGGCGGAGCTCGACGAGGATACGGTATATGATTTGACAAAAACATTTTGGGAAAATGTAGACAAAATGGCAGAGAGCAATTCCGTGCTGAAGGGACTTAAGGCAGAGGATGCGGTGAAGGACATTGCAGATCTTCCTCTTCATGACGGCGCGGCCAGATATTATAAGGAAATCGGCGCAATTAAATAAGCCGGAACAAAAGCAATAAGGATATAGGATAAAAACGGACGTCTGTACCGGAATGAGATATCATACCCGGTGCGGACGTCCGCATTTTATTGATGACGGGGCCTGTGCGCGGAGCGTGCAGGTTATCGCGTATCGTTTCCGTTTTTAAATAACTTTATATCAATTTAGAGTAAAGATGTTATTGCACCGCTCCTTCGATAACCTTATAATGGTAAGAACAGAAAAAATAAATAAAAAAATAACAAATGGAACAGGGGATCAGAATGAGAAGTTTTATCATTGCAGTTAACGCGGTAATGCCGTTTTTAATTTATATTGTGTTCGGATATGGGGTGAGGCTGTGCGGCCTGGCCGATGAAGATTTTATGAACAGGCTGAATAAACTGATTTTCAAGGCGTTTTTTCCAATCCTTATGTTCAACAACCTGTACAAGGTGGATCATGGCCTTGTGTTAAATTGGAAGCTGGCGGTTACGGCAGTTCTGAGCGTTTTAATTCTGCAGGCTCTGCTGATCATTACGATTCCCCGCATGGTAAGCGAAAATGCAAAGAGGGGTGTAATTATCCAGGCAATTTACCGGAGCAATTTCGTTTTGTTCGGCATTCCTCTGACCGCGAACCTTTTCGGTGACGAGGGCGCTGTTCTTGCATCTATGATGGTAGCCATCGTAATACCGGTTTATAACGCCACGGCTGTTATTATTCTGGAGATGTTTCACGGCGGCAGGACAAATCCGATGGCGCTGGTGAAGAATGTCTGTACCAATCCGCTGATTCTCGGGGCGCTGGTGGGATTAATCTTTTATGTTCTGAACATTAAACTGCCATCCAGCGTGGAGACCCCGATCAGCCAGTTCGCCGCTCTGACCACGCCCCTGGCTCTCTTTGTACTGGGAGGCACTCTGCATTTTCCGCAATCAGCCATAATTTAAAATATATTGTGCCTTCGATGGCAGTAAAGCTGCTGGTGCTGCCTGCGGTTATCACCGTGATTGCCACTATGATTGGCTTTAATAACCTGGAACGCTTTATTCTGTTTGAGATGTATGCGACGCCGGTTGCCACGGCATCTTATTCGATGGCCCAGAATATGGGCGGTGACGGAGAGCTGGCGGGCCAGTTTGTAGTATTGAGTACGGCGGCATCGGTGTTTACTATCTTTTTGTGGGTATTTTTCTTTACGGGAATGGGATATATCGGATAATATGAATTAACGGAATCGTGAGAGGAGCCGGCGGCTATGAAGAATGAGTCCGGGAAAACCGGAAATTCTGCTCTGTACAGGCGGATTTCTGAGGATTTATATGGGAGATTTCTGCAATGCGGGCGTGGCCCCGGTTCTGCTTGACGATGTGCGTGAGGATGCCGGAATACTGACGGAGGGAAACTTCGACATGGTTGTAACAACGATCAACCATGTGGACGATGTAAAACGGCTGGTCAAGAAAAAAACAGGAGGAGAGCTTCCGTTTGAGGTGGAGATGGTTGTGATGTCTCACGGCAGGCTGTCGATCAGCCAGGTGGCTAAGATAGATAAAAGACAGACGGCAGTCCTCATTTATCAGGATGAATGGTACCTTTACAGTATGAAACGCTATCTGAGGGAATTGGCGATGAAAGGCAGGGGGGAGTATGTCCGGGCAGGGGAGGCTCTTTCTTATCTGGAGCAGGCGGATGAAAAGGTAAAAGCAAAAAGTGAGGAAAGAGTATGAATATAAAGCGATGATTGCGAAGGGCCTGCTGATTTCCCTGATGGCCGGAGCAGTGACCGGCTGTTCTGCCGTCAGGAGAAAAATATTGTTTTTAACAGCGCTCAGGAGGAGCCTCCGCAGACAAATCTGACTTTTTTCGGTTTCAAATATGAGGCTCTCTAACTTCTATTTGTCCACGAAGATGCGGACATTCGTTCCGTCTGCGGCCTCCACATTGACAAAATCACCTTCAATCTCACCGTCCAGGCATTCTGAAACTGCATCCATCATACTGGTGAGATCGATACCCTTTAAATCTTTTTCAGGTATAGGGAGCTTCCCCGTCACTTTAAGTATTTTTTTAATGGCGCCTACCGGGAACTGGATCTTCACCTTGTCGCCTGACGTGCTGCTCACCAGGATACGGAACATCTTCTTATCATAGCTGCTTCTGCTTTTGGGTGCCGCTGTCTGCAGTTCCTGTGGGTCCGTGTTCATGGCCGACATCAGTTCGGCGCCCTGCTCTGCGGTAATGGTCCCTTCTTCTATCATTTTTAATATTCTTAATTGCTCATCCATAATGGTTCTCCTTCTCTATGCATCGTTTATTTTAACTGTTCAATTGCCTGTTCCACCGTTATTTCCCCGTTTTCAAGGGCTTTCAGAATCTCTTCTTTCTTAACGGCCCGGTCATCCATCCCTGCTTCGTATCCGAGCTTCTTGATTACTGCGTCCAGCTTGGAGCGCACTGTGGGATAGGAGATGCCAAGTTCTTTTTCCACCTCTTTGATATTACCCCGGCAGCGGATAAATGTCTCTGTGAAGTACAGTTCTTCATCTGAGAGATAATCGAAATTTGCTGAGCCTGAAATTATTCTCAATTACCGTATCACAGGAATCACATTTAAGTCTGGCAACGGTAAGCTCATTATTACAGACCGGGCAACGGCTGATGACTTTTTTCATCTTGTCACTTCCTTTCTCTATACAAGTAATATAGTCCTAAAATTTATAAATGTCAATAATAAAATTAATATATTTAATTAAAATATTAATAATATTTATTTTTGATGAAAAATATTTGATTTCCAATTTCCATTATTAAAAATGTTATTGGTTCACATGAAGTTATTCGGCCGCTCTGTAAAAAAATGCAGTAAAGGTGCATAAAAAAAGAAAGAACATGCATCTATAGGGGGGCATCAACCTGACTCCAATATGCTGCCCTATACGATTGGATTATTCCTCATTTTTGTCGTACAGATTGTACTGTGGGTGGTGCTGAATCTTCCGGTCGGTGTTGGAACGGGAGTATGGCTGTAACTTAATCAGCCGTCCGGTCCTTTCTGGTAACGGCACCGGGGGGGGGGTAAATATGGTACTCTTTAATTTTATACTGGAGGGTGCGGCGGGATATGCCGAGATATTCGGCCGCCTTTTCCCGGTGTCCCGAACATTCGGAAAGAGCGCGGAGAATCTGATCGCGGCGGGCCGCGCCTCTGCAGTGGGGAGACGGCAAGTCACAGGATGCAGCGGAATCCGGTTTCGGGACGGAAGAAAGCATGCCGGGCGGGATTACGTTAATCTCCCTGGCGGCTCTCGGGGTCATCACAACCATCCGTTCAACAAAATTCCGGATTTCCCGGACATTGCCGGGCCAGTCGTATTCCTGGACTTCCTTCAGTACAATATCGGAAAAGCTTTTCTGGATATTATATTTCTGGCAGAAATAGTGGAGAAAGTGGAGACATAGCGGAATAATATCCTCCCGGCGGTTGCGCATAGGTGGAATTGTGAGGGGAATGACCTGGATCCGGTAATACAAATCTTCCCGGAAGGTTTTTGCCTGTACCATCTCGCTCAGATTCCGGTTTGTGGCGGCAACCAGGCGGAAGTCAACCTTTTTTATCCTGGTTGAACCGATCCGCTGTATGCTTTTTTCTTCCAAAGTACGCAAAGCTTTCCCTGCACGCTGAGAGGCAGGGAATTAATCTCGTCCAGAAACAAGGTGCCCCCGTCGGCCGCTTCTACAAGACCTGTCTTGCCTTCGCGGCTGGCCCCTGTAAAAGCCCCTTTTTCGTAACCGAATAATTCGGCTTCAATCAGATTTTCAGGGAAAGCGGCGCAGTTGACCGTGATAAGCGGCTGATTCTTCCGGTCGCTGTTATCGTGTATATAATGGGCAAGTACCTCTTTGCCGCTACCCGATTCACCGTAAAGCAGAACCGTCGAATCCAGGGAGGCCACATTGGCGGCAATAGAAAGAAGCTGTAAAAAGGCCTGGCTTTTGGCCACGATTGAGGGCTTTTCGGTGACTGCCGGGATATTGCTTCCGTAATTTACAATTTTATGTTCCTTTAGAAGGGCGCTGTAAAGCTCCTCAAAAGTTTTGACATCCTGAAGGAGGGTTATGACATATTTGATATTTCCGCTTTCATCGAATATCGGAGTGCCGGTTACGATGCGCATTCGTGCATTGCCCTGCGGATTATGGAACCCTTTGTAGTACTGAAGACGGCTGACGCGCTGTTTCTTCTCCATGACCAGATCAAAAATGCAGACATCCAGTACGCCGAGAAAATCATGTACGTTCATTTTTAAATATTCTGAACGAGGAATATTCCGCCAGTTTATCAGGGCGGTATTGACAAAGAGATAATTTCCGCTCCTGTCATACAGGGCAATTCCTACATCGATATTGTCCAGAATCTCGGTATAAGGAAGCTGGCTGTAAAGATCCGGTGTTGTCATGGGAGACTCCTTTCTGCTGTGCCACGTTTGGTCTTAAATTGATTAGATTATAGCATTATCAAAGAAAAAGCGGTAGATGATTTTTTTAGTCATCCGCCGCTTTCCTGTCGCTGGAGATATCACAATAATTCGCTGAAAGTCTGTATCCGTGTACGGAGCTGTTCATAGCTCGCATTCAACGGGTCAATCTCAATCGTGAGGGCTGGATACCCGGATTTTCGCAGGTCTGCTTCGAAATACGGCTGATCATATTCTTCCGGATCACAGAACTTCATCAGACAGTTAATGACGCCGTCTGAACCCGTTTCACGGCAGAGGGCGGCCAGGAGTGTTCCCCGCGGTTTACCGGTTTCATGGATCAGGCTGCATCCGTGCCGGGCATTCCATTGCAGAGCGAGGCGTTTCAGGCCGCCGCCCCCTTTGGAGGGGGTGTCGGTACGGAACTGGCGCATTTCCTGAGCGAGATCGTCGCCTGCCACGGCAATTTTGTTTTCAGCCAGTATTTCCAGGATGTCGTCCGGTTCTGCCGTAATGCCGGTGAGAACCACTTTTTTACCGGAAAAAGGATGAGAGGGCAGTTGTTCCAGTCCCTCGGTAATGTCTTTTACAATAGCGCTGTGTTCGCTCTTTTCAAAGAAAAAAGCGCTCTTCATCACGGCATGGCGTATCACCGGAGTGATAATATCGAGATGGAGATTAGATATTTCTGCAAATTTCCTCATTACGGCATTATGTTCATTGTAGATTTCTATTGTATTGCAGAGTGATTTTTCACTCATCATATTTCCCGTGATAGTGGAAAGCATGAGGAGTACGTTCTCATATTCGCTGATCAGATAATCCACACTGGCCCGGCAGGCGCGGTTCTGCGGATACACGATGGGGATCATCGGAATGGACGACACGCCGAAACGCCAGTTCTGGGTCATACAGCGCAGTGTATCGCAGGCGGCCGGGATGATGACGGCCGATAAACCCTGATAGGCCCCCTTTAAACCAAATTCCATGTCGGCCTGCATAATCGGACAGGCAAAGGCGGGGAGATAACTCTTAGCCAGCGCCAGTTCCGTCCGCCCGCCCCACAGCCCCATGGGAATCATGCCGGAAGCATGAACCAGCTCCTCCGGCGTATAAGGAGGAAAGGCCCACCACTTTTTACCTTCGGAGATATTGATCCAGTTTGGCGCGCGGGTTTTTACAGGCCTCCCGCAGTATCTTGATGCTTTCATATAAATCAGCCATGTTAAAAGCCCTCCTTATTCTGTCTCATCACTTCCACCAGCCCCTGGATCCGTGTCTCAAACTGCGCTTCACTGTAGTTGCGGTAGTCCGCCTGATCGCCGTCGAATGAGGTGTAGGGGACGCCGGCTTTCTTAGAAAGCTGTCTCTGGACTTCCATCATCTGGCAGTCCATAACCTTGCAGCTTCTGTTCACATGGTAGACGGTGCCTTCGCCCAAAACGCTCCAGAGCTTCCAGCCTTCGGGAAATCATAGTGGAGGCATTGTCGCCGTTGGTGGAGGCAAAGCAGTAGGCGCGGGCCATTCCGTCCAGATCCTCATATTCGATTGCCCATGCTTTGCCATAGCTGGATGCTACCATATTGACGCCGTATTGTTTCAGGGTTCTCAGGTTATGGCTCAGGTAAGGCCAGCAGGCGATTCCGTCCCAGGATATGCGGAATTCCTCTTTAACCGGAAAGGTGGAGGTTCCATCGGCGATATGCAGCTCAATTTCAGCATTCAGCTGTTCAAGAATTTCAGTCGATGATGTCTTGCCGCGGTTACATACCATGGCGGACATATAGTTAAAAAGTTCAAATCCGCTCAGGGGAGAGGGCTTCCGATCCAGAAGATTATTGGCCCGTTCCCAGAGAGAGCTGTTTGTCTGGCTGATCCGCATAACCTCTTTAAATCTCTCTTCATCCCAGGACTTCCCGGTAAATTCACACAAGTCTTCAATCAGCCGGTCGATCTGCTCCCGGACATAGCGGACTCTGGTCTCGGTCACATAATCGTAGGGATTATAACAGGTATCGATGAAAAAGATTGGAATATCCATCTGTCTTGCAAGGTTTTCATACCATTTGGTGAGCTGGTTGCAGATATTATTGGTCAGGAGCAGGAAATCCGGCTTCATCATTTTTCCTCCGTCGGGCAGCGCAATGCTGCTTTCTCCGTTTAATACTGCGGCATAGGCCAGATTCACCTTTGCGTAGGCACAGAGATCGTTTGAGTATCCGAGGGTTCCCCACATTCCTGGAGAAAAGGATCGGCCTGATGTCTTGCGGCAATACCGGCCGAGTGGTTTTCAGGGTAGAGGATGTTCAAACCGAGGGTTTCCGCAATTTCCTGGGGAAAGATGGAGGCGGACCAGCCCACCTTTTCCCCGCGTTCCTTTGCAAGCCTGGCATTTTCAAACAGAGCGTCTGTCTGCCGGCCAAGCATTATCATACTAAGCGGCCTGGGCCGCTTTGGCTTTGGCGCCGCGGCATTGGCCGCAGCATTTGTCATATTGTCACTCATAGCAGAGTTTCTCCTTTCCTTTTCTGTTTCAGCGGACTTTTCCGGACTGATACATGGATTCAATCTGTGCTTCTGCGTATCCCAGTTCCTTTAGAATCCCGGCTGTGTCGCACCCGATGGGTCCTGAAGTCCGGCAGGGGATGGAGGAGGCGTCTACAGAGGCAAAATGAACCGGGCCGTTGGTGAAAACGGTTTTAGTTCCATCAGAATATTCATGGAAATAGGTGTAGTGGTTTGCCTGAACCTGGGGATCATAGGGGACATCCTTAAAATGGCAGACAATTTCGTGGGGCAGATCATGGGCGTCCAGAAGTTCATGCCAGTAGGAAACAGGATGCCCGGAGAAGATGGAATCGAGGATTTTGTCAGCTCCGTTTACTGTCTTCCGTATAATAGGCCTGCTGCGTGGAAAAACGCGGATCCTCTGCTATGTCAGGATGTCCGATTGCTTTGCAGAACTCGCCGAAACGCCGGTAATCCACAATGGCCAGGTAGAGCCACTCGCCGTCTGAACCCTGGTAAGTATTGCTGCCGGCGTGGCTGCAATTATAGCGGTCACGCGGGAATCTGCGCCCGTTAAAGCCATTTAAAAGCCCCGTAGACAGAATAAAGGTGCCGGCCTGGAGCAGGGAAACATCAACCTTATCCCCGAGGTCTGTCACGGTTCTTTTGTAAAGGGCGGCTGCAATACCGGCCGTGAGGGCGACTGCGACACTGTGATCTCCGAGTCCTGCCACGGTCATGATCGGCGGACCGCCTGCCGGAGCCAGATCACCCAACAGGCCCGTTCGGGCACAGAATGCCGTATAATCATAGCCGGGGCGGTATTTTTCGGCGCCTTCGCTGCCGTATCCCAGTACGGAGGCGTGAATCAGTTTCGGAAATCTGTCTTTCAGCTGCTCATAGGTCAGCCCCATTTTCTCTAATGTGTGAATACGGTAATTCGTCAGAAAGATATCGGCCTCTGCTATCAGCTTCATAATGGCACCGAGGCCCTCTGCAGAACGCAGATTTAATGCGATAAAGCGCTTGTTTATGTTCTGCATATCAAAATTAGGGTTTGCTTCCCCGGTGCAGGGAGAGAGGGAAGTTCCGTACTGCTCGCGCCATGCGTCTCCGTTCATAGACTCCACCTTGATTACCTCTGCGCCCCATTCAGCCAGAATGCGTGCGGTCATGGGACCTGCCAGCATCGTGGACAGTTCAATAACTTTTATACCTTCCATAGGTTTCATAAATTAGTTCCTCCTGTCTGTTAATCTGTTAAAATCTGTTTTCCTTACCGGCCTTTAAAGACGGCCTCCCTTTTTTCCATGAAAGCAGCGGTTCCTTCCATACGATCCCCGGTGCTGAAAGCTACTGTCTGTGCGATTCGCTCGAACAGAAGTCCTGTGTTGATATCTGTATCCATTCCGACGTTGACAGCCATCTTTGCCATAGTGATGGCCACGGGCCCTTTTTTCATAATACACCGGGCCATTTCCACGGCGCGTTCATAACAGCCTCCCTGGAATCTTCCGTCACCTGGTTTACCAGACCGATATCTTTGGCCTCCGAGGCTGTGATAATCCGCCCGGTATAAATCAGCTCTTTGGCTCTCCCCACTCCGATGAGCCTGACGAGACGCTGTGTTCCGCCTGCCCCGGGAATAATGCTCAGGCCGGTTTCCGGCTGTCCGAACCGGGAGCGCCCGGTAGCGATACGGATATCGCATGCCATCGCCAGTTCACAACCGCCGCCAAGGGCGTAACCGTTGATAGCGCAGATAACTGGTTTATAGAGATCCTCCAGCCCTTTAAAGCAGAGAGGAGGTGCCGTGCAGACATCTGCAGGTAATCACGATCGTGGATTTCCCGGATGTCGGCGCCGCCGGCAAGGGCCTTGTCCCCGGAGCCGCTGACGATTACAGCCTTTATGGAGTCATCCGTCCGTGCCATCTCCACGGCAGAGCGGATGTCCCTCCACATTGCGGGGGTAAGCGCATTGCGCGCCTCCGGCCGGTTCAGCGTCAGGTATAGAATTCCGTCCTGTATCTCATATAAAATATTTTCAAAATCCTTTTCACAATTCAACAGTGTGTCTCCTTTCATGCTCCTCCGGAATATTGGGGGAGCCATTTTGCTTTTTGAATTTATATAAAGCAAGAAGCATGCCAATAGGGCGGGGAGAGAAGGAAAATTGAAGAAAAAGTATAGAAGAGGGAGAAAACATCAGGCATAAAACAAAGCTCAAACGGATGTGAAAATGTGCAAAAATGCACTTTTGTGCAGGAATTTCACTTTGAATGCACAAACGCTGCACTTTGCAGCTGCACCCGATGAAGCCGGGAGGTCCTGCTGTAGAACGTAAATATAACGAAACAGAAGCTTAAACCGGAGAGAAGCGTTTAAAGGAGAAAAGTTGGCACGCTTATTGCTCTATTAATCAGCAGCAGCTTTGTAAAAGTCAGAAGCAGAAAAAGGAGGATCTTCAAATATGGAAGACGTATATATTGCGAGCGGCGTGCGCACGGCAATCGGCAGATATGGAGGGGCGCTTAAGAGCGTACCGGCCCATGTGCTGGCGTCCACCGTTATGAAAGAAGCGGTAAGGAGGGCGGGAATTGACGCGGAACGGATAGACGAGGTAATTCTGGGAGAGGTGCGCCAGAGTACGGAGGCTTCCAATCTTGCCCGGTGCGCGCTCCTTGGGGCCGGCTTTCCGGAGCATATTCCCGGCTATACGGTAAACAGGCTGTGTGCGTCCGCCATGCAGGCGGTATACAGCGGGTGTCAGGAGATTTGGCTGGGCGAAGCAGACTGTATTGTGGCGGGAGGAACGGAAAATATGAGCCGCGCGCCTGTTTACATCCGGAACGGACGCTGGGGCGACGGCCCGATGACATTAGTGGATTCCAACATAGAAGCCGGGACAACGGCCCAGCCCGTGTCTGTATATGGGACGGGCCTGAGTATGCCGAAGACAGCGGAGAATGTGGCGGAACGGTTCGGGATCAGCCGTGAGGAGCAGGATCGTTTCTCGATGGAAAGCCAGAGGCGGGCTGCGGCCGCCATGGAAGCAGGATATTTCAGGGAGGAGATAGTGCCGGTGGAGGTGAGGGAGAAAAAGAAGTCTTTTATTTTTGATACCGACGAGTTCCCCAAGCCTGCCACAACGATGGAAATTCTTAATAAGTTAAAACCCATTGTAAAACCGGATGGCACTGTCACAGCCGGAAATTCCTGCGGGCTTAACGACGGCGCTGCCTGCCTGGTGCTGATGAGCGGCAGAATGGTAAAGGAAACGGGGGTGAAACCGATTGCACGGATTGCCGGCATTACCCGGGCCGCGCTGGATCCGACGATTATGGGATATGGGCCGGTGATTGCGGCAGGTAAATTGTTTGAAAAGCTGGGAATGACGGCGGCGCAGATGGATTTGACAGAGCTGAATGAAGCGTTCGCATCTCAGGCAGTCGCCTGTATACGTGATCTGAAGCTGGATCCGGCAAAGGTCAATATAAACGGAGGGGCAATTGCCCTGGGACATCCTTTGGGATGTACGGGGGCACGGCTGCTTGTCACGCTGATCCATAATTTGAAACGGACCGGAGGCAGATACGGCCTTGCTACTCTGTGTATAGGCGGTGGCCAATCAATGGCTGCTGCTGTAGAGATGATTTAATAATCGAGCTTTATTCAAAAAAGTAAGAGAGGTATAATTATGAAGGCAGAAGAAATAAAAACGATAGTCGTTATCGGCGCCGGAGCGATGGGGCAGCAAATCGCCATGAATACGGTTATGAACGGCAGGAAACATAGCTATCAAGTTATTCTGTGCGACAGTTTTGAAGGTGCAATCGGCAAAGCTGAGAAGTGGGCGTCTGATTATCTGTCGGGCCGTGTTGCCAAAGGCCGGCTGACACAGGAAGAGGCGGATAAAATTGCGGACTGTCTCACAATTACCAAGGATGTAGATACGGCTGTGTCCGAAGCTGATTTTATTATTGAGGCAATTATTGAGAATCTTGAAATTAAGCGGGAGCTGTTTCGGAAAATCAGCCGGATATGCAGGCCCGACGCGGTATTAGGTACAAACAGTTCCAACATTGTAAGTTCCAGGCTTGCGGATGTAACGGTTAACCCGGAACGCCTGCTGAACATTCATTACTTTAATCCGGCTTTGGTAATGCAGCTTGTGGAGCTGGTGAAAGGCGGGCATACATCGGAAGAGACGATTGAGGCGGCAAGAGTATTCGCTGAGAACACGGGGAAGACACCGATTGTACTTAACAGAGAAATTGCCGGTTTTGTCGCAAACCGAATCAATGCCGCCGTAGTGCATGAGGCGCTTTCGCTTCTGGAAAGGTGGCAACCGTGAATGATATTGACACGGCCTGTGAGAAGGGGCTGGGCTATCCCATGGGACCATTCCGTCTGATGGATCTGACGGGGATTGATGTGAATTATTATGTCCGCGTAGAGCGGTTTGCAGAGAGCCAGGATCCCTTTGACGCGCCGAATCCGCTTGTAATTGAGAAGTTTGAAAAGGGTGAATATGGGAGGAAAACCGGTAAGGGATGGTATGAGTATCCGGACGGCAGGAAATAAATAGTAAATGGGATGAAAGAAAGTAATGTAAAAAAGGGGGAACAAAATGACTTCAAGTACGATTGCCATTATTATAACTGTAATAACAATGATTCTGTTCTTTATTAATAAATTGCCGATGAGTGTGGTGGCCTGTATCAGTACACTGGCCATGGGCATCTTAATCCCGGAAATGAAGCTTTCTCAGATATATTCCGGTTTCGGAGGAAGTTCCATTGTCATGGTAGCAGGTATGTGTATTGTGGGAGACGCTCTCTTTCAGACAGGGATTGCACAAAGGATTGGTTCAAAGATTGCATCTACCCCGATTGCAAAGAATGAGAGGGTGTTCATCATAGCAATTGTTATCATCTGTACCATTATGAGCGCGTTTTTATCAAATTCAGGCTGCATTGCAATGTGGATGCCGATCATCGCGTCTATTGCCGCCGGTTCGAATGGTAAAATACGTTCCAAAATGGTTATCTTCCGGCCGGTATAGCCTGTATTATCGGCGGGCCTGTACGCTGGTAGGTTCCGTCTCCCAGGTTACGGCAAACTCGATTCTGATGGGATATGCCGGCTATGAAGAGGGGCTGGGCGTTTTTGACATGAGCCGTGTAATGGTTCCGGCAGCAATCATTCAAGTGGTTTTCTGGGCAACCGCCGGTTATTCACTTCTTAAATGGGCATTAAAACCAGGCAGTCCGGATTTTGATAAAAATAATTCATTTGCCAGCCAGCCGAGTGTCACCAAAGAAGGCATGCCGGATATTCCACGTTGGAAAGGAACTATGTCTGTTGTTGTGCTGGTTGGCTGCATTGTATTGTTTATCCTCTGCGGTTTTGCCCCCTTTAACAAGTATTTCAATATTGCCAATATTGCTCTTCTGGGGGCTACCATCCTTTTTGCAACCGGTTGTGTTCCTGTAAAATCCACACTGGCAGAGCTGCCCTGGGACGTACTTATCTGTATCGGCGCTATCACGGGACTCGGTACAGGGCTGGATGCATCCGGCGGCGGTGCGATTATTGCCGGCTTTGTGCTGAATCTGTTTGGAGGTGAGAGCGCTTCAGTAATTGTCCTTACAGTTGTTATTACCATACTGACCAGCGTCCTCACTCTCTTTATGCAGAATGGCAGCGTGGCGGCCATGCTTACGCCAATCTGTATTTCCATGGCGCTGGCACTGGGAATCAGCCCTGTTCCATGGGTTGTAGTAATTGCAATCGGTACGAACCTTGCCATTGCATCGCCGATTGGAACTGCGGTGAACATGCAGATTCTTCCGGCCGGTTATACGTTCAAAGACTTTGTGAAAATTGAGGACCACTGTTCATTATCATGGTAGCCGCCGTGTCGGTATTAAGCTGCATGGTGCTGTTCTGATTGCACATACGGACCAGGGAGAAAGTAACAGGGGCTGCTGCAACAGTAGATAAATAATGTACTGGAGCAGCAGCTCCTTTTCTGCCCCAAAATAATGATGATGTTGAATTATTGTGGACTTGCCATTATAATAAAGGATGTTTTGGGGATAATCGAATGAAGAAAGAGAGGAAATGTTGATAAAATTATGAACATTAAGAACGAATATAAAGGCATTTTTTATATCGTCCTGTCGGCATTCTGCTTTGCCGTGATGAATATGTTTGTCCGTATGGCAGGAGATCTGCCTTCGATCCAGAAAAGCTTTTTCAGAAACCTGGTGGCGGTGGTTTTCGCCGGGATTCTTCTGATTCGCGGGGAAGGCGGTTTCCGATGGCAGAAGAGAAGCAATGCGGGATACTTTTTTCTTCGTTCCCTGTTCGGCACGCTGGGAATTTTATGTAACTTTTATGCGGTCGATCATCTCGTGCTGGCGGACGCATCCATGCTGAATAAAATGTCCCCGTTTTTTGCAGTCCTGTTCAGTTTCCTTATCTTAAAAGAGAAGGTGGCTCCTGCACAGGTCTTTATCATCCTGGGTGCATTTTTCGGCAGCATGTTTGTCGTAAAGCCGACCTTCCTCAATCTGGCATTTATTCCGTCCCTGATCGGACTAGCAGGGGGAATCTGTGCGGGCCTGGCCTATACGATGGTCAGGAAGCTGGGGGAGAGCGGGGAAAAAGGCCCGTTTATCGTCTTTTTTTTCTCGGCGTTTTCCTGCATTGTAATACTGCCGTGGCTGCTGCTTCACTATGAAGCGATGACGGCGGCGCAGACGGTAATCCTGCTTCTTGCCGGGATGGCGGCAGCGGGAGGACAGTTTGCAATCACTGCCGCCTACTGTTATGCTCCGGCCGGACGAATCTCAGTCTATGATTACTCGCAGATAATATTTTCCACGATACTCGGTTTCTTCGCCTTTGGGCAGATTCCGGATAAGTGGAGCTTTGCAGGGTATGGGATTATCTGCGCGATGGCGGTGGCGATGTTTCTGTATAACAACGGGGCGGTAAAAGAGAATGCAAAATGCAGGTTTCCATAGGCTGAAAGCCAGCGGAAACCTGCATTTTTGCGCTTTATATTGATGGCGGTACCCTGTGCGCGGAGCATGCAGGTCACCGCTGTTTTAGGACTTTATCTTTGTAAAGCGATAATGAGGATAAATATACAGATTTAGACAAAATGTCACCTATTAGAAAAGAATTGTATGAATTTTATCAATTCTATAACATTTAATAGACAAGTCTGAAGTAAATAGTTATAATAGTATACAAATGTGCGGGGAGAGAAGAGTTTTATGCGGTTTCATGAATGGAAAAAGCAGGCTTGAACTATAATAAAACAGATAAATGAAAGACGTTTTATTGGGGAGCCGCACATGTTGAACCATCATCGGAATGACTCCGAAAGATGGTGATTTTTTTTCGAAAATATCAGAAGCTAAGGTGGTGAGGAGATGGTCAAGGACACGATCCAGGCCGTAAAAGAAGCAGAGGAGAGGGCTGCTGAGATGATTCAAAAAGCGTCTGATGAAGGGAAGGCCCTGGTTAATCAGGCAAAGAGCGAAGCATCAAAGATGCGTGAGGAAGCCCTCGGGGAAGCCAGGGAGAAGGCCGGAAAGATCCGGGAGAAACTGGCAGAGGAAGGCGCAGATTATCTGGAAAAGGCGGTTGCTGCGGCCGAGGAAGATATCGCTTCCCTGAAATGGAATGCCGGAAAGAAGACGGAGGAAGTAATCAATAAGGTTATTTCCGAGCTGATTTAACGGCGCAATGACAGAATGTTAGGAGGGATGCGGACATGGCAGTATTGCAGATGCAGAAATTTAGTATCTGTGCACTGAAAAAGAACCGTAAAGAGGTTCTGGAACTTTTGCAGGCTGCCGGCGTGGTGGAGGTCACTCAGGAAGCGGAGGAGGACGGTGTATTCAGGAAGACGGATACCGTTTCTTCAAGGCAGATGTTTGACAGGAATGCGGCCCTTGCGGATCAGGCTCTTGAGATACTGCAGGAATATGTTCCTGAGAAGAGCGGCATGTTTTCCGCGCTGGAGGGAAAGGCTCTGACAGACCGTGAGAAATTCGGAAAAGTCGCCGATAATGCCCAGACGGTCCTGGAGGACGCAAGGCAGATTCAGACACTGAATAAGCAGGTCGCGGAGCAGAAAGCGGGCATAGCCAAGCTGGAAACACAGATAGAAGGCATGACGCCATGGCTGGGGCTGGATATCCCGCTGGGATGTCAGGAGACACGGAGCACTTCTGTTCTGGTAGGAGCCGTAGCCGGCGGTGCGACGCTGGAGCAGCTTTATCTTGCGGTCGCGGAAAAGGCGCCGGAGCTTCAGAACCTGGATATCCAGGTGGTAGGAGCTGACAAGGATCAAACCTGTATAGCGGCCATCTGCCTGAAAAGGGATGCGGAACAGCTTGAGGATGCTCTGAGAGCGGCAGGATTCGCAAGGCCGTCCCAAACGGTCGGAGAGGTTCCCGCGCAGTATGTGGAAGAGCTGCGGGCACAGATTGAAAAACTGAATAAAGATATTGAAAATACGATTAATAAACTGAAGGTATATGAGGGAAGCAGAGAGAACCTGAAACTTCTGTCTGATTATTACCGTATCAGGGCTCAGAAATATGAGGTACTGGGACAGGTGGTTCAGTCAGAAAAGACATTTATCGTTACGGGCTATGTGCCGAAACGGAGTGTGAAAAAGCTGGAGGAGAGTCTCACGTCACGTTTCGACCTGTCCTTTGAGACGGAGGACGTCCCGGAGGATGAAGAGGCTCCGGTGCTTTTGTCCAACGGCCATTTTGCTTCCGCAGCAGATGGGATTACCGCCTCCTTCGGTCTTCCGGCCAAAGGAGAGATTGATCCGACGACGATTATGTCGGCCTGCTACGTATTCCTGTTCGGCCTGATGCTCTTGACGCGCTATGGTCTGGTGGATTCTGGCCTGCCTGCTTTATCGCTATAAAGAAGTTCCCGAGAATGGGAGAAAACCTGAAAAAGTCGCGCGGCTGATGTACTGCTCTGCTTTCTGGGGCGTGCTGTTCGGAGGTTATTTCGGAGATGCGGTAAATATTATCAGCAAAACCTTCTTTGGCCGCGAGGTTTCGATCCCGGCGCTCTGGTTCGTACCGTTAAACGACCCGATGAAGATGCTGATATGCTCCATGATATTCGGTTATCCATCTGTTCCTTGGCTTAGGCAATCAAGGGATATATGTATCTGAAGAATAAAGACACCCTCGGCTTTGTCTGTGACGTGGTGCTGTGGTACATGATGCTGATTGGCCTGGTGCTGATTCTGCTTCCGACAGAGCTGTTCGGTTCCATCGCGCAGGTACAGATTGTATTCCCGCCCGCTGTCTCCATGCTGGCAAAATGGATGGCAATCATCGGTGCGGTCGGAATTCTGTGCATGTCGGCCAGAACCACGAAGAACCCGGTGCTCAGGCTGGCGCTCGGCGCTTATGATTTGTACAATATATCCGGCTGGCTGTCAGACGTGCTTTCCTATTCGCGTCTGCTGGCGCTGGGACTGGCGACAGGCGTTATCGCCTCGGTAGTGAACCAGATGGGCAGCATGTTCGGGGGAGGCCCCGTCGGCGCTGTTTTATTCATTATCATTTTCTGCTTTGGCCATCTGTTCAACCTGGCAATCAACCTGCTGGGCGCGTATGTCCATACATGCCGTCTCCAGTACGTGGAATTTTTCGGTAAGTTCTATGAGGGCGGAGGAAGAGAATTCTCGCCATTTAAACAAAATACGAAATATGTAGATATCAAGGAGGATTTATAATATGAGCGGTATAGTTTTTGTAATTTTCATTAGGCGTGGTAGCATTGGTCTGGCTGGTTCTGGCCCTGGGCGTTGGAAATGCGAAGGCCAGGCGGCGGCAGGCGTTGTAACGGAGGATCCCGGTAAATTTGCGAAGGTTCTTGTGCTTCAGCTTCTTCCGGGTACACAGGGTATCTACGGACTTCTGGTTGGTTTCATCACACTGTCTAAAATCGGTCTTTTAGGCGGAGGCGTTAACATGGATATGAGCATGACTCAGGGCCTTCTTTACTTTGCGGCCTGTATTCCGATTGGTATTGTGGGACTTATCTCCGCAAGATATCAGGGCGAGACAGCGGCAGCTTCCATTGGCATCGTGGCAAAGAAACCGGATCAGTTCGGTAAAGCGATGCTGTTCCCGGCCATGGTTGAGACATACGCAATTCTTGCGCTGTTAATCTCCATCCTGGCAGTAAGCGCCCTGTAATCATTGACCTATCAGTTCAGCCACATTGATAACCATTAAATTTAAGGAGAATTTGGAATGACCGGATTAGACAAAATCATAAGTCAAATCCTTGAAGATGCAGGCAAAGAAGCTCAGGAGATTTCCGAGAAGGCAAAAAGCGAGGCTGAGGCGGTTCTGGCCGAGGCAAAAGCGGGCTGTAAAGATAGCGGCAGAGAATGATGAGAAGCTGGCCGGTGAGGCCACAAGCTATATGGAACGCATCAAATCCTCCGCAGAGCTTAAAAAACGCCAGGCCGTACTTCTTGCAAAGCAGCAGGTAATTACAGAGATGCTGGAACAGGCATACGAGGCGCTGCTTAAGAAGGAGGGCGAAGAGTATTTTGCCCTGATTGGAAAAATGCTTGATAAATATGTCCTGCCCAAGACGGGCGAGATTTATTTTTCAGAAAAAGACCTGGACAGGATGCCGCAGGGATTTGAGGCCGTAATTGAGAAAGCGGCTGTTTCAAAGGGCGGAAGCCTGACTCTTGTAAAAGAGCCGAAGAACATAGACGGCGGTTTTATCCTTGTCTATGGGGGAATCGAGGAAAACTGTTCATTCCGGGCGCTGCTTGCGGCCAGGAGGGATGAACTTTCCGATAAGGTACATGCAATGTTATTTTCATAAGGTGTAACCGACAAGGAGGATTATATGTCTGATACAAAATATGCCTATGCGGTTGCACGAATCCGTGCGATGGAACTGTCTTTGTTTTCCTCCTCCACACTGGATCAGCTTATGGCCCTGAAGACGTATGAGAGCTGTCTTCAGTTTCTGACAGAGAAGGGCTGGGGGGACCAGGACACGGGAATGGACGCGGAAGCGATCCTGACCAGGGAGAAGGAAAAAACATGGAATGTGGTCAGAGACCTTTTAAAAAAGGAGGATGCGGGGATTATCAATGTCCTGTCCTACGAAAATCTCTTCCACAACCTGAAGGCGGCAATCAAGGAAACGGTCACTTCCGATCATCACGGGAACATCTATTTTGATAACTGCGCAATTGGCGGCAAAGAGATGGCCCGGATTGTTGCGGAACGCGACTGGCAGGCGCTCCCGGCCAATATGAGGGCGGCTGCGGAGGAAGCCTACGAGACATTCCTGCACACAAGGGACGGACAGCTCTGCGATATCATCGTAGACAGGGCGGCGCTGGAAGCAATTTATGCGGAGGGGGAAAAAGCCGCGGACCCGGTAATCAGGGCGTACGCGGAATCAACCGTAGCGGTTGCCGATATCAAGATTGCCGTCCGTTCACAGAAAACCGCAAAATCACTGGAATTTATTAAACGGGCGATGGCTCCCTGTGCCAGTCTGAGCGTGGAACGGTTAAGTTCGGCGGCTCTGTCCGGCATGGATGCTATCTGCGAATATCTGGAAGGTACTGCGTATGCAGGCGGCGCCGAGGCGCTTCGGGAATCACCGTCGTCCTTTGAACGCTGGTGTGACAACCAGTTGATGGAGGCAATTAAGCCGCAGAAGTACAATCCGTTTTCAGCAGGTCCGCTGGTCGCTTATGTACTGGCGAGAGAAAATGAGATTAAGACGGTCAGAATTATTCTGACGGCCAGGCTGAATGAGCTTCCTGAGGAGCAGATCCGGGAAAGGATAAGGGAAATGTATGTATAAAGCAGCAGTGATGGGCGACTACGACAGTATTTACGGCTTTGCGGCGCTCGGGCTGGATACATTTTCCGTATCCGGCCAGGAGGATGCTGAGAAAACGCTTCAGAAGCTTGCAGGCAGTGAATATGCAGTCATCTATATAACAGAGGCTGTGGCGGCCCAGACCGGCCGCGCCATAGCGAAATATAAAGAAAGCCTGCTTCCTTCCATCATCCTGATACCGGGTATCTCCGGCAATACGGGAAAAGGCGTGGAAGGTGTGAAAAAATCGGTAGAGCAGGCGGTCGGTTCTGATATCCTCTTCGGAGGGAACCAGTAAGGAACCATTATAGGTTAAGAAAGGTGGGTGTGACCTTCCAATGAGCAAAGGTACGATTAAAAAAGTGGCAGGCCCCCTGGTAATTGCACAGGGGATGAGAGATGCCAACATGTTCGACGTGGTCCGTGTAAGCAGCCAGCGTCTGATCGGTGAGATAATTGAGATGCACGGAGACGAAGCCTCCGTTCAGGTATATGAGGAGACCTCCGGACTCGGACCGGGGGAACCGGTGGAATCGATGGAGGTTCCGCTGTCGGTGGAACTCGGGCCTGGCCTGATCGCCAGTATTTATGACGGGATCCAGAGACCGCTGGATGATATCATGAAGGCGACCGGAAGCAACAACCTGAAGAGGGGTGTTGAGGTTCCGTCCCTGAAACGTGATAAAAAATGGGAGTTTGTTCCCGCTGTACAGGCAGGCGACGAGGTGGAGGCCGGCGATATCCTCGGAACCGTCCAGGAAACCGTAGTCGTAGTCCAGAAAATTATGGTTCCCTACGGCGTCAAAGGTACGGTAAAAGAGATTAAAGGCGGTGAATTCACCGTTGAGGAAGCAGTGGCTGTCATCGCCACCCAGGAAGGCGACAGGGAGCTTACGATGATGCAGAAATGGCCGGTCCGCAAAGGCCGTCCATATCTCAAAAAACTGCCTCCGGAGACTCCGCTTGTGACCGGCCAGAGGGTTGTGGATTCCTTCTTCCCGATTGCCAAGGGCGGTGTGGCCGCCGTGCCGGGCCCCTTCGGAAGCGGTAAAACCGTTATCCAGCACCAGCTTGCAAAATGGGCGGAGGCGGATATCGTCGTTTATATCGGCTGCGGTGAGCGTGGAAACGAGATGACCGACGTTTTAAATGAGTTCCCGGAACTGAAAGATCCAAAGACGGGATACTCGCTGATGGAGCGTACCGTCCTGATTGCAAATACCTCCGATATGCCGGTTGCGGCACGTGAGGCATCAATTTATACAGGTATCACGATTGCAGAGTATTTCCGTGATATGGGTTATTCGGTGGCCCTGATGGCGGACTCCACATCCAGGTGGGCCGAGGCGCTCCGTGAGATGTCCGGACGTCTGGAGGAGATGCCGGGTGAGGAAGGTTATCCCGCTTATCTGGGAAGCCGTCTGGCTCAGTTCTATGAGCGTGCCGGTCATGTGGTTTGTCTCGGCAAAGACGGCAGGGAAGGCGCCCTGTCCGCAATCGGAGCCGTATCCCCTCCCGGCGGCGATATCTCCGAGCCGGTGTCCCAGGCCACACTCCGTATCGTAAAGGTATTCTGGGGACTGGATTCCTCCCTGGCGGCAAAACGTCATTTCCCGGCCATCAACTGGCTGACCAGCTACTCCCTGTATGTGGACAGCATGGGCAAATGGTTTGACGAGCATGTTGCCGATGAGTGGATGCAGAGCCGCCAGAAGATGATGAGCCTGCTGCAGGAGGAATCGGAGCTGGATGAGATTGTTAAGATGGTCGGTATGGACGCACTTTCACCTTCCGACAGGCTGAAGATGGAAGCTGCCCGCTCCATCCGTGAGGATTTCCTGCACCAGAACTCGTTCCATGAGATTGACACCTATACCTCCCTGCGCAAACAGTTCCTGATGATGAAGCTGGTTCTGGCTTTCTATGAGGAATCCCAGAAAGCGCTGAATGACGGCGCTTCGTCAGGCGGGCTGATTAAAATGGCGGTCAGGGAGCGGATCGGCCGTTTCAAATATACGACGGAAGATAAGATAGAGACAGAATATCAGGCGGTTTTGGAGCAGCTTGCAAAAGAAATTGCCGATGTATTAGGAAAGGAGGACTTCTAAATGCCAAAAGAGTACAGAACCATACAGGAAGTAGCCGGTCCTCTGATGCTGGTGCGCGGCGTTGAGAATGTAACGTATGATGAACTGGGAGAGATAGAGCTGGCCAGCGGAGAGACGAGGCGGTGCAAGGTCCTTGAGATCAACGGCAGCGACGCCCTTGTCCAGTTGTTTGAGAACTCAACCGGTATCAACCTTTCAAACAGTAAAGTCCGCTTCCTCGGAAGAACGATGGAGCTGGGCGTTTCGGAAGACATGCTGGGCCGTGTATTCGACGGTCTGGGCCGGCCGATTGACGGCGGTCCTGAGATTCTTCCGGACGAGAGAAGAGATATTAACGGCCTGCCGATGAACCCGGCGGCCAGAAGTTACCCGGAGGAATTTATCCAGACCGGTATCTCGGCCATTGACGGACTGAACACCCTGGTCCGCGGCCAGAAGCTGCCTATCTTCTCGGCATCCGGCCTTCCCCATGCCAACCTGGCGGCACAGATCGCAAGGCAGGCCAGGGTCCGCGGCACCGACGAAAATTTCGCCGTAGTATTTGCCGCCATGGGTATCACCTTCGAGGAATCCAACTTCTTTATCGAAAGCTTTAAAGAGACGGGGGCAATTGACAGAACCGTGCTTTTCGTCAACCTGGCTAACGACCCTGCCGTAGAGCGTATCGCGACGCCGCGTATGGCGCTGACGGCCGCCGAGTACCTGGCTTTTGAGAAAGACATGCACGTACTGGTAATCCTGACAGATATTACCAACTATGCAGACGCTCTGCGTGAGGTTTCCGCAGCCCGTAAAGAGGTTCCCGGACGCCGTGGATATCCCGGCTACATGTACACCGATCTTGCCTCCCTCTATGAGAGAGCAGGACGCCAGAAGGGCAAATCAGGTTCCATTACGATGATCCCGATCCTGACCATGCCGGAGGATGACAAGACCCACCCGATCCCTGACCTTACCGGATATATCACGGAGGGCCAGATTATCCTGAGCCGTGAGCTTTACAGAAAAGGCATTACGCCGCCAATCGACGTACTTCCTTCCCTGTCGCGTCTGAAGGATAAAGGTATCGGCGAAGGCAAGACGAGAGCCGATCACTCCAATACGATGAACCAGCTGTTTGCCGCATACGCAAGAGGTAAAGAGGCAAAAGAGCTGATGGTAATCCTGGGTGAGGCGGCGCTGTCCGATATCGACCTGATGTATGCAAAATTTGCAGATGCATTTGAAAAAGAATATGTTTCTCAGGGGTATGAGGCAAACCGCGATATAGAAGAGACACTGAAAATCGGCTGGAAGCTTCTTTCCATTCTGCCCAGGGCAGAGCTGAAACGTATCGACGACAAATATCTGGATCTTTATTACGGGAAATAATGAAAAGAGGTGATTGCCGTGGCATCAACACAGGTGAACCCGACCAGAATGGAGCTGACAAGGCTCAAGAAAAAACTGGTGACGGCCACAAGAGGCCATAAGCTTCTGAAAGATAAGCGGGATGAGCTGATGCGGCAGTTCCTGGATCTGGCGAGGGAGAACATGGCCCTGCGTCTGAAGGTGGAAGAAGGAATCCGCAGCGCCAATAAGAACTTCGTCATTGCGAAGGCGGGAATGTCCGAGCAGGCGCTGAATGCGGCGCTGATTGCACCGAAGCAGGAAGTATATCTGGAAACCGGAAAGAAGAATGTCATGAGTGTCGATATCCCGGTTTTTGAATATAAGACCAGGACTGCGGATGAGAATGATATTTATTCCTATGGATTTGCATTTACCTCCGGCGATTTGGACGGCGCGGTTAAGTCCCTGGCAGACATTCTGCCGGATATGCTGAAGCTGTCGGAGACGGAGAAGGCCTGCCAGCTTATGGCTGCCGAGATTGAGAAGACCAGAAGAGGCGTGTAAACGCCCTGGAGCATGTAATCATTCCGGAGACGAAGAAGAATATCAAGTATATCACGATGAAGCTGGATGAGAACGAGAGAAGCACCCAGATCCGCCTGATGAAGGTGAAGGATATGATGCTTGAAGAAGCTCATCATTACAAAGAAAAACAGTCAATGGCTGTAGAATAAAATGGAAGTACAGATGTAGGGCGGCTTGATCCTGAGGATCCGGACGGGTCGCCGCTTTTGTGTACTTTTTTTACATTGCGGACAAAACTGTTGGAGGACTAAAAGCTGCAATTAAGGGAAATAAATGAGAAAAGAAATGAGATATATGATAAAATTATTAGCAAGTTAACAGATAAAATAGGCGCAAAGTCTTAAATTTAAATACTATTAATAAGAGTAAAAATACTCAAATTATGAGTTTTTAATAGATATGCAAGCAAATGCGGCATCAGGGAATCAGGCAGCTTCAGCGCCCCGGCGAAGACAGAGAATTCAGTTGTGTAAGCAGTAACGATAATATTTACCAGGAGGAAAAAAGTATGAAAGAAAACAAAAGAAAAGTGAAAAAACGTTACCGTCAAAAGGCCAGACAATTTATCAGCGGTCTTCTTATAACCGCCATGCTGGCGCCAAACATGACGCCGATTATAGCGCAGGCGGCGGAGCTGATAGAGAATCAGCCGCGTTATGTGGACTTTACAAGGCCTCAGGCCCTGACGCTGAGGGAATTAGGGATTGAATCCGGAGTGTCCGATACCTCTGATGGTGACCGCGCAGATAGGACAGAAAATAGTGCGGAACCGGATAAAGACAGTGACACTGGAAAAGACAGTGAATCCGGTAAAAGCAGCGAGCCTGGAAAAGATAATGAAACCGGAAAGGACAGCGGAACCGGGAAGGAAGATGAGCCTGGAAGAGACAGTGAACCCGGAAAGGAAGACGAGCCTGGACAGGACAGCGGAACCGGGAAGGAAGACGAGCCTGGACAGGACAACGAAGCGGGGAAGGAAGACGAGCCTGGAAAGGACAGCGAAGCCGGGAAGGAAGACGAGCCTGGAAAAGACAGTGAAGCCGGGAAGGAAGACGAGCCTGCACAGGACAGCGGAGCCGGTTCGGAGAACGGAGCGGAGACAAAGCCGGGAGGTTCGGCCGATGGAGGTGATCCGGCCGATAATCCGGCGGCAGGTCCGGCCGAAGGATTACCGGAAGAGGATGCAAAAGAAGAGATACCCGGTGAGATACCGGTGACGGATGAAGGACTGCGCCTTCCTGAAGAGCTTTATCAGGAGGTGACTGAAGAGCCGTCCGGCGTGCTGGTACAGTTTTCCGATCTCTGCCGCACATACCAGACCGGGGACAGGGAATACGTAACCGTAATTGGCGGATATTCCGGCCTGTACCGTGACAAGGACGGTAAAGTACGGCCGATTGACAATACTCTGGTCAAAGGCGATTCTGCCGCTGTCGAAGCAGACGGGGAAGAAGCGACACCGTCCAACGCCTCTTCTTGCGGAGCAAAGGTCTGCCTAATGGGTGGAAAATGAAGCCGGTCCTGTAAAGATACGGATTCCGCTTAAGATGAGTACCAGCCGGGGCGTTTCCATAGAGACGGAAGGCGGAAAGATTGAACTGATTCCGTCTGCCGGAAACTTTAAAGAGCCGTCGGTGGCCGGAAATGCAATCCGGTTTAATGATGTATTTGAGAATGTAGATTACCAGTATACAGTCATTGAGAATACGGTGAAAGGTGATATCTTTCTTCTGGAGAAGGGGGACAGGTATGAGTTCTCCTATAAACTCAAGATACCGGGAATGACTGCGAAGCAGGAAAAAGATAAAATTTCCATTTACGGGAAGGACACGGCGAAAGCCCTGTTTCAGTTGGACGCTCCGTTCATGGAGGATGATTCCGGCGAGAGAAGTGATAAGGTCAAACTGAAACTTTCCGGAACAAAGGGGAATTATACAGTCACCATTAAGGCAGATAAGAAGTGGCTGAATGATGAAGAGCGGTCCTATCCGGTACGCATTGATCCGGATACCTACGTTCCCTCGGATGAATTTATTTTTGCGACGATATCACAGGGACAGCCGGACACGATTTATGATTGGGACAGCCCGGCCTATGTCGGATATCTGGACGGCAGCCGGAAGAACTGCCGGGTATGTGTGATTTTTAATGAAAATAATTCAGATACCATATCAAAGCTTCTGTCGGGAGCGGAGCAGGTTCACAATGCGACCCTGAAGGTCACGACAGAGACGGATAACAGCGGCGGTCAGAATATAATCGAGCTGCATGTGCCTGTCACTCAATGGAACGGTTATATTACAAGCTGGAACACCCAGCCGGACTATAATCCAAGTTCAGACAGAGTCTGGCAGACTCCGGCGCCCGGCGCAGGGCAGACGATGGAATTTGACATCACGGATCTGGTCAACGGATGGATCACCGTGACAGAGCCGCCATTGGGACTGATGTTCCGGTCGGAAATTGAGGCGGACGGCGGCGCGTATGCCATGAAGGCGGAAGTGCTGTGCAACAGAGGGGATTCGGTTAACGGCCCCCGGCTGGAATATTCATGGACAGGCGATCTGGAAGGCGATCTTGCCAATATGAGCGTGGATGACACGACGATAGAAGTGGATCCGGCCGTAATCTACACAGATATATTCGGACGCGGCGTAACCGGCGTGATCGCCCACGGTAAGGCGCAGGCCGGTTCGGAGGTCACCTACCGGCTTCTGGAGGAAGGCGGCGGCGACGTAACGGACGCAATGGAATCACTTGTATATCCTGATTTTCGGAAGGCCGGACTGGAAGATGACTTCGATTTGTCTCCTGAATCAAACTGGCAGACGGACGGGTTTGAAGCGGAAGGCAGCCTGGAATATGACACCATTTACTATTTTGAAGCCTTTGCCACAGGAAAAGAAGTCGGAGAAGACGGTTCCGGTGAGGAGGAGCCGGACGGAGATAATACGGTTGTAGGAGCAACGGTTACATCGGATCAGTTTCTGCTTTATGAGGTGAAGGAGCATGATTTGAGTACCAGGATTGCCCGCCACTATGGCATTAATGTAGGCCAGCTTGCGCGTGATAATAAATTATATAAGGATCAATTGACTGAGAAAGATACCATTTTATTTATCAGAAACCCTAAGACGGCGGAGCCTTATAATGCGTATAAGGATATGACGCCGTTGGAAGAACTGCTTCTGCGCAACCTTCTGGCAGGCATAAATCCGAACTGCGAACTGAACCTGGAACCGGTCAATATGAATACCGGAGACTTCTTCATGCAGCAGACCGATGCATCCATGAAAGAATTGAATGGAGAATTCGGAGTCATGAGGAGCTATAACTCCACGCTCCCGGATTACCACCAGGAATTTGGCTATGGATGGACATCGGAATTCGGCGACCACCTGACTATATTAAAGGATGGAACCATTCTCTATAAGAGAAGCGATGGAAAGGGAATCCCATTTACCAGGAACGGGGATGTGTACCAGGCTCCCGACGGCTGGGATATTACTCTTGAGCCTCTTGATGCCATAGAAGTGCGAAGGGCGTCTGCATCCGAGGCAGAAGAAGAGGAGCCAAAAGAGAGGGAAGCGGGGACACGCACCGTAACCACAAAAGATCTGGATGATAAGGCACAGCTGAACCGCCGGAGGGGTGAGATCCGCTTTGGTTTCCTGAAAGCGACCTCCTCGGAGGCAGAGCGGACGCCAATCCCGGACTGCGCCGGATGGCAGCTTACGAACCAGGACGGCAGCCGCTATGTATTTGACGCGTTAGGACTTCTCCAGTACCGGGAGGATATGAAGGGACGCAGAACCTGGTACCGGTACGACGAGGATTATAAGCTTCTCCAGGCAGAGTCTCCCACAGGCAGGATACTTGATATCACAATGGATGACGCGTACCGCATCACGGACATTACGCTGCCTGACGGCAATACCCTCCGTTACGAATACGATGAGGAAGGCAATCTGATCAGCGTCACCAATCCGGAGGGAGATATACGCCGTTATGAATACGATGAGAAACACCGGATGACGGCCTGGTACGACGAGGAAGGGAACCGCGTGGTGGAAAATGAATACGACAGTGAGAACCGGATTACGGCCCAGACGGACGCAAACGGAAATACTTCGTATCTTTCCTATTCAGACGGAGCGACGGTACTGACCGACAACCGCGGTTTTGTGACCCGCTATGAGTATGACGGCAGTTACAGAACCACGAAAATCACGTATCCGGACGGAGCAGCACGTACGAAGACCTACCGTGACGGCCGCGTCGCCCAGGAGACAGACGAGGAGGGCAATACAACCTCCTATACCTATGACGCGGACGGAAATATACTGACTGTCACAAGAGCGGACGGAGCAAGGGCGGAGTATACTTATAATGCGATGAATCTGCCGCTGGCTGCAGAAGACTTTGAGGGGAACAGAACGGTCTTTACATACGATGAAAAAGGCAATCTCTGACGAGGACAAGCGGGGGGGAATACCTGGCGCTATGCCTATGATGAGCTGAGCCGTCTGGTATCCGTCACGGACGCAAACGGCCAAACGACGGAATTTTCCTACGACGGGGCGGTTGTCACGCAGATGAAGGACGCGGAAGGATACATCTGGCGCTATGATTATGACAGGATGAACCGTATGCTCTCCATGGTGGATCCGCTTGGGAACGCAGAGATCTATACCTATAACCGCAATGGATGGAAAATCAATGAGACGGCGAAGGACGGCGGGACAACTGAGTATGAATACAGCCCGGCGGGCGCCGTATTGTCCATCACCGATCCGGCGGGGGCGAAAACTGTATTTACTTACGATAAGATGTACCATATCCTGACGGGAGAAGATGCTCTTGGGCATACCCTCACCTACGGATACGATAAGAACTATAACCGGATTGTGGAGACAGATGCGAAAGGAAATGAGACATGGTACCGGTATGATGAGCGGAACCGCTGCACCGCTGTTACCGATGCAATGGGACGCGCCGTAATGCAGACGTTTAACGGCAACGGCAACCTGACATCCTCGACAGACCGGAGGGGAAATACAGTTTCCTGGAGTTATAACACGATACTGAACCTTCCGGAATCCGCCACGGACAGCCTGGGGAACAGGACCGCCTATTCCTACGATAAGAACGGGCAGACGACCGCCGTTACCTACGCCGACGGAAGCGGCATTTCATATGCCTACGACCGCGATGGCAGAGTAATCCGCATGACGGCGAAAAACGGCCTTGTCACAGAGATTACTTATGACGGCAACGGAAATATTATTGCGGTAAGCGATGACGGGACGAGAGTCTATCATTTCACCTATGACCGTAATAACCGCCTGGTTAAGACGGAAGATCCCCAGGGCGGAACTGCTGTATACACCTATGACGGGGCCGGGAACCTCAAAGGCCGGACCAACGAAGAAGGCCATGAGACAAGGTACGCCTACGATGCGGCAGGACGGCTCCAGGAGATAAAGGACGCTGTCGGAGGCGCCGTATCACTCGTTTACGATTTGAACGGTAATGTATTAAAGACAACGGACCAGAACGGACACAGCAGCAACTACCACTACGATGTCCTGGGAGAGCTTCTGGCAATCGTAAACGCAGAGGGCCATGTGACCGGCTATTCCTATGATGAACTGGGCAATCTGAAAGAAATGACAGATGCCTTAAAAGGGCAGACCGCTTATACCTACGATGAGCTGAGCCGTACGGTCAGAATGACGGATCCGATGGGGAACCCATATCTTTACGAATACGATGAGAATGGAAATCTGCTGACGGTTACCCTGCCGGACGGGGATACGGTAACCTTCACCTATGATGCTAACAACCAGGTTACGTCAAGCACTGATGAAGCCGGCGTTGTGACATCCTACGAATATGACTCCATGGGCCGTATCACCCGTGCATCGGATACGGCAGGCAATACCATGACCTACGAGTACGATATATCCGGCAACCTGGTAAAACAGACAGATACCATCGGGCGGAGCGCGGTTTATGAATATGATCGATTTAACCGTCTGACGGCCGTTACAGGGACGGATCTTGCCACGACCCGTTATGCCTACGATACGCTGGACCGCCTGACCGGCATTACACTGGCGGACAATACCGCGACGATCTATGAATACGATAAGACTGGCAACCTGATCAAGACCACGGAACCGGGGGAGGCTGTTTATACCTACACTTATGATGCGATCAGCCGCCTGACCGGAAAGGTGGATCCCCTCGGCGCAGCCACACGGTTTGTCTATGACCCGGCGGGCAACCTGACGGGAACCACGGATGCGGAAGGCGCAGAGAGGGCCTACGCCTATGACGCCGTCAACAGGATGATAGCGGAAAGGGACGGACGCGGAGGCGTCACCGGTTACGAATACGACGAATTGTCCCGGTTGATCTCCTACGACGCCGGGAAATAAGGAGGAATACCGTTATGACGCCGTCGGCAATCTGACTAAGTCAAAGGACGCCAATGGACTGATAACCGAGTACCGGTACGATGTGACGGGCAACCTGGTAGAGAAGATATCACCGAAGGGGGCAAAAACAGGCTATACCTACGACAAACACGATGAACTTTTAAGCATCACTGATCCGGCCGGCAATGTGACCCGGTACGAGGTGGATTTAAACCGCCTGGTAACAAAGATGACGCAGAAAAACGGCGGTACCTACACATATACGTACGATCCGGTACACCGTCTGACCGGCATCACCACGCCTCTGGGACTTAAGAGGGAGTTTACCTACGATGTGGCGGACAATATCATTACCGATACAGACAGTCTTGACCGCAGCAGCAGCTATGAATACGACATTATGCACCGAATGACGAGGGCCGTGGATCCGGAAGGAGGCGTGACCGAATACGGCTACGACATCCGCGGAAACCAGAATGCAGTGACCAACGCCCTGGGATATACCTGGAACTTCCGCTATGACCTCGTTGACCAGCTTACCGCCAGCGTGGATCCGGAAGGAAAAGCGACGGAGATTGCTTACAATCTGGTCGGACGGGTTAAATCCGTCACCAGGCCGGGAGAACGGACCACCAGCTACCAGTATGATAAAAACTATAACGTGACGGGAATCGCAGATCCGAAGGGATATCTGTACCAGTCGGTATATGACTCCGATAACCGCAGAACCGGAACCGTCGATCCGCTGGGACAGACGACGGAAGCGGTCTACGATCCGGCAGCCGTATTACTTCCGTCACCGACAAGATGGGCCTGACTGAGACATATGAATACGATCCACACGGCAACATACTCGCCTTCACCTCCACAGATGGCCTGATTACCCGTTTTAACTATGACATTCTTGACAATCTGGTGAAAGTGACGATGCCGAGCGGCCTGACAACACGGTATTCCTACGACGTGATGGGAAATGTAACTCCATGACCGACACAATGAAGCGTGTTACAAAATATACCTACGATCTGGAAGGAAACATGCTTTCCCTGGTGAACGAGGAAGGGCGCAGAGAGCAGATGACCTATGATGCGGGAGGCAGAACCACTTCCTACCAGACGAACAGCGGCGACACGATACGGTATGACTACAACCGGCTGAATGCGCTTGTGGAAAAAAGCTATGAGAGCGGCGGGGAGGGAAGCGAAGCGGCAGCAGGAGACTTCCAGAACCAGGCCGTGCGCTATGGCTATGATGCGCTGGGACAGCGTGTGACCATGATGGACGCAACGGGGGAGAGCAGCTATGAGTACGACTCCCTCGGAAGGATTACGCAGGTAAAGAACGGTTCCGGACAGACGACATCTTATGCCTATGACGGAGCGGATCAGCTTGCATCCATCACGTATCCCGACGGAAAGACGGTATCCTACGAGTATGATAAGAATGATAATATAACAAAGTAACAGGACGGGACGGCGGGGTGACCACTTACGTCTACGACGCTATCAACCGGGTTACCGAGATACACCGGCCGAACGGGGTCAGCACTTATAACAGCTTTAATGCAAGGGATCAGATTACATCAATGGTAAACAAGTGCGACGACTGCGGCTGGGTAGTGAGCCAGTACGATTACACCTATGATGACCGTGGGTTCATCGTGGGAGAGACGGCGCTGGAATCCCTCTACGCCTATGCATGGGACGACAAACACGACGGAAGGCATGAGGACGGCCGCCATGACGATAAATACCCCCACGGAAACCGCCATAACAACAAGCACGACAAAGATGCAAAAGACAATTACCAGATCGTAGAGACAAAGCGCAGCTTCCAATACGACGACGATGGGAAGCTTATCAAAGCCACCGAGAAAGAAGAACAGCAGGGAACCTATGTTTACCGCTACTCATATGACGACATGGGCAACCGGATTTCCTATTCCAAGACCCGTAACGGGACGGTGCAGGAGAGCGCCGAATACAGCTATAATGCGTCAAACCAGCTCATCCGGGCCAAACTCTACGACGGAAAGAAAAACACCACGATGCAGTATGAGTATGACGCCGACGGGAACCTGATATCCGAAATCGGGAAGAAGGGGACCGATAAGGTAGAGCTTCATTACACTTATACGGTGGAGAACCGTTTAAAAGCAGTCCACGACGCTCACGAGCTGGTAGTGGCCATGGCCTATGACGGTGACGGAAACCGGGTCTTCCAGTTAAACTACAATCTGCATACGGATGACGACTGGAAGGGAAACAGCGGAAACGGAAATGGAAACAATAAGGATAATACCGGGAACGGGAATAATGGGAACGGCAACAAAGGGAACAGCGGCAACAAAGGGAATAGCGGCAGCAACGGGAACGGCAGCCAGGGAAATAGCGGAAATGGAAACAAACAGAAAGTTTCCTCCGTATTAGGGCTGATTGGCCTGTCCGGCAGTGATGAAACGGTAGATTTAAGCGGACTTCTGCTCGGCGAACCGGACGGAACAACAGCGGAAAAAGATACGAAGCCTGATGCCGCATCTGATGAAAATGGTGAAAATCCGAAGTCCGAAGTCCCGCTGCTGGAGATGCGCCCGGAACCGGTGCGTGAGCTTCTGCCGATTATACCGTACGGCAGGGACGACACAGAAACAGAGGCAGCCAGCCCGTCCGAAGCTTCCGCAAATTCCGAAAAAAAATGATAACGATAAAGGCAACAACGGAAACGGCGGAATGGCAACCACTATGGCTGGGAAGAAGGAGAATCCGGTGGAAACAGCGGAGGAAACGGGAATAACGGGAACGGCAACAGCGGAAATGGCAACAATGGAAATGGCGGCGGAAATACCAATAACACGGGAGGAAGCGGGAACCAGAGCGGAATCCTGATGCCGCAGAAACCGGTATCCGACATAGAGCAAAGCCTGATTGACGAGATCCGGCAGACCGGCCACCACAAGAATTATGAACTGATAGAATATGTGAACGACGTGAACCGCCAATACGCCCAAGTGCTGATGGAAGTGAACATTGACGGGGAAATGGACACGGCTTATACTTATGGTAACGAGAGGATAGCCCTCGAACGTTTCACCGGCTGGACCGGATATTATACCCATGATCCAAGAGGAAGCGTAAGCGGCGTAACCGACAGCGGGGGAAGACTGTGGAAGTCCTACCACTACGGACCGACCGGAGATATCACCTTTGGAAAACCGCAGTACAATAACAGCTATGCGTATAATGCGGAAGATTATAATCCGAATCTGGAAGTACAGTACCTGCGGGCGCGTTATTATGATGTGGAGAGAGGGAATTTCCTGACGGAGGATACGTACCTTGGCAAGTTAACCGACCCGCTGACGCTGAACCGGTATAATTATGTGAAGTCGAGCGCGCCGAATTATGTGGATCCGAGTGGATATAAAAAACAAAGCTGGACAGAGACAGCGGATCAGGCAAAGAAAAACTGGCAGGAATATAACAAGATGCCGGTTCAGGATTATGACAGCGGCCCGGATTACGGCAGTAAGAACAAAGAACTGCTTGGGGAATTGGACAAAAAGCTCAGCACTGCCCGGACAAAGCTGCAAAATTGATGGATGCCGCGGAAGAAAAGGGAAGATCTGTTATCGGATATTGTTCCGACTATAAGGCGGGAATGGATGCAGGAAGGAAGATAGCAGAGGCGGAATACCATAACTGGGAGCTAACGCTTCTATTTGGCAAAAATGCGTATAAGCGGGATGACTATTTTGGGGATACCGACTTGCAGGAAATTTATGACCAGGCAAGAAATGCATCCAATAATAAAGACGCATTTAGCGCAGGATTTACGGCCGGTCAAACAATGTTTACGATAGAAATACTATCGCTGATAGTGGGAGCATTAGAAAGCGGCGGCTCCTCATCAGGAGGCCAGCAGGTTGTACTGCCGGGAGTCGGAGAGGTAACAATACCGGGAGATGCAGCGGGTTCAGTGGCTGGGATATTGCCGCCAGGTAGTATCTTGAGGGATCAGGAGAATAAAAAAGAATCGGAGGAGGAAGGTAAGGGGGGAAGTGGAGCTAAAGGAGACCAGATTGTATTTGGTAGCGATACTAAATCTGCAACCAAGCTAAATAATCAAATGACAAAAAGAGGTTGGACAGAAAGTACAGTGAGAGATACAGTCAGTAATCCATATACAAAGCGAGTAAGTGTAAATAAAGCAACTGGAAATTCAGCAACGATGTATTACAATAAATCCGGAGGTTATGTAATTATTGATGATGTTACAAATGCGATTGTTCAAGTGAGTGATAATATTAACCCGTCTACATGGGCACCAGATCCAAGTATTGTTGACCCGTATTTACCTGATGCACCTAAATAAGGAGAACTGAAATGGAAACAGAAATAATCATAAACAAACTTGAACAAAGTTCGGGGAATTATTGCAGGAATCAAAATGAAATTTATATAAGTTTGAATAATATGTTAACACTACCAAACTTAGTAAAAGAGTCGGGAGAGTTGCATAGTATGCTTATTACTCCATATCTTATCGGTACAGATAATAACATAATTTTTGAACTGCATTATTATGAATTTGAAATTGAAGTATGTGATTCGGAGAATTCATATCTTGTTGATTATCCTGAGGGGAATTTATTAACTAAAGAAATTGTTGACAACTTTAAGCCTAAAGCATTTGTTGCGCTAAACGATATTACCTTTTATGAAAGAGTATTAAACGATTATTTAAAAAATATTCAAAGGGCTTTATTTAAAGAGGAAAGAAAATCAGATAGTAGGCTAGAAAAGTCAATGTTATATTTCCAAGTTTTTTAGAGTGTTTTCTATTACTCGCCCGGCTTTGCCGGGCGATGTCCCCCGTCTGGATGGCGCAAAGCCGCCCGGACTTTAACCTGCACACTTTTCGACCCTGGCAATATCGGCGAATTTGGAGAGAAATGCCTCTGTTACACATCGGTCCAACGAGCCGAGATACCCGCTCCATGGTACATCTTTCCGAGTCGGGCCTTAAAACCGGCACACGGGCGGTCACGGTGCGTCACAGGGCTAAGAGAAGGCGGGGAGGAATCACTTTGACGGCATTCGGCCGGGATATCCGCTCTGTTTGCAGGAAAAAACCAGAAATTCGCCGGGTATTGCGATTGAATCAAAGGATTCTTCTGTCTGATGCCGGAAAATGCCTTAAAACCGTTGGTTTGGGCGAAATCAGCTTGTCTGGCGGCATAAGTTTTCTGGAATGAAAGTTATTCAAAAACAGGGGCCTCCAGCATAACAAATTTGGGCTTTGCCACCCAGCAGTTTTCTCATTTTCAGTAGGAGTTTAGACGTACTGGGTGTCACCGAGCCACTCATGTATGACATGTTTGAACTTTTGAAATTCATGACAAGTTATTAATAACTTAATAGCAGGCTTTCTGGGTGGAGGTGGTTCCTTCTCCGTAGGAACAGCGGCAAGCGGCTCAGCAACCCTGGCGGCATCGGGAACTGCAGTAGTGACAGGAGCTTCAGAAGTGACGATAGGAATAGTGGTGGCCGGTGTTGGAGTAAATGGCATAATCATGGAGTCCAGAGGTGAGGCAAGGGGAAGCGAATCGAGATAAAAGTGAGGGGGAATCTGAGACTGGAAATTGGAATAAAGGAAGCTTTGTTTCTCCGAAGATTCTTTGGACTATCATTATGGTAGGCATGGTGATGAAGTTGGTGCTACAAGCCGCGACCAATATTTAAGGAAGGCAGAAGAATTTGCTAAAACAGCTAAAAAAGGCTCTACAAAGAGCCGTGTTGATGGAGCTGTTGAAGGCACAATTCGATATAAAAAGAATGGAAAATATATTGATATTGCGCCAGACGGTTCTATTGTATCATTTGGGAAGCAATAAGTTTGGAGGTGATTATAGATGGGATTAGTACATCAGTTTGCAATTATTCCAAAAGATAGTGACGAGAGTATTGTTTCTTCAGATATGGATTCAGTTTCTATCTCGGATATGATAATTCAATATATTGGAGATAGCTTGAAATGGATCAGTACAACTTGGAACGGCAAAAGACTTCAAAATGGTATTTCATACTATGGATTTTCATTTATTGAAGATGGTGAGATAGTAAAGTTAAAGAATATACTCAAACAATGGGTAGAGTTATTCCGCCTATCGCCAGATGAATTTTATTTGACTGGAGAATTCCTGCTCGATGAGGAACGATATGAAAATATATTGGTAAAAGAGGGAGATAATAAAAAATTTAAATTCCTGTATTTATATCTGTGAAAAAGCGATAAATGAGGGGAAGAGGGTTTTACATAACGGTATTTAACTGATTCGCCCCTGGCCATATTAGTTGATTTTGGGGAAATACCTCTGTTCCACATTGGCTCAACGAGCCAACCTTGACTGGAGGCATAAGTTTTTCTTAATGTAGGATAAAATCAAATGAATAATTACAAAAATAAATCAATAAGCAACAAGGGGACAAGAATAGATTATAAATTTGTTTAGAGAAAGGGGGCGTTAATAATTGAAAATAAAAGTATCTGAAATTCAAAATATTGCTATGGCTATATGTAATAAATACATAGAAAATAATGGAGAATACCTTGAAACTGAGCAAGATAATTATTGGTTTGTTGATATGGAGCAAGCAATTGATTTGAAAAAGGAGCCAGATTCCTGGTGTGTAGGCTCGTTGGAGGATGACTATTTGTGCTTGGAAGAAATAATCTCCCAAAAAAGAGATGTAAGTATACTTGATTTTGACAGGATTTCGAATTTATTGGTAGTGTAAAATAGTTTGTGTCTTTGGAAAAAAATGGCTCCTTTCGGGCAAGAATTCAGATATGGAAATTCTTACTCGAAAGGAGTCTTTTTATGGCAGTAGCAAAGGAGCAAATTCGACAGATTATTTCAGAAAACAACATCTCCAGCGTGGCAGATGTCTACTCCCTCCTCCGCGATAGTTTCAAAGATATTCTTCAGGAACTCCTCGAAGCAGAGATGGATGCCTCCCTTGGTTACAGCAAAAACCACAAGGCTGGGCTGGACACAGACAACAAACGCAATGGGTATTCTCAGAAAACTATCAAAAGCCAGTTTGGAGAGTTCCCGCTTGATATCCCCAGGGACCGCAACGGGGAGTTTGAGCCAAAGCTTGTTCCCAAACACCAGAGGGATGTTTCCGGCATCGAAGAAAAAGTAATCGCCCTTTACGCACGGGGCATGAGCACAAGGGATATCCATGACCAGATCCAGGACCTGTATGGAATTGAAATGTCGGCCGAGATGGTCAGCAAGATCACGGACCGCATCCTCCCGGAGGTAAAAGAATGGCAGTCACGGCCCCTGAATTCCCTGTACCCGTTTGTGTTCATGGATGCGATCCACTATAAGGTGCGCGATGAGGGACGCATTGTCAGCAAAGCCGCGTATATCGTCCTCGGGGTTACAACAGAGGGCTATAAAGACATCCTAAGCATCACAGTAGGTGCAAACGAATCCTCCAAGTTCTGGCTGGGAATGCTGAATGACCTGAAGAACCGGGGCGTACAGGATGTCCTGTTTTTCTGTGTGGACGGCCTGCCGGGCTTCCGGGATGCCATCCAGACTGTGTTCCGCAGGCGCAGATCCAGCGGTGCATCATCCATATGCTGCGCAATTCCTTTAAATATGTCAATTATAGCGACTTGAAGAAATTCGCCTCCGATTTTAAAGCGGTCTACAATGCCTCAACAGAAGAAATGGGAAAGTTGGAACTGGAAACATTGAAAGGAACCTGGGGAAAGAAATACCCCTATGCCATACGCAGCTGGGAGGACAATTGGGAAGATTTAAGTTCGTTCTATCAGTTTTCTGGCGAACTGAGAAAGATTATGTATACCACAAACATCATTGAGGGGGTAAACCGCCAGTACCGGAAAGCAACAAAGAACAAAAGTGTATTCCCGAATGATGCCTCACTGGCAAAAATGCTGTACCTGGCAAGCCAGAACGTAATGAAAAAGTGGACGCAGCGATACCGTGGCTGGGATCAGGTGATTGGCCAGCTCATCCTGCTGTACGGGGAACGCCTAACGCAGTATCTGTAAAAGAAAAAGCCGGAACGGCCCAAATCTCCAAAGACGAAAACCGTTCCGAGCTTATTCCGTCGGCATTTATAGTATTGCCAGAAAATCCCAGCTTATTCCAGAGGCCGGGTGTGGGCAGAGCCCACGAACTTAAAATACTATAAATGCCTGATTGATGTGCCTAAAAATGTATAGAACCAGACTTTCTGGCAATACTAAAAGTAAGGAGATGGAACATCCGGAAAAAGTGAAAAAAAGTTCCAAAATTGCTACATATCTAATTCCAACTGAATGGAACTTCCAATTTTAAAGACACAAAAAAATTTACGCCCTCAATTTATTTAGACTCATTTCTTATGAAATAGAAAAGAGTAAGAAAAAAATGTTATAAAAACTTTAACGGGATTATCGCCCGGCTTTGCCGGGCGATATCTCCAGTAGTTATGAGTTTTCCAGCATAAGCATTTTCCGGTATAACCTCTTAACCTGCACACTTTAAGATTTCTGCAAACAAATATAAGCCCAGATTTAGTTTCCATTCGGGCTTTTCCAAACATCTGTGTATAACAAAATTTATCATTCTCCTTTGCACCTGCGAAGATTCGTTCAATGTTTTTTCCTTAGCGTATATAAATTTTTTCCCAAGCGTATGACGGATATCTTAACACATTTCCATGTATAGTTCCTGACGGAGGATACGTACCTTGGCAAGTTAACCGACCCGCTGACACTGAACCGGTATAATTATGTGAAGTCGAGCGCGCCGAATTATGTGGATCCGAGTGGACATAAAAAACAAAGCTGGACAGAGACAGCGGATCAGGCAAAGAAAAACTGGCAGGAATATAACAAGATGCCGGTTCAGGATTATGACAGCGGCCCGGATTACGGCAGTAAGAACAAAGAACTGCTTGAGGAGTTAGACAAAAAACTCAGCACTGCCCGGACAAAGCTGAAAAAATTGATGGATGCCGCGGAAGAAAAGGGAAGATCCGTTATCGGATATTGTTCCGACTATAAGGCGGGAATGGATGCAGGAAGGAAGATAGCTGAGGCGGAATACCATAACTGGGAGCTAACGCTTCTATTTGGCAAAAATGCGTATAAGCGGGATGACTATTTTTGGGATACCGACTTGCAGGAAATTTATGACCAGGCAAGAAATGCATCCAATAATAAAGACGCATTTAGCGCAGGATTTACGGCCGGTCAAACAATGTTTACGATAGAAATACTATCGCTGATAGTGGGAGCATTAGAAAGCGGCGGCTCCTCATCAGGAGGCCAGCAGGTGGTACTGCCGGGAGTCGGAGAGGTAACAATACCGGGAGATGCAGCGGGTTCAGTGGCTGGGGTATTGCCGCCAGGTAGTATCTTGAGGGATCAGGAGAATAATAAAGAATCGGAGGAGGAAGGTAAGGGGGAATCTGAGACTAAAGGAAGTGAATATAAAGATGCGCTTGATTCTTTGAGTGATAATAATAAGCACCATATTCTACAAGAAAAACATTCTTGGGATAAAGTTGTGGATGACCCAAAGAGTTGGGATAAAGTGAGTGATGTATTAAATCAAGTTTTAGAATCTGGTACTGAAACCCCATATGGCAATACAAAGAACGTATTCCAAAAAGTATACAACATAAAGGGCTCAGATGTACTGGTAAAATACTTAAATGTCAATGGAAAATTGACAATATCTGATGCTTGGGTAATGACGAGATAGGTAAAGGAGTAATAGAGTTTTTATGAATGATAAGAAAATATTATATCAATTGTTGTCAGAAGGTAAAATTGATGAAGCTGGAATATTAATTAAGAACATTGATGGAGAACTGTTAAATGAAGAAGTACAAGATATCTTATTGGAAGTTTCATTTAATAATCAGTCAATAGTTCCCTACACTGTTGTTTTAAAATTGTTGTTTGAAGCTGAAAGCGCTAATTTACATGCGTTTGCATCAACATTGTTGTCTAATCCTTTATGTTGGATTGAAGGTGCGTATTATGCAGGCTTATATCATCAAAAAAAGGCTATTGAATTGGAACCTCAGAATATAGCTTTTAAGGAATATTTATTAAGTTATAATTCATTGCCAGATGAAGTATTAAGTGATGAAGAAGCACTGGAAATTCGCAAACAAATATTAAAGGTTAATCCAGAAAACAAAACTGTTAAACAGCATTTTAGTGCACAACGATTTGTTGGAAAATTGGATTAGAGTGATTTTTGATGAAATAGTAATCTAATTTCTAGTAAATAAACACTAAATTATTCGTTCGGCTTTGCCGGGCGACGTCCTCCGGTCGGGTGGCATAAAGCCACCTGACCTTTAACCTGCACACTTTTCGCCCCTGACTATTTGGGCTGATTTTCGGGAAATTGCTTGTTTCCACATCGTCCCAATAAGTCCGGATAACCGTTTCATGGTATATCTTTCCGAGCAGTGGTATAAAAGCGGCACACGGCGGTCACGGTGCGTAACAGGGGTAAGAGAAACGGATATATGGACAGTCACTGTGTATTAGATGTTACCTGCTCAATAAATACATTTTCCTTCAAGCCACCTGTCAAAGGCCGGTTTTCTGCGGTGATTAGCTGTTTGGGTGTCAAAACCTCAGAAAACAGAAAAGCCGGGGGCCGTCAAGCCACCTACAGATTGCCTCAAATATTATTTTCGACCCTTACCTCCAGTATGAAATCAGTAAGAAAAACGCAAGAGAATTGAAATTGGCAGTCCCCCTGACGCTATGTTACAATGGCACACACCTGGGGGTATTAAGGTGGAGGAAACACACCAGAAAAATCTCAGCAAGACAGACACACCGGCCGCTCCATGATGGATCTGAACGGTGTGTTTTCTTTCTGCTGTTAGAGGCTGTTGATAAATTTCATGGTCCGGATTGCCGTCTTTCATGCCGCAGCTCCGTCATTCATTCTTCCTCCACCATTCGTTTCATAATATATTCAGCTTGTGCGGAAACAGATACCACAATGGAACAAATATTTGCTCCATAGATGAAGCGCCTTATACAAATCGAAAAAAGAGCCGGGAAAGGACTTGAATCCACCTGTCCCCAGAGGTAACATACGACACACTTCCAGAGTGGTTTCTCTCCGAAAGGAATAACCTAAGCTTCTTCTGATTATACCGTACGGCAGGAACGACACAGGAACAGAGGCAGCCAGCCCGTCCGAAGCTACCGCAAATTCCGAAAAGAAAAATGATAACGGAAATAAAGGCAACAACGGAAACGGCGGGAATGGCAACCACTATGGCTGGGAAGAAGGAGAATCCGGTGGAAACAGCGGAGGAAACGGGAACGGCAACAACGGAAATGGCAACAATGGAAATGGCGGCGGAAATACCAATAACACGGGAGGAAGCGGAAACCAGAGCGGAATCCTGATGCCGCAGAAACCGGTATCCGACATAGAGCAAAGCCTGATTGACGAGATCCGGCAGACCGGCCACCACAAGAATTATGAACTGATAGAATATGTGAACGACGTGAACCGCCAATACGCCCAGGTGCTGATGGAAGTGAACATTGACGGGGAAATGGACACGGCTTATACTTATGGTAACGAGAGGATAGCCCTTGAACGTTTCACCGGTTGGACCGGATATTATACCCATGATCCAAGAGGAAGCGCAAGCGGCAACCGACAGCGGGGGAAGACTGTGGAAGTCCTACCGCTACGGACCGACCGGAGATATCACCTTTGGAAAACCGCAGTACAATAACAGCTATGCGTATAATGCGGAAGATTATAATCCGAATCTGGAAGTACAGTACCTGCGGGCGCGTTATTATGATGTGGAGAGAGGGAATTTCCTGACGGAGGATACGTACCTTGGCAAGTTAACCGACCCTGACGCTGAACCGGTATAATTATGTGAAGTCGAGCGCGCCGAATTATGTGGATCCGAGTGGACATAAAAAACAAAGCTGGACAGAGACAGGGGATCAGGCAAAGAAAAACTGGCAGGAATATAACAAGATGCCGGTTCAAGATTATGACAGCGGCCCGGATTACGGCAGTAAGAGCAAAGAACTGCTTGAGGAATTGGACAAAAACTCAGCACTGCCCGGACAAAGCTGCAAAAATTGATGGATGCCGCGGAAGAAAAGGGAAGATCTGTTATCGGATATTGCTCCGACTATAAGGCGGGAATGGATGCAGGAAGGAAGATAGCTGAGGCGGAATACCATAACTGGGAGCTAACGCTTCTATTTGGCAAAAATGCGTATAAGCGGGATGACTATTTTTGGGATACCGACTTGCAGGAAATTTATGACCAGGCAAGAAATGCATCAATAATAAAGACGCATTTAGCTCAGGATTTACGGCCGGTCAAACAATGTTTACGATAGAAATACTATCGCTGATAGTGGGAGCATTAGAAAGCGGCGGCTCCTCATCAGGGAGGCCAGCAGGTGGTACTGCCGGGAGTCGGAGAGGTGACAATACCGGGAGATGTAACGGGTTCAGTGGCTGGGGTATTGCCGCCAGGTAGTATCTTGAGGGATCAGGAGAATAAAAAAGAATCGGAGGAGGAAGGTAAGGGATTCTAAGACTGAATATAAGAATCCTGTATCTGGAAAGACAGGAAAGGAAGCGGCTAATGATGTACCAAGTTGGGCAAAAGGTAATCGTCCATATAAGGGGGAAAGCGGTAAAGATTTTGCAAAACGTTTAATGGACGAAAAATATGGTGCTGGCAATTATAAAACTGGTCCATCAAGTGAATACAATAAAATTAAAAAGTGGGGTGATCGCGGTTTTGAATAAAATTATACCAAAAGAACTTTATATTATAGAATTTAATATAAAGCAAAGAGAGTATTATACTTTTTGGTATACCGACGATACAGATGGATTCCTTTTAGAAAATAATGAAAAACTGAAATCTTTCGCAAGTGAGAAAGAGGCAAAACGTTTTGCGGAAGACAATAAATTTAAATTAGATAAAGAAATACTATTAATATCGTCGGATATACTAATTAATTTAAATTTGGAAGAATTCGATTGCAACCTTGTTCTAACATATTGGAATATTATGTCAGATATAGCTCAATCAGTGCACAGTCAGTTTTTAGGAGATAGTAAAGACGATGAAGTTCAAAGCATTTATAATAAACTCTTTTACGGATGCAACCTGCCAGCACTAAAAAAGGATGGAGAAGACTATTTGCCAAAATGGAACGAAATTGAAAAAAAATGGATTGTTAAAGTAATTGAAAACGGATTTGAACTGTTATTAAAAGCATTAACTTAAATTGTCTTCGTCACTTCGCTTCGACAATGTTCGTATCGGTGGAGCCACCCGGCCTTTGAACGTGCCGTTGGGGCCGGTGAGTCCGTAATCCGCCCAGTAGTGGGAAATATATTTAACACCGGAAGCGGGAACAATGGCAACGGCAAAGGAAACAGCGGCAAACCTCACGGGAAGCTGAAGACAGCCGCGGCCTCAGTCTGGAGCGGCTTGCTGGCGGAAGACAGGAGAAGCGGATTTGAGCCAGTTGATGCCAGTGGAATTGAAAGTGGAGAAAGCGGCGGAAGCGGGAGCCGGAGAAGCTACGGGAGCGGCGGCGAAACCGGCGCTGGAAAAACAGCGAGGCTGAACCGCGAAGCAAGTACTGGCGGAACCAACGGGGCCGAACCGGCGGAACTTCCGTTGACTGGAAGCGAAGGCCAGCCCGTCGGAAGATTCAGACGGAATCAATTGTCCATATGCTGGTACACACAATCAGCGTCTCGAATGTGGATTAGAAATAATGGTACTGTACATGGCATGGATATCCAATGCCATAAAGAAGCCCGCTAATAAAAAGTCAAGCACTTTTGAAAATTTTGTGAAGTGATTTTATGGCACAACTCAAGACCGCCTCATCAGCCGGTCAAAAAGAAAGCCGTAATAGACGGAATGATTATTCGTTTTGTTCCAGACTGCGCAGATGTGCTTTACCTTGCCGTAGTAGATGCGGAGGAACTTATTCGCAACCAGTCATGTACATAGTAGTTTTTTCCTTCGGAACGCTTCCGGTTCAGAAACTGGTAGACAGGTTCATTCTCCGGGCATTCTGGAGGGGTGGTCATGACCCTGAACAGGGTCTTACGGCCCGCCGGTTCCACATTTGGAAGCTTTGTTGCTCTTTGAGTTGTGTCCCTGACTGCTCCACACCGGGATCGACACCTGCAAAGCAGTGATTGCCTGATGGGTAAATCTTGAAACATCGCCAATCTCAGCAATGAGCTGGGGACCGTAAGTTTTGCCCACGCCATACATGCCCATGAACCCTCGTATTCTGGGAGCGAAGTGGCGCATTCATCCTGCGGAGCTGTTCGATATGGGCAGAGGCAAGATTGAGTCGCTGGATACTCTGCTGGATCAGAAGCTTATAGGACGTCTCCCTGGGGAACACGGCAACAAGCCTTTAGAGGGCGTTAAACAGTTCTTCTGGTTTGGAAGGCTGATAAATATAATGGTGTTTCCTGCAGAAAGCTTCCATAGCGCACTGTAAAAGCTTTCAAGCCGGTTTTACGGACACAGTCCACATGCCAGAATGAGTAAGCGTAATCGACCCATTTTCACCGCCATCTTCACGGGCAGGGCTGTTGAACAGTTTATTTACACCGGGGTATGTATTATCCAACAGTGCAATCAGGTTTGCCTTTGCGGCAACCTGCTCTGGCAAAGAATTGTGAATTTAAGGTTTTCAATTGGTTACGTGGTCCATACATGAATACCGCCGCAGTTCAGCCCAGTTGTCAAGGGTATAGCGTGCTATCTTTTAGCATCAGCAGGGTCAGATTTGACCCTGCGCAACGTATTGTTACCAAAGTTTTTAATCAGATGCGGATTGACGACAGTTACAAAAACCCGGCATTAGAGAGGGAGTTAGCCATGGACTCATGGTATCTGCCAGTACACTCCATTACAATCCTTGTATCCCTTCAAGTGAAGCCAGATAATTTGATAGTTCAATAAAAACATCAAAGGGTTTCCTGACAATGACGCCTCCGGGTGCATGGAACTGCGATGGTGCTCTTGCCCTTTGAGACATCAATACCGACAGCGCTGCATCCTAATGTACCTCCTGAAAATGAATTTGCATGGTATCCAGCATCTCACCGCTGTCTCATAACTTGACATGTACAAGGACAGTCCAACCTGCATAATCGAACGGTCGCAAATGATAGGCTGGCTGACTGATTTTCTCTGTGGACACCTAAAGTGGTCCTAGGAGGTGTCGTCATACCAATGCCTAATCATTATACAGCTTAACAATGAGGATTAAGTCCCAACTGGCTGTTGGGTACTGAAACCCTACACTTATATATTAGGAGGAGGTGATGGTTTGAACTTTTATATTCAGGCAAGTAATCCTAGATTTCAAGATAGTATAAATATTTATGATGAAAGTCTATCTGATGCAATAGAAAGTGTCTTTCCATTAAATACTGAGAATGCTATATTGGTATGGAATTATATAAGCATTCCTTTGTCGTACAAATATGACATAAGCTATATGATAGAAGATATTTTACAATTGTTAGATGAATTACAAAATAAAGAAAAAGGAGAATTACGCATAAACTGGCTTCCAGATACTTTCAGATGTGACTGGTTAATTAAATGGAGTGCCGAAAACATGGAAATTCAATCGAAGTGGGAAGGTACGGTTGGACATTTGGAAAATATATTAAATCAAAAGTCTAATATGCAGCTATCGAAAACTCTTTTTATTAGTGAATGGAAAAGAGTTTTGGGTATTGTAATTACAGGTCTGAAAAGTTGTGGTTATAGTGAGGATAAAATACAGCATATGGCTCAGTTAATAGAACGATATGAGAGTATTAATGAGGAGGGACAATTGTACAAAGAGTGATTTTTCGCCCGGCTTTGCCGGGCGATGTCCCCAGAGGTTATACGTTTTCCAGACTTTGAAAAATCCGGTGGATTTGAGAAAACGATTGAAGATTTTAATGCACTAAACCCATCAAATGTAAGAGATATACAAACGCAATAGGGGCCCGGTAAAGTAGGTACTTTATCCAATAAAAAAACTTTAAAATCAGATATTAGGGAGGTGATTTAGATGGAGCAGTGGCAAGAAGTATATAAAAGAAAAATTCCTAAAAGCCAGTATGAAATGCTGTTGCAAAATGGCGAAAAGAGGGTTAATTTAAACTGTTCTCCTCAATGTATGCTATTGAATTGGTGGTATAAGCTTCCATTAGAAGGGATAGTACTTAATGGATTATTCGTCGATGAACAGATTGATAAATTCCGAGACACTGGATTTGCTAATGTCATATACCAAATAATAAAGGGCGATTTTGTAACAAATGGCATGATATCAATTTGAAACATTATGTGGTAATTTCTGAAAATTATATAGTAGAGATTATTACAGAATGGGAGCCGGATATTCAGGTTTCGTAAATTATATAATTTATGTATTCCCCCGTCCTTTACGCAATCACTTTTCGACCCTGGTCATATTGGTTAATTTGGGGAAAAATACCTCTGATCCACATTGGCTCAACGAGCCAGAATATCATCCATCTAAAAAATGAAATATTATTGAAAAGGGAGCGTTTATAATGAGAGTAAAGAGAATAAAGTCTGATTCCATTTATTGCACGAGAATAGACTACATTACAAAAAATCAAGAACTACATTGGAGAATATATTCAAGTTTATGACACATATGAACTAGAACAAGAAAAGGGAATATGTTTAGAACTAGAAGTAATGATGAGTGGGATGATTGCTACCACTCATTGAATTTATTTAAATAAGATAATTCCACTTGAATCCCTTTTTTTAGGCAACGTTGGAATCAGGAACGGAAGTAAGTTCTAAAATTATACCATATTAGATAAAGAAAGATGACATAACACCAGCCCTTTTTATTTGCCCATGATAAAATAAAACCGGAAACATACTCAGCATAGAATCTATCAGGAAGACAATTGCCGGATGATAGGCAGGCTGAGAGAAGAGGTTAGACATCTCTGCTATGAACTATATCATACAAGGGGGAATCAGTATGTACAAAATTGCCATTTGCGATGATTGCCGTGAGGCGCTCAGGGAGATAGAAAAGCTGCTTCGGAGATACATTGAAAAGAATAAAATCAGGGCTGTTGTGGAGGCTTACCAGAGCCAGATGCAGCTGTTGACGGAACTGGAAAGTGGAGGTATTATGATATAATCTTTATGGATATTAAGATGCCGGGAATGAACGGCCTTGAAGTCCTGAAAAGAATACGGGAAATGAATTCGGACAGTCTGTTTATAATCATTTCCTCATACCATCAATATGCGGTCGTCGGTTATGAATTGGATGTATTCCGGTATTTGGTGAAGGGGGACTTGGAAGCCGGCTTTGATCACTGCATGGAAGCCGCCTTAAAAAAGATTAATTCTGATAATCAAAAACATTATTTTATTACTTCTGCGCGTAAGCGAATCAAAATTCCGTGTAAGGATATCATGTATTGTCATAAAGAGTCAAAAATGTCCGTGTTCGTGACAAATTCAGGGGAACTAATCAGAGAAAGAAGAGCCCTTCAGGAAGTATATGAAGGTCTGCAGCGGATAGACGACAGCTTTATAATGGTAGAACGTTCTTATCTGGTCAATATGCATTATATTGAAACGATGAGACAGAATGAGCTATTGCTTGAAAATAATATAATCTTACCAGTTGGACGCACCTATGTGGATGATGTCAGGAAAACGCTGACGGATTTTTGGAGAAAAAGGATATAGCATCTGTTTCTGGCGCGGGAGCGGCATCAATCGTGGCAGGCTGTGAGCCGGAGATTCCGGAATTATTGGTACAAAATAAGATTTTAAGAAGGGGACCGGCACGTGACTGTGGCGTCCCCTTTCTCTCAGTGCGCCCGGCTGCGCACGTCTCTAACCGGTGAAAGTCCGGAATCCGCCCGGTGGTGGGAAGGATATAGCTGAAGGCAAGGGTGTTCATCGTGAGGTGAAATCTGAAGGAAGCCGGATGTGGGGAACATACTAACCCATGGGCAAATCTCTGGTCTGACGGACAGAAATCACATCAGGCCATGCGTGAGGGTAAGGCTGCTGAACAAGTCGAAGCCCAATAACCACACGGAATCACGTATGGTAAATGTGGCAGATAGATGGAGAGAAAGAGACGTGGTACCCGGGAGGTCTGTACGGAATGTCCTGAAAGGGATAACCACTATCGGGAGGTAGTGCTGAACGTACAGAAGTCAGCCGAGGTCGTAGTAGTCGAGAGATGAAGGACCGAATCAATAGGAGTCTTTAGTACAACCGGGAAAGGAGGAAAGAATCTTGGGTGTAGAAAACAAAGACAGCTGCTCGCAAAGGGATAGCGCGGAACGTGAAGGGTATGTGAGAGCGCACCGTCTTTCCGCCGGATATGGAAGGAAAGAGACAGTGCACAGCCGGAACTCTTGGAGGAGATACTGGATAAGGGCAACCTCAACAGAGCTTTTAAGAGAGTAAAGGCAAACAAGGGAGCGCCAGGAATCGACGGGATTACCGTGGAAGAAATAGGCGCATACCTGAGGGAAAACCAGAAAGAGCTTATCGAGAGAATTAAAAGGGGAAAGTACACCCCCGGCCCGGTGAGACGGGTGGAGATTCCCAAGCCAGACGGCGGAATACGAAAGCTTGGTATTCCAACCGTAAAAGACCGCATTTTCCAACAAGCCATAACACAGCGCCTTACACCGGTCTACGAGCCGTTGTTCTCGGAGAACAGTTACGGTTATCGCCCGGGAAGAAGCGCGAAAGATGCCATTCAGAAGGTGAAAGAGTATGCAGAGCAGGGATATATCCATGCGGTAGCAATGGACTTGTCAAAATACTTCGACACCTTGAACCATGAGATACTCCTAAATATTCTGCGCAGAAATGTAAAGGACGAAAGGGTAATCCAGTGGATTAAGAGGTACTTAAAGAGTGGCGTGATGGAAAACGGAGTAGTCATGGAAACAGAAGAAGGTTCGCCGCAAGGAAATCTTTCCCTGCTGGCAAACATCTATCTGAATGAGTTTGACCAGGAGTATCAGAAGCGTGGAGTTGTATTTGTCCGTTACGCGGACGACATCGTGCTGCTGGCGAAAAGCGAGAGAGCTGCCAAGAGACTGCTGGAGACGAGCACGAAATATCTGGAAGGGCCGCTGAAATTGAAAGTGAACCAAGAGAAAGCCGTGTAGTCAGCGTGTTTGCAATCCGAAATTTTAAGTTTCTTGGCTTTACACTGGGAAAGAACGGAAAGGGCATATATGTCCGGGTTCATGGAAAGTCATGGAAGAAAATGAAGTCAAAGCTGAAAGAACTTAGTTCCCGAAGGTCAGTTCAGAGCATACGCCCTGCATTAGCAAAGATAAAAGTGTATATGTGTGGCTGGCTGAATTATTACGGGATTGCGGAAATGAAGAACCGAATAGAAGAACTCAATAAGTGGCTATACCACAGAATCCGAATGTGTATATGGAAGCAATGGAAGAAACCGAAAACGAAGGTAAAGAACCTGCGGAAAATGGGAGTGCCGGAAGATTTGGCATGGCAGGCAGGAAACAGCCGGAGAGGATATTGGTTTACCACGCAAACGGTAGCGGTAAATATGGCAATGACAAAAGAAAGACTGATAAGCAGTGGCTTTTATGATTTAGCCATAGCTTATCAGTCTGTGCACGTCAACTGTTGAAACCGCCGTGTACCGAACGGTACGCACGGTGGTGTGAGAGGACGGCGGTTAATCACCGCCTCCTACTCGATTAATGCACAGAGGCAGGAAGTGATGTGAAAAATCGGAATAAAAGGGGAGCTGTTTTTTTGCCGTCCAATATGATATGATAAGACTGTTTCATGATACTTACGGTGTAATACATATGGGGGATGTTATGAAAATCCGGGTCAGGTATTTTAATAAAAAGAAGTTTATATCCGGCTGCATCCTGCTGATTCTTGGGATATGCATGCCGTTTTTTCTAACCATAAATATGTGGGAAATTCCGGAAAAAGCATATGACGCAATTGTCACACGGGATAAGCTGGAATTGTGGACAGCGGGAATGAAGCTGGGAGCGCTTAATTCGATCCGGGCCTTTCCCCATTATTTCGGGGCGTTTATCATTGCCGAGTCTATTGAGGTGGACAGCGATCATAAGATTACCAAATGGCTGAAATCAGGAATCGTCTTTTGTATTATTCCAATCATTTATACCATCATCAGCAATGTCCACCAGATTAAATATGATTTTGGCATACCTGCCCTGTCATTAATTATTCTGCTGATTCTGCTGGGAAAGAATGATTACAATTACGTGAGCCTGTGGAAGAAAGCCATGCTGATTCTGGTGTTTTTGTCTGCGCTTCAGTTTCTCGATATCATGCCCTGCTTAAAGGGACTGCCTACCGGCAGAGGGGAGATGTCGAGGGATATCAAACTGATAGCCGAATTTCTGGAGATGGAGCCGGAGATGAACGGTACGGTGGCGATCTTTTTCGCGCTGCTTATGTTTATGGGGATCCTTCTGTTCCTGCTCATCAGGGATGAGAATAACCTGAAGGCCATGAATGAGCTGAAAGCGCAGAATGAGAGGATGATTATGGACACAAGGCTCCGGGTGCTGGAAAACCGCACATATCTGGAAATGAGACATCTGGTCCATGATTTGAAGTCGCCTCTGACCTCGGCCCAGGCGCTGGTCGGGGTGGTGCGGATGACCTGCGATAAAAAGGAGATGGACAAGGAGTCGGGATATTTAAGCCAGGTGGAATCGTCGATTGAGAAGATGAGCAGCATGATATCGGAAATTCTCTATGAGAACCACCGGACCCGGATTTCGACGGAGGAAATACTTGATTCGGTTCTGGCCCAGATTTCAGTTTCCGAATATTCGGAGCTGGTACATGTCCATAACCAGGCGCCGGAGAAATATATACATGTGAATAAAATACGGTTTTCAAGAGCGCTGATTAACCTGATTGAGAATTCTTTTTATGCCCTGGTGGAGCAGGGGGGAAGGATTGATTTGGATGTCAGCACCGTTATTTCCGAAGAGGAAGAATCGGTCTGTTTTAATATATCAGACAATGGAAAGGGAATTGACGGGGACACGCTGTCGCTTATCTGGGAACGGGGATTTTCCACCCGCAGCTCCCATGGTCTGGGACTCAGCTTTGTTAAAAAGGTAGTGACGGATTCCGGGGGAACGATAGAGATTGACAGCGAGATTGGAAAGGGGACGAGCATTGAACTTTTGATGCCGGAGGATAAGGAGGAGCAGAATGAGCAGCAGGGAGATTAAAATTCTGTTGGTTGACGATGAAGCGGAGATACTTTATGCGCTGAAGGCGGTGATTGAGACACAGGGCTGGACCGGGCTGATTGCCCAGAACGTGAAACAGGCATTGGAAATCCATAAAACTGATTCGCCGGATATAATTCTGATTGATTACCATATGCCGCATATTAATGGGGTGGAGGGGGTAAAAATGTTCCGCAGGCAGGATCCGGACATACCGATCATCGTATTCACGATAGATGAGGATCAGGGCGTCGCGGATAAATTCCTGGAAGCGGGAGCCAGCGATTTTGCGACGAAACCGATTAAGGCTCCTGATATTATCTCAAGAATACGTGTCCATATCAGGCTGATGGAGAGTAAACGGACGGAGAAGAACGATAACTGGCCGTATCTGGTTAAGGGGATTGGCAGTTCCACGATGGAGCTGATTAAAGATGCCATGAGCGGTGAGATGCAGTATCTGACGGTTGAGGAGATTTCCGGGAGGACGGGGCTGGCCTACCAGACAACATACCGTTATCTTCAGTACCTGACCACGCTTGAAAAGGTGGATGTGAAGAGCAGTTACGGAAAAAAAGGGAGGCCAAAACAGAGCTACAGGCTGATTTGAGCTGTTTAATATGGTGGAAAAAGAGTTGTTTTAGCGTGAGTTTATAGATAAAATCACGAAAAACAGCTCTTTTGTATATTTCAACGAGAGATAAATAAGAGAAAAAATAGAAGTTTCAAGTTGCCTATGATACTATGATTTTAACAAAAACATAACACAGGAGGGTATCATGAAAAAGAAAGCAATTGTAGTTTTAATGTGTGCGGCAATCTTTTTAGCGACAGCGGGCTGCGGCCAGAAAGCGGCTCCGGAAGGCGGGCAGGCGGTAACAACGGCGCAGGCGGCCGGTGATGCGGCACAGGAGCAGGCAGAGGTGCAGGGCCTGACAGAGGCCATCGCAGAAGAGCCGGTGCTTCTGACATCGGCAGGCCAGAGCGCGGATTATGAAATGGTAAAGACGATGCTTGATAAGAATGATATTAAGTGTGAAAAGAACAGCCTGGCCACGTCGGCCGATTTAGACGGCGTTAAGACGCTGATGCTGGCAGTGGGCGGTTCTTCCAAAGGACTCGGAGCAGCGGGAATCGATGCAAACGGCGAATTGGAGCGGGTGACTGAATTAGTTGACGCGGCAAAAGAAAAAGGAATTATCGTGATTGCGGTACATGTCGGCGGAGAGGCAAGACGAGGCGAGCTTTCCGATAAATTCATCGCTCCCAGCCTGGAAAAAGCGGATTATGCAATCGTAGTTGCAGACGGAGATAAGGACGGACTTATGAAAGGGATTGCGGCTAAAGCGGGCATTCCGTTTGACGAGGTCAGCAGTATGGCCGACGTGGTTCCAAAGCTTGGCGCCGCATTCAAATAAACAGTCCGGGGGGTACATATGAGCATCGAATTAATTATATTTTTAGCCATGGTAATTACGTTCGTGGCAGGATGTTTTCTTTTGAAACTTCCTGTAAGCCTTTCCATGGTGCTGGCGGCGGTAATCGGCGCTTTGACGGGAGGCTACGGCTTTCCGCTCCGTCATCTGATAGAGGGCACGTTCTCTTATGTGGATACGATTCTCGTTATCACGACGGCAATGATTTTTATGAAGGTAATCCAGGAATCAGGGGCGCTTGACGCGCTGTCCTCACTGATCATTAAGAAATTCCACAAGACGCCGTCGCTTCTGGTCTGCCTGATTATGCTGGTGATTATGTTTCCCGGCATGATTACGGGTTCCTCCACGGCAGCAGTGCTTTCAGCCGGTTCGATTATGGCTCCGGTGCTGATGCTGATAGGGATTCCGCAGCTTGAGACGGCCTGTATCCTGGCTATGGGAGGCATCCTGGGTATGATAGCGCCGCCGGTCAATATACCGGCCATGATTATCGGAGGCGGAATTGACATACCTTATGTCGGTTTTGAACTTCCGCTGGCGCTTCTGACATTTCCGCTGGCATTTATCTTTGCCCTGATGTTCGGCCTCAAATATGTGAAAAAACTGGAATACGATGTAATCCGGGAAAAGCTGAATCAGGAGCCTGGAGAGAAATTCGGGTTTAAAATCTATATTCCGATTTTTGTGGCGCTGATTCTCATGGTGGTGAATAAGACGGTGCCTTCTCTTCCCAACCTGGGGATGCCGCTGATTTTCATGATTGCTTCCGTGACCGGCCTGTTTACCGGTTACAAAATCAATGTGGCAAAGGTGTGCAAGGATGCTGTTAACAGCGTGCTTCCTGTTCTGGGTATCCTGATGGGAGTCGGAATGTTCATCCAGATCATGACGCTGACCGGTGTCCGCGGATTTATCGTGACAACCTGCCTGAGCCTGCCGGACGGCTTCTTATATGTGGCGATGGCGATTACGATACCGCTTTTCGGAGCCGTGTCCTCCTACGGATCGGCCTCTGTCCTTGGAGTTCCGTTCCTTCTGGCATTTCTGAGCAAAAACCAGATTATCACCGCTGCGGCAATCTCGCTGATCGCATCCCTTGGAGATATGATGCCGCCTACGGCTCTGGCCGGAATCTTCGCAGCTCAGGTGGTGGGCCTTGATAAATACACAAAAGTGCTGAAAAAGTGTATGATCCCCTCCCTGATGATCATTGCATGGGGAATTGCCTTTATTCTCCTGGCAAATTCACTGGCGCCGTATATTGTGATTAAGTAGAGGGGGAGGGAACCGGGGATGATTACATTGATTTACCGAGGAATTATAGCAGTTGTTTTAATATTTACCATTTGGAACCTGTTCGACGAAGAGAAAATCACGCTTCAGGCCAACGCGGCGCTCGTAGTGATTCCGCTTATTTTAAGATTATTGATGATTAAATAGGGAGGCAGACATGAAGAAAAATCATATAACAGCGGCTGTCTGCCTTGCGGCAGCGCTGGCTGTGACCGTGGTGACAGGATTAAATTTTGCGTCACTCAAAGATCTGGGCGAGATTAAGCCGGGAGACGGAGTGACAGGGACAAAGATGCTTTCCGAGTATTTTGACGGAATAAAGGGAAGCAGTATGGACACGGAAGTTTACATACTGGAGGGGGAAAAACCGGGAGGAAAAGTCTTAATCCTCGGCGGAACCCATGGAAATGAACCGGCAGGCTATCTGGCTGCCATCACATTTATCGAAAATGCAAAGGTGGAGGAGGGAACCGTCTATGTCATTCCCTATACAAACCGGAGCGGGATGACGCACAATGACCCGCAGGAGGCATCCCCGCAGTACCTGAATATCACGACGCCCAGCGGTGTCAGGAAATTCCGGTATGGCTCCAGGGCCTCTAATCCGGTGGATCAGTGGCCGGATCCGGATGTCTATGTCCACGCGGCATCGGGCCAGCAGCTTTCCGGCTCGGAGACAAGAAACATTAACAGGGCCTATCCAGGCAGACCGGACGGAAACCCCACGGAGCAGGCGGCTTATGCAATCGCTGAGCTGATTCGGGCGGAGGATATCAACGAGACGTTCGATCTTCACGAGGCATCACCGGAATACCCGGTTATCAACGCCACCGTATCCCACGAAAAGGGGATGTCGCTGGCGGCGGCCGGTATGATGGAGCTGACTCTGGGAGGAATCCAGATGTCACTGGAGCCGTCTCCGGTCAATCTGCACGGACTGACCCACAGGGAACTGGGCGACTATACGGATACGATTCCGCTGCTGATGGAGACGGCTAATGCGTCTCAGGGACGTCTGCGCGGAGCGACAAATGAGGCTCTGGCTCTCACCGGAAAAGATAAGGCATATGTAAAAAGTGCGAAGCTGGGATTTCTCTATGTTCCCTACGACGAGAACGGTCATCCGATTGAGGAGAGAGTTGGAAGACACCTTCAGGGTGTGATTGAATATACCAATGCCTACAACCAGTTGTATCCCGATAAACCGGTGGTATTTTCCGGGGTTCCGACCTATACGGAGCTGTTTCTCAGCTCAGACGGGACGGATCTGGGGGGAACGAGACTGGGAAGCTATCTGAACTAGACGAAACGGCGGTACGGTGAAATGTTGGTTTCACCGCCGGATTATAAAAAGAAGCCTTTCACAATGAGGCTTTTTATAGAAAATAGGAGGAAATGGATATGAGAAAGAGAAGTTTAGCGCTCCTGTTAACGGCTGCACTCGTGACGTCCATGTCTGTAACGGGCTGTCAGAAGGCTGCGCCGACAGCGACAGAGGCTGTTACGGAATCGGCCGTTCAGACGCAGGCGCCGGAAGAAACGGAAGCGGAAACGGAAAAAGCGGAGGAAGAGGGCTGGAAACCTTACGACGAAAATGGCCAGATTAAGAGAGACGACCGCGACGGAAACGGCAAAAACGGTGTGGTATCGACCGGTAAGTAAGGCATCCAAAATTGGCGCGGATATTATTGAGGCCGGCGGCAATGCTGTGGATGCGGCCGTAGCCGTTGGCTTTGCGCTCGGTGTATGCGAGCCTCAGTCATCCGGTATCGGCGGAGGCGGATTTATGCTGATCCATTCCGCGGATACGGGTGAGAATGTTTTCGTGGATTTCCGTGAGCCGGCTCCGGCAAAGGCTACGCCAGGAATGTGGCCGGTTGATGAAAATGGAGAACTGACAGATGAGACAAAGTGGGAAGGCGGCCCTTCGGTGGGAGTGCCGGGAGAAGTAAAAGGACTGCTGTATGCCCTGGATACTTACGGTACAATGACCAGAGAACAGGTCATGAATCCCTCAATTGAGATGGCTGAAAACGGATATGAAGTATCGGCGGTAATGAACAGAGACATGATGGAAAAGTTTCAGAAACTTACCCGGTTCAAGGCCTGCGGAGATATTTATTTGAAGGACGGATATCCTTACACCGTGGGTGATGTAGTGAAAAACCCGGATCTTGCAAAGACGCTCACGATGATCCGTGATAACGGAGCCGATGCGTTTTACAAGGGAGAAGTGGCCGAGGCTATGGTCAAAGCGGTTCAGGAATCGGGCGGAATTCTGACAATGGAGGATTTGGCCGGTTACGATATCAAGCTCAGAACTCCGGTCAGCGGAACCTACAGAGGCTATGAGATTCTTTCCTCCCCGCCGCCTTCATCCGGCGGAACAACAATCGTGGAGATTTTAAACATTCTCGAGAACTTTGATGTGAAGGGAATGGGACATAATTCGAAGGAGCATCTGCATGTATTGACGGAAGCGATGAAGATGGCATATAAGGACAGAGGATTCTTTGCCGCCGACACTGATTTTATCGAAGTGCCCCTGACAGGAATGGCTTCAAAAGAATATGCGAAGGAGCTGGCTTCCCAGATCGACCTTGAGAAGGCCCAGGTCTTTGAACACGGTGATGCATGGGCCTATGAGTCTCCGCAGACGACTCACTACTCCATCATGGATAAGCAGGGCAACATTGTTGCAGTGACAAAGACGGTTAACTATGTATTCGGCTCAGGCATTGTTCCGGAGGGATACGGATTTATCATGAATGACGAAATGGACGACTTTGATGCTGAGGTCGGCACGGCCAATGAAGTACAGCCGGGCAAGAGACCGATGAGTTCCATGTCCCCGACCATCATTCTGAAAGACGGCAAACCGGTTATGACAATCGGCGCCCCAGGCTCTCAGAGAATTATCTCCGGAGTTGCCCAGGTTATCTCCAATGTGATTGACTTTGACATGGACATTCAGGACGCCATCTCAGCGCCGCGAATCCATGCAGGCTCCGACTGGACGACCAGCGACGAGACGATCATGATTGAGACACGGATTGACAAGAATGTAATAGAAGGCCTGAAAGCCATGGGCCACCCGGTCCTGGAAACCGGAGACTGGATGGATTATCCATGCGTACAGGCTGTAGAGATGCTGCCGGACGGAACGCTCCGGGGCGGTGCGGACCCAAGGCGTGACGGAAAAGCTGTGGGATATTAATTGAGATCCGGAGGACGCGTCCGGAACGGACAGCGGCCGGTGTGGTGGGACGCGGATCCTGCCGCTGCCACTAGGCATTTCCAGTGAAAAAGAACAACTGTTATAAAAGTGAAGTATCAAAAAGGGATTTTCGTGAAATATACGCGCACGAAATCCCGCTGACAAGCTCCACCAGCTTAAGACGTGAGACAACCAGCGGCCGCAGGCCAGAGAACGGGCCGAAACACATGGCGGAGCCTTTCGTCCCGCCGATAACCTTCCTTTGGGGCGGAGGGGAAGATCTAGTCTGCGGATGCCTTTGGAATCCATCGCTGATTACTGTGAAACTTTAACTTCTGGGAAGCCAAAAGCGCAGACTTCCCCATCAACCTTTTGACGTTTATTTTGAACTCAGCTAACAGGTTCAGGCGGCAACTACCGGAACCTCCACCCGCTTTTAACTTCTTTAGGTACGCATTAATTTTACGTTCCATGTTGAATTGGTTGTTATAATCAGCACAGATCTTTGAAAACAACTCCATCCTTGAGTATGTGATAGATGGCTATAAGCATGGAATGGGCAACTGCAACATAAGCCCGTTTTTCCACGGTGGGAACTGATTCTCATGAACTGCGCATAAAAGTACGAATTTTTATTTCTTGTAGCGGAATGCGCACAGACTACCAGGGTTGAACGTAAAGAGCATTCCCTTTTCGCATTTTCCGGTCTTCCTCTTTTGGGCACTCTCGTTATTGCCGGGACATAGTCCTGCCCATGCAGCAAGATGACCGGCCGTTGGAAAACGACTCATGTCTGTACCAATCACCGAAATAATGGCCTGGGAACTGTTTTTTCCGATACCAGTTACATCCTGGATTGCTTGTGTCGCTTGTTTTTCTTCCGGTTTCATAAAGTTATCAATCTCATCTTCCAGATTGTTGATATGAACATTGAGTTCATCCAGATGGGACAGCAGCTCTTTCATCATTCGACGTTGTAATGGGGTCATGACACCATTTAAATCATCGATAATCTGTTCCTTGCTGGCTTTGAGATTGTGGGCAATGATTTTCTTTTTATACATTTCATCATACTTTGCTTCGTCGAAGAATTCTCCGGTGAGAAGGTATTCCAGAATGTTTCGCGCACTCATACAGTTGATGTCAGATACAGTACCGGACAGCTTTATGTTGGCACCCTCCAGCATCTTTTGGAGTCGGTTCAATTCCCGGGTGCGTTCACTCACGAGGCTTTTCCGGTAGCGGACCAGTTCCCTTAACTCCCTCTGCTGTTTATCCGGGATATAACTGGCTTTTAATAATCCGTGCTGAAGAAGCTCCGCAATCCATTCCGCATCCTTTGTATCGGTTTTCCGCCCCGGTGACTGCTTTCATATGGCTGGCATTCACCACCATAGCCTTTAGTTCAGAAGACTCAAGGATGTTATACAGAGGCTTCAATAGGACGCTGTGCTTTCCATTGCGACCATTTCACAGCCACCGTTCTGAAGCCAGTTAGCTAATTCAAGAGCTCTCTGGTTGTTGCACCAAAGTTCCGTAACTCCTGCTTGCTGCCTTTTCTAAAGCAGGCGACGATGAGCTTTTTGTGCACGTCAATACCACAACATTTGTCGTAAACTTTATCCATATGGTTTACCTCCAAAATAAAATTTACGGCACGGTACTCTGTCTATTATTATTTTACTGTACGTCCTTCTGCCGCAAGCGGCTGGACAGATGGTGGTGCAAATGAGAGTACCTAAAATCAGTTTAGCGAACGGGCTACAGGCCCAAATTAGTGCCGATTTTTGCCGTTAATGTCAGTATAAGCTCAATCAACGGCAATTTCAATCACCTGCCGCCCTCGCAGTTTCATTTATGGTGGTGCCGAATCAGAGGCATGGGGGTTTAGCGAGACTTTGTCGAGCTTAGCAGCGCGATGCATTACACGGAGTGAGAACGTGCTCCTCAGACTTGATTTTCCCTCCAACACGTGACAGCCCTTCATCGGGACGAAAGACTCATATAACCAACTCCATCACCCCGTCCGGGCCGTGCGGCAGCGTCCTCTCGACTTAAATAATCATTCCATCGAATAAAACTTAAGAATCCGGTGGACGACAGCCAGATGATTCCGGATGCGCATGTCCGGCTCATCCTCCTGTGAGACTTCTACCGTGATGGCTGGAATGCCGAGTGTCTCAGTCACGGTCCGGTTCAGGCTGCCCTTCGGTGTTCCGTTATAGCAGGTAAAGGGGGCGGAGGTATTAAGCGAACCGTCCTGGGATTCCAGCAGGAGGTCGAAAATCAGCCCGTCAATATTCTCTGAATCTGTGATAATCAGAGAGTTTCCCAGAAAATCCCTTCTATCCCCTTCGCGCGACGCCTCATGGAGATCGATGACAAGATCAGGGGAGTATTCAATGATTTTTTGATAGATGGAAGCGGCCAGTTCATCTGTCAAATCCTGTTTTTTGCCGCCCGGAAAGAGCGGTTTAAATCGCGGTACAGTTCACGTTACGCTCTCCCTTTCGGCTTCCCGGTGCATTGGCAGGGGAGAGGACGATCAGGGTACCGGTCTTTGGCTTTACTTTCTTTAGCTTGTCCGCGGCCCTCCATCCGGAGGTTTCATCCCCATGGATGCCTCCGACAACCAGAATGGTATTTCCGGGGACGCCGCTTTCCATAATGGTGAAGGAGGTCTCAAGGGGAGTATGCTCCATGATAAGTTCTGTTGTTCCGGCCGGCTTCCGGCACAGATAAAGAATGACTGTTAATAAAAACAGAGCCGGCAGCACAAGCCGGAGACGGCCTCTTTTTTTGTGTTCAGACATATTGTGGTTTCCTTTTCCATCGGGGGTTCTTAAGAAAAGTATACAACAGGGGAGGTAAAAAAGATAGCGCTGAAAAGAAGGAACGGGTGAGGACGCCGCCGGTACGGCGCTGATAGTCTCACGCGTTAAGTGCGGGGCGGACCTCGTCGCGGCCACGCTGCGATTCCATGTACGAAACATTCGATATGCCTTCCATGCGCCTTTAAAAAATTGCGGAAGATTTGATATCAGCCTGCCGGAAACACGTAGTGGCCGCGACAGGGTCCTCCCCATTTAAGGTTAGAGACAATCAGCGCCCGGAGCGGACCATGACCGGTGTGCGAAAACCTCCGCCTGAGTCTTACGTCCCCGGCGATAACCTGACCCGGGGAAGTAGGCGGAATCAATTGCGGAGGACATGGGAGTCCGCCGGTGCTTAGCGAGTCCCTCACGAGCTTAGCACTCTTGCGCACTCAAAAGTGCAAACGGTCCCCAGCAATTCATTCCGGCCGGATTCCCCTCACGACCACCTTCAACCGGGGACGGAAGACTCAGCCATCCCCCTCACCACACCGGACATAGTCCGTTCCGGACACGTCCTCCCAACCTCAGTTAAATCTCCATCAGAAAATTTGGAAAAAATTCACATAAATATTCTGTCTGCTTTTACAGTCGATATAATATTTTTGTTATATACTGGATAAAGATTAAGTCTTTGTTGCAATACCTTAAATTTGATATACTGAACCTATTAAATTCACAGCTGCGATTATAGATTTATACCGGTATCAGAAAGGCAAGACAATGAATAAAAGTAACTTTTTTACGGCGTCGGACGGGGCGGTTCTTTATTTTGAAGACCAGGGAACCGGAGTACCGTTTCTGCTGATGCCAGGATTTCTGGCGACAACGAAGTTTTTTCGGAAAAACATCGAAGAACTGTCAAAAAAATACAGGGTAATTGTCTTTGATCCAAGAGGACAGGGGCGTTCCGGTAAAGTATGCGGCGGCAATACGATGGAGAGAAATGCGCTGGATATCAGGGATCTGATTGAACATCTGCAGCTGAAGACGTAATACTGGGCGGCTGGTCCATGGGCTCATCCGTAGTGATATCCTATGCTGCGATGACACAGGAGGCTCACCTGAAGGGACTGGTTCTGATAGACGGTTCTTTGTTCCCGGTGTCTCCCGACGAATGGAACAAACACCGCTCCCGGAATTATAACATTGATAACTGGCTTGATAATTATATGCCGCTTGTGTATGACAGAGATGACTTTTACGAGCGTTTTGTGGCGAGAATTTCCAACGGAGCTATGACGCAGGAGGATCGGGAATGGGTTATGGAGGAATTTATGAAGACGCCGCCGTGGTCGGCCTTGGAATTCCATTATGATTTCTGCCATACCGATAATTACAGTAATTTAAAAAAGCTTACGGTGCCCGTGTCTATTTTCGGCGGTTCGTCGGACGCTTACGGGCTGGAGATGGTGGATGCATTTGCCTCACAGATCAGGGGATATGTGGAGCTGAATAAATTTTATAACAGCGGCCACATGATGTTCTATTACGAGTCAAATAAATTCAATGAATGTATCAGCCGGTTTATAGACCATGTGGCGGCCGACAAAAGCAGGGGGCTTACGGAGGAATCCAGACATGTTTGTGGTGAGGCGCCGGCTTTTAATTAGAGGATAGGCTCGATAAAGGAGTCGAAGTCACGATTGATTACTTGAAGCAGGGATACTCGGAAGCAGAGGCATGCACCCAGGGACAGTATGCAATGAGAAGAATGTGGCATGAGAAGTTTCCGGAGGCGGAAGTCTGCGGCTTCGGAACCTCAGAAGGCGGAATGATAGACAGTCTTCATGTATGGTGCCTTTCTAACGGACACATTCATATGTGCTGCTGACTGCCCGAGGCATTATCACCCGCAGCCTGGTGATTTGACTCTTCCGATGGCGTGGGCCAAAACGGACGGTTACCATGCGAGAATGAGAGAACGGTCATAGTCGGAGAACTGGATTCCTATAAACAGAATGCTTATGACGGCATGCTTAAAGCGCGGGAGAGCATTTTCAGGATATTGAAACCGGGAGTGACGTTTGAGGAGCTGTATCTTGCCGCGGCAAAGGTTTACTCTGAACGAGGCTTTGATTCCATTCTTCCGGGCAGGGTAGGGCATGGAGTCGGCTGCTCCGCGCACGAGTTTCCATCCCTGGAGCGGGGCAACCTGCTGCGGCTCCAGCCGGGAATGGTGATGACGGTTGAACCTGGATTAATGGATAAAACCTGGGGAGGTGTTCGCCATTCAGATACTGTTCTGATAACAGAGGACGGCTGCGAGCTGCTCACCCGGTTCGATACGGGAGCCATTGTCATTGAATGCGGTGACCTGCGCGCGGAGCGTGCAGATTAGCGATTAGCGCCCAGTCCCGTCTGATCATCCACCACCTCACGTACCGTATTGACGAATGCCTGGATTGTCTTTGAAAGATATCGTGTGTTCCTGTAATTCAGCACAATGATATTCTTTGAATCATAGTCCTCGATCGTGTAAAAACAGTGATGTGAGAAGTCATATTGGGAATAGGTGATAAAGGTTTCGGGGAAAATGGATACTCCCAGCCCGGCGGAACAAAAGGACAGCTGCGTTCCTACATTTTTCGTTTCCAGAAAAATATTCGGGGATATATTCAGGTACTGGAGATACCGTCTTGTAAATGTAGGTGTTCTCGAGGTCTGGGTCATGGCTAGGAACGGGCATGATTCCAGACAGCTCATCACAAAACTGAGATCCGGCTTTCTGGTTGAGAGGACAGTGTGGTTGGGAAAATAACGCTCAATGACGGTATCGGGTATCACGACGATAATATTTTCCTCATAGATAGGAATCGTGGTAATCTGACTGGAACCTTCGGTCAGGTAACCGATACTCACATCCAGCGTGCCGTTTCGAATCCCGTTCTCCAGTTCGTCCGTTGAGCCTTCGAAGAGCTTTACCGACACCTGAGGATATTTCTCCTGGAATGCACGGAATGCGGCGGGAAGAAGGACCTGGGAGCGAGCATGGGTGCTTCCGACGGTCAGTGAACCGCCGATCATGCCGCCGATGTCCAGCAGCTCTTTTTGCAGGTCATCCTGCATGGCAAGAAACTCGAGCTGCTCTTTTACGCAGGTACATCCCGGCGGGAGTCAGGGTCAGGGGCTGCTTCCGGTCAAAGAGAGGCACGCCAAAACTAGTCTCCAGTTTGTTGATATGGCCGCTTAAGGACTGCTGGGTTATATGAAGCTTCTGGGCGGCTCTGCGGAAATTCATTTCCTCGCACAGCACCAGAAAATATTGCAGGTTTAAAAAATTAATCATAAAAAAGCGCCTCCTCAGTTATCATACTTTCTGAAGTATATCATTAAATCCGGCGGCGCTCAATATAGAATGCATGTAACAGGCGGAACATACAGACAACCGCCTTCAATAAAAACGGCGCTTTGCGTCATGTAATTACAGGAGAGGGTTAGTATGAATCAACAGAAGGAAAAAAACAGCATTTATAACCGTTTTTTGGCAGGAATTGAATATATGGGGAATAAAATTCCGGATCCCATGATGCTTTTTGTATGGCTTTCCATCATTACGGTGGCAGCCTCATTTGTGCTTTCAAAAATCGGATTCTCAGGCGTCAACCCGGCCACGGGAGAAGTTGTATCCGTCTATAATCTGCTGTCGGCAGAAGGCCTGGTGAGAATGATAACAACGGCAGTCAGCAATTTTACCGGCTTGTCGGCGCTCGGAATGGTTCTGGTATGCATGCTTGGAGTCGGAGTCTGTGACAAGAGCCGGCCTTTTCTCGGTTGAGAAACGTGGTGGAGAATTCCAAAGGCTCCAACTTGAAAATAATCTGTATTTTTGTATTTATGTGTGTTATGGCGGATGCGGCGGGAGGAACCGGCTTTGTTGTAATGCCGCCTCTGGGAGCTATCATTTTCCTGGCTATGGGAAGAAACCCGCTGGCCGGCATGCTTTGCGCCTACGGTGCGGTATCGGGGCATTTGCTTCAAATTTACTCGTCACCTCAATGGATGTGGTAAACTTAAGCTTTACGGAGACAGCGGCAAAGCTGGTAGATCCGGATATGGCGCTTTCACCTGCCATCAACTATTATTTTTCCGCATTTTCCGTATTTACCCTGACGGCCATGGCGTTTTTCGTTACAGTCAAGGTGGTTGAACCGCGTCTGGGACAGTATACCGGAACCGGAGCAGGAGAAGAGGTCAGCGCGGTAACCGGTACGGAGAAAAAGGCCCTGAAATGGGCGGTTATCGCCGTTGCGGTATATCTGGCGGTGATACTCGCCGGTGTGGTTCCGGGAAACGGCATACTCAGGGATCCGGAAACAGGCTCGCCGATTGCTTCCGCTGCGCCTCTGATGAAAGGACTTCCCTTCCTCATCGCTCTCCTGTTTTTCATTCCGGGCGTTGTTTACGGGAAAGTATCGGGGGCATTTAAGGGCAGCAAGGATGTAGCCAGAGCGCTGGGGCAGGCGATGGCCGATATGGGACCTTATATAGCCTTGATTTTTGTCTCCGCCCAGTTCCTGAAATATTTTGAGTGGTCCAATATGGGTATTATTCTTGCAATCAAGGGGGCGGATTTCCTTGAAGCTTCCGGACTGCCGATTCCGGTCGTGCTGGTACTCTTTATTATCATGTGCGCATTAATTAATATGCTGATAGGGGGCGCTTCAACGAAGTGGGCAATTCTCTCACCTATATTTGTACCGATGTTTATGTTTCTGGGATATCATCCCGCATTGGCGCAGATGGCCTACAGAATCGGAGATTCCATTACAAATCCGATCTGTCCGACCTTCGCCTACTTCGGAATGCTTCTTGCCCTGTCACAAAAATATGACAAGAATGCAGGATTCGGTACCCTGATGGCTAACATGCTGCCTTATACAATTGCATTTTTCTGCTTTATGACAATACAGCTGCTGATCTGGTTCATACTGGGAATCCCGTTCGGACCTGGGGCGCCGCTTAGACTTTCTTAACAGAAAGTAAGAGAATCCCGCGAGCGGGATTCTCTCTTACTTTTCAAATTCCAGTCTGATTTTCTGCAATAGCTCCGGTTCGGTGATTACCTGATACCCCGTCTGCGCCATGGCGACGGCAGCAGACAGCATTTCTCCGGCTGCAAAATCCGTCATTGTAGCATCCGTGAATTCAGGATTATGCAATGCGGGTCCGCCGGCGCTTGTAATTCCGATCCAGCTGTGAATCGTGGGCACAACATTGCTGACATTACCAATATCTGATGTAGCTGCGTATGTTTCTGGTTTTTTCAGCCGGAGCGTTGTCAATTTCTCATAATTTTCTTTGAAAACATCTGACAGGGTATGATTTGTCACAAGGCCTTCAACCCGATTTTCAAATTCCGTTACATCAACCGACACTCCCGACGCCCGGGCCGTATGGCGCACACAGCCGGCCACTCTGTCCATATACTCCTGAAGCTTTTCTCTTACTCGCCCGGATATAATATTTCATCGAGGCATAGTCGGGGATTATGTTGGGCCGGCTCCCTCCATTATCAATAATGCCGTATATGTTGGCACCCGGAATATACTGTTTTAGATTGTTAATGTTAAGATATGACATTACCAACGCATCCAGAGCATTTCTGCAGTCTTCCTTCGGCAGGGCTGCATGGGCGGAAATCCCTCTGAATTCAAATTGAAGCGCTCCCAGCCCAGTGTGGTGCCGCTCTCTTCGGATTCGGTGCAGGGATGGCACATAATGACAGCATCGATGTTATCAAAGGCATGAGCTTCCACGAAATTCACCTTTCCGCTTGTACGTTCTTCATCCGGTGTTCCGAATACGACTACTCTGCCGCCAATGTCATCCAGAACCGATTTTAAGCCGCAGGCAGCGCCATAACTCATTGCCGCGATTATATTATGTCCGCAGGCATGCCCAATCTCCGGCAATGCATCATATTCGCAGATGAACGCAATTGAGGGACCTGGCCTGCCGCTTGCGTACTCTGCCCTGAATCCGGTTTCCAGCCCATAGATTCCTTTAATAACGGAAAAGCCCTCTTCGCGGAACATAGCTGCCAGCAGTTCTGAGGCCATATTTTCTTTCAGGCCGATTTCCGGATTTTCAAACAGCTCTTTTCTAATCCGGTACATATTTTCTTTATTCTTCAGTATATATTTTTCAATTTCTCTTTTTCCCATTGACGCACCCAGCTCTCCTGATTTTGATTATATTGAAAGATTTTAAAATGGCCCAAGGTGGATGAACTGGGCAATCATGACGACAACAGCACCTCCCAGATATTGCAGTCCAATCAGGGGAAGAATCCATTTTACCCATTTTTCCCACGGTATATTGGCAAGAGACAAAGCTGCCATAAAGTATCCCGAAGTCGGCGTGAGTATATTGGAGATTGCATCTCCAAGCTGGAAGGCAACGACAGTTGTCTGTCTCGTCACGCCGATTAAATCTCCCAGAGGCTAAAATAGGGATTGAAACGGCTGCCTGGCCGGAACCTGACGGGATCAGGAAATTTAAAAGGCATTGGAACAGATAGATCCCCAGGCTGGAGACTGCCGCCGGAATCTGGGACAACAGGGAAGAGGAGCTGAATAATATTGTATCGATTATATTTCCCTGGGTCAGGATAACGAGAACCGCTCTGGACAGTCCCACGACCGTGGCCCCGACGGCCAGGGATTCCAGGCCCTGTGCAAAGGTTACCGCATATTGGTTGAAACGCATTCTGAATACGGCAGCGGATGCGATGGAAGCGGCCAAGAAGAGTGAAGACATCTGGGTGATCCCCCATCCCCATTTCATAACGCCCAGAACAAGTATAACCATCATGCCGAAAAAGATTGCCAGTACCGCTTTATGTCTTCCCGTCAGTTCCTCCAGATCTTCCAGATTCAGAATATCGCTTCTTTCCCGGTCAAGCTCATACATCAGGCTTGATTCAGGATTTTTGCGCACCTTCATCGCATAGCGGTATATGTAGGTTACTGCAATCGTAAACATCAAAACAAGTGAACACATTCGAAACTGCCAGCCGCTTAACAGCGGAAGCTCGGCGATTGTTTGGGCAACCCCGACTGTAAACGGGCTCATCGCTGAGCAGGAGACGCCGGCGCAGGCGCCTACAAGCGCTATGGCGGCGCCCGTGATGGAATCAAAGCCCATGGACATTGCCAGGATTACCATAATTGCGATAAATGGAAGCGTTTCCTCCGCCATGCCAAATACGACGCCCCCCGCTGCAAATGCTGCCATTAAGACTGGAATTAAGAATTTGTCCCTGCCGCTTTTGCCCCTGCTACGGCAATACGTCCTATGCCGATTTTAATGGCATCTGTAGACTGAATTACATGAAAGCTTCCCCCCATAATCAGGAGAAAGGCGATTATTTCTGATACTTCACCGATCCCGGCCGTTATACAGTTCAGCGCTGCAAAAATTCCCACCGGCGTTTGCTCGACATAGACAAAAGACTCCGGATCGATGACCATTCGTCCCCCTAATTCTACCCGCTCAAAATGACCGGCCGGTATCAGATAGGTCATAATTGATGCCGCGATAATCAGTGTGAATAAAATGACAAATACATGTGGAGCCTCAAACCTGCCCTTTCTCTTTTTTACCCCAAACATTTGCTCTCCTTTTCAATTTTTTTGTACGCTGCAGACGTTTACAATTTTGAAGATGCATCTTCGATATTCTATATCAGCAATATTCATGCCATTTATGGAGTTTATGGTGATAATGTCTATAAATTCATATATTATCAGTGAATATAGAGGGAATTAGTGCTTGAATTGGATTTTATCAGTGCATATTTTGACAAAAAATGACAAGAAAAGGGTGACATGTCAACCTTTATCTGAAAAATGACAATTTATTTGGTCGCACTGCGGCGACAGAATGCAGCAGAAAATACAGAGATCGAAAAAAGAGCCCGGCATATAGGACTCTTTTTCGTTATCAGCGGTAAAGATTTAAGGGGCATATCATTAACCGGAATATTCTATCAGTTCTCAAGCATTATGTTCAAAATTTCTATATCCGTGGCCTTCATGCCTTCCCGTCCCATACGGCCGATACTCTGGATGGTATCTTCCACGGTTTCTTTTACAAGCCCTTCTCCGGGCTGGAAAACGCGTTTGTTTTTGCTCAGATGGAAGGCTGTGAGGGCGCAGTCGACAGCCGATGCGATCTTTGCCGCACAGGAAGGCTTGGCCCCGTCGCAGACCATACCGCCGATTGTGGCGATAGTGTCGGTAATAATACCGCAGATCTCGTCATAGGAGGCTCCCAGCATATAAGCGATGCCGACGCCGCTTCCGCAGGCCGCGCTTACGGCTCCGCAGTATGCGGAGAGGCTGCCGATATACTTTTTCTGGTGCAGGGAGATCAGGTTGCCCGCCACGAGGGCGCGGTAGAGTCCTTCATCAGAAATGTTATATTCTTTTGCGTATTCAATAATGGGAAGGGATACGGTCATTCCCTGGTTGCCGCTTCCGGAATTGATGACAACCGGCATCGGACAGCCGCTCATTCTGGCATCGGAGCCGGCTGCGGCAGCCGCTTTGGCGCGGATGGCGACGTCGGAGCCGAAAGTATCCAGCAGGGTCCGGCCTACCTGGGCGCCCCAGGGATTATTAAGCCCTTCCTGTGAAATGGCGGTGTTACATTCTATCTGGCGTGAAATTACTTCACTGATATCACTGAGATCCACACAGTCTGCAAATTCCAGAATATCTTTTACATTTAAGAGGGATTTGTCCGGACCGGAGGACTGCTCCGACTGTTCGTCATCCGTACTGAAAATAATCTTGCCGTTTTTCACGATCTTCGTGATATTGCTGTGATAATCACGAATCTCAACGGTAGCCGATTCCTCCCCGGCGTAGGCCGTGATAATAATGTAGAGATTTTCAACGCCTTCAATCAGGCCGCAGCTGCAAAATCCCTCTTTCACCAGCTTCTGGGTGGTTTCGATTTGTTCCGGTGTGATATCCTCGAGTACTGCCAGAATCCGCTTTACGTTACCGCCAACGATTCCAAGGGTTGCGGCTGTGTCAATGCCCTTCATGCCGCCGGAATTGGGGACGGTTACGCCTTTTACATTTTTCACGATGTTGCCGCTGCAGTTTATTTCACAGCGATCCGGCATGGTTTCCAGAACTTCTCTTACTTTGGCTCCGGCATAGGCGATCGCAATCGGTTCCGTACAGCCCAGAGCCACAACGAGTTCATTCTTTAAGATAGAAACATAAGTATTATAAACTTTTTTGTCCATAGTTGATTTATCCTTTCTGTTGTTTAGACGTAACAGTTCAGCCATGATGTATTCCGCGAGGTGTTTTCGCTGCTTTTTGCGAAAATCCCGAGTTAAGCGGCGCGACGCGATGAAAAGTGAACTTTTCACCACAATCAACGGCGTTTTTTGCCGTTTCTGTGCATCATTTGCTGCAGTTTGGCCGAAGGCTGAACTGTAACGTTTAGACTGCACTCAGCAGTCCTGTATGATTTGTTATCAGATTGACCTTGCAATTTACAATTAGTCCCCGTATAATTTTACCTGAGAGAAACAGGAGGAGCTGAGACTATGAATTTCCTGAATTTAAAATATTTTATCGTGACAGCGGAGGAGATGAACTTCACTAAGGCGGCAAAACGACTTTTTATCTCCCAGCAGTCGCTCAGTAATCATATTGCAAAGCTGGAAGATTATTTCGGCGTCCAGCTCTTTGACCGGAATACGCCGCTTACGTTGACCGACGCCGGGGAAAGCCTTCTTAAGAGCGCCCGGAAAATCTTAAATGTCAAGCAGGAGGCGGAACTGGAATTGCAGGATATACGTGATTTCCGCAGTGCGGTGCTTACAATCGGCGTTCCCAATACGAGAGGTTCTGTGATACTGCCTCCCCTGCTGATGAAATTTGGCCGGGATTTTCCGCAGGTGCAGATACGCCTTGTGGAGGGTACCTCTAATGAAATTACCGACGCGCTGTACAAAGGCGACGTGGATTTTACCATCGGTTTTGAACTGGATGCGCCTGATAAGATCCGCACGGAGGTTCTGCACGAGGAACATACACTGATTGTGGTCCCCAATAATATACTGGATGAGTATTTTTCGGAGGAGGAGCAGGGCGGACTGCTGGAGAAGAAACTGCTCCCTATCCAGGTCTTTGCACGCTGCCCTTTTATCAAGATGAAACATTCCAACTGGATCGGCGAGATATTTGAAAGCAGCTGCCGCGAGGGCCAGATGACACCCATTGTGGCGCTCGAGACAGTCAATATCATGACCATGGTTTCCATGTGCAGGGCCGGCTACGGCGTTATCATCTGCCCCAGTGTGTTCGTGGAGGAGAACAGCCCGGTGCTGGGCGGGGAAGGAAAAGAAAATATCCATACGTTTATTCTGGATTTCCCTAATGCGCACAAGATGATTGCCATCAATTACCTGAAGAATAAATATCAGACAAAAGCAGCCAGGGAATTCATCGAAATGACGAAAAAAATGCTGGCCCGTCCATATGAAGGTTTAAGCAAAATGGAGATTTAGTTAAGCAGGTGAGGACGCCGCCGGTACGGCCAGCGGACGGGCGGTGGGGTGTGTATATGAGTCTTTCGTCCCGGGGAGAATTGTTGTGGTTTGGGGGCGGGTGAAGATAAAGTCTGCGGAGCACGCTCCCGCTCTGTGAATATGCATCGCGCTGCTAAGCTCGGCAGGACCTCGCTAATCAGCGATGGATTTCAACGGCATCCGCAGACTTTATCTTCCCTCCGCCCGGCTATGTTTCGCCGGGACGAAAGACTCCGCCAAGTGTATCGGCCCCGTCCACTGGCCTGCGGCCGCTGAATGTCTCACGCTTTAAGTGCGGGGACAGACCTTGTCGCGGCCACTCAGTGCTACCGTTTACGGAGTTACGATATGCCTTAAATGCGCATTTTTATATAATTGCGGAAGGTTTGATTTCAGTTTGCAGGAAACACGTAGTGGTCGCGACAGGGTCCTCCCCATTTAAGGTTGGAGACAATCAGCGGCCGGAACGGACCACGTCCGGCGTCGCGAAAACCTTCGCCTGAGTCTTCCGTCCCCGGCGAAAACCTGAACCGGGGAAGTAGGCGGAATCAATTGCGGAGGGGACATGGGAGTCCGCCGGTGCTTGGCGAGGTCCCTCACGAGCTTAGCACTGTTGCGCACTCCAAAGAGTGCAAACGGTCCCCGTAGCAATTCATTCCGGCCGGATTCCCCCTTCACGACAACCTCCACCCGGGGATGGAAGACTCAGCCAGTCCCCTCACCACACCGGACATGGTCCGTTCCGGACGCGTCCTCCCAACCTCAGTTAAATCTCCCTTCGATATATTCTTTTACTCTCTTTACATACGCGAGCATTTCGTCATCCAGCGGATAACGGATAACGCAGCCCGGAGTCAGGATCTGGTGAAGGCCCCTGAGCGTTTTAAAACTATCGTAAATCTGGTTCTGAATCTCATTCTTATGTCCGTTGGTGATATCCATACGCTTAAGGCCGCCCATCAGACATTTTCCCGTCATGAGGAAAGCCTCGTCCAGTTCCGGAAGAGTCTCACCGGCATGCCAGTTGAAAACGGAAACAGGATAATCTTTCAGGATGTCGAACATGATATTATTTCCGTGGGCATGAATTGTATTGAACCAGCCGTCTTTTGCCGCTTCCAGAACCTTTAAATCATATGGCTTGCCATATTCCAGATATTCCTCCGCAGTCATGGAGTCATAGGAACTCATCTGGGAAGCGAAAAATACGCCGTCGGCGCCAAGGCGGATGGCCTCTGCAGTCAGAGCCATGGTTGTTTCGGTAATAATATCCAGCGCCTTCTTTACAAGCTCGCCCTGGCCTTCCCTGATATGGGTCAGCATCGTCTTGCCGGAAATCTTGTCGGCCGTCGTTATGGGGCTGAATACGGTAAACAGAACAGGAACATCTTCTCCTTTTGTTTTTTCAAGCAGGAGCTTCAGGGAGGTCAGCTCCCTTGCGAGGCTGCCTTCTGTAATCGGACAGGGAGTCAGCTTCAGCCAGTCGGCTGCTTCCTTAACCGGAGTTTTGGTTACTTTGGCAACCCTCCTTTGGCAATTTCCGAATAGTCAATCTCGCATCCGAAATCTTCAATTGGGTACATGCCGTTATTCATAGTCTTTATAAAATCCACATCATAAGTTTTGTAGAATTCATAAGTCTTTTCTGCCAGCAGGGCAGGGTCCAGGTCGATGCCCGGAAGATGGGTCCATAAGGAATAGGGTAATTTGTCCGGTTTAGTTCCTTTTACAGCTGCCTGGATTCGTTCACGCTTTGTCATAATTCAACCTCCAATGTTATATGTATGCATTTTTATTAATAGTCTGTAAATTCCTTTCGGTAATCCCAGTATAAAAAAGAGAGTGGCATAATGTCCAACAGGTTTTTTTATTATGATAACAGCTAAATGGCTGTGGAAATGATATATAAGTGTGAAAGAATTATTAATAATATAAATAATTCAGAAATTCCCTAATATTGGAAGAAGAATATCAATTATTTATCTTGTAATTAATATGGAAATTTGGTATTAAATTTAAGAAGCGTTCGAGGCATAGAAAAATGTGCTGTAGAAAAATGTCACATCCTGACTGCATGAAAGAACAACTACAACCTTTTGACTGTTGAGGTAAAGGGAAAAGCTGTTGGTAAATTTGGCCATGTTATTATATGATAATTTTAAAAATAAGACAAAATTGAACAAAAGAAATCAGGATTTAAATCGCGCCGGAATATAGCGGATATCGGCTACTTGCCCGGACGTGAGTTGAAATTATATTTATACATATATATATCAGAAAGGAAAGGGAAAATTATGAAGAAGACTACTACAAAATTACTGGCGCTTGCATTGGCAGCGGTTATGCCGCTTATTGGCGGGATGTTCAGGAAGCCAGGGTACATCAGAGACAAAGGCAGAAGCACAAAAGGGCGGGGAGGCCGAAGCTCCGAAGAAAGCAAAAGGCGAGTGGCCGGCAGAGACAATCACACTTGTCTGCCCATTCTCAGCAGGCGGCGGTACCGATATCGGAGCGCGTAATATGGCGACGGCTCTCGGCAAGGAGCTGGGCGTAAATGTGGTTGTAGAGAACCAGACAGGTTCCGGCGGCTGGATTGCCTGGACCGATTTAATTACCGGCGACTATGACGACGGATATACGGTAGGACTTATTAATCATAACTATGCCATGGGAGAACTGGATCCGGACAACCCACGCCAGTACAATCTGGACGACGTGCAGCTTCTGGCTAACCAGGCAATCGACTACAATGTAATGGCGATCCGCAGCAATGACACACGTTTTACCGACTTGGACAGCTTTATCGAGTATGCAAAAGCAAATCCGGTTCTTGTTTCTGCCCAGGCGACCGGTATTACCGACGGCGATGCAACTACGGCAGAGTGGTTTAATAAGACCTTCGGAACTCAGATTACGGTAGTACCGGTAGACGGCGCTTCCGACAGCCGCGGTATGTTCCTGGCAGGCGATACGGACGTATTCTTTGCTTCCATTTCCGATGTACAGAGCGCATATCAGTCCGGTGAGATGAAAATTGCCTGTGTCTTCTCCGAAGAACGCAGTGATTTTATGCCGGACGTACCTACTGTAAAAGAGGCAACAGGCGAGGATTTCGTGGCATTCGCAGCACGCGGTTACTTCTATCCGACGAATGTGTCACCTGAGATTGCAGCTAAAATGACAGAGGCCATGTTAAAGGTGATGGAGGATCAGGAGTATGTCGACAATATGGCGGCACTGGGACTGAAGCTTGACAACACCTCCGGTGAAGCATTCAAAGAACTGCTTGAGAGTCAGGTAGATACCCGTAAGGAGATCTGGGGCTCTGCTGAATAATAGTGAATTAACTCTGCCTGCCGTCCCCCTCGTATGTGAGCGGGGCGGCAGGCAGCAACACTAAATGACCTGACAAAAGAAAGGGAGTCTGTCGATATGAGTAAGAAATTTCACAGAGATGTGTGGGTGGGCCTGGTTCTGCTGTTGTTTTGCGCCGCCGTGCTTGTTAATGCGGTGCAGATTTCGGGGCAGGCCGCTTATCTGCCGGTTGCACTGACCGTCCTCATGGCTGTCTGCGCAGTTTTCATTATATTAAAAGGGCTTCGCCTGACAAAAGAACAGATGGGGGAGTACAGTTATCCGCTGACTGTTAAAAATAGTAAATATGCATTCCTGTTTATGTTTTTTATCTTTATCTATTATCTTGGATTTCGATATATTACATATTGGATTGCAACCCCGATATTTATGCTTTTTACACAAAAGTATCTGAAACTGAAGTCATTCAAGATTAACCTGCTGATTACCGTGCTTTATACAATCCTCGCGTTTATCGTGTTTGTAGTTATTCTGCACCTTCCTATCTATAAAATAGGTATTTTGGGCCGGTTTTTCCGCTATCTGTAAGAGGAGGGAGATTAAATGTTAGAATATTTATCGATCGCGCTGACCTCATTCATGTCAATTGAAGTCATAATCGCATTAATTGTCGGCGTTGTAGGCGGTATGGTTATCGGAATTATCCCGGGTCTCGGGCCGTCCGTTGGTATTGCCCTTCTGCTCCCGATCTCCTTTTCCATGAGCCGACAGCCTCTGGTTATGATGATGTACGTTTACGGCGGTTCAATCACCGCTGTTCTCTGTCACACTCCTGGTACGGCAGCTTCTGCCGCTACTACTATGGATGGTTATGAGATGACCAAACAGGGGCGCGGCATGGAAGCGATTTCCGTTGTTACGGTAGCGTCCGTTGTGGGCGGAATCATTGGAGGCATATGTCTGATTCTGTTTGCTCCTGCACTCGGAAAGATCAGCCTGATGTTCTCCACACTGGAATACTTCCTGGTAGCCTGCTTCGGCGTGCTTGTAGTAGCCGGCCTTACCGGTGAAAATCAGGCGAAAGGTATTTTTGCCGCTCTGTTTGGATTGCTGATTGGCTGTATTGGAATGGACTCTATCAGCGGTGTTTCAAGGTTTACTTTTGGACAGCTCTGGCTGGAGGACGGACTTGATTCGACTCCGATTCTGATTGGCCTGTTTTCCATCTCCCAGGTACTGATTCTGGTGGAGAAGCTGATGCGCGGTACGGGTTCCACGATTGTGGAGGATCCCAGCGCCGGTCTGAAGGGAAAACGCTGGAGCAAGGGTAACGGAAAGAAGCTGGCGCCGACAATGCTTAGAAGCTCGGTTATCGGTTCCTTTGTCGGCTTTATCCCGGCGGCCGGTGCATCAATCGCAGCCTGGATCAGCTACAGTATGGCAAAACGTACCTCTAAGAATCCGGAAGAATACGGCAAAGGCTCTATCGTTGGAATTGCAGCTTCCGAGTCGGCAAATAACGCGGCCTGCGGCGGCGCCATGATTCCGCTGTTCACACTGGGTATTCCGGGCAGCCCCGTTACCGCGATTCTTTACGGCGCGCTGCTGATGCACGGCCTTCAGCCGGGCAGTGACTTATTTATCGGCTCCAAAGCTCCGACAACCTATGCCATTTTCCTGGGTTACCTGTTTGCAAATATTTTGATGGGTATCATCGGAGTATCTATGGCAAAACATATGGCCCGAATCTGTCTCGTGCCAAACTCCGTGCTGGTTCCGATTATCGTGGCTCTTGCCAGCATCGGTACATATGCCCTGAGCAACAGCATGTACGAGGTGGTAATTATGCTCGTATTCGGACTTCTCGGCTATCTGATGAAGATTTACGGCTTTGAGCCGGCGCCTCTCGTACTGGGTGTTGTACTGGCTGATATTCTGGAGTCAAACTTCAGACGGACCCTGATAATCGCGGCGACGAAGGGCGGTCTGGTACCGTACTTCTTCTCAGGCCTATCGCTATCGTTATTGTTGTTGTAATTCTTGTTTTTGCCCTGGTACCGGTAATCCGGAAAATGCAGGCTAAGAAAGCAGCGGCGAATTAATTTCTTATAAAATCGAAAATCTCCCCGAGGTACCGGTCCTGTACGGTCTCCTGGGGAGATTTTTGATTCATTTAAAATAATTTTACATATAATTATAAAATCCGCGCATTCTAATGATGAGGTGATGAATATGATCGATAATCATGAACTTCCAATCGGCTTCACCATGGAACTGGCGCAGCATTCAGATATACTGAACCGTTTTGCGGCCCTGTCTCATGAAGAGCAGGAGCGTTATATCGACGGTTCCAGAGAGGTGGAGAGCAGACAGGAAATGAAGAATTACGTGGAAAATATGTTCCGCGGGTAACAGGCCGGATGCGCTGAATCAATGCTTGGCCATTTACCGTTAACTATCAGTTTCTGCCATTTTTTTAAGGGAATTTCCGCTGAACCGGTAGGTTGTCCAATCTTCCATCGGCTCCGCACCCAGGGAAAGGTAGAAATCAATGCTTGGCCGGTTCCAGTCTAGGTAGCTCCATTCCAGACGGCCGCAGCCCCGTTCCACGGCTGTGGCCGCCAGTTTTTTCAGAATTGCTTTTCCATAGCCTTTTCCCCGATGTTCCGGGAGAATAAAGAGATCCTCGAGATAAATTCCGGCTCTTCCGAGGAAGGTAGAGAAGTTATGGAAGAAAAGGGCGAAACCGACGGGAATGCCGTTCTCCACGACAAACAGCACTTCGGCCTTTCCCTTGTCAAAAATCCATTCTTCCAGCAGTTCCTCGGTCGCAATGACGTTGCCGGCCATTTTTTCATATTCGGCCAGCGCTTTGATAAAGGCCAGAATCAGTCCCGTATCCTTTCTCTGCGCGAAACGAAAGGACGGTTGCAAGTTATTCATTATCGGTACCTCCGTAAATAAAATTTAATCCTGCTTATGGTTTGTGACTTAGTCACAGAACAGCGGCATTTTTATATTTATAATACAATCATCGTAGTAATAAGTCCACAATAAGCTAACATAACGGTTTAATATTTAAGTGAAAGGAAATGATGAATCATGGCAAACGTAAAAGAACTCACAAAACAGAATTTTGATAAAGAAGTATTAAATGCAGAAGGAGGCAGTGTCCTCGTTGATTTCTGGGCTCCCTGGTGCGGTCCGTGCAGAATGCAGGGACCGGTAGTGGAAAAACTGGCGGAAGGCGGCTACAGCGTGGCGAAGGTCAACATCGATGAACAGCCTGAACTTGCGGAGCAGTACCGGGTAATGTCCATACCGACGCTGATTGTCTTTAAAAACGGCAAGGTAGAGGACCAGATGGTTGGCGTACAGTCCTATCAGACTCTGGAAAAGGCATTGCAGAAGTAGGATACGGGAATTGCAGAAAGCGGAATGTGTGTAATAGAATGAAGAAAGAGACAGGAGAATACTGCGGCGGCAGTTCCTGTCTCTTTTCTTTCTGCCGCCTTTTCCCCTGTCCGGTCTTTTGGTGAAAACTACCCCTCGGTTGAGATAATCTCGTAAAGCATTTTCTTATCCAGGATATTGATTGTACCTCTGGAAATTTCGATGCACCCGTCTTTGACGAGAAGCTTGAGGTTGCGGCTCACCGCCTCTCTGGCGCTTCCTATGGCTTTGGCAAGCTGTTCCTGGGTAAGAGCCAGCGTTGAGGAACGCTGGGCCACGGATTCGTCAATCAGGAAGACCGCGATCCTCTGCCGGAGATTCATAAAAAACATGCGCTCCACGGCAGAGATGACATCGGAGAAGCGCTCTGTCATCAGCCGGTAGGCAAAATTCTCAACATATATATTGTTCTTCATCAGCGACTGGAATACGGCGCTGGGAATCAGCAGCACATCGCAGTCCGTTTCCGCCTCAATTTGAACATCAAAGGTGATGGCGGAAAGGATGCAGGATGCTGACAGAATACAGATGCTGCCTTCCCTGAGTCTGAACATGGTGGTTTCTTTTCCGTCGTCGGACAGCAGGAATGTACGCAGTATGCCACGGCGGATAATCAGGGCGCCCAGACACTCATCCTCGCCTGAGTGTACGGACTGGCCCGCTTCGTAATGCAGCAAATGCAGTTTGTCGATTATCAGTCTTTTATCATCATCGGAGATGTGATTCCAGAATGACAGATTTTTTAAATATACATTAACATCGGTTGACGTCATACAAACACCTCTGAATTTAAAAAGTCAAAGACACAGGGGCCGCATGAACAGGCTCCTGTGTCTACCCGGAGAAGCGGTAATCTGCAAATCCCTGATTACTGCACAGCTCCGGTAACAATACTATTTTGTAACAGTTCAGACAGCATGTACCGTTACTCTATTTTTTCTTGTGATACAGATATCTCGGTATTCCGTCTACCATTACAGGGGAAACGTCTCCCTGGATTAATGGGCGGACATAGCTGATAAACTCTTCGGTCACATAAGTGCCGTTCTTGTTAATCCATTCTCTGGGAACGGTTTTTTCGACATTGGAAACCTTGTGTACATTACGCAGCTCCGTTGTACACTGATACGGATCATCGGAAATCCGCTTCAGGATAACCATCTCCCCGGTATCGCCCTCGTCAGCGGCCTTGACGGCGGCGCCTCCGACCTGGAAGGCTTCCAGGATATCGATTCTGGATGCCAGATGGGAAGCGGCCCTCTGGAGGGAGCTTAGCTCGATACTTCGTGTTTTGCAGCCGATTTCCTGGGAAAGACGGCGCGCCAGATAGTTGGCGGTTCCCGTCAGCTGCTTGTGGCCGAAAGCATCTACGAAATCCACTCCGTCGGTTAATTCGCAGACATACCGACCGTCTTCCAGACGGATCCCCTCGGAAACAGCGGCAATTACGAACGGTTTCTTCTCGAGCAGTTTCTTTACGCGTGAGAGGAAATCCTCGATGTCAAAGGCAACCTCAGGCAGATAGATAAGGTCCGGGCCTTCACAGTCCTCCCCGGCCGACAGAGCGGCCGCACCGGTCAGCCAACCCGCATTACGTCCCATAATCTCAACAATGGTAACAAGACCTTTGCTGTAAACGAGAGCGCTGCTGTCCTGGATGATTTCCTTGGTGGATGTGCCGATATATTTGGCGGCGCTGCCGTATCCCGGCGTGTGATCGGTGAGGGCGAGATCATTATCAATCGTTTTCGGGACTCCTACGAACTTAGTCGGATATCCTTTGATAATCGCATAGTCGGAAAGCTTTTTGATTGTATCCATAGAATCATTGCCGCCTATGTAAATAAAACACTCTATATTAAGTTTATCAAGAATTTCGAATATTTTTTCGTAGGACTCGATGTTTTCATGAATCTCCGGCAGTTTATAGCGGCAGGAGCCGAGATAGGCGGCCGGGGTCCTCTTTAACAGTTCTACGTCCAAATCGGTCTCAATATGCTCCGACAAATCAATATATTGTTCATTTAACAAGCCTTCAATGCCGTGCAGCATCCAATATACTTTTGGCGCCCCTCTGTCGATGGCAGTCCGGTATACACCGGCAAGACTGGAGTTAATGGCTGCGGTTGGTCCGCCTGACTGGCCGACAATTACATTACCTTTCATATGTTACCCCTCCAAACTTTCATGGTAGTGTCAAGTCTGACACTCCGTTTTTTATTAAAAACCTTGTATTTCCAAGGATTACACCACTTTTTTAAAATAAAAAAGCAATGACCTCCCCTTTTTGGTATAATGTAATCACCACAAAAACATCACAACCAAAGGATTGATCATTGCTATGGATAACATTATACTCTATTTACTTACTGTAATTCAAGAACAATACAAAACTATTTGCTGGCTCCTGAACTTTATCTGCAGATATATCCCTCTCAAGCAGTGGGCCTTCGATGATTCACACTCCCCTAAATACCACAAATTTACCACTGACCGCCTCCCTGTCATCAAGACTTTCATCAAACAAGACTGGCAGTTCCTACTGGAATACTACCTCTGGAAATATGGCAAACCCGTCAGGACGGTCCAGCGGCGCAATGGGAAATCCATTCCCGAGGATACCGTCTGTCCACTCTGTGGCGCTCCCCACCACTATCTCTATGATAATAATGGCGGCAACGGGCAGTATCAGTGCAAGGTCTGTGGCCAGACGTTCGTCACGGGGGAGCTTGTTACCTCCGCCAGTCCGTTTCGTGTGCCCTTACTGTGGACACACCCTTGTCCCGAAAAAGGACCGGAGGTTCTTCCGCATCCACAAATGTGTCAATCCAAAGTGTTCCTTCTATCTGCATAACCTCTCCAGGGTTGAGAAAAAACATCTGGATGAGGATCACGGTAAAAATAAATACAAGCTCCATTACCTCTACCGGGAATTCACCGTGGATTTCTTCCGCATAAGCTTAGACTCCCTGCCTAAGAACGCTTCCTCCCTGAAATTCTCTAAGCACAACGCACACATCATGTCCCTGTGCCTTACCATGCATGTCAACCTCCAGCTTTCCCTCCGAAAAACTGCCCAGGCCTTAAACGATCTCTATGGCATCCGGATTTCCCACCAGCAGGTTGCCAACTATGCCAGGACAGCCGCCCTTGTCATCAAACCCTTCGTTGACCACTATGAATACCCGAAATCTTCCGTATTCACTGCCGATGAGACCTATATCAAGGTACGCGGTATCAAAGGATACATCTGGTTCATCATGGACGCTGCCTCACGCTCCATCCTCGGATACCAGGTTTCAGACAACCGATCGGTCGGACCCTGCATTCTCGCCATGCGCATGGCGTTCCAAGGCCTAACGAAACTCCCTGAGAAGTTCCGGTTCATTGCCGATGGGTACAGCGCCTATCCGCTGGCCGCCCTGCAGTTCGCTCAGGAGCTGGGGGAAGGCTTCAAGTTTGACATCACGCAGGTAATCGGACTCACAAACGACGATGCCGTCTCCAAGGAGTTCCGTCCCTACAAGCAGATGATCGAACGGCTCAACCGTACTTTTAAATCCACTTACCGGGTCAGCTGCGGCTACGATAATTACAACGGCGCAAACGATAACGTGGCACTCTGGGTCGCCTACTACAACTTCCTGCGTCCTCACAAGCACAATCATTATCAGGTGCTCAATAAAGTCGATATGCTGGAAGACGCAGACAACATGCCCGGTAAATGGCAGCTCCTGATCCTGCTCGGACAGCAAACCATCCTCCATCTGCAGGAACAGCTGGCGGCTGGCTAAATCTGTTCTTAGATTCCAAGCCAGAGGGACAAAACGCAGCCATCCCGAAGGGACCTGCCCTTGATGGCACGCCAAACCAATGCTACCATGCTGTGACTACGACGGTGAAATGTTATCTGTTCTTGAGTTCTTCGCCGTCGGTAAGACGTTCAGAGCATTGTTTTGGCGTGCCGTCAAGGGTGGCGGGAACTGCCGATTTCTTACATATCTGCAATTTTCAAGGTTCTAATGTTGCCAGTTCACCCGGCTTCGGGTTTTCATAATTCACTTGACACTACCACTTTCATGATAAAATTATTATATCAGTTTTATCATGGTACAACAAGAAAAAGTGACGGAATATTGCTTTTAGAGTCAAACTTCATTATAATAAAATAATACAAAAGTATTGACACGGAGAAGAAGATGCTATATTCTATAGAATATAGAAGGTCTTCCCGCGGATGGGAGAAATAATGCTGATTAACGAATTACCAACAGTGGGGAAAATGCCTTTGAGTGAAAAGGTATACAGAATACTTGTTCAGTCGATTGTGGATGGTGAACTTCCTCCAGGAACGAAACTTCAGGAGAAACATGTGGCCAAACAGATGGAGGTAAGCGCCACTCCGGTCAGAGAGGCTTTCAAGAAGCTGGCGGGAGATGGTTTTATTGAGATTGTACCTTATTGCGGGGCAATTGTGAAGGAACTCGACGAGGAGGAGATAAGGGAGGCCTATCAATGCAGGATAGCGCTCGAGAAGATGGCTCTTGAAGAGGCCATCGATCGTTTTGACGACAATGCCCTGAAGCAGCTCTTCGACATTATCGAGAAGGAAAAAGAAACTGAGGGGATTATGGAAGTTTCCAGAATCAATAAAAGTTTCCATGACGTAATTTATCTTACTGCCGACAATACGATGCTTTGCAGACTGCTCGACATGCTGAACACGGTTATTGCCCGGGATATGAAATATTCTGCCAGTGATGAAAAGCGGAGGAATGAGATTTACCATGAGCATGTTGCAATAGCGCAAGCTATAAGGGATCACCGGCTTGAGCAGGCGCAGCAGGCTATGGTGACGCATATCCGCAACGGCCAGAAATACATAGAGAGCTGCCGGTCGTCCCGGAACGAAGAAACACCTAGTCCAGATACACAATAAAAAAGAAGGAAACTTCTTTTTTTTACCCATATAAATTCTATAGAATATAGAAAATAGAATAAAAACAATATAAGGAGGAATCAAAATGAAGAAGATTTTAATGTCAAGAGGTGCAGACAAAGTGGTCAGCACCTGTGTCAAGGTGCAGCCGGGAGAAGAGGTCATTATCACGGAAGAATCTAAAATGAGAATCGCAGAGGCGTGGCGGCAGCCGTATACCGGGTAGGGGCGCATCCTATTCTCACAATTATGGAACCAAGAGAACAGGACAGCCAGGAACCTCCGAGAACCATAGCGGCGCCATGAAAACCAGCGACGCTTTCATTTCCATTGTCGGAAAATCCATTACCCATACGAACGCCGTCAAGGAGGCGACACAGAACGGTTCCAGAGGCGTTGTACTGACCCAGTTCAGTGAAGATATGATGATTCACGGCGGCATCGAGTGCAATTTTGAGGAGGCAAAAGTGGTATGCAAGGCGATGGCAGACGCTCTGGCCGGTTCCGGTGAAATTGTACTGACGACGGCAGCCGGGACAAACCTCAGATATTCGGCAGCCGGCAGAAGAGGAAATCCCTCTACTGCATGGTTGAAAAAGGTGAATTTTCCACGATTCCCACCGTCGAGGCCAATGTGTCGCCGGTGGAGGGAACGGCTAATGGAGTGATAGTGGCGGATGCCAGCATTCCCTATATCGGAATCGGTGTTCTGGATGAACCGGTACGCCTTACTGTGGAGAACGGTTTCATAACTTCGATAGAGGGGGGAAAGCAGGCTGAAATGCTAAAAGCAGATTTGGCGGCTAAACAGGACCCAAATGTCTATAATATAGCTGAGATGGGCGTGGGGCTGAATCCTCAGTGCCGTTTTATGGGATTTATGCTGGAAGATGAAGGCGTGTATGGTTCGGCCCATATCGGAATCGGAACAAGCATCACGCTGGGGGGCGTTGTGAAGGCATCCTGCCACTATGATCTTATTATGAAAGATGCGACGATTGTGGCGGACGGAAAGACTTTGATGGAAGCGGGGAAAGCATTGGTATAATTTTCAGAAGGAGAAGGCAGGGAGGTAATAACTATGACAATTGAATTAAATGTATATCATACAATAGCAATAGCGATCGTTATTCTGATTGCCGGCGAGGCAATCCGCAACCGGGTTATGGTTCTTCAAAAATACTGTATACCGGTACCTGTAGTCGGCGGCCTGTTATGTACGGTTATAATCCTTATCGGGCATGAAACGGGAGCTTTCGAGATAAAATTTGATATGGCTTTCAAAGACTTCTTCATGCTGCTGTTTTATTCCGGAATTGGTTTTACAGCAAGCTGGAAGCTGCTGAAGAAGGGAGGGCCGCAAGTAATTATATTCCTGATTATTTCCTCTGTCGTGGTTGTATTCCAGAACCTGCTTGGAGTGGGGCTATCAAAGCTGATGGGGATTGATCCGCTCATAGGCCTTGCCACAGGCTCAATTCCCATGACAGGAGGCCACGGAACGTCGGCAGCATTCGCTCCCGTTTTAGAGGAGGCAGGACTTGCAAATGCCAACACAATTTCGCTGGCCGCCGCTACATTCGGCCTGGTTGCAGGCAGCCTGATCGGCGGGCCGACCGGACGTTTCCTGATCGAGCATTACCATTTAAAGAGTTCCGATGCGGCGGCTGTCTCCGTGAAGCTGGACGATAAAGAGCTGGGAAAAGCGTCGGGCGGCTCAAGTGAGCGGGCATTGACCGTAGGGGCATACCAGCTTCTGATTGCTGTTTCACTTGGATGTCTTGTCTCGGATTTACTGGCAAAAACAGGCCTGTCTTTTCCTGCATCGGTTGGGGGGATGACGGCTGCCGCCATTATAAGAAACATTGCAGACAATACGGACCGCCTGAAGCTGAGACTTCCGGAGATTTCCATTATAAGCAATATCTCGCTCCTAATCTTCCTGGCTCTTTCCATGATGACACTGAAGCTGTGGCAGCTTGCGGATCTGGCAGTCCCCATGCTTTTGCTCCTTCTGGCCCAGACCTTGCTGATGTTTGTCTGCGCGGTGTTTATTACATTTAAATTCATGGGAAAGACGTATGATGCTGCTATGATTGCAGTCGGCCACTGCGGTTTCGGGCTTGGTGCAGTTCCGACGGCAATGGCAAATATGCAGTCTGTGGAGGCAAAATACGGTCAATCCCCGGATGCGTTCTTTATTGTGCCGCTTGTAGGCAGCCTGTTTATCAATCTGGTTAATACTTTTGTTATTACGGGGTTTGTGAACTTTTTGAAATAAGATTTGATTGAGAATGGAGGACGCGTCCGGAACGGGCCATGTCCGGTGTGGTGAGGGGGATGTCTGAGTCTTCCGTCCCCGGTTGAAGGTGGCCGTGAGGGGGAATCCGGCCGGAATGAATTGAGGAGGGCCCTGTCGCAGCCACTACGTGTTTCCGGCAAACTGATATCAAACATTCCGCAATTCCTTAATAAAGGCGCATTGAAGGCATATCGTATTTCCCGCATACGGAAGCACTGAGTGGCCGCGACAAGGTCCGCCCCCCGCACTTAACGCGTGAGACATTCAGCGGCCGCAGGCCGGCGGACGGGCGATACCCTTGGCCTTGAGTCTTTCGTCCCGGCGAAAACCTGGCCTTGGGGCGGAGGGGAAGATAAAGTCTGCGGATGCCGCCTAAATCCATCGCTGATTACTGTGAAACTTTAACTTCTGGGAAGCCAAAAAAGCGCAGACTTCCCCCATCAACCTTTTTGACGTTTATTTTGAACTCAGCTAACAGGTTCAGGCGGCAACTACCGGAACCTCCCACCCAAGCGCTTTTAACTTCTTTAGGTACGCATTAATTTTACGTTCCTTGTTGAATTGGTTGTAATAATCAGCACCCAGATCTTTGAAAACAACTCCATCCTTGAGTATGTGATAGATGGCTATAAGCATGGAATGGGCAACTGCAACATAAGCCCGTTTTTTTCCACGGTGGGAACTGATTCTCATGAACTGCGCATAAAAGTACGAATTTTATTTATTGTAGCGGAATGCGCACAGACTACCAGGGTTGAACGTAAAGAGCATTCCCTTTCGCATTTTTCCGGTCTTCCTCTTTTGGGCACTCTCGTTATTGCCGGGACATAGTCCTGCCCATGCAGCAAGATGACCGGCCGTTGGAAAACGACTCATGTCTGTACCAATCACCGAAATAATGGCCTGGGAACTGTTTTTTCCGATACCAGTTACATCCTGGATTGCTTGTGTCGCTTTTGTTTTTCTTCCGGTTTCATAAAGTTATCAATCTCATCTTCCAGATTGTTGATATGAACATTGAGTTCATCCAGATGGGACAGCAGCTCTTTCATCATTCGACGTTGTAATGGGGTCATGACACCATTTAAATCATCGATAAGCTGTTCCTTGCTGGCTTTGAGATTGTGGGCAATGATTTTCTTTTTATACATTTCATCATACTTTGCTTCGTCGAAGAATTCTCCGGTGAGAAGGTATTCCAGAATGTTGCGCGCACTCATGCAGTTGATGTCAGATACAGTACCGGACAGCTTTATGTTGGCACCCTCCAGCATCTTTTGGAGTCGGTTCAATTCCCGGGTGCGTTCACTCACGAGGCTTTTCCGGTAGCGGACCAGTTCCCTTAACTCCCTCTGCTGTTTATCCGGGATATAACTGGCTTTTAATAATCCGTGCTGAAGAAGCTCCGCAATCCATTCCGCATCCTTTGTATCGGTTTTCCGCCCTGGACTGCTTTCATATGGCTGGCATTCACCACCATAGCCTTTAGTTCAGAAGACTCAAGGATGTTATACAGAGGCTTCCAATAGGACGCTGTGCTTTCCATTGCGACCATTTCACAGCCACCGTTCTGAAGCCAGTTAGCTAATTCAAGAAGCTCTCTGGTTGTTGCACCAAAGTTCCGTAACTCCTGCTTGCTGCCTTTTCTAAAGCAGGCGACGATGAGCTTTTTGTGCACGTCAATACCACAACATTTGTCGTAAACTTTATCCATATGGTTACCTCCAAAATAAAATTTACGGCACGGTACTCTGTCTATTATTATTTTACTGTACGTCCTTCGCCGCAAGCGGCTGGACAGATGGTGGTGCAAATGAGAGTACCTAAAATCAGTTTAGCGAACGGGCTACAGGCCAAAATTAGTGCCGATTTTTGCCGTTAATGTCAGTATAAGCTCAATCAACAGCAATTTCAATCACCTGCCGCCCTCGCAGTTTCATTTATGGTGGTGCCGCATCAGAGGCATGGGGGTTTAGCGAGGTCCTGTCGAGCTTAGCACGCGATGCATTTCACAGAGCGGGAGCGTGCTCCGCAGACTTTATCTTCGCCCGCACCCAACTCACAACAATCTTCCCCGGGACGAAAGACTCATAAAACAATCCCACCACCCCATCCGCTGGCCGTACCGGCGGCGTCCTCACCTGCTTAATCAAATCCGAATTGCAGAACTGATCCGGTTGTGGTATACTCTATTACAGTTATTACCTGAGAAAACAGTATCGGGACAGATACATAGCTAATGAGGAGAAGAACTATGAAAAAAACAGCGCTTGTGATCATGGCAGCCGGAATAGGGAGTCGTTTCGGGGGCGGAATTAAACAGCTTGAGCCGGTAGGACCGGGCGGTGAAATTATTATGGATTATTCCATCCATGATGCGCTTGAAGCAGGATTTGACAGGATCGTGTTCGTAATCCGCCATGATTTGGAAAAGGATTTCAGGGAAGTGATAGGAGACAGAATCGAGAAGATTGCACCGGTTTCCTATGCATTTCAGGAACTGGATGATATTCCTTCCGGATTTACGGTACCGCAGGACAGGAAAAAACCGTGGGGGACAGGGCAGGCGGTGCTTAGTGTCCGTGACATCGTAAACGAGCCGTTCCTGGTTATCAATGCCGATGACTATTACGGCAAGGAAGTATTTAAAAAGATCCATGATTATATGACTGGCGATATGGATGAGAATGCACCGGTTTATGACATATGCATGGGAGGATTCATACTGGCGAATACGCTGAGTGACAACGGGGGCGTTACCAGAGGCGTGTGTGAAGTAGGGGAAGACGAGATTCTCAGGGCGGTAAGGGAAACCTATAATATTATCAAAACGGCTGACGGCCTGACGGCTTCCGATAAAGAAGGAAATCCTGTTACTGTAAGGGAAGACCAGCACGTATCGATGAATATGTGGGGATTGACGCCGGCGTTTATCAAAGAGCTGGAGCGTGGTTTCCCGGAATTTTTAAGCGGTCTTAAGGAAGGGGATTTGAAATCAGAATATCTGCTTCCGACGATTATTGATCAGATGATTAAGGACGGGCGCGCCAGAGTCAAGGTGCTTGAGACGAGAGACCACTGGTTCGGCGTAACATATAAAGAAGATAAAGAAGGCGTGGCGGAGTCTATCCGCGCTTTAATCAGCCAGGGAGTTTATCCGGAAAAGCTTTTTCAATAAATTCCGGATTGGGGACAGTAAATCAAGAACTTTGAGAAATCCTGCATATGATACCATATAACTTCATGCCAGAAGGAGGAATGGGAATCAGATGCAGGATTTTTCGTATGAAAGATTAAGAACGCAGGAAGCAGCATTAGAGCCCTACATACTGTATCGCAAGGATCAGGCTGTCCAGGCGGAGCGAAATGTAAGAATCCGGGATTTTGAGTACTTTAAGAGTATGTATCCCGACAGAGTTAAAGCTTTGCAATTAGTTGTGGAAGAAGTCTGCGATGAGATGGAATACGAAGGGAGCCCGATTTATGACGAGTATCCGGACCGCATTTTAATGGAGCAGATGATCCAAAAGATCGCACAGAGAGCGGAGGTTTCCGATGAGAAACCGGAACAGGCCGAGATGACAACGGAAGAAGTGGAGCCTGAAGAAATCCAGGAAACGCTTCCGAGAGTTTCCTATGGTCCTGTGCGCAATGAGTACGGAGGAGGGGAAGGATACCGGACATGGGAGATGGATGAGACTACCCAGATTCAAGAGGCAGGTCCGAGGCGCCCATGGGGTCCGCCGCCACCGCCTAATCCATGGGGTCCGCCGGCACCGCCTAATCCATGGGGCCCGCCGGCACCGCCTAATCCGTGGGGCCCGCCGCCACCGCCTCCCAGGCCATGGGGTCCGCCACCACCTCCACCTACTCCATGCTGCCCACCACCTCGTCCATGGGGTCCGCCGCCCCGGCCCAGGAATAATTTTATGAATGATATCCTGGGAATCCTTTTATTCAATGAACTGCAGGGCAGGCGCTGCCGTTCCGGAAGATGCAGATAAAATACCGGCGGCAAATAAGATAGAAAAACCAGCTGATTATTCAGAAATACGGGAAAGCAGGAAGACTTATTTGGTTTTCCTGCTTTTTTGGATTATTTCATGATACATTTGGACAGAGTATTTTAAGAAGCAGACGCTTTATTACTTAAGAAGCTTCGCTGTTCCGTAACAGTTCAGACAGCGTAAACGATCTTACAGTTCAGTCTCCGGCCAAGCTGCGACAAAATGATGCACAGAAACGGTAAAAAACGACGTTTCGCGCCGCATAACTCGGGATTTTCGCAAAAACGGCAAAAACACCTCGCGGGACACATCATGGCTGAACTGTTACTAAACGGCTACGCTATTTCATCTATTTCTGGAATTTGGCAGGGGAATATGATATACTATGAGAACTTAATAAACTTGAAACCTGTATCGGGAAACATTTTAATATAGAAGGAACACACAATATGAGAAAAACGATAAAAAAAGCAGTTATTTTACTGGTAATATTCATAGCGGCTCTGGCCGTCTATTTCATATGGTCATCCGGAAAAGATGACGAGGGCGCAGTGTATACATCGATCGAGGTTTGCCGGGAAAGCTGTTTGTCTCTGTCTCTACGGTTTTGTCGAGGACAGGCGGCCGCGGAGATCTGACTGTGCTGCCGGAGGATCGCAGACTGCCTGTTAGCTTTGAAGACGTAGACTCAAAAGTGAAAGGAATCCAGTACGAAATAAGAAGCCTGGACGGCGAACGCCTTGTGGAAAGGACGGTACTGGAGGAATGGACGCAGGAGGGAACACAGGTAAAGGCAGTGCTTCCGATTCAGAACCTTCTGTCGGCGGGGAAAGAATATATGATGACTCTGGCAATCTCGACAGAGGAGCATCCTGCCGTATACTATTACACCCGCATCATGTGGTCGGAAAACCACCACATGGAGGATATGCTGAACCTGGCCATGGAATTTTCAGATAAGACCTTCAGCTATGATACTGCGCGGGATTTGACCACTTATCTGGAGACAGATCCCAACGCGGATAACAGTTCACTGGGGAAAGTGACTCTTAAAAACAGCTTTACGCAGCTGACCTGGCGCGGTCTTGAAATGAAGAGAGAGAGCGAGGTGTCTGTCCATCTGAGAGAAATGCAGGGAGTAATGGGCATTATCGAGCTTGATTACGTAACCAGCACAACGGATGAGGACGGCAGCAGGGAGTTTTATGATGTGACGGAGAGCTTCACGATGAAGTGGAACACTCAGAGAATTTATATGATGAATTATGACAGGCGCGTGAACCAGATTTTCTCCGGAGAAAGCAATCTTTATTCGGACAAGCGGATTATGCTCGGAATATCCGACTCGGAGGAACTGCAGACTATGAGCGATCCGTCGGAGAAATACCATGCGTTCGTGGCTAACCGCGCCCTCTGGTGCTATGATGCAGATAAAGGAAGCAGTACGAAGGTCTTTGCATTCCGCAAGAGTGAAGATGATTTGCGCACTAATTTCAATTCACACGGCGTCAAGATCCTTTCGGTAAGTGAGGAGGGCAATATCGATTTCCTTGTATATGGATATATGAACAGGGGAAATCATGAGGGAACGACGGGCGTTGCGCTTTACCGGTATGAGAATGGGGATAATACACTCACAGAGCGGCTTTATCTGCCTTCCGGCGAAGATTACTGGAGCCTGCGCCAGGATATCGGACGGCTGAGCTACCTGAGCAGCAATCAGACCCTTTATCTTCTGATGGATCATGCAGTTTATGGGGTGGAGCTGTCCGGAAAAGAATATATGGTTGTGGCCGACGGGCTGACGGAAGAAAATTTTGCTGTCAGTGCGGATGGTTCCCGAATCGCATGGCAGGATGGAAGTGATATTTACAGCTCTGAAAAACTGAATGTCATGGATTTGAAAACAGGTAAAAAGGATGAAATCCGTTTCCAGGATCAGACGGTGATAAGACTTGTGGGATTTGTGGGAAGCGATCTCGTCTACGGTCTGGCGAATCCCGGTGAAAAGCTGATGACAGACGGCCGCATTACCGGTTTGCCTCTCTACGCCCTTGAGATTGTGGGCAGCACGATGGAGACGGAGACGCGCTATGAGAGACAGGGACTTTATCTGACCGATGTGCAGATACGGGACAGCCGCGTGCATATGACAAGAATGCGTAAAGCGGGAGGCGACTATGAGATGGTGGATGAAGACACCCTGGTCTGTAATGAAGAAGTGATTGCGGATCCGCTGGCAGGAATCGGATATCTTGCAGATTCGGTCAAAGGGCGTTTGTATTTTGTCCAACTGAATTCGCAGGCGGCAAAATCACGTACCATCCGGGTCCATGTGCCTAAAAAGGCGGTTGCCGAGGAAAATAATGTGATATCCCTGACGGCCAATCATCCGATCAGCATCAGACGTTATTATGCATACAGCGGCGGGAGGATGAACGGATCCTATGTGGATTTTGCTCAGGCGGTGAAAGCGGCTTATGATGATATGGGCCTTGTCACCGACCAGAATGGATACGTATTCTGGGTTCGGGCAAACCGAAGTGACGTGAAGACCATCAAAGATATCCAGAATGAAGTGGCTGTGGTCGAGCGTTATCTGGATGAACTGGCACAGGGGAATGAAGTCTCCACGGATGGAACCAGGCTTGTTGATGCGAGAGGCTGTACTCTGAATCAGATTCTGTATTTTGTATACCGCGGCCGTCCGGTGGTGGCATATCTGGGTAACGGCGGCTATGGTTTGATATATGGCTATGATCAGTATAATATATCATGTTTCTGGTTCCCGGGGACGGAATATGCGTATTTTGACAAGATGGGATTAAATGATGCGGCGGCATTTTTTACGGATAACGGCGGAAATGATTTCATCGGTTTCCTGCCCGCAGAGTAAAAACGACGAAACCTTTACAAATCCTGACGATATGGTATAATCAGTAGAAAGCGGTTGTTAGAATTTAAGAATTCTGTAACAATATACATTGTTTTAATATATATTTTGAGGTGCGAGGATGGAACAATATATTATGAAAGGCGGCAGTCCGCTGGTAGGAGAAGTTATTATCAGCGGCGCTAAGAATGCTGCCTTGGGGATCTTGGCTGCATCAATCATGACTGACGAGGATGTCTTAATTGAGAATCTTCCGGATGTAAGAGATATCAATGTACTTTTAGAAGCAATAGAGGAAATCGGCGCCGATGTAGACAGGCTTGATCGTCATACGGTCCGTATCAATGCAAGAAACATTAAAGAAGTCAGCGTTGATGACGAATATATACGCAAGATTCGCGCGTCTTATTATTTCATCGGAGCTTTGCTCGGCAAATATAAGAGTGCCGAAGTACCGCTTCCAGGCGGATGTAATATCGGCAGCAGGCCGATTGATCAGCACCTTAAGGGATTTCGTGCCCTTGGAGCCAAAATTGAAGTGGAGAAGGGCGCTGTTGTAGCCCATGCCATTGATCTGGTAGCAAGTCATATTTATCTGGATGTGGTTTCTGTAGGTGCTACTATTAATATTATGATGGCGGCTACTCTGGCCGAGGGGGAGACAATTATCGAGAACCCGGCAAAGGAACCCCACGTGGTTGACGTTGCAAACTTCCTGAACAGTATGGGGGCAAATATCAAGGGCGCCGGAACGGATGTAATCCGTATCAAGGGAGTCCATAAATTACATGGAACGGAGTATTCTATTATTCCGGATCAGATTGAGGCCGGAACGTTTATGTGCGCCGCAGCAATCACCCGCGGTGACATTATGGTACAGAACGTTATCCCGAAGCATCTTGAGGCAATCAGTGCAAAGCTGATTGAGCTGGGCTGCGAGGTTATGGAGTTTGACGAGGCAGTTCGTGTTGTGGGCAGGCCCAAACAAAGGCATACGGACATCAAGACTCTGCCGTATCCGGGGTTCCCTACGGATATGCAGCCTCAGATGACTGTTACACTGGCCCTGGCAGAGGGCAACCAGCATTGTGACCGAGAGCATTTTTGAGAATCGTTTTAAATACGTGGACGAGCTTACCAGGATGGGCGGCAGTGTCAAAGTGGAAGGATTTTCCGCAATTATCAGCGGAGTCAGGAAACTGACGGGCGCTCAGGTCAACGCACCTGATTTGAGGGCGGGAGCCGCTCTTGTGATAGCCGGACTGGCGGCCGACGGATATACGATAGTAGATGAGATCGGGTATATCCAGAGGGGATATGAGAATTTCGAGAAAAAACTTAAAGGTCTGGGCGCAATGATTGAGAAAGTGGATTCTGAAAAGGAAGCCCAGAAGTTTAAATTAAAGGTAGGTTGACAGGCTGATAGCCTGATACGGTATTCGGGACAGAGTATTGAATTTCGGTGTGGGACCGGAATTTGATGCTCTGTCCCGAATTTCTTGGAGATTTAGTTAAGCAGGTGAGGACGCCGCCGGTACGGCCAGCGGACGGGGGAGGGGGTATATGAGTCTTTCGTCCCGGGGGAGGATTGTGGTGGTTTGGGGCTGCGGGCGAAGATAAAGTCTGCGGAGCACACTCCCGCTCTGTGAAATGCATCGCGCTGCTAAGCTCGACAGGACCTCGCTAAACAGCGATGAATTTCAACGGCATCCGCAGACTTTATCTTCCCCTCCGCCCCAAGGCCAGGTTTTCGCAGGGACGAAAGACTCCGCCGGGTGTACCGGCCCCGTCCTCTGGCCTGCGGCCGCTGAATGTCTCACGCGTTAAGTGCGGGGACGGACCTTGTCGCGGCCACTCAGTGCTACCGTTTACGGGAGTTACGATATGCCTTCAATGCGCCTTTATGAAAGAATTGCACTAGAGTTGATATCTGCCTGCGGAAACACGTAGTGGCCACGACAGGGCCCTCCCCATTTAAGGTTGGAGACAATCAGCGGCCGGAGCGGAGCATGTCCGGTGCCGCGAAAACCTCCGCCTGAGTCTTCCGTACCCGGCGAAAACCTTACCCGGGGAAGTAGGCGGAATCAATTGCGGAGGGGACATGGGAGTCCGCCGGTGCTTAGCGAGGTCCTTCACGAGCTTAGCACTCCGATGCGCACTCCAAAGAGTGCAAACGGTCCCCGCAGCAATTCATTCCGGCCGGATTCCCCCTCCACAACCAACTTCCCACGGGGACGGAAGACTCAGCCATCCCCCTCACCGCACCGGACATGCTCCGTTCCGGACGCGTCCTCCCAACCTCAGTTAAATCTCCATATATTTCTGGATATCACTTGACATAATAAAGAGAGTATGATATCGTACATGTTGCAGTTAATTAAAATTGAAAAGTACGTAATATCCCTTATTCAGAGTGATGGAGATACAAAGGATCTGTGAAGTCACGGCAACCCCGTTTAAGCAGGAAGGACGATAAGTCCGGACGGCAGGAACGGAAGGTGCCAGCCTGAGCGAGGAGCCGGAAGAATTCGGTTAATCGAGCAATAAGAGGATTTGATAGGCTATGATCAAGTCCGTATTGCTACGGACTTTTCTTTTACCCCAAAATGGCCGGCGCGCTCAGTGCGGCTGCCATCAACAATTTAAAGGAGGACAATAATGGAAAAACTACTTTTTACATCTGAGTCCGTTACTGAGGGACATCCGGATAAAATGTGCGATCAGATTTCCGATGCTATCCTGGATGCTTTGCTTGCACAGGATCCGATGAGCCGCGTTGCCTGCGAGACAGCAACAACGACAGGCCTGGTTATGGTTATGGGTGAGATCACCACCAATGCCTATGTAGATATTCAGAAGATCGTGCGCGAAACAGTGCGTGAGATTGGATATGACAGGGCTAAATACGGTTTTGACTGTGACACCTGCGGTGTAATTACAGCCATCGACGAGCAGTCTACTGATATTGCCATGGGAGTGGACAAGGCTCTGGAGGCCAAAGAAAACAAGATGTCTGATGAAGAACTGGAGGCAATCGGAGCAGGCGATCAGGGTATGATGTTCGGATATGCGACAAATGAGACGGAAGAATACATGCCTTACCCGATTTATATGGCGCATATGCTGGCCCGCCGTCTTACCGAGGTGCGAAAGAATGGAACACTTCCTTATCTGCGCCCGGACGGCAAGACACAGGTAACGGTGGAGTATGATGAGAAAGGCACGCCGATCCGCCTTGATACAATCGTCCTGTCCACACAGCATGACGAAGCTGTTTCCCAGGAACAGATTCATAAGGATATTAAACGCCATGTGTTTGATCCGATTCTGCCCTCCGGAATGATTGATTCCGAGACCAGATTCTTTATCAACCCGACAGGCCGGTTCGTAATCGGAGGACCTCATGGCGACAGTGGTCTGACAGGCCGCAAAATTATCGTTGATACTTACGGCGGATATGCCCGCCACGGCGGCGGAGCCTTCTCCGGCAAGGACTGCACCAAGGTTGATCGTTCGGCAGCGTATGCGGCCCGCTATGTAGCTAAGAATATAGTTGCAGCCGGACTGGCGGCAAAATGTGAAATCCAGTTATCCTATGCCATCGGCGTCGCACAGCCCACCTCCGTTATGGTTGATACCTTTGGAACGGGGAAACTGAGCGATCAGGAACTGGTCGGAATTATCCGCAAGCATTTCGACCTTCGCCCGGCCGGAATTATCAAAATGCTGGATCTGCGTCGTCCAATCTATAAACAGACGGCGGCATACGGCCATTTTGGCCGCAACGATCTGGATCTTCCGTGGGAGAAGCTGGATAAGGCGGAGCTGCTCAGAAGTTATTTAAATAACTGAATAAATAATAAATAATAAACAATGAAACAATTGAACCATAACAGGGGGCCCGGTCGTCAGACCGGGTCCTTTACTGATGGCGGTGAACCGTGCGCGGAGCGTGCAGGTTGCCGTTGTCCGGAATAGATAATATTCCGGGGGATGTCCTTTGCTGCCGCAAAAGCCGGGGATTTTTGCGGATGATTCTGTATGACAGTGCCAAAAGTACCATAAACAGGGCATTTTGCAGGAAATAGGATGAATATTTTATAATACTTTTAGAAACGAAGCTATCAAAATATGGTATACTTATGATTAAGAAAATGAAAAGATATGAGAAAACCGCCGAAGTTTTTTTGTGGTAACACTTTATTCCGATGCCACGGGTTTTCTCATATTTTTCTGACTCCTGTGAGGGAGTGCTGCGGGAGGATATTACATGAAGATCAAAACACGTCTTGCAATTGCATTTATCACAATTACCGTAGTTCCTATCGCTCTGATATACATTGCCGTAATGGGACTTGTAAATTATCAGGGCCGTTCTTTTCAGAAGAACTACGGCCTGAATGAGCAAATTGATCTGCTCTCCGGCAATTCCATGCAGGTATTCAACCGTCTGACACAGGGAGTTTACAATACAATCCGGAAGGCAGTGGATGAGGATCCGGCTGTCTTTGACAATCCGGAGTATCTGGAATCTTTAAACAGTGAGCTGGAGAAGAAGTACTCCTATCTGATTCTGAGAAGGGGAGACGAGATTGTCTTTTCCGGATCGGAAGAGGGGTATGAGCTTGCGGAACAGCTCTCTCCCTATGATGATTATAAAGCCAATGCGTCCGGCGGTTTTTATATGGACGGAGAGGAGCAGCACCTTTTAAAACAGATTGATTTCAAGTATACTGACGGGGAGCAGGGCAGCCTGTTTATCGTGACGAATGTCGGCGATTATGTTCCCGAGATTAAGACCATGATCAGTGAGATGATGCTGGTGGGTGTACTGATTATCTGTTTTACCGCCGGAATATTGATTATGTGGGTATACAGGGCGCTGCTGCAGCCGCTGAATAAGCTGCAGGAGGCAACGAAGCAGATCAGGGACGGCAATCTGGACTTTACCCTGGATGTGGACAATGAAGATGAGATTGGCATGCTCTGCCAGGATTTCGAGGAGATGCGGCTGAGACTGAAGGAGTCATCGGAGGAGAAGCTCCAGTATGATAAGGAGAGCAAGGAGCTGATCAGTAACATTTCCCATGATTTGAAAACCCCAATTACGGCAATCAAAGGATATGTCGAGGGAATTCAGGACGGTGTGGCCTCATCGCCGGAGAAGCTGGATAAATATATTAAAACGATTTATAATAAAGCGAATGATATGGATCGCCTGATTGACGAGCTTACCTTCTATTCCAAGATTGATACGAATAAGATACCATATAACTATACGAAGATTAATGTGGCAGAATATTTCGGTGACTGTCTGGAGGATGTGGGGCTCGACATGGAGACCAGGGGTATCGAGCTGGGATATTTCAACTATGTCGATAATGATGTTATGATCATTGCCGATGCGGAGCAGATGAAGCGTGTGATTAATAATATCATCGGTAATTCCTTAAAATATCTGGACAAGAAAAAAGGAATCATTAATATTCGGATTAAGGACGACGGTGATTTTATCCAGATTGTGATAGAGGATAACGGAAAAGGCATTGCGGCCAAGGATCTGCCGTTTATATTTGACCGTTTTTACAGGACGGATTCCTCGAGAAATTCGTCCAAGGGCGGAAGCGGCATCGGCCTTTCCATTGTGAAGAAGATCATTGAAGATCATGGCGGCCGTATCTGGGCCACCAGCAAAGAAGGAATTGGCACGGAAGTTCATTTTGTGCTTAGAAAATACCAGGAGGTTATTCAGGAATGAGCAGAATTTTAATTGTTGAAGACGAAGAAAGCATCGCAGAGCTGGAAAAGGATTATCTGGAACTGTCCGGGTTTGAGGTGGAGATGGAGAACAACGGGGAAGCGGGGTTAAAGCGCGGCCTGGAAGAAGATTTTGATCTTCTGATATTGGACCTGATGCTTCCGGGCATGGACGGCTTTGAGATCTGCAAAAAGGTACGGGAAGTGAAAAACACCCCGATTATTATGGTGTCGGCGAAAAAGGACGACATTGACAAGATAAGAGGCCTGGGCCTGGGCGCGGATGACTATATTACAAAGCCGTTCAGCCCCAGCGAGATGGTTGCCAGAGTGAAAGCCCACATGGCCAGATATGAGCGCCTGATTGGCAGCGGAACACCCGAGAATGAGATAATTGAAATCAGGGGACTGAAGATCGATAAGACGGCAAGACGCGTTTATATCAACGGGGAAGAGAAGAATTTTACTACGAAAGAGTTTGACCTGCTGGCATTCCTGGCCCAGAATCCGAACCATGTGTTTACAAAGGAAGAGCTGTTCAGCAAGATATGGGATATGGAATCGCTGGGAGATATCGCTACGGTTACGGTGCATATTAAAAAAATCAGGGAGAAGATTGAGTTTAATACGGCGAAACCGCAGTATATTGAGACGATTTGGGGAGTTGGATACCGGTTTAAGGTTTAATGTACGCCCATGAGGAAATAAACGATAACCTGTACGCCTTACGCACTGGTCATCGCCTTCAATAAAGGAGGATACTGCAAAGTCAGCATTAGCTGGTTTTGCAGTATCCTTCTTTTTACAGTATAAAACGGAAAAGCAGGTTCCGGAAAACCTGTAATACATAGTTCAAGTCTGAAAAGACTGTTTCGATTGATTCCAATTGAGGAAACAGTTCACTGCTAAACGGTATATTATTTTTTAGGAAGAATCTCTGATAATTGATTAATATATTGAATTGCATCCTGTCTGCCATAGTTGGTATGTTCAGCTATAGCGTCGCTGTCCTAATGCGTCTCATCTGCCGGAGTGGAAACCTTATGAATCGGGGGTGTTTCAATTTATGACGCTTGATGAAGTGTGCGGGATGAAGGACATGGGAGAAGATAAAGCAGTTTATAGCCAAATAAAGTATTACTGCAGTTAACTGGGGTCAGAAAGCGAATCAGGATATTTACACAAATACGATTATTCAAGTACGGGAAAAAACCGGATAGAAACTCATGAATGAGCTGATATCCGGTTTTTGTATCGTTTCTATTCCTTCGACAACTCGTTTTTCAATATCTTCGCGAGTTCATCCGGCGCATTTTCGTGCATCACTTCCCTCCAGGCGGACAGAAGATTCTGGCGTTCCACGATACAGGGGGATATGCCGATATATTCATATCCCCTCTGGTTCAGCAGGGCTTTGGCTGTGGCCTGGCCCGCCGCGACACCCTGGTCATAAGCTTTCTGGGCGCTCAGCCCAAGGATGATATCTTCGTTGGCAAGAATCCCGGCAATCTCATAATCCAAATCAAAGGTTACAATCTTTATATCGCAGCGGTTCAGCTCGCGCATCGCCCGGATTGCACCAAGTGCAGGGCCTTCCCAGGAAACGTAAAGCCCTTTGATTTCGGGATGGGCGAGGATCATTTTTTTGGCCACCTCATATGCGTTTTCAATCTGATAAAATGGTTCTGATTCCACGATGGTGATATTGGGATACTCCTCGCGGATTGTCTGTTCCGCAATCATGTCCCTTAGGTAGGTTCCCAGGAATTTACTGCCGTGTACGATAAATCCGACGACGACTTTATCCTCTTTTTTAAAATGTTCCCCAAGCAGTACGGCTCCGTTGCGGCCGTTTTCGCGTTCATTGGTGGAGACGAGAGAGTAATAATCGCCCTTGCTCATACCGTCCGGGACATTGCTGATAAAGATAAGTTTTGTCTCTTTGGAGAGCTGGCGGAATTTGTTGGAGGTCGCGGTGTCATCCACAGGGATTGCCACGATAGCGTCAACACCCTGCATCCGCAGGCTCTCCAGCTGAATTGCCTGTAAATTCGGATCAAAATTTGAGTCGGTGACGGATACGATGTTGACACCGCACCTCGATAAGATATAACGGAGGCCCTTTTCGTGCATGGCCGCCCAACTGGTATTGCCGTAATGAAATGAGACGCCAACCCGGTATTTATGTTCCTGCAGTTCTTTTACTTCGGCGGGGGTCAGATCCAGGTTGTCGGGTGAAACAGTCGTCTCCCCATAAGGCCCCTTGCCGATCATCTTGACCGATTTACGGATTTCAAGCAGCGACGGGATATGTACCTCCTCTACCTCGGTTTTTCCGTCGATTTGGTTAAAAAGCAGCCTCAGCGCATTTTCCGCCATCTTGTGGCAGTCATGGGAAAAGGTGGTGAGAGGAGTTCCGAACAGATGGCACCAGGACTCATCACTAAAACCGATAACGGACAGCTGGCTCGGAATATCGACCGCCAGCTTTTGGAGCGTTGATATCAGAATCAGGGTTATCCGGTTGCCGCAGGCAATATAAGCCGTAGGTTCGAAGTCTTCATAGTGGCTGATAATCGCACGTTCACAGTCTTTGTTATTGTAAAGATTCATTTTGACGATATTAGAGTCATCACAGTGTACGCCTGCATCATACATTGCGTCCAGAAATCCGGTAAGCTGCTCGTTGACTGTTGAAATCTCCCTGTCCGACATAAGAATGCCGATTTTCTTATGGCCGCTGTTAAGTAAGGTCTGCGTTCCCTTGTAAATGATGCTTTTGCTGTCGGCCACAACGCAGGATATGGAGTGGTCCGACACGGTCCGTTCGATACAGACCAGGGGCATATTCCTCTGTCGGATCTTTTGATAATACTTACTGTCAAGTCCGCAGGGGGCAATGATGATTCCTGCGGTCTGCCTGCTTCCGACCAGATTTTCCAGTATCCGTTTTTCGGATGCGGCATCATCAAAGGTCAGGTAAATGGAAACAGAGTAGCCCCTGGACTCGCACAGCTGGGTGATACATGTGATTATTTTGGTAAACAGGGAGCCTCCGACATTTGGGATTACGACCGCTATAACGGATTTTTCTCCCAATCTGGCAGTGCCGGGCTTCTTCTCCGCTTTTACCTGATAATTCGTATTCCGGATGGCCTGCAATACTTTTTCCGTGAGTTCGGGCTTAACGTAGCGCGTGCCATTTATAACATGTGAGACGGTTGCTATCGAGACGCCGGCTTCTCTGGCAACATCTTTGATGGTGATAGCCATATAAACCCTCCTGCTTTTACGTAAATTTAACTATACTATAACAATTTCTCAAAATAAAGTCAAATTCTAAACGTAAAACAGCAGAATTACTGTTCTGGTTTTATAAAATTTAGAAAGTAAAAATGGAGGAAATTGGTAATATATCGCCTCGATTTACGTAAATATTGATATTTAATTAGGACAATAGCATAAAATCCACAAAAAAATCCTGTTAAAAATGCAGAAAATTATAAAAACCGTTGACTCTGTGAGCCTGCAATGATAATATTTACGTAAACAAGGCAGCGCGCAAGCTTGATGAAGAAAAGAAAATATAGCAGGAATCGTAACAGTTCAGACAGCATGAATTGCTGCAGGGAATCAAGGAAAAGCAGCAAAACAGTATTTAAAGCAGGCTAGATAAAAGAGGAGGAAATCATTAATGAAGAAGACAATCGCAAAAGTAATGGCATTCACGATGCTGGCAGCAACCCTCGCAGGCTGTAGCAATTCCAATTCCGGAAGTACAGGAAGTACGGCAGCTCCGGATAAGACACAGACAGAAGGCGCGGCATCCGAGGCGGCAGAGACAAAAGAGGAAGGTGCCGAAGCGGCATCTTACAAGTTTGCTTTTCTTCCAAATACACAGAATAACACATTCCAGGCTGCAATGAATGATACGTTCAAAAAGCTTTGTGATGAAAAGGGATACGGTTATGTGTGCCTTGACCCGGATTACGATTTGAATACCCAGTTATCCCAGATGGCCGATGTGGCCAACCAGAATTTCGATGCGGTATTTGTAATTCCGGTTGACTCTGCGGGAATCAGACAGGGCCTGGAGCAGATCCATGAGAAGAATATTCCGATTATTAATGTAGACACTCCGGTAATCGACGATGATCTGGATTTGGTAGAAACCGTTATTGCAACAGACGCTTACAATGCGGGAACATTGATAGGACAGCAGATGGCGGCCGACTATCCGGACGGTGCCAAAATTGCGATACTGGATTTCCCTTCCAATGAATCCTGTGTAAACCGTGTGGCAGGTTTCCTTGACGGACTTGGCGATGCAAAAGATAAGTTTGACATTGTGGCCCAGCAGGACGGCGCGGCGGCTCTCGATATCTCCATGCCGATTGCGGAGGACATCATCCAGGCAAATCCCGATTTAAATGCATTTTTCTGCATTAATGACCCGTCTGCACTCGGTGCGGCTGCGCTATCAAGGCTTCCGGCAAGACGGGAATCGGCGTTTACTCCATCGACGCATCCCCGGACGGCAAGGCAGCTATTCTCGACGGCTCCTTTACGGCAGTGGCGGCTCAGGTTCCGATCGGAATTGCTGAGACTGCATTTGAAAAAGCAGAGGAGCTTTTAGCAGGCGGTGAAATCGAGAAAGAAATTCTGTTACCTTCCTTCCTGGTAGATAAAGAGAAGGCAGAGGCAACGCTGAAAGACTGGCAGTAAGAGCTGGTCGTCATAAGAGTTACCAGAGCGTGTTTGAAAATTTCCAGCTGACGGAAAGCATTTATCAAACACGCTCTAGACATGGCAGGCGCTTCTTATAAACAGAAGTGCCTGTTTTCAGAAAGTACTGTTCATACCATGCCAAAAAGCGGCGTGCTGTAAAGAGTAACACGCTTTGCGATGCACAGAAACGGCAAGCGCCGTTGATTATGGTGAAAAGTTTACTTTTCATAGCGCCGCGCCGTGTAACCCGGGATTTTCGTGTGTAATGCACACGAAACACCTCGCGGAATCCAACCGTGTGAACAGTAACTTCAGAAATGCAGGTGAGAGAGTGGAAAACATTGTATTAAAGATGACGGATATACAAAAAAGCTTCGGCGGTGTTCATGCTTTAAACGGAATCCATTTTGAGCTGAGGGAAGGGGAAATTCATGCTCTGCTGGGAGAAAACGGAGCGGGAAAATCAACTTTAATTAAGGTTTTGGGCGGAATCTACAGGCCGGACAGAGGAACAATCAATATCGGCGGAAAAGATGTGGAGATGGATAATGTCCAGATTGCCAGAGAGCATGGAATCGGAATCATCCATCAGGAGATTGTGCTTGTCCCCCATCTGACCGTGGCGGAAAATATCTTCCTGGGCCGTGAGATTCTGGATCGGTTCGGATTCAAAAATATGGGGGAAATGCTGAGACAGGCGCAGGAGATGCTTAAGAAGCTGGGACTGGATATTGACGCCGATACAAAGGTGGTGGAACTCACGATTGCCCAGCAGCAGATGGTGGAGATTGTAAAGGCAAGTTCCTTCAATGTAAAAATCCTGGTGATGGACGAACCAACCTCATCTCTGTCGGATGAAGAGGTGGAAAAGCTGTTTGAGACAATGACAAGGCTGAAGGAGCAGAAGGTAAGCATCATTTATATTTCGCACAGAATGGAAGAACTGTTCCGAATGACGGACAGAATCACCGTAATCCGGGACGGCGCCTATGTAGGCACTGTAAATACGAAGGAAACGGATACAGATGAGCTGGTTGCGATGATGGTGGGGCGCAGCCTTCAGAATTACTATACACGCGACTACGATACGCTGAAAGAGGACCGCGTGGTTCTGGAAGTGGAGAACCTTACGAAAAAAGGAGTTTTTGATAATATCAGCTTTAAAGTCAGGGAAGGGGAGATTCTCGGCTTTGCCGGACTTGTAGGCGCAGGCCGCAGCGAGATTATGACATGCGTATTCGGCGCCGACCGGTTTGATTCAGGGCGTATCCTGCTGGAAGGAAAGGAAATCCGGTTCAAAAACTGCCTGGAAGCTATCAACAGCGGTATTGCCATGGTGACGGAGGACAGAAAGAAGACAGGTCTGACCCTGATTAATTCCATTGTGTTTAATACGACCCTCTCAAGCCTCCGGTATTACGCAAAGGGCCTGCTTCTGAGCGATGCAAAGAAAGAAGAGGTTACGCAGGAGTATATTAAGAGCCTGAACATCAAGGCGCTTTCCCCGGATGTCCCGGTGGGCAGCATGTCGGGAGGAAACCAGCAGAAGGTTGTAATTGCGAAGGCGCTGGCTACCAAACCTAAGATACTGATTCTGGACGAGCCGACAAGAGGCGTGGATGTGGGCGCCAAGGCGGAAATATATTCAATCATCAATGAACTGGCAAGACAGGGAATGGCAATCATCATGATTTCCTCGGAGCTGCCTGAGATTATCAATATGTGCGATAACGTTTGTGTAATCAAAGAAGGCGTCAAAACAGGGGAGATTGATCATCTGGAACTGACACAGGAAAGAATTATGAAATTGGCTACGGGAGTGTAAAATATGAAAAATAACAGTTTTATGAAAATGCTGAAAGGCAACTCTGGAATTATTGCAGTACTGGTTATTATCTCCGTGATCCTGAGCTTTGCCTCACCGGTTTTCCTCACAACGGATAACCTCCTGTCCGTACTCCGGCAGGTATCAAACAATATGTATCTGGCTCTCGGAATGACGCTCGTCATTATTCTGGGGGGAATCGATCTTTCGGTGGGAACTTGTGTCGCCATGTGCGGAACTCTGACGGCCGGTCTGATGGTCAACCAGGGAATGCCCATGGTTCTGGCAATTGCCGTGGGACTGCTTCTCGGAACACTGGCCGGATTTCTCAACGGACTTATCATCGCCACCTTCAAGGTGCCTGCATTTATCGTGACGATGTCCATGATGAACGTGGCAAAAGGCGTGGCGTACATTTACTCCGGCGGCCGTTCTATCCGCGTTTCCAACGACGTGTTTACCGGAATCGGAACAGGAAAGCTGTTCGGCGTCCTGCCGCTCCCGGTTGTGTACATGATTGTACTGATTATTATTTTCATTGTAGTCTTAAATAAGACAAAATTCGGTACATACATATTTGCCATCGGCGGCAACAGAGAATCGGCCAGACTCTCGGGCGTCCCGATTAAGAAAGTGGAGATTGCCGTGTTCACTATTTCCGGATTTCTTGCGGCGTTTGCTGGTATTGTTCTCTGCAAGAATGTACTCCGGCCAGCCGGGGGTCGGCGAGGGCTATGAGCTGGACGCCATCGCAGCCTGCGTTCTGGGCGGTATATCGATGACAGGCGGCGTCGGAGCCGTATCGGGAACCATATTCGGCGCCCTGGTAATCGGTATTATCAGCAACGGCCTGAACCTGATCGGACTCAGCTCCTTCTGGCAGCTTGTTGTGAAAGGTTTGATTATTGTCCTGGCCGTTATTATCGACACCCAGAAGGGCAAAGACAGTGTTGTAAAAAGAATACTCAGAAATGCGAAGGAGAGAGCATAAGACATGGATATTTTCAGGAAATTAAGCTGGGCTGACTCAACGGGAGATGCAATTCCGCTTTATCATGACGGCATCTATCATATTTTTTCACTGACATCGCCTCCGGGAACCACGGTGTATCCGGCAAGACTCAGGACGACATGGGAGCATTCCATTTCCAGGGATCTGGTTCACTGGGAGGAAGTGGGAACCGCTCTTTCCCCGGGGGAAGGCGAAGAACCGGATGCCTGCGGCGTGTGGACCGGCGCGGCTGTGTATGGAGAAAAACAATACCATATCTTCTATACGGGCTACAATTACAATGTTCACTTCCAGCAGACGATCTGCCATGCGGTCAGCGATGACGGCATCCACTTTGAAAAGGACCCGAAAAATCCGATTATCATACCGAATGAGAAAGAGTATGAGGTGGTAGACTGGCGCGATCCGTATGTGTTTTACAATGAGGATGATAATTGCTGGTGGCTCCTGATATCGGGAAGGAAGAAGGAAGGGCCGCCTTCCAGAAGAGGATGCATTGTATTGTACCGCTCAAAGGATTTGGACAACTGGGAGTATTATGGACCGATTTACCAGCCGTATCATACCAACTGCCCGGAATGCTGCGAAATGTATAAAATAGGAAAACTTTGGTATCTTTCCTATTCCCGCTTCTCTGAGTTCGTCAATACGATTTACCGTGTGGCCGACTCTCCGTTCGGGCCGTGGAGAACGCCTAAGATGGATGGAATAGGCGGCCGCCGTTTTTACGCAGCAAAATCCCTGGTCAATGACGAAGGGCGCAGATTCTATTTCGCCTGGGCTCATGACAGGGCGCAGCAGAGCAATTTCGGCGAGTGGTACTGGGGCGGTCAGTTCTGTATTCCCCATGAGGTCTGCCATAATGAGTCCGGCGAGCTGGATGTGAAGCTGCCCCGGGAGTATGTGGCGGCGTGGCTGGAGCCGGTGGAATGGAGCTATGAGCATAAGCTTGGAAAATTCCGGACTTATGGGGATAAATGCATCTATCTGGATTCCGTCAGCACATTATCATATGGCTTTATAAAAGTGAAAGAGAAGAGCTTTCTTTTCAGCTGCAAGGTAAAGCCGGTGGACATGGCGGATCATTTCGGGCTGCTGCTGAAATCGGACAGCGACGCCACACAGTGTATTGTCCTTGCCTTTGATAAAGGAATGCAGAGGGCGGAGCTTCTCAATCTTCCGATGGAGGTGGATCCGTTCTGGGAAGCTTCCTGCACCAATATCGGCATTCCGAAGGATGCGGGCCCGGACGGCATCAGGGTATGCGAAAAACCGTTTCCCTATAAGGACGGCGATGTGATCGATATCAAAGTCGCAATCGATCAGGATATGATTGAGATTTTCGCAGGCGAAAAGATTGCGTTCACATACCGGTACTATGGTGATACGGAGTATCAGATTGGCCTTATGGCGCAGGATGGATGCGCAGAATTTTTTGATATCAGAGTAACGGAATAACGGGAAAAATACGTAACGGTTCATGCTGCATGAACCGTTACAACAATACGGGAGAATCATATGCGGGATATAGATGTAATTGCCCTCGGTGAGCTGCTGATTGATTTTATCCAGAACGGAGAGACATCTCAGGGGAATCCTCTGTTTGAGGCCAATCCGGGAGGTGCGCCGTGCAATGTGCTGGCAATGCTTGCCGGGCTGGGAAGAAAGACAGAGTTCATCGGAAAAGTTGGCCGGGATATGTTTGGGAGGCAGCTTAAAGAAGCGCTCGAGGATGTGGGAATCGGCACCTGCGGACTCAGGGAGGATGGAAAAGTGCCGACCACGCTTGCCCTGGTCCACAAACTGGATAACGGGGACAGGGATTTCTCTTTCTACAGATCTCCCGGAGCCGATATGATGCTGACACCGGAGGAAGTGGACGGGGATCGGATTGGAATAGCGGAAATTTTTCACTTCGGCTCCCTGTCCATGACGGATGAACCGGCCAGGACAGCTACGAAAAAAGCGCTTTGGGCGGCAGAGAAAGCCGGTGTCCTCCGTTCCTTCGATCCAAACTTGAGGCCGCCTCTCTGGAAATCGCTAGATGAGGCAAAGGAGCAGATTTGCTATGGACTGGCCCATTGTGATGTACTGAAGATTTCTGATAATGAGATTCAGTGGCTTACCGGAAGGGACGATTTTACCGAAGGGGTAAAAAAACTTAAGAAAGATTATGATATTAAACTTATCTGTGTTTCCATGGGCAAAGACGGGAGCAGGGCCTATTACGGCGACTGTATTGCGGAGGTCCCCGGATTCATTCGGGAAGACACCATTGAGACTACAGGTGCGGGTGATACCTTCTGCGGCTGTATCCTCCACTTTATTTTGAAATACGGCCTGGACAGCCTGAATGAAGCCCGGCTCAGGGAGGCGCTCCGGTTCGCAAACGCGGCGGCCTCGGTTATCACGACCAGGAAAGGGGCATTGAAGGTGATGCCGGAGGCGGAGGAGATAGAGAGAATTATATTTAATTAAGCAGGTGAGGACGCTGCCGGTACGGCCGGCGGACGGGGCGGTTTTGTGAGTCTTTTGCCCCAAAGGCAGATTGTCGCCAGGCCGAAAGACTCCGCCAGAGGTATCGGCCCCGTCCATCGGCAAGGTTCCCCCCATTGAGGGTGGAGACAATCAGCGTCTGGAGCGAACCGGGTCCGGTTTGCGAAAACCTCCGCCTGAGTCTTCCGTCCCCGGCGAAAACCTGACCGAGGGAAGTAGGCGGAATCAATTGCGGAGGGGACATGGGAGTCCGCCGGTGCTTAGCGAGGTTTTTTCGAGCTTAGCACTGCTGCGCACTCCAAAGAGTGCAAACGGTCCCCGCAGCAATTCATTCCGGCCGGATTCCCCCCCTCACGACAACCTTCAACCGGGGACGGAAGACTCAGACATACTCCCTCACCGCACCGGCCCGGTCCGTTCCGGACGCGTCCCCCATTCTCAATAAAATTAACAACGGATGATTAACATGTAAGAATCTCTTAAGGTGCAGTATGTTGACAATTATTAAAAATTAAAGTAATATCGGACTGATTGCTCTAATTACGAGAACAGTAACATAACAAGGTTGACATATAAGAGGATGCACGGATATGAAGACAGATTCAGGCGGCAGGGATTATAAAAGCAAATATACGGAAAAAAGCATCACCGGAAGGAAAGCAGACAGAAAATACAAGGCACAGCCGTACATTGCGGCCGGCATATCCGGGCGCGGCGGTCCGGTTACCGTGCTGGAACGTCTCTGCACTGTCTTTGTTCAGTTCCTGTTCGGCGCGGTGCTTTTATTTCTTATAGCCATAAGCGCCACTATGACGTGCAGCGTGTACGGAGGAGAGGAGAAGGTGCAGTACGGCCCGGACCAGCCCGTTGTCCATATCCTCCTGCTGATTGTTTTTCTGGCAGCCGGAGTGTGGTTTTACCGGAAACGGAGAATCGGAGCGGACAGATTCAGTCTGACGGCCAGGCAGTACCGCAGGCTTATCATCGCTGTTGCCGGATTTTACCTGATTTGGCTGCTGATAACGATGTACTGGCCGAATTCTGATCAGAGAATGGCGATGGAGTCTGCCCGTTCCCTCCTGTCGGGGGATTATTCTCCCTGGGATGCGGTGGGCTTTGTCTATGCTTCTCCGATGGTTCCGCTGGGGTATGCTTATACATATCCGTCCCAGAACGGCCTGATTCTATTTCTGGCGGTTATCGTAATGATTTTCAGGGACCTTACTCCGTATGCGGTCCAGATACTGAATATCGGATTTTTATTCGGCGGAGTATATTTTCTCAGCTGTCTGGCGGTCCGGTTGTTTGAGCTGAAAAGCATCCGGGGCATTTTAATTCTGACATTCGCATGCCTGCCCTTTGCTTTCTATATTACGTTTGTCTACGGTACTATGCCGGGATTCTGTCTTTCCTCAGCAGCACTGTATTTTGTATACAGATATATTGAGACAGAGAAGCTCAGCCGTTTTTTTATTGCAGCTGTCACAGCCGCAGTTTCTGTTCTTCTCAAATCGAATTATCTGATTGTATTAGTTGCATTGGTTATCTACCTTTTATCGGAGGGGGTATTCCGGAGAAAGGCCAGGTTCCTGGCGGCGGCTGTACTGATGATTCTGGTTTATATGGGGAGCGGACGTCTGATGAACATGGTTCTGGAGCAGGCGACCGGCAGGCCGGTGTCTGGGGGAATCCCGATGACTGCCTGGGTTGAGATGGGGCTTCAGGAAGGAAGCCGGGGGCCGGGATGGTATAACGGTTATAATGTCAGTGTTTTTGCCGGAAACGATGATGATACGGAAAAGACGAAAGAGGCGATCCGGGAGGATTTGATGGATACCATAACTCAGTTTGCCGCACAGCCTGAGGAGGCGGCAGATTTTTTCCTGAGAAAGGCCCAGTCCATATGGGCGGAGCCAACCTTTCAGAGCCTGTGGATACAGGAGGTGAAGGGAGGCTCCTGGCTCCTTCCGGGCATGACGGATTCCCTCCTAAAGGAAGGGGGGCTGCTGAACCGGCTGTATCTGGGCGTATGTAACTGGTTCCAGACCTTTATCTATATGGGAGCATTTCTGTTTCTCCTGTTTGCGGGCAGGAAGCTGAGATGGGAGCAGCTCATCCCGGCGGTGATTTTTATCGGAGGCTTTCTCTTTCACATGGCATGGGAGGGAAAGGGGCAGTATACAATCTGCTACTTTATCCTGCTGATCCCGTATGCGTACGCAGGGTTTGGACAGACCATTCAATGGCTGGCCGGCTCCCGGAGCGGACAGGAAACGGGCTTGCACAAAACAATCTGACGGCAGTTACAGAGAATAGATCCGCTTTGCATTCCGGTAGAACACGTTATCCCAGTGTTTTTCCGGAATGACTGCTTTTGTGAATCCGATATAATCCCCGTAATTGGCAAGAGGCCAGTCGGTTCCAAACATCAGTTTATCATAGCAGTGCGCGTAGGCTATCCATGTTTTCAGAGCGTCCACATAACCTTTTTGTTCTTCTAAAAGCTCCGCCAGTACGAGCTTGCCTTCCAGAAGGCCGGATAAATCCGCAGCTACATTTTCATTCTTTTCAAGAACGGCGGCGGCATCCATCAGCCAGGGGTTCCCAAAGTGGCACATGATGAACCGGACGTCAGGATGCGTTACGGCCACCTCATCCAGGGTCAGGGGATGGCTGTATTTCAAAAATGCGTTGGAACCGGCAGTCTGGCCCATATGGACGGCAACCGGTTTACCGTACGTTTTTGCCAGCTCATAGATCGGCTCATATCTGGCGTCGCTGATATAAACGGGGCTGTAGCCCGGATAGAGCTTGATGCCTGCGCAGGCATCCCTCTGCAGATGCTGTTCTATCATATCGTGGGCGTCTGATATGTCGTGATGTTTCAGGTAATGGCTGTCGATTCCGATGCAATAGTGCAGAAAATCGGGATAATCATGTTCGGCAAAGGAAAGTCCCCTGTTGCCCATCACGACGCCTGTCTCGATTTCGTATATCTGGTACTGCTCCCGCAGATGCTCTCCACTATTGATATGCTCCGCTCTTGCCGCGATCTCATCAAAATAGGGAGAGCCGGGGCAATAGTGCAGATGTGAGTCAATAATTTTCATAATATTTCTCCTTCCGTGAAATCAGGCTATATTTTATACAATGCAGTGTGATAACCGGTTTAGAACCTTTCAGGGTAAACGGCGGCTTGGATTCTGTCCCGTTCGTCCTGGCCGTCAGTAATACTTCTTATGATTCTAATATCGGTCTGGGCAATTGTCAAATAAAAATCCACAATTGACAAAGTGCAAAAGATCTGCTATAGTTTATAAGATATAGTTAAAGTGAGAAGATTCAAGAGCTGAGACGTTTCTTGAATCTTCTTTTTTGAAGTTGTAATCAGGAAAGGGAAAGAATGGAAGCAATTAAGTTCGAAGATTTAAATTTAGATGCGAAGATTTTACGCGCAGTTACAGATATGGGTTTTGAAGCGGCATCACCGATTCAGGGCCAGTCGATCCCACTGGAGCTTGAAGGTCTGGATATCATCGGCCAGGCACAGACAGGAACAGGCAAGACGGCGGCATTTGGTATCCCCCTTCTTCAGAAGGTAGATCCGAAGAGTAAAAAGTTACAGGCGATTATCCTGTGCCCTACAAGAGAACTGGCAATCCAGGTATCCGAGGAAATCAGGCGCCTTGCAAAATATATGCACGGAGTTAAGGTTCTTCCGATTTACGGAGGACAGGAAATCGGAAGACAGATACGTTCCCTCAAGGACGGGATTCAGGTTATCATCGGAACGCCGGGACGTGTTATGGATCATATGCGCAGGAAGACGCTGAAGCTGGAGCATGTACACACAGTAGTTCTCGACGAGGCGGATGAGATGCTTAACATGGGATTCCTGGAAGATATGGAAACCATTTTGAGCGAACTTCCGGAAGAACGCCAGACTGTGATGTTCTCCGCCACAATGCCTCCCGCTATCGCAGAGATTGCGAAGAAATTCCAGAAGGATCCGGAGATTGTAAAGGTAGTGAAAAAGGAACTGACGGTTCCGAAAGTGACCCAGTATTATTATGAAGTAAAGCCGAAGAATAAGGTAGAGGTTATGAGCCGTCTGCTGGATATGTATGCGCCGAAGCTCTCCATCGTTTTCTGCAATACAAAAAGACAGGTGGATGATCTGGTGCAGGAGCTTCAGGGCAGAGGCTATTTTGCCGAAGGACTTCACGGTGATCTGAAGCAGATGCAGAGGGACCGTGTCATGAACAGCTTCAGAAACGGCAGAACCGATATTCTGATAGCGACGGATGTGGCTGCCAGAGGTATCGACGTTGACGATGTGGAAGCCGTATTTAATTATGACATTCCGCAGGATGACGAGTACTATGTCCACAGAATCGGACGTACCGGCCGTGCAGGCAGGGAAGGTAAGGCCTTCAGCCTGGTAGTTGGCAGAGAAGTATATAAGCTGAGAGAAATCCAGCGTTACTGCAAGACTAAAATCATTCCGCAGCCGATTCCGTCCCTGAATGACGTGACATCGATTAAGGTGGAGAAGATCATGGACAGCGTGGAAGAGATTATCCGCGATAGTGATCTGGATAAAATTATAAACATCGTTGAGAAGAGAGTGCTGGAGGAAGACTATACAACACTTGATCTGGCAGCGGCCCTCCTCAAGATGTCCATGGGTGACGACTACGAAGATATTTCGGTTGAGAGAACGCCTCTGCGTTCCCTGGATGAACTGGAGGATTACGAGCGGGGCGCAAGGAGCAGAAACAACGGACGCGGAGCCAGATCAGGCAGCCGCGGCGGCAGCGAGAATGTTGCCCGTCTGTTCATTAATATCGGTAAGAACCAGGGAATCAAACCGGGAGATATTCTGGGTGCGATTGCCGGTGAATCCGGAATGCCGGGCAGAATGGTCGGAAGCATTGACATGTTCGATAAATATACCTTTGTGGAAGTGCCGAGAGAGCAGGCCGACGTCGTATTACAGGCGATGAAGGATGTCAAAATTAAAGGCAAGAATGTCCACATGGAAAAAGCCAACAGGAATTAATAAAGCCTGTGATTACAGATACACAAGAAAAACTTCGGGAGAAAATGCCCGAAGTTTTTTTGTGTTGAAGGCGGTGAGCTGTGAAAAAACTTACGCCGCCTGCCCCGACAAACCGCTTCCGGTCAAAAACCAGGCAGGCAAAATGGCTGTGGTCTGCCATCTCCGGCACCTCCTTTGCATAATCTGTGAGTTGTAATTTCTGGCTCTATACTATCATATTCGGACAAGTCAATCCAGCCTTTTCCCCTGCCAAGCCTTCCTTCCTGAAATCTTTGTTTCATCTTTAGAAATTCTTTGGTTTTTCCTCCGACCCGGCTTTAGAATCGCCATGTATACTAACATCATATTAAAAAAGGAGCTGAAAGGGGGAACTGACAAAATGAGTGCTGAATATTTTACAGAGGCGGCGGTATCTTTTATTGCATGTGTGACGGTTTTTACTATTTTCCTTAATTTTCTCTTACTTGCTGCGGAGGAACTGAAAAAATGTAGTATAATAAAGAGAAAAAAGAAAAATTACGCGGTGGTAAGACCTTCCGGCCGGATGGTTCTGCAGGGGCCGGACAGAGTGATGGGCGGCTAGGCCGCATGTAATATGGAGAGGACGAAATGGAAATACAGAACAGAGCAGGAGAAAGCCGGATTTTACTGGTTGAGGATGACAAGGAAATCAGGGAAGGAATTGAGATTTTCCTGCGCGGACAGGGATACCGCGTATTTCAGGCGGCCGACGGAGTGGAAGGACTTGAGATACTTGAGAGGGAGGAGATCCATCTGGCAATTGTTGATATCATGATGCCGAGGATGGACGGAGTGACAATGGTCATCAGGCTTAGGGAGCATTATGACTTTCCGGTAATCTTTCTGTCGGCCAAATCGGAGGAAGTGGACAAAATCATGGGACTGAATATGGGAGCCGATGATTATATTACAAAGCCGTTTACGCCGATGGAGCTGCTAGCCAGAGTGAACTCCCATCTCAGGAGATATAACCGGTTTATGGCTCTGCTGAACAGGAAGGAAGAAAAGGACGGCGGGGAGAACAGCAATATTTACCGGATTGGCGGACTGGAACTTAATGAGGATACTGTGGAGCTTATGGTGGACGGAGAACCGGCAAAGCTGACTCCGATGGAATTTAAGATACTCTCCCTGTTGATGAAGAACCCGGGTCATGTGTTCTCGGCTGACGATATCTATGAGAGAGTATGGAACGAACGGGCAATAAACACGGATACGGTCATGGTACATGTACGAAATATCCGAGAGAAAATAGAGTTAGATCCGAAAAAACCAAAATATTTAAAGGTGGTGTGGGGCGTTGGATACAAAATTGAGAAATTACCATAGAATGGGAGTCGTTCTGGTGCTCCTGACAATTATCGCGATGACGGCGGCTGTGATGGCCTCCTACCCGTGGCTTAAGGAACAGGCATTTATGAATGCGGAACTGATTACGTCTAATTCTAATTATGACGTTTATGAAGGTTACTGGATGACGATAAACGGCGATGAATATCTCTTCCATAATTTTTGGAAGTTTGAACAGATAGTAGCCTGGATGCTGCTGGGATTTTCTTTCCTGACGGCCGCCGTCGCATTTATTACGGGTCTTATTAAGCCCCTTGGAATTACGGAACGGAAGTTCTTCGCGATGCCGTTTGAGCTTCTGATATTAATCGGCGGCTGTGCGCTGGCATTTATGTCGGAAGGCGGATATCTTGTAATGGAGGTGGTGGCCGGGACTGTCACAGGCGTGTTTGCCAGTGAACTGGTTCGGGAGCTGAATTTCAGCTACCAGCAGGCATACGGCATCCTGATGGCCGGCAACGCGGTTATGTGGGCAGTAGGCATTACCTTTATATACTGGTTTGTCGTATCTCTGGATTCCATTTTTACGATGGGCCTGACACGGTGGCTGAAGGAACGTACAATTATCGGATGGCTCCTGATGGGAGGCAAGAATGCGGTAGAAAAACGTGCGGTCTGGTCGGCTCTGTAGATTTCAGGGATAAGCAGACAAAGCTTCTGTTAAAAATCGTAGGCATTAATTTTGTCCTGCTGACCGTGATAAGCTGCTTCTGGTTCTTTGGGATTTTCGGACTTATGATTTACTCTGTAGTCCTGTTTTTCCTGCTCAGGAGAATCTATGACGGGATGCAGGAGAAATATGAGATACTGCTGCAGGCCACGGGAAAGATGGCCGACGGCAACCTAGAGGTTGAAATTAACGAGGATTTGGGCGTATTTGAACCGCTAAAGGGCGAGATTACAAAAATCAGAAACGGATTCAAAAAGGCCGTAGAAGAAGAGGTAAAAAGCCAGAGCATGAAGACAGAACTGATTACGAATGTCTCCCATGATCTGAAGACGCCTCTTACGGCAATCATTACTTATGTTAACCTTCTGAAGAAAGAGGGGATAACGGAAGAAGAGCGCCGGAACTATATCAGGATTCTGGATCAGAAATCCATGCGCCTGAAAAGCCTGATTGAAGATTTATTTGAAATCAGCAAGGCGAACAGCAATAATGTGACACTCCATCTTGTCGAGGTGGATATTGTCAGCCTGATGAAGCAGGTGAGGCTGGAGCTGGAGGACAAGATAGGACGCTCACAGGTTGAATTCCGCTGGAACATGCCGGATGACAAGGCGGTGTTGATTCTGGACAGCGAGAAGACGTACCGTGTGTTTGAAAACCTGCTGGTAAATATCGTAAAGTATGCGCTGCCCGGCACACGCGCCTATGTGGAGATTACGGATGACGGTGAGACTGTCATGGTTTCCATGAAAAACATCTCCGCTACGGAGATTTCCCTGGAAGGCAGGGATATTACGGACCGGTTCGTGCGGGGAGATGAATCGAGGAATACGGAAGGCTCCGGCCTTGGTCTTGCGATAGCCAGAAGTTTTGTGGAATTACAGAAGGGCACGATGGAGGTGGGAATTGAAGCAGATCTCTTTAAAGTAAAAATCGAATGGGACAGGAATAGAATGCCGGATAAAGCGGAAGACATGTTTGTCAATGAAGCGGAATAGAGAAGAGATAATCGAAAAAATAAAGATATAAGATGTAAAAGAATGTTCCAGGCCGGTGTCAGCGGCCTGGAACATTCTTTTTACTTAAAATTATTCTATTTGTCCGGCAGATTACTGTTCACACTCCAATGTCAGTTAATCAAAATGGAGATTTAGTTAAGCAGGAGGACGCCGCCGGTACGGCCAGCGGACGGGGTGGTGGGTGTATATGAGTCTTTCGTCCCGGTGTTTGTCGGTTTGGGGCGGGCGAAGATAAAGTCTGCGGAGCACGCTCCCGCTCTGTGAAATGCATCGCGCTGCTAAGCTCGACAGGACCTCGCTAATCAGCGATGGATTTCAAAGGCATCCGCAGACTTTATCTTCCCCTCCGCCCCAAGGTCAGGTTTTCGCCGGGACGAAAGACTCCGCGGGAGGTATCGCCGTCCACCGGCCTGCGGCCGCTGAATGTCTCACGCGTTAAGTGCGGAGGAGGACCTTGTCGCGGCCACGCAGTGCTTCCGTGTACGGGAAATACGATATGCCTTCAAGGCGTCCTTATGAAAGAATTGCGGAAGGTTTGGTATCAGTCTACCGGAAACACGTAGTGGCCGCGACAAGGCCCTCCCCATTTAAGGTTGGAGACAATCAGCGGCCGGAGCGGACTATGTCCGGTGTCGCAAAAACCTCCGCCTGAGTCTTCCGTCCCTGCGAAACCCTGACCGGGGGAAGGAGGCGGAATCAATTCTGGAGGGGATATGGAAGCCCATCCGTGCTTAATGAGGTTTCTCACGAATTTAGCACGGCTATGCGCTTCGAAAAGTGCAAACGGTCCCCGTAAGAATTCATTCCGACCGGATTCCCCCCTCACGACAACCTTCAACCAGGGATGGAAGACTCATCCATCCCCCTCACCACACCGGACATGGTCCGTTCCGGACGCGTCCTCCTAACCTCCGTTAAATCTCCATCTTGCTTAATTGACATTGGGTGTGAACAGTAATCCCGGCAGCGGCAGCGGCACAGGCGCACAGGTGCTTATACTTTCTTTTTATGAACAGGCATGGTAAAATACAGAAAAACAATTGAAGGATGATAAACCAATGATGAAGCTGCGCACAAAAATCACATTGCTGGTATGTTCAGTTGTAATAGCGATTTTGCTGCTGAACCAGTATCCGGTATCTATGAGTCTGAAGCAAACGGTCATGAAGGCCGGTGCCTCTGCTCTGATGGATATTACAACCCAGTTATCGAGTTCCCTTTCGGCGGCTGACGGAGATTTCGGCAAAGATACGGCAGTTCTGAGAACATTGGCCCGGCAGGCAGAGGAATGTACAAATTGTTCCGGTGTCGCTATTTTCGACGATAAATTCCGGCTTCTCTACAGCACTCCGGGACTGAAGCCGGACGAGACGGCGTTAAAGAAATATAAAGATGAGCTTCCAGGGAAAAGCAGTATGATATCGTTTCTGAGGGAAAAGCGACAGCCTTATTTATGCTGCCTGTCCCATTTACAGGTCAGACGGCACCTTACAGGGAAGCATACTGTCAACGCTGCAGTATTCGTCCAATCATAGAGAGCTGAAAAAGGCACAGAGGGATTTAAACGCGATGACGGTGCTGGTAATGCTGATTGCACTGATTTTTGTCTGGGATCTGACGGACAATGTCAAGGGAACCATGTTCAATTTGGAACCGGTGGAGATAGCACAGCTTTTGGTTGAGAGGAATATACTGATTGACGCTGTACGTGACGGAATTCTTTCTGTGAATCAGAACGGAGAAATTACGCATGCGAACCGGACTGCCCGTCTGATGTTTGAAAAAGCAGGCCAGCCATTTGATGACGGCGATGCCGGCTTTGTGACATTGTTCCCCCAATTTTCACTGCAGAATATATTGAACGGGAATCAGCCGATTTATGATAATGAACGCAGGCTGGGGACCGACAGCTTTTATGTTAATTTTATTCCGATTAAAATCTCACAGCCGCAGCACGAGAGCCTGCTGGTAACCTTCCGCCCCAAGCAGGAAGTAGTCCGGTTCGCTGAAAATATTACCGGAGTAAAAAGCTATGTCGAAGCACTGCGGGCGCAGATGCATGAGTTTAATAATAAACTGCAGGTGGTTTCAGGCCTGGTTCAGGCTCAAAATTACACGGAATTGGAAACCTATATTCACGGTGTTGTACATTTGAAGAACAGGGAGCTGCAGCAGATCAGCGGCAAAATCGGGGATCCTACGCTGGCGGCATTTCTGGCCAGCAAGTTTGACAGGGCATCCGAGCAGAGAGTCGATCTTGTACTTACGGATCGTACCGAACTGCTAGGGCGGCTGACGGAGGAGCTTTTGCAGGATCTGATTCTGATTGTGGGGAATTTGCTGGAAAATGCTTTTGACGCTTTGCAGGGATGCGCCATGAGGACAGTGGCGCTGGAGATTGTGGAGACCACCGAGGAAATTTATATCTCTGTCTGGGACTCCGGTCCGGAGATTCCGGAAAAGCTGCGGGAGAATATCCTGGAGTATGGAGTCACCACCAAAAAGGACGGAAACGGGATCGGCCTGTTTTTGGTGAATCAGGCCTGTGAACGTTATAACGGATATATTACAATAGTCAGCGAGGCAGGGGATGGAACTGAATTTACCGTACATATCCCCCGCATGAGGGAGGAGGAAAGACATGTACCGGGTATTGATTGTTGAAGATGATCCGCAGGTTGCGCAGATTAATTCTGATTTTTTAGAACAGTCCGGTTTTGAGATCGCGGGAGTGGCCGCGAATGAACAGCAGGCGCAGGCGCTGCTGCGTGAGACGCAGATCCAGATGATTCTGCTGGATATCTACCTTCCCGGGAGCAGCGGTTTGCATATTCTTAAGCAGATCAGGGCGGAAAACCGGCAGGTGGAGGTGATTATTATTTCAGCGGCCAAGGACAGCCTCCAAATAAGGGAGGCATTTCGGCTGGGATGCCTGGATTACATCATCAAACCCTTTTCTTATGAACGTTTAAATGATGCGCTGAAAAAATATCTGCAGAAAATGCAGCTTCTTCAAAAGAATTTTCTGGAACAAAAAGAGGTCGATTTGCTGGCATCCCATCAGCCGGCCGAGGAGGAAGAGACATCTCCCAAAGGAATTGACAAATCGACGCTGAGCTTGGTCTGCAGCTGTATTTTAGCGGTAGAAGGCTGGTTCGGAGTACAGGAAATTTCGGAAGAGGCGCATATTTCGAGGGTATCCGCAAAAAAATATCTGGATTTTCTTTGCGGACAGAAACTGCTGCAGCAAACCTATGTTTATGGCAACAAGGGCCGTCCGGCTAACCTGTACCGGCTTACGGCGCGGAGAGGCTGCCTGCACCGGCAAAAGCAGGATTGACTTCCATTTAGTTTAATTTAAAAAAGCAAAAATAACTTTCATAATATTTACAATTTGCCGAAATGCGCTATGATGAGACTATCAGCAGGAGAAACGGAAAGGAGCACTTGGGAATGGCCCGATTTTACAATCTGTGTGAACGTCGCTTCCAGTTAGGACAGAATAAGACCAGTATACGTACGGAAATTCTGGCTGGTGTCACAACCTTCGCAACGATGTCCTATGTGCTGGCTACGGTTCCCAATATGCTGAGCAATGCCGGGCTGCCCAAAGGAGCTGTCCTGACGGTACTGATTATAATGATTTCCGTTTGCAGCATAGCCATGGCGCTATATACCAACCGGCCGTTCTGCCTGGCTCCGGGAATGAGTTCTGTGGCTATCGTCAGTTCTATTTTTGGAGAAGCAGGGATACCGGTTGAGGTAGCCTTTGGATTAATTTTTTTAAGCGGTATTTTATTTGTAATAATTTCTTTTGTTGGTCTTCGGGAATTGGTGGTCAAAGCGATCCCTGCCAGTGTCAAATTTTCGATCAGCGCCGGAATTGGCCTTTTTATTGCGCTGATGGGGTTAAAGACAGGGGATGTCGTGGTGGCCGGGAACTCCAATTCTTTGGCGTTCGGCAATTTAAATTCTCCGAAAGTATTTTTGTTCGTACTCGGCTTTGTTGTACTGATACTATTAGAGGTACGGAAATTCCGCGGAAGCATGATTGTTTCCATTCTCGTGGTAACCTTACTTGGCATTCCGCTTGGAATCACCACTGTGCCGGAAACTATGATCAATTTTCCTGCGTCCGTAACGGAGATTGTCTTTAGAATTGATATCCGGGGGGCGCTGAAGCCGGAATACCTGCCATGGCTGTTTACATTTTTCGTTCCGGATTTCTTCGGAACGATCGGTATCCTCCTGGGAGTGGCAGACCGGGCGGAATGGCTGGATGAAAAGGGAAACATGCCGGGGATTGAAAGATGTTTTAAAGTTGATTCTTTGTCCACCGTGGCAGGCAGCCTGTTCTGTATGCCGGTTATGACGACGTACCTGGAATCCGCCAGCGGAGTGGAGGACGGAGGACGGACCGGAATGACATCCATCGTTGCCTCAGTTCTGTTTGTGCTGATGCTGCTACGCCATTGGCTCTGATGATTCCCAGCGTGGCCACAGGGCCTGTGCTTACCTATATCGGTTTGCAAATGCTTAATTCCATGAAAAATATTAATTATGACGATAAAACAGAGTCAATACCGGCCTTTATTGCGGTGTCCATGACCATTTTTACAAATAATATTGCCAATGGGCTTTCTCTTTCCATTCTGTCCTACGTGTTATTAAAAGCCGCCGTCGGTAAATGGAGAGAAATTCACGTTTCCTTATACGGGCTTTCCATATTCCTCGTTTACTATCTCACTACCCTGGCCTGATATCTGCTATTTATTTAATTGTGAGAGAAATTTAATTCATTTCTCTTTACATATAGTTCAGCTATTCTTAAGTTACAATAACGCGCACCGCGATGCACAAAAAGCAGTAAAAAGCTATTTTGCACTGTATGACCCGGGATATTTGTGTGGAAACAGGTTTTTTAATTTCTTCGCGGGATACTGCCTGTGAACTGTAATGTCCTAAGCGGCTGGAAACCTGGGCTGAGGCTCAAGTATGGATTCAGATTATGATTAACAACAGGAGGGAACAAATGAGTAGTATTGGCAGTGTATTAGAAAGCAGATTCAAGCTGAAAGAAAACAAAACGAATATCCAGACAGAAGTTCTGGCGGGCGTAACCACCTTTGCCACAATGTCTTATGTTCTGGCAACCATCCCCAATATGCTGGAGCAGGCGGGACTTGTGAGGGGAGCGATTTTAACTGCGCTTATCTGTGCGGTGGTCATATGCAGTGTGGCTATGGCGCTGTATACCAACCGGCCGTTTTGCCTGGCTCCCGGTATGAGTTCCGTGGCTATCCTCAGTTCTGTCGGCTCTATGAATATGACCGTGGAGGTGGCATATGGCCTGATTTTTATTGAAGGTGTCATTTTTGTAATTATTTCCTTTGCCGGGCTCCGGCAGATTATTGCTACCGCCATTCCTGCCAGTATAAAAATTTCTCTCAGCGGAGGTATTGGCCTTTATATCGCGCTGATTGGTTTGAAATCCGGCGGCATTATTATGGCCAGTGACAAAAACACCCTGATTTTCGGCGATTTAGGTACGGCAAAAGCCCTGATGTTTGGGATTGGTTTTTTGCTTGTTCTGATATTTGAGGCGCGTAAAATCAGAGGCAGCATGATTCTTTCTATTCTTATTGTAACGATAATCGGAGTTCCCCTGGGGGTGACCACACTGCCCACAAGCTTACTGAACCTTCCCAGCGGTATAGGCGATGTCTCATTCAGAATTGATATTCTGGGTGCGCTGAGGCCGGAATATTTACCGTGGCTTCTTACGTTCTTTGTTCCGGACTTTTTCGGTACCATGGGTATTATTCTGGGTGTTGCCAATCAGGCCGGATGGCTTGACAAAAACGGAGATATGCCGGGCATTGAAAAATGCTTTAAGGTAGACTCCCTCTCAACCGTAGCCGGAAGCTTTTTCTGTATGCCGGTTATGACCACATACCTGGAATCTGCCAGCGGTGTGGAGGACGGCGGAAGAACCGGCCTGACTGCCATTGTAACCAGCATTCTGTTTGCCCTGATGCTCCTCTTTACCCCGCTGGCGATGATGGTTCCCGGTGTGGCTACCGGACCGGTCCTGACTATTATCGGTTTTCAGATGCTGGGCTCCATGAGAGGGATCGATTACGATGACAAAACAGAATACCTTCCTGCGTTTGTTGCCGTTGCTATGACTGTTTTAACTTATAACATCGCAAACGGCATGGCACTGGCTATCATTACATATCTGTCCTCAAGCTGTCTGCAGGCAGGGCTAAGGAAATCCCCACTCCCATGTATGTGGTGGGACTGTGTATGGCATTTTATCTGTATACCCTGATTTAGCATAAATTAAAATTCGATGGAGATGCCGCAGAGCGTGAATGTGCGATACGGGAAGGAGGCTGACCATATTATATGATCAGCCCTCCTTCCCGTATCGGCAGCTACGAACTGCCGTAACGAATCTATTAATTTCTTAAATCTCAGCCGTGATAAAAATATCATATATTGCTTTGATTGCCGGTTCAAAATCATCATTCTTAACACCGATAATGATGTTCAGCTCGCTTGAGCCCTGATCGATCATCTTGACATTGACACGGGCATGGGCCAGAGCGGAGAAGATCCTGCCGGCTGTGCCGCGGGCAGATTTCATTCCGCGTCCCACGACTGCAATCAGGGCCAAATCAGCCTCCAGATCTACAAAATCAGGCTGAACCGCACGGTGGATTCCGGCTATCACAGACTGCTCATAGTCCACGAACTCATCCTGATGCACAAAAATCGTCATGGTATCAATGCCGGAAGGCATGTGTTCAAACGAGATTCCATACTGTTCAAAAACATCAAGCACTTTTCTGCCGAAGCCGATTTCGGAGTTCATCATGGCTTTTTCAATATTTATGGAACAGAACCCTTTTTTACCTGCAATACCCGTGATAACATATTTGGGTTTGCGGCAGGTGCTTTCCACTATCAGAGTGCCGGGATCCTCGGGTTTATTGGTGTTTCGGATGTTGATTGGAATACCTTTTGCGTACCGGGAAGATTGCATCCTCATGAAGAACGCTGGCTCGCAAGCTCACGAAGCTCCCGGTATGTAATCGTTTCGATTGGCACCGGATTCTCCACGAGGCGCGGATCGGTCACCAGGAATCCGGACACATCGGTCCAGTTTTCGTAGATATCGGCGTGAATGGCCTTCGCTACAATGGAGCCTGTGACGTCTGAGCCGCCTCTTGAAAAGGTTTTAATGGTTCCGTCCGGTTTGGAGCCGTAAAAGCCCGGGATAACGGCACGGTCGATATGTTCAAGACGCTGGGATAATTCCTGATCCGTTTTGTCAGCCAGAAAATTTCCGTTATCATCAAAGAATATCGCTTCAGCCGCATCGACAAATTCATAACCGAGGTAATTTGCCATGACGATTCCGTTCAGGTACTCTCCCCGTGAGGCAGCGTAATCACGGCCTTTTTTGGCAATGAAATTTTCTTCGATTTTCTTGAATTCAAAATCCAGGTTCAGATTGAGTCCCAGGCCTTCGATGATCTGCTCATAGCGCTCTTTGATTTTAGAAAAGATTTTACCATAGCTTGCGCCGGTTGATGCCGCATCGTAACAGGCATAGAGCATGTCCGTTACTTTTTCATCCGTTTTGCTGCGTTTGCCCGGGGCAGACGGTACGACATAACGTCTAGCCTTGTCGGAACGGATGATTTCGCCTACTTTTTTAAACTGCTTCGCGCTGGCAAGGGAACTGCCGCCGAATTTCACAACTTTTTTCATAAGTTCCTCCCTCGTATTGTAGGATAAAAAATCACTTACTATTTTAATAAAATATTTTGATAGCTATTTTAATATCTTTATCACGGATGCTCTATTCAAGTTTCCTGATTTTCGGGAAATACTGGAACAGGACTTTGGCAACCAGCTGCTCCTCCGTTACATATTTGATTTTCCAGCGCCTGGAATCATTGGAGTAGTTCCGGTTATCTCCCATCATGAAATAGGATCCTTCAGGGACTTCATAGTGCTGGGGCGGCTCTTCCTCCATCTCTTCATGGAGATAGGGCTCATCCAGAGGCGTATCGGAACCGTTAATGTAGATTTTCCCATCTATGATATCTATGGTGTCGCCCGGCATTCCGATTACACGCTTGACATAGTAGGTGGTAATCCCTTTATACGCATCATCGGGATAGACAAAGATTGCGATATCACCACGTTCCGGTTCGCCGAAGGTGTAGGATAAACGGGAACCGATTACCCGGTCGCCCGGCATAATCGTAGTTTCCATGGAGCCCGTCGGCACCTGGCTGTTAGCGATAATGTAGCGGTCAATAACGAAGGCGATAATAGCCGCTGTGACGAGTACCTGTATCCAGCTTATAATTTCGGCTTTCCAGTTAAATGGTTCTTTTCCGTTTTTATCTTTTGACGGCTTGCCTGTATCCGCCTCCCAGCCACCGGTTTCACTGCCGACCGTATTTTTTGTCAGTTCCCGTTCCAGTTCTTCTGCCAGAGCGCCGGGCGCTTCCGGCTGCTGGGGGTCCTCCGGTTTATTTTCTTCTATATTTTTCATGGTATCTCCTGTTTGACGAATGAGTTTAGTTTGCAATATAATAGTGTATATGAGTTTTTTTGATTTATCAAGTTTTTTTAAAGAAATTTCGCAAATGATAAGGAATTTTTCAGTTTTTCATGACGAAGGGGTGAAATATGGGAGGAAGAAACAGGAAAAACAGGGAAATAGGCTGCTTTTGGCCGGAGGAGGCCTTCTTATAATCTCTGCCGTCCTGCAGGTTCTGGCAAGAAAGACCGGCTGGTTCGGACAATGGTATGCACAGTGGGTTTATCCCTGGCTTTCAGGGACTTTAGCCCGCTTTTTTGGTTTGTTCCCCTTCCCGGTCGGTGAGCTTCTTCTCTATTTCCTGCTTATCTCCTGCGTTTTATACGGCTTTTGTCATCTGGGGCAGTGGAAAAAGATAGTATCCGGAACGCTTTTTCTGATTTCACTGCTCTTTTGTCTATACGGTCAACTGCGGAATTAATTACTACCGCCGTCCATTTTCCGATTACCTGGAGTACAGGGCAGGAAGATACTCTGAAAAAGAGCTGGAGGAACTGCTTGGATGGCTGACGCAGAGAGTGAACGCAGTTTACACGGAGACGGGCGGTCAGGAGCGCCGGAAGGTGCAGAACGAGGCTGTGAAGGCGATGGAAAAGCTGGGAGAACAGTATCCCCAGCTTGCCTGTTATTACCCAAAGCCCAAACCCGTTCTGTTTTCAAGGCTCCTTTCAATACAGCAGCTCAGCGGCATTTACTCCCCGTTTACGGTGGAAGCCAACTATAATGCAGAGATGACGCCTTATAATATTCCCCACACTGCATGCCATGAGCTCTCACATCTGAGAGGGTTTATGAGGGAGGATGAAGCCAACTTCATCGGATTTCTGGCATGCGTTGGATCGGAGAATCAGGAATACCGGTACAGCGGCTATCTGATGGGATGGATTTACGCGGGAAATGCACTGGAGTCGGTGGATCACGAGGCTTATGCAGGATACTGGGACATGCTGCGACCGGAGGTTCAGGAGGATCTGCGCGAAAATACGGCATTTTGGGACCGGTTTGATACGAAGGTGTCAAAAGCGGCGGAGACGTTAAATAATACGTATTTAAAAGCGAACAGCCAGTCCGACGGGGTGAGAAGCTACGGCAGGGCGGTAGATCTGATGCTCGCGTGGTATCAGTCGGAGGAACCCTCCTCAGGGCCTTAGTATCAGTTCAGACGGGAGTACTGAGACCTGATTGGAGATTTAACTGAGGTGTGGAGGACGCGTCCGGAACGGACCATGTCCGGTGTGGTGAGGGGGCTGGCTGAGTCTTCCGTCCCCGTGGGAGGTTAGTTGTGGAGGGGGAATCCGGCCGGAATGAATTCTTACGGGGACCGTTTGCACTTTTCGAAGCGCATAGCCGTGCTAAATTCGTGAGAAACCTCATTGAAGGCGGTGACCTGTGCGCAGAGCGTACAGGTTATCGTTAAGCACGGATGGGCTTCCATATCCCCTCCAGAATTGATTCCGCCTCCTTCCCCCGGTCAGGGTTTCGCGGGGACGGAAGACTCAGGCGGAGGTTTTCGCACACCGGACATGGTCCGTTCCGGACGCTGATTGTCTCCAGCCTTAAATGGGGAGAGCCTTGTCGCGGCCACTACGTGTTTCCGGCAAACTGAAATCAAATCTTCCGCAATTCTTTCATAAGGGCGCATTGAAAGCATATCGTATTTCCCGCACACGGAAGCGCTGAGTGGTCTCGACAAGGTCCGCCCCCGCACTTAACGCGTGAGACATTCAGCGGCCGCAGGCCAGCGGACGGGGCCGATACACGCGGAGTCTTTCGTCCCGGCGAAAACCGGCCTTGGCGGAGGGGAAGATAAAGTCTGCGGATGCCGTTGAAATTCATCGCTGATTAGCGAGGTCCTGTCGAGCTTAGCAGCGCATGCCTTTCACAGAGCGTGTGCTCCGCAGACTTTATCTTCGCCCGCAGACCCAAACCACGATAATCTTCCCTCGGGACGAAAGACTCATAAAACCACCCCAGCACCCCGTCCGCTGGCCGTACCGGCTGCGTCCTCACCTGCTTAACTAATTCTCCTAATGTTTTAGTAACAGCGCCCCGTCTGATCAGTTATGGGCCTTATATTGCCAATTCTAAAATTAGGGTAAAAAGATTGTATTATTCAATTCATGATGATAGAATGAAATAAAGTGTAACTGTTCGTAAACGGGGGGAGGACAGGGACTTTAAAAACAGGTAGGAAGAAAAGGAGGCGTATTTATGGACAAAGCATTATACGACTTGATGGACTGGGCCGGAATCGAGGAACTGGTATATTCAGAAGCTTCCAATCCGCACAACATGCTGGGTGCCCATATGACAGAGGCGGGAATGCTGGTACAGGCGTTCATTCCGACTGCCAGGGATATCACAGTTAAAATAACATCGACAGGAAAAACGTACCAGATGGAGCTGGCCGACGATGCCGGTTTTTTTGCGGCGCTGATACCGAGAAAGACTATGGCTGATTATACGCTGCTGGTATTTTATGATAATGGTACCCTGGGTGAAATCCATGATCCATACTCTTTTGCGCCCCAGTTCACCGACGCCGACTTAAAGAAGTTTGAAGCTGGAATTCATTATGGAATCTATAACAAGATGGGCGCTCATCCGATGACGGTTAAGGGAACGGCAGGCGTGTATTTTGCAGTATGGGCGCCTTGTGCGATGCGTGTCAGCGTTGTGGGTGATTTCAATCTCTGGGATGGCCGCAGGCATCAGATGAGAAAGCTCGGCGAGTCCGGGATTTTTGAGATATTTATACCCGGTGTTAAAAAAGGCGCGGTTTATAAATATGAAGTTAAGTTTAAAAACGGAGATCCTGCGCTCAAAGCCGATCCCTATGCCAATTATGCCGAACTCAGGCCGAATACGGCATCGGTTGTCTGGGATTTGAACGAGTACCAGTGGAACGACGGGGAATGGATGGACAAGCGTGCGAAGACCGATACAAAGACCGCCCCCATGTCTGTCTATGAAGTACACCTCGGCTCCTGGATGAGAAAAGAGACAAAGACTGACGATACGGGACATGTAATTACCGGTTCGGAATTTTATAACTACCGTGAGATAGCGAAAAAGCTGGCCGAATACGTGACAGAGATGGGGTATACCCATGTGGAGCTGATGCCTGTGATGGAGCATCCTCTGATGCCTCGTGGGCTATCAGGTCACGGGGTATTATGCACCCACCAGCCGTTTCGGAACCCCGGATGATTTCATGTATTTCATGGATTATATGCACAGCCAGGGAATCGGCGTGATTCTGGACTGGGTACCGGCCCATTTCCCGAGAGACGCCTGGGGTATGGCCCAGTTTGATGGCACCTGCGTCTATGAGCACAGGGATCCGAGAAAAGGCTCACACCCCCATTGGGGAACGCTGATATATAACTATGGAAGACCGGGAGTTTCCAACTTCCTGATTGCGAATGCGCTGTTCTGGGCAGACCGTTATCATGCGGACGGAATCCGGTTCGATGCGGTGGCGTCCATGCTGTATCTGGATTACGGTAAAAACCCGGGAGAATGGGTTGCTAATATCTACGGAGGCCACGAAACCTGGAGGCTGTGGAGTTCTTAAAGCATCTGAACTCAATCTTTAAAGGAAGAAAAGACGGCGCTATCCTGATAGCCGAGGAATCCACGGCATGGCCGAAGATTACCGGAAGCGTGAAGGAGGATGGCCTGGGATTTGATTATAAATGGAACATGGGCTGGATGAATGACTTCCTGGAATACATGAAATATGATCCGTATTTCAGAAGCCATCATTATAAGGAATTAACCTTCAGCATGCTGTATGCATACAGTGAAGATTTCATCCTCGTCTTTTCCCATGATGAGGTGGTACACGGCAAAGGCTCTATGGCAGGAAAGATGCCTGGAATGAGCCTGGAAGATAAATTTGCCAACCTTCGGACTGCTTACGGCTTTATGATGGGACATCCCGGCAAGAAACTCCTGTTTATGGGGCAGGACTTCGGCCAGCTGGATGAATGGAATGAGAATGTCCAGCTGGAATGGGAGCTGCTTGATTATCCGATTCACGGCAGGATGAAGGAATACGTAAAAGAACTGAATCATCTGTACCGGTCATACCCTGCTCTCTATAAGAAAGATTACCAGCCAGATGGTTTCGAGTGGGTTAACTGTATGGATTCTGCTAATAATATTGTATCCTTTATCAGAAAAACGGATAAGAAAGAGGAGACGCTTCTCTTTATCTGTAACTTTGCCCCGGTTCTTCATGAAAAATATATTATGGGAGTGCCGTTTGAGGGCAAGTATAAGGAGATCTTTAACAGCGATGCCGTTAAATTCGGCGGAAGCGGAAAGGGAAACCCACGCATGAAGACCTCCAGGGAGGAAGACAGCGACGGCAGGAAGCATGCCATAACGGTTCAGGTTCCTCCGATGAGTATCTGCATTTTCAGTTGTACGCCTGAAAAGGCTGTGAAGCCGGTTCAGAAGAAGGCGGCTGCCAGGAACACGGGAAAGCGTTCCGCAAAAAATACGGATAAGAGCCATAATAAAAAGCCGTCCCGCAATGCAGGCGCCGCGCCCGCCGGGAAACCGGGGAAGCAGGATGAAACCGGACAAGCCGCGCAGATCCGGGCAGAAGGAAATACCGCGGAACCGGAAAGAAAAGCGGCGGATGTGATACCGCTGAAAAAGAGAACAAAGAAATAAGGCGGTAGATACCGGATGACAGGACATTATATATTATTGGCCGCGGCGTCCACGGCGGCGGATGCAGTGGAGGCGGCAGAGAGAGATTTAACGGAGCTGAGTCAGATTAAGCCCGGGATGATAAAGCAGATGCTTGAGGGGCTGGGACCCAGCCTTATGTCTCTGGGATGGAAACTGTTCATAGCACTTATCTTATTTCTGGCGGGAAGAAAATTAATCCGCTTTGTACAGAGAATGATGAGCGCTTCCTTCGAACGGACCGGAGTGGAAATCGGAGTTTCCAAATTTTTGCGCTCCCTGACGGAATTCAGCCTGTATGCGCTTCTGGTGTTTATTATTCTGGGCCAGCTTGGAGTTAATACGACATCCATCCTGGCGGTTCTGGGTACGGCCAGCCTGGCGCTGAGCCTTTCCCTGCAGCAGAGTCTTTCCAATTTTGCAGGCGGCGTGCTGATTCTGATGATGAAGCCCTTCAAAGTAGGCGACTATATTGTCTGCATCCATGGGGAAGGCACGGTTTCGATGATTGGACTCGTCTATACTACTCTGGCGACCGTTGACAATAAGGCGATTACAATTCCTAACGGTACGCTGGCTAACTCGACCGTCACCAATGTAACGGCCATGGAAAGAAGGCGGCTCGATTTAACGGTTGGGATCGGGTACCGTTCGGATTTAAAGAAAGCAAAAACAATCCTTGAAAAACTTTACAGAGAGCATCCTGCGGTTCTGAAAGATCCGGATATAACGGTGTTTGTAGACAGCCTGGGAGAGAGCTCGGTAATGATCGGTGCAAGAGGCTGGGTAGCGGCGGATGATTACTGGGCTGCTAAATGGGACATTACAGAGAAAAATAAAACTGGCGTTTGATGAGGCCGGAATCGACATTCCATTTAACCAGATGGATATACACATTGTCCGCGATGACGGTTAGGGTACCGGCGCAATCGCGGTCGTGCAGAAAAGGAGAGTTCCGATGATAAGGGAAGCAGCTGAATTTGCGGAAAAAGCGCATCGGGGGGCGGTCAGAAAAGGTTCTGATATACCTTATATCACCCATCCGCTGGAGACGGCCGTTATAACATCGATGATGTCGGATGACGACGAACTGATTGCGGCGGCTCTGCTCCATGATACGATGGAGGATGCCGGAGTGAGCTATGAGGAGCTGAAAAAACATTTCGGCAGCCACGTTGCGGATCTGGTGGCGGAGGAGAGCGAGGACAAATCCAAAACATGGATGGAGAGAAAAAGCCGGACGATTGAACATCTCCGTTCTGCAGGGCGTGAGATTAAGATACTCACGTTGGCGGACAAACTCAGCAATATCCGCAGCACGGCAAGAGACTATCTGCTGGAGGGTGAGAATATTTGGGAGCGCTTCAATGTGAAGGAAAAAGATAAGCATGCCTGGTATTATAACTCCATGGTCGATTTGCTGAAGGAGCTGGGAGATTATCCGGAATATCAGGAGTATGTGAGACTTTGCAGGACGGTATTCGGCGGCGCGCCTGGCGGACCGTCGTCCGGCATACCGCAGAGCAGGCTTTGGCACAGGGATTAAATTTATATGGACAGAATCGGAAATAACTCTTATTTTCCGGTTCTGTCTTTACGTGAGGCGAAATAGAGGATGAAGGACGCGTTAGGAACGGACCATGTCCGCATCCGCAGACGTTATCTTCCCATCCGCCCCAAGGTCTGGTTTTCGCCAGGACGAAAGACTCATTTCCCCCTCACCCCGTCCGCTGGCCGTACCGGCTGCGTCCTTACCATCTTAACTAAATCTCCATAGAATTTTCAATCACGCTCTGGCGCACGCTACTTGACAGCATAGAATAAAATAAGATATACTTCACCCCATAGATACTCATTGGAAGGACATATGTGGAGACAGAATGAAAAAGAGGTAGGAGAGAATGATTCTTAAGGATATCTGGCTGGATGTGAAAGCCGTAAAGGAGAGAGATCCGGCGGCCAGGAATGCGCTGGAGGTGCTGCTCTTATATCAGGGAGTTCATGCGCTGATTTGGCACCGGTTTGCCCACTGGTTTTATAAGCACCATATGTTTTTTATCGCCAGGCTGATTTCGCAGCTGGCAAGATTTTTTACTTTGATAGAGATACATCCCGGCGCCACAGCTGGGGCATGGCATTTTAATTGACCACGGCTGCGGCGTGGTGATTGGTGAGACTACGGTAGTCGGTGACAACTGTACGATATACCAGGGCGTGACGCTCGGAGGCGTGGGAACCCAGAAGGGAAAGAGACATCCGACGCTTGGCAATAATGTGACGGTCGGCGCGGGAGCAAAGATTCTCGGTTCCTTTGAAGTCGGCGACAACTGTTCGATTGCGGCGAATGCCGTCCTGCTGCGCCAGCTCGATGAGAATATCACCGCTGTGGGAATTCCGGCCCGGCCGGTAAAGAAAGACGGCGTGCCGATTGAGAAAAAGAAAACAATCATAAGTGAGCATAACAGAAAGATGATGGAGCAGCTGGAGGAGCTTCAGAAAGAAGTTGAGGTCCTCCGCAAAGCGCTGGAAGAGGCGACAGGAACAACCGTACCTCCTGTGATTGCAGGCGGGGCCGCTGGGACGTCCGAAGCAGCTGAGAGTGCATCATAAGAGAGAAACAGAACGATAGAAGGATTAGAGGAAGCAGCCGGCTTATGCAGAATACAGACAAAGATCAGCATGATACAATAAAATGCAGTGAAGAGACCAGGAATGAAACGATGAGGGAAAAAGAGCCTGACCGCTGCCGTGAGATAGAGAAAAGCATTATCAAACGGTTCCGCAAAGAAATATGGCGTCCTTTTGTAAAGGCACTGAATGAATATGATATGATAAAAGAGGGCGATAATATTGCCGTCTGTATATCGGGCGGCAAGGACTCCATGCTCCTTGCCAAATGTATGCAGGAGATATTAAGGCATGGGAAGATGGAATTCGGGCTGCATTTTCTCGTGATGGATCCCGGATATAATCCGGCCAACCGCAGGATGATTGAAGAGAATGCCAAAACCATGAATATTCCGGTCACTATATTCGACTCGGATATATTCGATGTAGTAGTGGATGTGGATCAGTCCCCCTGTTATCTGTGTGCCAGAATGAGGCGGGGGTTTCTTTATGCAAACGCAAAGAAGCTGGGCTGCAATAAGATCGCTCTGGGGCATCATTTTGACGATGTGATAGAGACGATACTCATGAGTATGCTTTACGGCGCGCAGGTGAATACGATGATGCCGAAGCTGCACAGCACTAATTTTGAAGGTATGGAGCTTATCAGGCCCCTTTATCTGGTGAAGGAAGCCGATATACTGGCATGGAAGGACTACAACGGCCTCCTGTTCCTCCAGTGCGCCTGCCGGTTTACGGAGGCGGCTGAGGCTGTCGCGGGGAGAGATGAAAACCACCTGTCCAAGAGACAGGAAATGAAGGAGTTAATCAACAGCTTCCGGCGGATTAATCCGCATATTGAGACGAATATTTTCAAGAGTGTCGAGAATATTAACCTGGATGCCTGTATCGGATACGTCAAAGACGGGGAGAGACATCATTTCCTCGAAGAATATTAGAATAAGGGCCGGATTTGTAGTCAGGCAGAAAAGCATCGGTATGAAAACCGGTGCTTTTTAATTTAACAGGAAAGTTCACCTGTTAAATTAAAACCGCTCCGCGGGAGGATCACACTGCGGCGGCAGGGAATCATGTCGCCACAGCGACCCGCCGCAGGCGGAGAATCTCGTGAACGAGATTCTTTGCTGATTAACAGGAAAGTTCACCTGTTAAATTAAAACCGCTCCGCGGAGGATCACACTGCGGCGGCAGGGAATCATGTCGCCACAGCGCCGCAGGCGGAGAATCGTGAACGAGATTCTTTGCTGATTAACAGGAAAGTTCACCTGTTAAATTAAAACCGCTCCGCGGGGGAGCGCACTGCGGCGGCGGGGGAAGATTGGCCGCGCCGGTTTTCATATTTGGAATATTGTCACGTCTGTCCGCATAAACTTTCATAAAGTTGTAGATATGGAAAGGGCAGGTGCGATCATTAATGATGGAGCTGATGAAAAAAAATATACATATGAACAGACAGAAAGGGAATGCGGTATCCCAGATTACGCTGGATGATGATTTTATTGTCCCGGACACGATGGACGATGTATCCCAGGTTCTTCTGGATAACGGCGAGATCCAGATCGAATCTTCAAGAACCCAGGGGGATAAAGTCCTGATTAAGGGGAAACTGGCTTTCCGTGTGCTGTACAGAAAAGCTGAGGGCGGGCTGCAGGCTCTGGGAGGTGAAGTGCCGTTTGACGAGACGGTCAACGTCCCGGATCTGGATGAACATGATTATACCCAGGTATCATGGACGCTTGAGGATTTGAATACCAGCATGATCAATTCCAGAAAGCTAAGCATCAAGGCGGTTGTGACACTGGAAGTGCGGGTAGAAAATCTGTATGACGCGGAGGCGGCCGTGGATATCGAAACAGATGATGAAGAGGTGGAGGTATTAAAGAGAAGTATCGATGTGGCGGCTATTGCGGTACGCAGAAAAGATACGCATCGGATTAAGGAAGATATCCAGGTGTCGGGAAATAAACCGAATATCGAAAGCATTCTTTGGAATGAGATGAGGCTGAGAGGTGTTACCTGCCGCCCTATGGACGGAAATATCCATCTGGAAGGGGAACTGATGGTATTTATCATCTATGCAGGGGAAGGGGAGCATACGCCGGTTCAGTGGCTTGAGGAGAGTCTTCCATTTTCGGGGGATGTGGAGCTTTCGGAAGCGGAGGAGGAGATGATCCCGGCGATTGGCGTGCGGATTCTGCACCGGGGCATCGAGATGAAACCGGACTATGACGGAGAAATGCGGGAATTTGAACTGGACGCTGTCCTGGAACTGGATATGAAGCTCTATAAGGAAGAGAACGTAGAGCTTTTAAGCGATCTCTATTCCACCAACCGGGAACTTGTGCTGGATACGGGGGAGGCTTGTTTCGACCGCCTTCTGACCAGAAATATCTGCAAATGCAAAGTGGCGGAACAGTTAAAAATCAGCAAGCCGGACCGAATTCTCCAGATTTGCCACAGCAGCGGAAGCGTGAAGCTGGATGAAGCGGAGGCAAGGGAGGACGGACTGCATATAGAAGGCGTCCTGGAGGTGAATCTTTTATATCTGACGGACGATGATACGGAACCGGTAGGAGCTACAACCGAAATGGTACCGTTCCACTGTGTGGCTGAGGCCGACGGTATCAATGCGGACAGTATCTGGCAGATGAACCTGGGGCTGGAGCAGCTTACGGCAGTCATGCTGGGAGGCGATTCAGTCGAGGTAAAAGCCGTGATCGCGGCGGATTTGCTGGTCTTTGCAGCCTATACGTGAGCAGGTGGTAACCGGGGTCAAGGTCGAGCCGCTGGATATGCAGAAGCTGCAGCAGATGCCGGGGATTGTGGGTTATATTGTGCAGCCCGGGGATTCATTGTGGAAAATAGCAAAGAAATTCCACACCACTGTGGATAATATTAAAGAGACGAACGGACTGACGGAAGACGAGATTCGGCCTGGGGATAAACTTGTGCTGATAAAAGAGATTTAGTTAACTAGGTGAGGACGCCGCCGGTACGGCCGCTGAATGTCCCACGCGTTAAGTGTGGGGGAGTATCTTGTCGCGGGCACTCAGTGCTTCCATGTCCGTTAGATATATGTTGGATATGGGCTGATGCAGTTGTATGAGTATATTGGTTGGAAATTTGCTATATTTAATGTTTATAGATTGAGCGGAATTAAGGCCGGAAGAATATCACCGGTTTTAATTCCGCTCAATTTGGTGTGGTATGGAAATTTAACGGAGGTTAGGAGGACGCGTCCGGAACGGACCATATCCGGTGCGGTGAGGGGACTGGCTGAGTCTTCCATCCCCGGGGGGAGGTTGTCGTGAGGGGGGAATCCGGCCGGAATGGATTGCTGCGGGGACCGTTTGCACTCTTTGGAGTACGAGGCAGTGCTAAGCTCGTGAGGGACCTCGCTAAGCACCGGCGGACTCCCATGTCCCCTCCGCAATTGATTCCGCCTACTTCCCCGGTTCAGGTTTTCGCCGGGGACGGAAGACTCAGGCGAAGGTTTTCGCGGCACCGGACATGGTCCGTTCCGGCCGCTGATTGTCTCCAACCTTAAATGGGGAGGGCCTTGTCGCGGCCACTACGTATTTCCGGCAAACTGAAATCAAACCTTCCGGAATTCTTTCATAAAGGGCGCATTTAAGGCATATCATATTTTCCGCACGAAAGCGCTGAGTGGTCTCGACAAGGTCCGCCCTCCGCACTTAACGCGTGAGACAATCAGCGGCGGCAGGCCAGCGGACGGGGCCGATACACCCGGCGGAGTCTTTCGTCCCGGCGAAAACATGGCCTTGGGGCGGAGGGGAAGATAAAGTCTGCGGATGCCGCCTAAATCCATCGCTGATTAGCGAGGTCCCTTACGAGCTTAGCGCGATGCATTTCACAGAGCAGGGCGTGCTCCGCAGACTTTATCTTCGCCCGCAGCCCCAAACCACAACAATTCTCCCCCGGGACGAAAGACTCATATACACACCCCACCACCCCGTCCGCTGGCCGTACCGGCGGCGTCCTCACCTGCTTAACTAAATCTCCAATTACTATGGAAAGTCTATTTACAATATGTTAAAATATAGGAAATTTTGCATTAAACGGCCGAAAGGAGGCAAACCATGCAGCTTGTACGTCTCAGAATCAGAAATTACAAAGTGATACGTGATATGGAGATTTGTGATATCGAAAACGCTCTGATTCTGGTGGGAAAGAATAATACGGGTAAAACCTCGGTCCTTGATGCAATCCGGTTGTATCAGGAGTGGAGGAGCTTACGAAAGCCGATTTTAATGAAGCAAAGCAGAATGTGGAAATCGAGGTGACTCTTGAGATTACGCCGGAGGATCGGAGAATGATGCACCGGGCCGGAATAGTGAGCCGGTATAAACGGTATGAAATCTGGGAAAATGATTTCTACCGGAAGCTTCCGTCCTGTAAGGGAGATTTGCTGGAATTTACCTATACGGCCAATTATGAGGGGACGGTCCGCTATACGGACGGGATAAAGAAAGATAACCCCTGCATCAGGGAAGTGCTTCCAAGACTGCATTATATTAATACGGCAAGGGAGCTTCAGGCCTTTCAGAATGATCTGCTGCTTTTCCATGATAACCGGATTATGAACCAGCTGCGCTCCGGCCGCTGTCTCTTTGATGCGGCTAAAGAGTGCAGACACTGCTTTCAGTGTATCGGACTGATCAACCAGAAAAAGCCGGAGGAACTGGATGCGGCGGAGACACGAAAGCTTCTGGAATATAAGCTGTATCAGTCAAATATGGGCGATCTTGTGGGACGCATCAATGACAATTTTCATAAAAACGGGGGATATGACGATATCCTCTATGAACTGCGCTGTGATATCGATCAGATGTTTCAGATTGAGGTGAAGACTTATAACAGCGAACGCAAAGAGGTGGATACGGTGGAGCATATGGGAAAAGGTATGCGGAGTATCTACATGCTGTCCCTGCTGGAAACATATATTGAGGGAGAGAACAGGATGCCGAGCATTGTCATTGTGGAGTATCCGGAGTTGTTTCTCCACCCGCAGCTTCAGAAGGTATCCAGCGAGATTTTGTACCGGCTGTCCAAGAAGAATCAGGTTCTGTTCAGCACCCACTCCCCCCAGCTTCTTTTGAACTTCACCAACCGTCAGATCCGGCAGGTAGTATTGGATGATGAATATTACTCCATTATCAGGAGAAATACGGATATCGGAGAAATTCTCGATGATTTGGGATATGGGGCAGCCGATGCCATGAACGTCGATTTTGTATTCATCGTGGAGGGAAAGCAGGATAAGAGCCGCCTTCCGCTTCTCCTGGAAAAATACTATTCCGAGGTCCATGACAGTGACGGCACCCTTTCCAGGATCGCCATTATAACTACCAACAGCTGTACGAATATAAAGACGTACGCCAACTTAAAATATATGAACCAGGTCTATTTAAAGGACCAGTTCCTGATGATACGGGACGGTGACGGAAAAGATCCGGAGGAACTGGCCGGCGGGCTGTGCCGTTACTATGACGAACAGAATCTGAGGGATGTGGACGGACTGCCGCGCGTGACACGTAAGAATGTTTTAATTCAGAAATATTATTCTTTTGAAAATTATTTCCTAAATCCGGAGATTATGACAAAGCTTGGGATTGTGAAATCAGAAGAAGATTTTTATCATATTCTGTGGCAGAAATGGACAGAATATCTCGGACGGCTCCGTTCAGGAAAAAAATTTGTCCAGGCGCTGGGACACGAACCCGATTCGGAGGACGACCTGAAGCAGCATATGGAGCTGTTCAAGATCCATATGAGAGGCCACAACCTCTACGATATTTTTTACGGACGCTATAAAAGAAGGAAAGGCAGATACTGAAGCAGTATATCGAACTGGCCCCCAGGGACGAGTTTTCCGACATACTGGATGGCATTGACAGCTTTCCTTATTTTGACAGCCGGAAAAAAATGCCGGAATGAAAGTTGCATTTCCGGAGAAAATCCATATAATAGATTATAGCCAAAGCAGAGGAAGGCAACAGTTACAGGGCAGTTTTTGTGATTCGTAACTGGCTACAGCGCATCCGGCCGATGCTTTAGATAGATACGAAGCTTTGTGGAAGTGCCGTCAGGCGCCCCGGAGCTTTGGGCGGTAACGGCACATTGCAAGGTGTTGTTACCGTTTACATACCCCGTCTGGAGGAAGAGGATGAATTACACATATCTTCTGCGCTGTGCGGATGATTCGCTTTACTGCGGATGGACAAACCATCTGGAACAGCGGATAAAGATGCATAATTCAGGGAAAGGCGCTAAATATACGAAGAGCAGGCGGCCGGTTGCCCTTGCCTACTTTGAGGCCTGGAATACGAAAGAGGAAGCCATGAAACGGGAGGCGGCAATTAAAAAGATGACAAAAAACAAGAAGGAGGCTCTGGCGGCGGAGCTTCGTATTATTATATCCCCTGCCAAAAAGATGCAGGTCAGGACGGATTATCTGCCCTGGAAAAACATGCCTGTTTTTTTGGACAGGACGCAGGTGCTGAAAGAAAAGCTGCAGTCCTATTCAGAGCAGGAATTGAAAAAGCTTTTTTTGGCAAATGATTCCATTACCCATGAAAATTACCTTCGCTACCGGGACATGGATCTGACCAGGAACCTGACACCCGCCGCACTTTCATATGTTGGGATCCAGTATCAATATATGGCTCCCCATCTGTTTTCAGAAGAACAGTGGCGGTACATAGGAAGACATCTGCGGATTCTGAGCGGCTTTTACGGAATCCTGAGAGCGGACGATGCGGTTGTTCCATACAGGCTTGAGATGCAGGCCAGGCTGGCGGCGGGAGGAGCCGGGGATTTGTACGGATATTGGAAGGATGCAATATACAGAGAGCTGTACCGGCCTGACGGGGAATCCGGGAGGCGGTGCAAAGTTTTAAATCTTGCTTCAAAAGAATACAGCAAGGCGGTGGAACCGTGGCTGAAACCGGGGGACGAGTTTGTTACTTGTATATTTGGTACGCTTACAGACGGTAAGGTCAAGGTAAAGGCTACGGAAGCGAAGATGGCGAGGGGAGAGATGGTGCGTTTTCTTGCTGAGCAGAATGCCATGGGATTTGAGACGGTTAAACAATTCGACAGGCTGGGATTTTCCTATATGCCGGAGCTGTCTGATGAGAGCCGATATGTATTTATAGTAAACGACAAAAAAATTGACGTTTCCTATACTAAAAATAAGCAGGGGCATGTGAATTAGAGTAACAGTCCATGCTGTCTGAACCGTTACGAATTAAAACAGATGAGGATGAATAATGATAAAATTTTTAATAAAGCGGTTAATAAAAAATTCTGATAATGTGAAAGACCCTGCCGTGAGGCGAATGTACGGCACTCTGTGCAGCTCGGTGGGGATCGGCCTTAATATCTGCCTGTTTGCCGGAAAATATCTGGCCGGTGTTTTGAGCGGTTCCATTGCAATTATGGCTGATGCATTTAACAATCTGTCGGATGCCGGGTCTTCCCTCATTACTCTGATAGGTTTCAAGTTCGCGGGGATGAAGCCGGATGCCGAGCATCCGTTTGGACACGGAAGGATTGAATACATATCGGGGCTTGCCGTATCGGCGGCGATTATCCTGATGGGGGTGGAGCTGGCAAAGTCTTCGGTTTCCAAGATTATCTCCCCGTCACCGGTGGATATGAGCATGATGTCGATCGCGATACTGGCGGTTTCCGTGTGCGTGAAGCTTTATATGTGCAGTTATAACCGATTCGTGGGAAAACAGATTGATTCAGCCGCCATGAAGGCTACGGCCATAGACAGCCTGAGCGATGCGGTGGCAACCTCGGTTGTGCTTCTGGCGATGCTGGTTCTTAAATTTACCGGATTGAATGTGGACGGATGGTGCGGCGCAATGGTCGCTCTGTTTATCCTCTATGCCGGGTACAGCGCAGCGAAGGATACCTTAAGTCCGCTGCTGGGCCAGCCGCCGGAGGAGGAACTGATAAGCCAGATACGGGACATCACTCTGTCCCACCAGGAGATTGTGGGAATCCATGATCTGGTTGTGCATGATTACGGTCCCGGAAGACTGATGATATCGCTTCACGGGGAGGTGCCGGGGGACGGCAATATATTTGAACTTCATGATGTCATAGACCAGGCTGAGAAGGAGCTGAAAGACAAACTGGGCTGCGACGCGGTCATTCATATGGATCCTATCGCAACCGACGATGAGGAGGTTAACATAACCAGGCGGAGCGTTGCGGAACTCTGCAAAGATATCCATGAGGACTTGAGCATCCATGATTTCAGAATGGTGAAGGGACCGACCCATACAAATCTGATATTCGATGTGGTAATACCGTTTGCCCTGAAGCTGTCGGATAAAGAGGTCACAGATGAAATACGGAAACGGATAAGCCAGAAATGGGATAATTATTATGCGGTGATAGAGATTGATCACAGTTATGTACTGTAGGAAATGGTTTGTTACGGTTTACAAACAGCAACAATGGTTTCGGAGAGGGCCGCATCATACATGAGAAGGAGAAAGTCGGATGAAAAGGTACAGGAAGTGGGCGGCAGTATTAGCTGCCCTGTGTATGATGGGGACGGCGGGATGTGCATCTCAGACTTCGGATGTTCCTTCTGAACAGCCGGGAAGCGAAAGTCTGACGGAACCGGTGAGTCGGGAGACGCAGGAAATTATCCCTGAAGCAGCAGGGAAGAAGCCCCATCCGGCAGCCGGCCCGGAGGAAAGGAAACGCAGCCGGAGAGTACGGAGGGGACGAGGGAGACATTGCCCGACGACCCGGATACTTTCGTTCAGCAAAAGATTATTGTGGCAACGGATATCCATTATCTGGCGGAGGAGCTGGCGGGAAACAGGTGCCAGAGCTTTATGTCTTCCGTTGAATCCGGGGACGGCCGTGTACTTCAGTACGGCTGGGAGATTCTGGATGCCTTTATCGATGATGTAGTGGAACAGAAACCGGATCTGGTCATCCTCACCGGAGATTTGACAATGAACGGAGAAAAGCAAAGCCATGAGGAACTGGCGCAAAGCTGGAGACTCTGAGCGAAAATGGAATAGAGGTGGCAGTAATTCCCGGAAACCACGATATCAACAATCCGTATGCGCGGAAGTTTACTTCGGACGGTACTGTAAAGACCGATAGCATAACGGCGGACGAATTTGCCCAAATCTACTCGGATTTTGGGTATGTGGCGGCCGACAGCCGGGATCCCGCATCGCTGAGCTATCTTTACAAGCTGGACGATTATTACTGGCTTTTAATGCTGGATTCCTGCCAGTATGATCCGGTCAACCGCGTTGGGGGCATGATTCGCGGGGAGACCTATGACTGGATGGAAAAACAGCTTGAGTCGGCCTGGGAGGAAGGCGCCCAGGTTATCACGGTATCCCACCACAATCTTCTGGATCAGAGCGGGGTCAGCAGGGAGTTCTATGACGACTGCACCATCGAACACAACGAGGAAATGATCCGTATGCTGTACGATTACGATGTCCGGCTTCATCTGAGCGGTCATCTCCATCTGCAGCATTATAAAGAAGATGAAGATAACGGAATCAGCGAGATTGTTACAGGCTCCCTGGTGATGGCCCCCTGTCATTACGGAGTTTTGAAAATCTGGAACAGCGGAGATATTGAGTACAATGCTAAATCGGCGGATGTAGATGGATGGGCAAAAAGAAATTCATATAAAAACCGCGATTTGGCTGATTTTAGGACCTTCAGTGAGCGGTTTTTAAACCAGGTTACATACAGGAATGCAGTTCTGGATCTCAGAAAGCATACGATGGAGCGCAGACTGTTTTTCAGTGATGAAAAAATTGATGAAATGGCCAGATTTTATGCGAAACTCTGCGTATACTACTACGGTGGGAGGATGTTTGAGATTGCCGATTCGGTACAGAACGAAAAAGCGTATGAATACTGGACTTCAATTGATTACGTGAGTGATCTGAGCGATTTTCTGAGGAATATACTTGAGGATGATGCGAAAGATTTTTCTCACCTGACGATTCACTATTGACGCCCGGGAACCGGCGGACAGGCAATTCAGAAAAGAGGAAGGCATAGTTTATGCAGGACAGGAAAAAATCAGAGCTGACAACGCTCTGCTATATAGAAAAGGACGGCAGCTATCTGATGCTGCACCGTGTGAAAAAGGACAAGGATGTAAATAAGGATAAATGGATCGGCGTGGGCGGCCATTTTGAGAAAAATGAAAGCCCGGAGGAATGCCTGCTCCGGGAAGTGAAGGAAGAGACGGGGCTGACGCTGACCTCCTGGAAGTTCAGGGGGATCCTGACCTTTATTGCCGAGGGATGGCCGATGGAGTATATCTGCCTTTTCACTGCCGACGGATTTACGGGAGAGCTAAAAGCGTGTGACGAGGGTACGCTTGAATGGGTCAAAAAAGAAGATGTGTTCAAGCTGAACCTCTGGGAGGGAGATAAAATTTTTCACCGGCTCCTGCTTGAGAGGGAAGACTTTTTTTCGTTGAAGCTTCACTACGACGGGAATGAACTGAAGGAATGGGTTCTGGACGGAGGGAACGGAGATTATGAGAATGGGACTCAAATGCCTATATAAAGAAAACGGAGATTCTGTAACAATACTAAGATGCTATGGGGAGTACGGCCGGACTGTACTCCCTGAGTCTATTAACGGAAAAAAGGTGACGGAGCTGGGAGACTATATATTCTCAGAGGATATGCGGCACAAGCCGGAGGGGAAAATATGGACGGAGAACGGCACTTCGGAGGAACGCTGCGCAGATGAAAACACGGCGGCCTGCGGTTCCCGCGTCCGGGAGATATGCCTTCCGTCTACAATAAAGAAAATCGGCAGGTATGCATTTTATAACTGCTACAGCCTTAAAAAGCTTGCCATGTTCTCCACCGCCGTAGATATTGGCGCCGGAGCTTTTAACGGCTGCCGTCAAATCGATGAGCTGACAATCGGTGTGATTAAAGGGGAGCGCTCTTGCCTGAAAGAGGTTTTGGCAGAGCTGAATGAATCGCTGACGGTTTTTTACCGGCAGTATGAGAAGAGCGGGGATGGGGAACTGAAATGCACCGGCAGGGCGCAGCTTTTGTTTCCCGTTTTTTATGAGGAGGCTGTGGAGAATACACCGGCCAGAATCCTGGAAACTCATGTTCATGGCTGCGGTCACCGCTACCGCTATGCATTTGAAGGAACGGAATTTAAGTTCAGGGAATATGACAGTCTTTTTATCCATGCCAGAGCCCAGGAATCCCCGCAGCAGGCGGCAGTCCTGGCTCTCGGCCGTCTGCGGTATCCTCTGGAGCTTTCACAGGAAGCCAGCGTGACGTATCGTGAATATCTGGTGCAGCATCCTGTAGAAGCCGCTGCCTGTCTCCTGAAAAATGACAGCATGGAGGACTGGAGATGGTTTGTCGGTGAATTTACGCCGTGTGGGGAAAAAATGATAAAGGTTGAGCACGCAGCTGCGGGTTGTTTGGGGAACGAGGGTTATGCAGTGCGTGCTCGCGAGGAATATTCCGATATAAAGAAACCGGTTTTGGGGAAAACCGGCTTTGCTAAACTGATTGAAGCCTCAAACCAGGCAGAATGTACGGAAGTCACAAGCTTTCTGATGGATGCGTCTTACCGGGCCTATCCTCCGGAGAGGAAAAGGTTTGAGTTATAAAGCCGAAAAAAATAATTCAATTGTTTTCTTTAGCTTGATTATATAACATGGTTCGTATATAATCAAATTTATATAACAAAATAATAGTTATTAATTTTTTATTATAAAGGATGGGCATCGCAGTCTGCAGTTTTTTGCAGGTTACGTCAACCGGTAAAGTAACAGGAAAAGAACGGTAAAACAGGAGGAACGATGTTTGACGGTAAGGAATACGTATATGCTGTTTACGAAGAAAAAAGTTTTTCAAAAGCGGCGCAGAAGCTGTATATCACACAGCCGGCCCTGAGTACGGCGATTAAGAAGGTGGAGAAAAAGATTGGAAGTCCGATATTTGACAGAAGTACCTCGCCAATCGGGCTGACGCCCAGCGGAGAGGTCTATATTGACGCCATTGAGAAGCTTTTTGCACTGGAACAGAATACCATTAATCAATTAAATAATTTAAACGGGCTTTTGACCGGGAAATTGTCCATCGGCGGAACCATATTTTTTACCTCCTTTATATTGCCGGGAATCCTCGGAGAGTTTTCGAGAAAATATCCCCAGATTAAAATCGAGCTGATTGAAGGAACCACCTCCCAGCTTACGGATAAGCTGATGGGTGAGGAGCTTGACTTGATTATCGACAATTCTGAGCTGGATGATTATGAATATTAGGCACGGAGCGGATTATCCTGGCTGTTCCGAAAGAGTTTGAAATCAATAAGGAACTGAAGGGTATCGGGCTTCATCAGGAATCGGGACAGGACGATGAACGATTTCCGCTCCTCTGCCTCTTCTCAAGAACACGCCGTTTATTTTCGTAAAAGAGGAAAACAGCATCTATAAACGCGGCGTCAAGATGTGCAGCCGCCAGAATTATACGCCGAATATAACACTGAAGCCGGATCAGGTGGTATCAGCCTTCAATATGGCCGGAAAGGGAATCGGAGCGACATTTATCCCGGATGCCCTGGTTGAAAGCCTGTCCTATGAGGTTCCGCTGTGTTACTATAAGATGGAAGAATCACTGGCCAGTACGGCAGGTTTATTTTTATAAGAAACGGAATAAATACCTGACCAAGACCATGGAGGAGTTTATCCGCGTGGCGGTAGGAGATGAAGGGTTTCAGAAAGTAAGGGAGGCCAGAGAGAAAGAAAATCAGGAGAAGAAAAGTCAGGAGAAGAGATATGGAGCGAAAAACACCGGCAGCCTGTGAGCAGGAAAAGGCGGAGAAACTGGTTTCTGTCTGCCGTGAAATACTGTTGAATGCCAGAAACGAGCTGTATCTGAACCTGCGTTTTATGGATGCAGCCTTAAGCTCCTTGAATTTCGTACCTGATTTTACCGCAGAGGGGGCAGGGACAGACGGTTATCATTACACTTACCAGCCTGACTTTCTGGCCGGCAGGTTTATGTCCGGCCGCGTCCTTGTGAACCGGCTGTACTTTCACTCGGTCCTGCACTGTGTATTTGTCCATATGGATACAAGAGGCAAGAGGGAAGAAGGACTGTGGAATCTGGCATGTGACATCGCCGTGGAATATCTGATCGATTCCATGGATATGAAATGCCTTCACCGTCCCCAGACCCCTGCCAGAAGATTATCTGCGCCTGAAAGAAAAGAACGGGGTAATGAATGCCCAGAGTATTTACCGCTGCCTCCAGGAGGAAAAACTTCCGGAGGGGCGGTATCTTGCGCTTATGGCCGAATTTTATGCGGATAACCATTCTTATTGGACGGATGAGAATGACAGGCCCCGGATGGCATCGGACCGGAAACAAATGGGACGGAATGCGTGAGACGATGGAGACGGAGATGGAGACATTTTCCAAAAAGGCATCGGACGAGGCGGGAGAACTGTCCAGGCAGGTCAGGATAGAAAACAGGGAACAGTATGATTACAGAGAGTTTCTGAGAAAATTTTCCGTTATGCGGGAAACGGTACAGATTGACACGGACGCGTTTGATTATATATATTATGATTACGGACTGCGGACTTACGGGAATATGCCCCTGATCTAGCCTCTTGAGACAAAGGAGGTAAAAGAAGATAGAATTTGCCGTGGTGATCGACACCTCCATGTCCTGTTCGGAGGAACTGGTAAGGCGTTTCCTGGAACAGACGTATACTGTCCTCAGTGAAGCGGAAAGTTTTTTTACAAAGATGAACATACATGTGATACAATGTGATGAAAAGATACAAAGCGATCATATCATCTCTTCGGCGGAGGAACTGGCGGATTATATGGAACACATGGAGATACTGGGAGGCGGCGGGACAGATTTCAGGCCGGCATTTCAGTATGTGGATTCCCTGATTCAGAAAAAGGCCTTTACCGGTCTTAAGGGACTTATCTATTTTACGGACGGATATGGGATGTTTCCCGTAAAGATGCCGTCATATGATACATGTTGTATGAGAGATGACTACAGAAGTGACACGTTTACCCACCTCCTGGGCGATGAAGCTGATTCTCGGCCCGGAGGAGCTTGATATCGGCGGCACAGGCGCAGTTAATTGGAAGAGGAGGAGAACGGGATGAGGAGAAATGACAGAGCGGTTGTGGAGCAGGAACGGATTTTAGCAATGGTGAAGAAAT